>Ga0307425_1000120_pt1 | contig 45123 bp, 69 predicted proteins | sample SalMarWE160330MG_FD_202152 | JGI IMG/M metagenome (GOLD analysis project Ga0307425, IMG submission 202152) | Salt marsh sediment microbial communities from the Plum Island Ecosystem LTER, Massachusetts, United States - WE1603-30 | ecosystem: Environmental > Aquatic > Marine > Intertidal zone >... | reverse complement strand
AGGCGGGCGGGGAAGTCCCCACCTCGACCACAAAGCATTCCTCGACGTTGCCCTCCCATACACCAAGGCCCTTCAAGATGGTTGCGCCTTTTACGCCGACCTCCGATAGCGCTGTCAGCGTCGCGGTCCCTGCTTCCTCGGCCGAAATATCCACGCCGTCCTGCGTTGTCAGGCCAACGTAGATGCGATAGATGGTTGCGTGGTTCATGGCTTCACCCACACACCCTGAAGGGCCTGAGCGATGTTGTTGGCTGCGTCTCGCCGCGCCCTAACCGAGGTGCGGCGGGCCAACCCGGTGGCCGTCAATGATGCAAGCACAAGCTCGACTACCTGCTCGGCTGTCATCGTCGCCGCGCCCAGCACCCCCAGCTCCTCACGCTCATCGGCAAAGAACGTCAGCTCGCGGGGGCCCTCCTCGGTTGACACGCTAATCGTGGCGGACACGTAGGTGTCGGTTCCTCCGCGGTCGTAGCTACGTACGACCGGCGCTCCCACAATATTCACGGAGTGAATGCTAAAGTAAACGCTCATTCCCTAAGCTCCTGTTGTGATGGTGTCTTCAGTGTTTGTGAAATCGTCCACTATTCCTAACTCCGTCCGGAGCCACTTTTCTTGCAGGTTGCGTTCCTGGCGCCACGTGGCGCCCCAATATGCGGCGTAGCTGGCGGTGGCAGTGGCGGCGGTGACTGCGGCGTCACGCGCGGCGGCGATGGCGGCCCAGTGTGCGCCGACGGCGGCGATGGCGTGTTCTTTCGTCCGATTCGCGAACCAACGCGAGAGCCTAACTATCACGTCCGTGATATCCCCTAGGTCCTTCTCGGCCTTTCGATCCACCCCAACGCACTTGTCGTGCTGCCTCTCGACTACGCCACCGGGATGGCTGACAATCCACAGCCGAAGTCCTGGGGCATCTAGCAAGGCATCAACGATTCGCTCGCTTGAGTGCATGCCGTAGTGACAGCACACTACGCGCCTTGGGTCTTTGACCGAGAGGGTCTCACCCTCCACAACTTGGCGATTGTCACCATGTTGCAGGGTGCCTTCTGCGTTTGTGAAATGAAAGTGCATGTTAGTCTCCCGTTGTGATTCGGTGTAGCGCATGCCTGCAGGTTAGCATCCCGCGCGAGCGGCGGGGGCACCGCAATTCTCATGGCGTCCCTTCTTTCTTCTCGTGTTCCTTGTTCAGCTTCTTGCAGACGGCCTCAAGCTCGTTGATGCATCTCCCAGGGAACAGCATGACTGCTCCGCCACCTATTCGACCAACGTACCAGCACCCATCCTTAGGGACACGCCGCACTTCAAACTCTGGTTCCGGCGCAGCCTCGACCAGCTCTAGGTAGCCTAGCTCGCCGTACATAGATCGACAATGAGCCGGTTGCGGCCACTCCCACGAGCCATCGGCGTCGAACACAGCATCTGTCGCCGAGGTGACGACGCCCTCAATCCAGCGCCCACGACCACTATCAGAGCAGACTTCCTCTATGGTATCAAAATTCCACAAAGGGCGCCCGTCGATCTCGTACCACCTGACGCGGTCACCGATTTTGAATTTTCTCATGGCTCACCCTCGCCCGTGCCATTGTTTAGCTTCTCGCAGAGAGCCTCGAGCTCGGCGCGGCAGGACTCAGGGAAATGCGACAGAGCTTCAGGAGAGTCGGCCTCTCGCAAGAGCAACTCACCGCATATTGTTTCAGTCATCTTGAACTTCGGTGTCAGAACCGCCTCGACCAGTTCGAGGTACCCCGGTTCGTCGTAACGGGCTAATGTGTGCCCAGGTTGGGGCCAGCGCCACCTACCTACCGCAAAAGTATCATCATCCGCCACACTGGTAACGACACCATTCATCCAACACCCAGAGCCTCCTGTTGATGTAATGAACTCAAAGCTCCACAACGGAGTGAAACCAGACTGGTACCACTTGACCTTGTCGCCGACTCGAAACTGGCGCATCTCTCAGTCCCTTTCGATTCTGTCGCCCTGTTGAACGTATATTGGATGCCACATGCCGCTAGCGCCGCGCCACCAGGGCTTGCCACCAGCGTCGACGTGGATTCTTGCTTCCAAGGTAGATGCCTCGCGGGCATAGAATGAGGCATTCTCGCTTTCGTACTGTGACGGTCCAAGGACGTGCGCTTTCATCGGGGCACCCCATAGCCGTAGAGCCCACGGAGCTCTTCGGCATTTTCCAGGTGGTTGTACATGTGGGCAAGGCGGAACTCTCGTTCGGTCTCACTGAGGTCGGACCATAAACCAAAACGTCCAGAGTAGCAGTCCGGGCCGCAGTATTGTCGCGGCCAGTACCCGCGGCGCGCCTGTGGACTTCCTCGAAATTCGCGTGGCAGCGCCGCAAATGCCGCAGCCGCGGCCGAAGGTCCATATCGACCAGAAAGGCGTGCCGTGCGGTAGGCCAGATACCAGCGATCGCGTTGTGAGATCATTAGAGCACCTTGATGCGCAACCCTATCTGGTAGCGCTCGAAATCTTCGTATTCGAATTCTCGGAGCCACGCGTAGTCGCTGACCGAGACGATGCCGGTGCCCGAGCTGTTGGGTTGGTACTCGTACCCTTCGAGTAGCTCCGGATAGTCGCGCTCGCCCGCCTCGGCGTCCGCGATGGCGCGCTCAAAGCGCTTCTTTGCGGTTGCCGGTGAATAGACGGTTTGCGTCCTCTCGTAACCGCCGTCGCACCATCCATCAAAACCGTACGCCTCGTAAATTTCGTCCTCGGGAATGGGGGGAGATTCGTCGAGCATGATATCCCAAGCGTCCGCGAAAGAGCGCGCCCGGATGAGCATCTCTGGCCCACACTCCTCCCCAAAGACCCAGAGCGGACCGTCCCAATCGTCATAGACTCTGAGCGGATAGACGCTGCACCATGGCTCTTTGTACGCTTGTGTCCACGCCATGGTGATTTCGGTGTTCGGGCGGATGTTGAAGGTTGGCATGTTGCTTGTCCCTCGTGGTAGTAGTGCCGAGACACCGCCAGCCGGGGTAGGACCGGCCGCGCTCTCTCGGGGCTACTGCTCGTCGCTAATTGCGGCCAGCGCAAAACGGGAAGAATGTGCTCTCTGAACACGTCGTGCCCACTCTGGCTCTACTCGACAACAGGACGCACGTGCCCAATTCCCGTCCCTGAGCGCACCGACCGCTTTCCATGCCTCGCCGACGCTGTACCCGAAAAGCGGGCATAGGGTGCGAAGCATCGCCGCTTCGATCAGATCGGATAGGGTCTCCATTGCGCTCTCCGTGTCTCTGGGCTACTACTCGCCGCGCTGTGCCTCGGCGTCGCTGATGATTCGAGCACACTCGGCGCGGGCCTCGTCGTCGCCGAGGACGAGCGCCCGCAAGCAAAGCAGGACCTGCTCCGTGTCCCAGGCCTCTTCGGCCTCTTCGCGGAGTTGAATGATCTGCTCGTCGGTGATTGTATTGATCGTTGTCATCGTTCGTCCCTGTACTCTTTGTCACACGAATGACGAATGGCGCTGTCCTGCGATTCGGGAATCGCTTCACCCCTGTCTGTTTCGTCGTCGAGAATCGCGTTGATGCGATAGATACCTTTCTTCCAAGAGCCGCCTCCTGTCTTGGCTTCCTCCAATGTGCTACGTAGTGCGTCTCGCAATCGTGTTTCGAGACGCGACCAATCCATCTTTCTCATGTCGCACCCTCTCCTGTTTGTGTTCGTGGCCATCTAGTAAGCACGACTCGTGCCAACATTTTCGTCAATGTTTCCGCAGACGCAATGCAGCATTTGTGGGGGCAGCACACCACAGTGTGGTGGACGGTCTGCACCCACTTGATGCGCCGCGTCACACTTCCCGCGGAGCGGGGGCAGCTCGACGGGGAGCGGGCGCATCGCTCAAGCCGCCGAGGCAAGTGGGTCATTTGACCCACTTCGGCGGGGCATTCTGCCCCATCTCCGCTGCGGCTGCTCCCCAAAGATGCCGCTTCTATCCTAACGATTACAGCCTAGTACGTTGCCCTACGTATATGGTTACGTATGGCAACCAACTCACTCCTAATCATTACGCTTTTCTTTGAGGAGCAGGGGGCGTTGGGGGCCCACCCCCACCCCCAAAAGCGCCCCCGGGGGTTGTTAGAATGGGTCCCCCCTCTTCTACCCCCGCGAAAGTGGGGAGGAAACGGGGGAACCTCGGGTGGGCGGCATCCCTCTTGCATATCAAGCCCCCAAAAACGAGGGAAGAGCCCCGCTTCGCGGGGAAGGGGCTACGAGATGGATGGAGGACGAATGGATTGCCACGCGTTTGCGGGGCGTTTTGCGGGGTGTTTGCGAAGATTTGGGGTATACTACCATCAGATGGAGTCCGATAACCAGCAATTGGCATGCTTTTTGACACGGAAAGGAGAGACGATGCCCAGAAAGCCCTCCCCGAAGGGGGGAAGCCCCTCAAAGCCGAAGGAAAGCCGAGAGACACCGAAGGAAAGCGCTACAAAGCCCCCCGCTGACGCGGGGAAAGCCCCCCCTGCGGGGGGTAAGACGAGGGGGAGCAGGCGAGCGCCTGCATCCCCGCTCGATATCAGCGTCCTTGCCCGCAAAAGGGTGAGGAAGATGATTAAAATCCTTGATGAAATTGCTGCGAACAAGGAGGGACCCGCTGCTGCACGTGTTTCAGCGGCGAAGGAGCTGCTCAACTTGGCGAAGATGAATCCCGATGACTTGCGGGGGCTCCCCGACAAGGAGCTGTACGCGGTTGTGCGGGCAATGGCCAAGATGGAGGGGAAGAAGTTCGAGAAGGAGCTTCTCGCAGAGGTGAAAAAGCAGGAAGCTGCCTCCCCGCAGGGGGGCTGCCCCCCGGGGGGCCCCGAAGGGGCTGTGCCGGCCCCTTCGGGGCGGCCAGCGGGATTTAGCGGGAGGATTCTGAGCAAGGAAGAGGTGGAAGCCATCGAAAAGAGGGAGAGAAATTAGGGGTTGACAAAATAGACTAAATCAGTGACACTCTGAGGAAGTGATTGTGGAAGAATGGTGGTCAAGGACCCCAAGGGGTCCTTGGCCACCCTATTCCAACAACTTTCAACTCAGAGTGTCAGAAAGGAGCCCTTCAAGATGGCAAAAGGTAATGTTTACAGCGTTGAATGTGCCGCTTGCGGCGCGGCGAAGGGAGAGGCGTGCAAGACTCCGCGCGGCGGTTACCGGGCTCGGGTTCACGGTGTTCGTAGTGACGCAGCGCAGCAAACTGAGACAACGCCGCGGAGTCTGCTTTGTCCGACGTGCGCTGCCGCCCCAGGTGAGAAATGTTGGGCTATGACCCGCGCAGCGCCGGGGAAGAAGGGGTGGGAGTACGCGCCGTTCAATCGCAGGAAGAACCGCTATTGCACTGCCCGCTGGGCGTTGCTCAACGGTGGCACATTTCTTGATTCGCAGGAAAGCGCGGCCGACTGCGGTCTCTTTGCGGAGGACTTCCACGAGAGTGCGACGGAGGCGGGACTCCTCGCCGAGCTGGATGAGCCGTTTGATTGGGCCACGCTGACTGATGCGGAGGGGCTTGACTGGGCCATCGCAGCACTTTCCGCGGAAGCCCGCGTTGCCGCGGCGCATCGCGAGATGGCGAGGGCGCAATGAGCAAGTTCAACGTCATTGTGCGTCGGAAGGGTCAGGGCTTCCACATTGGCATCAACGTGAAGCACTGGAGGGATGTTGGCGCGGCGCTGAGAGTGGCTGGAATGCGCGCGGCTGCCGCAGTTTCTTGGGGGTGCTTCTATAGGCAGCCCCCGAAAAAGCAAGTCAAAGCTGTGACGAGGCAGATGACGAACGAGGATGTCGCAACCATGTTTGGAGAGGAAGCGCTGAGTGATGAACAAGCTTGAGGAATTTGATGGCTTCGCGAAAGAACTCGCCGCCGCGGTGGGGGGACAGCGCGGCGCTGCCCAACGCTGCCCTGCGCTATCCATCTTTGCTCCGCTGTCCCCCAAGGGCGTCCGGAGGCCCCGCGCAGTGTTCACAACTGAAGAGTGGGTTGTGCGCGCCCCCGGAAGCTGGTAGTCTTTGCTCGGAAGTGCTAGGAAGTGCTCAGAACAGCAACGAAGAGTCCCGGAAAGCGCGAAGGTGACAGATGAAGAGTGAGATGAAGAGCAACATCGCAGCGGCCGATGTTGGGCTCGAGGGTGTTACGCTGGCCGCTACGCGGACCAGCAACTTCATTGGCTGTGAAGACGCGAGCGCTATCACAGTACTCTACGCGGCGACCCGCGATGCGTACACGGCCCTCCACTTCGAGGTGGACTGGTACAAGACCTCCCAGGGAAACGCGGCGCCGACCGCCTACGAAAGTCTTGGAACCGCTCCTGCGGTGAGTTCAGGCGAGCTGGTGAGTGCCCTCTACCCTGACAAGTACACGCGCACCACAAGCGCTAGTGAGAACAAGTCGTTCACCATCCCCTGCAAGGCACGGTTCATGAAACTCCGCGTCAGCGCCACCAACGGCGGCGCAAGCGACCTCATCACCGTTGACCTCGTTCGCATCAAGACAGCCTAATGCGGTACACTAGCGCACGAATGGTCTCCGCGACCGTCTTCAGCGGGGACATGGCGGGTAGTCTGCTTTGGGACAGCACACAGGCTTTGACGCTTGGAACGAGTGCTTCAACTTCACATGGCCTTGGCGTCGGTGATGTTCTTATCGGTGGGGCTTTAGAAGTCGATGGAACTACCTACTTTGATGGCACTGTACAGCTTCAAAATAATGGAGGAAATCCAAGGATACATTTTGGAACCAGTACCGGTACTACTTATCATATAGGTGAGGTAGCCGACAGTATGTATTATCAGTCAGCTTATGGTGGACACAGATTAGTACATGGGTCTGATTGGAATACTGTAAGTAGAGGCGTTGTAGAGATAGGGCAGGCTAATGCTAATAGTGAGTTGACCGCGTCTTCAGGTAGACAATATGGAATAGCAGTAGGTTGTAGCAATACCGTTCTAGAAATAGCTCAATCAGGAACCGCAGGCTTTTCAGCTATTTATAGTAATGTTACTGATACTTCTTCTGGAAGTGGGCAAGACTATGCCCTAGATTTAAACTGGGGTGGCTCACCTGTTTTTCAAGTACAGGATGATGGAGGTATCTTTGCAAACTTACCGACCAGCGATCCTGGCACAGCTGGATACCTCTGGGTTGATACTACGGCGGATTATGTGGTTAAGGTTAGTCAGGGGTAGGATTCTTTAAACCATTGGGAAGTGGAAGTGCAGGAGGACAAGCTCCTGCGCGACCACCTGTAACGGAAGTTGAGTAGGGGAGAAGGCACAAATGGCTAGCGTTATTGCACGAAGGCGTCTCGAGGCACCGATTGGTACGGCGGCGGGCGATATCGCCACCGCAATCAACGAGCTGTTTCCGGGTATTGCCCTCGCCGACGCGAAGCAGTTCCATGTGAATCGGGACAATGGCAATGTGAATTGCCTCCTTCGGTATGATGACGAAATGACATTGAGCGAGGCGCAGGCGGCCATCGCCGCTGGTGAAGACTTGCTCATCATCGATGTGATTCCCGATTAACGCACGAGTGAGAGAGGAGAGCCCCATGGAGTTTCTGGTTCAGAAGGTAAGCGAAGAGTTTGAGCTTGATGCGGTCGCCGAAAATACGGCGTGCGAGGTCGCGTGGTTCTATGATGAAGCTTTCGAGCAAGTCGATGAGCTGCTCGTTCGCCGCGTCCGCAACAAGGAGGGCAAGGAAGTCCTCATAGCAAAAGCCGCGGGCAAGGTCTGGGTCGACTCGAAGGAGATGCGCAAGATTGCCAATGCCCCCGGCGGCGTGGCGTTGTTCGGGACACGACAATCGGCGGACGCTGCTGCGGACAAGGCCGTTTCGTGGCGACTTGACGACGAGCCTGAAATGGCTGGTCTCAATCCACCGCCGTCTGCCGCCGACGACATTCCCTTTTGATGTGAGCCATTGATGGACTTCCACACTGCACCGAAAGACCCCGAATTGCAGGTAGCCTCCCGTACTTGCCTATGGGCGGAGCTTCCTGAATCGGAGCAGCACTTCTTGCTGCGAACTTGGGTCGGCCAGCATTCTCGGTTCAACCCCGCCCGCCTTGAGAAGATTCGGCGCAGTGTGTTGTCGTATCTGAACCGGCCGGGGCACTTCGTCACGGTTTTGTATTTCCCCTGCCCCGACCGCCCCGAGGCCGAATGGAGAATCGTTGGATTTGGGGCGGCTTCACTTTCGGCAATCCACTTCGTCTATGTGCGCCCACCTTACAGGCGCTTGGGGCTGACAGCCGTGCTGTTCCCTACCCTGCCCCCGCACATTGCCTGCACGCACTGGGCGAAGTGGTTGCCGATAACCGGGACCTGGCGACATCGCGGCTCCGTGCTGGAGTACGTAGGCGCGCCGGGTATCCCTCAGCCGGAGAGACCACATGTTGAAAGTTAAGACCGCCATTTTGCTTATTCCACTTCGCATCAAGGGGCAAGCGCGGACGACCCTGTCGGGTGATGACTTTGTGCTAACGCTCGAAGGCGACCTGCTGCACATTCGCTTTGCGGACAAGCGGGACCGTAGCAGCGAGGTGGTCGAACGGCATTGGGTGTTGAGTAGCTCACAGTATGCTCGATTGGAGGTTGAGGATGAGTAAGGGAAGTAAGCCCCGCCCACGCCAAGTCAGTTTCGACGAGTACGCGGAGAATTGGGACAAGGTGTTTTCTCCTCCCCCCGCGGATTGCTGCCCTTACGGCGAGGAGCACTGCCCTTGCTGGGAGGATGGGTACACGTGCTGCGAATGTGGCCAACGGCGCCGCGCTGAGTAACTGATGCCCCCCAAACGCAACCCCACCAAACCAAACTCCCGCGCCAACGACCCTTTCATCGTTGAGCGCGTGGACCTCCTCCCGCCTGAAGCCAAGGCGGTTTTGATTGAAGAGGCAAAGCGCCGGCTGGGGATGCGTGAGGGATTCTTCGAGAACATTGAGGAGCTGATTGAGTCCCCCGATGGTTTCGGCATCACCACCATATCCCCGCTCCAGCGAGCCGTTTGTCGGTTGGTCGAAGGGCGTCCGCTAACCAAAGCCCTGGTCGAAGACCCCGAAGCCCACCTGGCGGATGCGCTTGGCATGACGCAGCAGGAGTTGGAGGCGTTTGAGGAACTCCGTCTTGCGACGGGGTGCTCCATCCCCAAAGAGGTGATGGTCATCGCCGGAATCCGCACGTTCAAGTCGTTGCTGATTGCGGCGAGCGCCATCATGGCCACGCAGCGCATCGAAATCCCTGACATGGTGGGAGCCGGTGAGATTCCCCGCTACTCCATCATCAGCCTGAAGAAGGACAACGCGAAGGTCGTTCTCATGCACCTCCTTGGTGCGCTGCGGAAGAAGAAGGTTGCTGCACTGCGGGTGGACGAGAAGGAGCTGAAGAAATGGAGCGATTGGGATGAAATCATCAAGGAGTCCGCGGCGGACACTATTGGTTCGGTGTTCCTTTGGCATCCGTCTGGACGGCCTATTGAGATTCGGGTTGTCGCTGGGCAACGGGCAGGCGGGTCCACAGTATCTCGCTGGGCTGCTGGCATTGGGCTTGACGAGGCCCCGCGTATGGTGGGGGCCTCTGAAGGTGTTGTCAACTACGACGATATCCGGACATCGGTTCTTGGGCGTCTCCTTCCAGGTGCGCAGCTTTTCAGTATGGGCTCGCCTTGGGTTAATGCGGGACCGGTGTTTGACAGGTTCAACGAGTTCTGGGGAAGGCCCTCCCCCAAAACGCTGATTGTCGTCAAGGCTAAAGGGCCTTGGCTCAACCCGATTTGGTGGACCCCGGAACGCTGCGCGGAGTTGAAGGATAGCGACGAAGTTGCCTGGCAAATGGATGTTGAAGCCGAGTTCGCCGACGCGGGCGAAGCGTTGTTCGTCCAAAGCATCATTGCCCTGTGCACGCGGACGGCTGGCCCCGATGGCATCACGGTCATCCCTTATCAGCACGGGCATGAGTACGCCGCAGCGATGGACCCGGCTACCCGTGGTAACGCGTGGACGCTAGTGATTGTTGATAGGTCGCGGTTCATTGCAGAGGGGGGCAAGCTCGAGTCGAAGATTCGTGTGGTGTGGTATCAGCAATGGGTGGGCAGCCAGCTCAATCCGTTCTCCCCCCGCCAAGCCCTCGGGGAGATTGCTGTCATCTTGCGGGACTACCACCTCGATTACGTCTACTCCGACCAGTGGAGCGCCGACGCTATCCGCGACTTGGCCCTCGAACGTGGGCTGTCTGTCATCCCCGAAACGTGGAAGCAAGGCGAAGAGGTCAACTTCTACCTTGGCATGAAAGCACTGATGACCGAGGGGCTGGTGGAGCTGCCGGACGACAACCAGTTTCACAAGGACCTTCGCTTGGCGCACCGCGTGGTGAATACACGCGGCCCGGCTGTTCACCTAGCCGAGACGGCAGATGGGCGCCACTGTGATTATACCCCAGCCTTCATCCGTGCGGCCTCTCGTTGGATTGACCCGCCAAAGAAGCCGGCCCCGCAGCCGGGGACAGTTGAGGCGCAACAGGAGCAGCTCGACAAATGGCGGGAGGACGCGTATCGTAAGGCCGTCGGAAAGACTGGTGGCCATTGGTGCGAACTGAACCCGAACACGGACCCGGACGCCGTGTTCAATCTTGGAAGAAGGAGCCCCTATGTCAACTGACTGGAGGGAGTGGATTGATGGCTAACAAGCCCTACAAGTTCACTACCAAGAAGCACAAGAAGGTCCTCCCCAAGGACCTTCGCGCGCTTCCGGGCGAGATTGTCACAACTGACATCGGCGACGATACGAAGGTCCATGTGCACGACCCCCGTCACATTCGCGGCAGCATCATCAAGGCCGCTGCGAAGAAAGAGAAGGAGGTCCTCAAGACCAACATCCTCGCCGAGAGCTTCCTGCGGACTTTGCTGACAGGCATCGCGAAACAGAATCGGCAGCGCGGCGTGGACCAGTATACCATCGACCTCTGCCGGGGCTGGCACCTCGCCAAGATGGCCCTCCACGCCGACCCAGACTTCTCCCTCAAGCACGTTTGGATGGAGAGCCCCAACGGCTGGGAGTTCAGCGTGCGTGGCGGTGCACCGCCCCCGGACCGTCCGAAGCACCTCAAAAACCTTCGGCTCGAAATCGACTTGACCGATTGGCCCCAGCGCATCATCGACTTGCTGCGGGAGGCCGGGATTCGGTTCGATTTGCTGATGAGTGACCTCATGTCCGCGAAGAAGCAAGCTGACTTTTGGAAGGCGGTGGACAATGCCCGCGGCGAAACGAACAGCTAGCAAGCCCCCGCAAAAGCGCGCGGTGAAATCAACAGAGGTTGACTTGACTGCGCTGCGGGGGAAGTTTGTGAAGGCAGCCTCTTTCACCCCTGAGGGCCGGTTGGTCAGCGTGGAGTTCTTCTCCCCCACCGAAATCTTCGATGCCAACCTGCGCCGAAGCACAGCGGCGACGATGGCGGCCGCTGAGAAAGCCCCTACGGGTGGTCCATCCGGCGCGGACTTTGACGAGACGCCCAAGATGTTGAACTACCGGAAACGAGCCGAGGAAGCCGCCGCAAACGGAGACAATGAAACCGCGGATGCGTATTGGGCGATGTACAATCGGGACAAATGGGAGAGCCTCTCAACTTGGTCAGGGTGATAGGAGGAAGACGTGCGTAGAGGAAGTTTCGACGGCAAGCGCCCCATTGCCGCAAAGAAGGACGGAACGACCACCAACCTTTGGTGGGAGGCCCCCAAGGATGCGCTTGCGAAGATGGTGTTCGCTACGGCGACGTACCTCGCTGACAGGCAGCGGAGGCGGATTGCTGCGAATCTTCATCACCTTCGTGTGTACAGCAACCGTCTTGCCACGTCGCTGAATGGCTCCGCGTTCACTGAGGGCATGAACAGCGGAGACCGTATCCGTTTGAACGCAACCAAGAGTGCCATTGACGCCGCGGTAGCGCAAATTGCCACGAACCAGCCCGGCGTCATGCATCTAACCTCGGGCGCCTCCTACGAACAACGGAAAAGGGCGGAGCGGCTCGATAAGTACGTGCAGGGGTGGTTTCATCACCTTCAGCTCAACATCGCTTGGCTGGGCGTGTTCCTTGACTCGTGCATTGATGGGCTCGGCGCGCTCAAGTTTGTGGCGAGGCAGAACGGAAAGATTGGCATCGAGCGCGTCCGTTCCGATAGCATTTTCGTCGACGACAACGAGGTCCAAGCGCTCGTCCCCGGTGCACCCCCGCGTTACATGCTCGAGATGCGTGCTGTTGGGCGAAATGTGCTCACGAGCAATCCGATGCTGAAGAAGTTCGCCAAGCAAATCGAGCAGGCGGAGTTCCTTGAGCAGGCCCACGCTTCGTACGCGGCCGTCGACGACCCTGTGACGCTCATCGAGGCTTGGAAGGTCCCCTGTGCGGGGAGTCCTGGGCGCCACGTCATCGCCGTCAGCAATCAGGTGTTCCTCGATGAGGAGTGGGCATTTGACAAGCCGCCCTTCGCTTTCTTCCGCTGGAACGATGCGCCCATCGGTTTCTACGGCATCGGCGCCGTTGAAGAGGTGCTCCCCATCCAAATTGAGTTGAACGTCATCGCGCAGAAGCTGCAACGGCTCATGCACTTTGCCACCAGTATCCTGGTGAAGAAGCAGGGCTCGATGCAGCAATCCATGACGAACGAGGACTGGGCGGTGTACGAGTACATCGACACCCCGCCGCAGGCCATCAACATGACCGCCGCGTCCGGCGAGTTTTACAACCAGATTGACAGGCTGTATCGGACCATCTACGAAATCCTCGGCGTTTCTCAGATGAGTGCCACCGGCACCAAGCCTCCCGGCCTCTACTCCGGCGATGCCATCCGCCTTTATCATGACGTTGCGACTCGCCGCTACCGCCACACGGAGCAGCGAGGTGCGCAGTTCTTCATCGACTGTGATGAGCAGGTGCAGGACAGAGCCCGCGAAATCGTCAAGCGTGGGTACGGAACGGCGCGAACTCTTGGGATGGGGGACAAGGGGCTCGAACAGCTTGACTGGTCGGACGTGGCGATGGAGAAGGACATGTTCATTGTCCGCCCGCGGCCCGTTAGCATCATCCCGTCAGAGCCGGCTGGGAAGGTGGAACTCATCAAGACGCTCGCGCCCCTGAACGAGCAGATGGCTCCGTACATCGTCAGTTCAATCAGCGGCATCCCCGACTTGGAGGCTATGGTCCAAAAGGCGAACGCACCGCAGGCGTACGCGGAGCGCCTCGTCAGCAACATCATTGAATATGGCCGGTTCGAGCCGGTGGAGGATGTGGCGGACCTGGGCAAGGTGCAGAATGAGGTGTCCATCGCGATTCAGCGCCGAGAAGAGCTAGGTATCCCAGCCGACCGCGTTTCGTTGCTTCGCCGGTTGGCTGCGCAGGTAGACCAGAAGTTGAAGGCGCAGGCGATGGCACAGATGATGGCCGCTGGGATGGGACAGCAAATGGGTGGACCGCCTCCGATGGGCGGGATGCCGCAGATTGGAAGTGAACAACTGGCCGCTGGAATGCAGGGGCCAGCCAACTTAACCCCTCCCGGTTCGCAGGTTCCGGGACTTTAGGAAGGAGCCCTAGATGCCTAGCGTCAAGCCACTCAACAAGCCCGCCACGCTGCAAGCGCAGCCGGCGGCCGCCTCGTCGAACGCGCTGAACAACCCGGCGGTTGTACCGCAGCGTACCGCTTCAAATGGGAACGACCCCAACGCCGCTCCACCGAGCACGAGCGGGAATGACCTCCGCCCACAGGCCGCGCCAGCCATGGTGGTCCCACAGATGCCTCACTTTCCGCAGCAAGGGAACCTCCCCGGCCGCGACCCGCAGCGGATTGCGAAGGCGGCGGAGGCGCTTGCCAAGGCGCGCGCCGAAGCCGGTGCGCTCCCACACGAAGATGTCCCGGCTGACCCGGCCGCCCCTGTTCAGCCGGAAACCGCCGGTCAGCCGCCCGTGGCCCCTGCGGCGGCCCCGGCGCCTGTCCAATCGACTACGAACGCGCCGGCGGCCCCCGAAACCCCTGTGGCCCCGCCGGAAGCCCCACAGCTTCCCCCGAACGCTACCCCAGCCCAGCGGAATGCCTGGGAAATCATCAATGAGGGTGAACGACGGTTGGCGGAGGAACGCAAGAAGCTCCAAGCGGAGCGAGAGGCGCTTACCGGGGTGACCTCGGCCTCCCAGGCAGATATCGACAGATTGCGGCGCCTCGAAGATGCCCTCCGCGGTGACCCGACGCAGGCGCTCGCCCAGTATGGTTGGACAGACGACATGCTGGCACAGGCGCTTGTGGCGCGCCACCGCGGGGAGGCGCCGCCAGCAGCGCCACAGCCTGCTCAGCCTGCTGTGGCTCCGGTTGACGCACCAGACGACCGCGTTCAGCGGCTTGAGGGGGCGCTGGTCGGGTTACACTATCAGATGGCGGCGAATGGTCCTGAGTACGATATCGTGCGAAATGAGCCGGGAGGCATCAATCGGGCCATCCAAAAAGCCATGGAATTCCAGGCATCTACCGGAATGCCCTTGACACCTCAGCAGGCCCTGAGTATGGTTCAAGATGAGCTGGTCACTGAGTACAAAGCACTCATCGCCAAGCGCGACGGTGACCCCAACTGGCAGGCGGTTCTTGGCTCGAACGGTTCCCCGGCGCCCACAGCAGGGGGTCAGCCCGGACCGGCAGCGCAGCAACCCGTAGCGCCCGCCGCAAACCCAGAACCGCTGCTCACGTCTATCACAAACGACGTAGCCGCTTCAGGCGTTGCGCCCGCGCCAATGACGCCGGTGCAGTACGAAGAGAAGCGGCTCGAACGTGCGAGAAACGCGATTGCCCGCAACAGAGGCTAGATAGAATCTCACCTCCTGCGGGCGACCCGACTCGCAGGAGGTTTCCTTGACTGTCACCGCGAATACCCTTTCGGACCTCGACGCTGCGCTGAAGCAGCTGTACGTGGATTCGAATGAAGCCGAGATGTTCTACGATGAGCGTGTCGGTTTCGGTCTCGTCAACAAGGATGAGATGTTCGGCGGGCGAAATACGCCTGTCGTTGTCACCTACGGCCGCACCGGCGGTGTCTCCCCGACCTTCGCGACTGCGCAGACCATCTCGGCTTTGCGGTCGAAGAAGATTGAGGACTTCTTGCTCACTGGCGTTGATGAGTACAGTATCATCGATGTCCCCGGCAAGACCTTCGCCTACACCCGCAGCCGCGACATGGCGTGGGATATGCTCGTCAGCTCGATGGCTGCGCGGGCGCTCGACGACGCCGAGGCCAACCTGGCCGATGCCATCGAGCACGCCATCTTCCGGGACGGTTCCGGCGTCATCGCCCAAATCAAGACCGTACTTGCCGCCACGGCGACCACGACCCAGGTGGACTTCACCGAGCCGGACGCCGCGATGCTGTTCGAGCTGAACGAGCGCTTCAATTCAGTGGCTGCGGCCTCTCGCTTCGGTGCGGACATCGCCAACTCGAACCTGTATTGCTCTGCCATTGACGTGGCGAACAACAAGGTCACCTTCACCGAGGTGGTGGCTGGCACCGACGACGTGAGCAATTGGGACGCGACCACCAACCCCTACATTCGTCAGGACGGCGCCGCGCCGAGTTCTGCGACTGAGGCGACCCGCATCAAGCTGTCTGGCCTCATGTCTTGGGCGCCGACGACTGCGCCAACCGGTGGGGATTCGCACTTCAACGTCGACCGTTCGGCTTCCAGCCGACTGTACGGGAAGTACATTGACTACAGCGGCCTGAGTCGGGAGCAGGCACTCATCCGCGCTTCTGCCGTCCTTGCGAAGGAAGGCGGAATGCCGAATGTGGGTCTGATGGGTATCAGCCCGTTCCGTGGGCTCATCGAGGAGCTTGGGCTGCGGAAGCAGGACGTGGACATGAACCCGGTCGGCGCCCGCGGCCTTGTGGCGAACATCGCCTATCGCGGCGTGTGGGTTCATGGTGTCAACGGCTCCCCGATTCGCATCATGCCCGCCGCCAAGCAGATTGGCGATGAGGTGTGGATGGGTCGTATGGAGGACGTGACCCTCCACAGCGCCGGCCCGGCACTCAATCTGGAGGACTACGACGGCCTGAGTATCCTTCGTCACGCCACTGAGGACGCCTATCAGGGCCGCATGGCCTTCCGCGGGCAGCTCTCGGTCAAGAAGCCCGGCCGCAGCGGGCGCTTCAAGCTCCAGGCGAGCTAAGGAGGTAGACGATGGCGACACAGCGAACCAACGCTACGCAGATTGGGTACGTCAAGGCCGAGAAGAGCAACTTCAACGACCCGCACGGCGGAGCGGGCAGGCAGGTTCAGTTTGCCGCGGTCAACGCCGCGAAGAATGACAGCCGCACTCTCGTTGCCGCGGTCTCTGGGAAGAAAATCCGAATCCTCGGCGGGAAGCTCCATGGAACCGCAGCGGACGGCACGGTCACCTTCGTCGAGGACGCCGCGGGCACCCCCGCCGCCCTCTCAGGTGTTATTCCGCTGTTCATTGCGGTTACGGGCGGCCTCGCCAAGGAGGCAGGTGTCCTGGACCTCGATGGGTGCCCGTATGGCTGCATGGAAACCGCCACGGCGGGTGTTGACTTCGGGGTGACCCTCTCGGCGAACCTCGACTTGGACGGCTACCTCGTGTACTGCTACGTGGATTAACCTTCGGCGGTCTTTGAGCCGCTGAGCTTGGGCGGTAGGCGCTTGGGGCTCGCGTCTACCGCCCTTTTTCTTTGGAGGTAAGCAGTGTCGACCATCTACTGTCAGGATGTTGTTGACCAGGCACTCGAAATCGCTGAGCTGGTGAACGACTACAGCACCACCGGCTTTGCCAATCGGAATCAGGTTCAGCGGTGGTTCAACCAAGCCGCCAGTCGGCTGCATTACGACATCGCCAACTCCGATGCGACTTGGTGGAACGAAGAGGCGACGGTCCCAGTCGTTGCGGGGACAGCACGCTACGGTCTCCCGAACGGTACGCTCTACTCAAGCGCGAAGCCGTTTTACAAGATGAACCACTTGCTCATCGTGGACAGTGGACGAGTATACAGCGTCCCCAAGTTTCAGCGCCATGAAATCAACGGCTGGTCCTCGACCGGCCCGACCACCGCGCAGACGTTGCGGATGCAGTACGTCCCCACGTATGAGCCTGTTACGCTGGGGGATTGGACATCGACGACCCCGACGCTGAGCAGCCAATATCCGCCGGGCTTCGAGGACTACATCGCCATGTTCATCGCGCGGAGGTTGTCCATCAAGGACGAAAAGTACGAGCGTGCGCAGGCGCTTCTCGCCGAGATTGCCGAGTCTAAGCTGCGGACGTTGGACAATGCTGCCTCGCGCGACCTTGCGCATCCGGAGACCATCCAAGACACCAGTGGACGGTGGGACACGAAAGTTTGGGACCTCAACACCCTCGAGATTGTGAAGTGCGGTTTTGCTTACCGCCTCTTCGGCGACTACCTCGAGATTGGCCAGGTGCAGGTGTACTGATGCGAACTCGATTCGGAAAAGCCCAGAAGGCAATTCTCGGCGTGTTGACCTTTGCCTCCGTTACGAGCACCGTGCTGTGCGCGATGGGGCTGCTCGTCGGGGATACGTGGTCGTCATTCAATACTGCGATTGTCCTTGGTGCGTACGCTGCCCTCTCTGGTGGGAAGGCCGCGCAGGCGTGGGCTGAGCGAAGTGCCGCCTCGGCCGCTGCCGATGAAACGGAGGCTCCGTGAAAGTGCTCCGCAAAGTGTGGGTGTGGTTGACCTGGACGGCAGGGGCGCTGCTTGCTGCCTGCGCTGGTTATTTCATGCTCAAGAGCAGCCGCTCCGCTAAGAAGGCGGCTGCGGCCCGAAACACAGAGGAGAAAGCTCGTGTCGAACTTGCAGATGCTGAAGCTGAGCGGGATGTGGCTGAGGCGCGTCGGCGTGGCTCTTTTGCTGACCGCCTGCGGCGCGACGGCGCCGGCCGTTGAGCCCCAGGTTGCCCCCCAAATCGACCTCAGCCTTGAGGGGCTGAGCGCGCCCATCGAGGAGGCTGATGGGACTGTTTGCCTGCCACCGGACCTCGCCGACGCGGTCGACCTACAACGGGAGCAGGCACGCGTGCTGCCATCTCGCTGTCAAGCACGGCTCGATATCATGCGAGAGCGTGTTGAAGCCGCACACAGCGACAAATGGTGGGACCGCGCTGAGTGGGCCCTCATGGGCGGCGCCGCTACTGCCATCATCATGAGCCTCATTTATGCGGCGGCCGGAGGACTCAATGGCCAGTGAAATCCGCCGTGAGGCAAAGACGCATACGGGCGTCACGCCGCTTGACATCACGCAGCTGTCGAAGCGCGTGGATGCGCTGTCACAGGCGCTTTCGCTTCGTGAGCGGGCACACCTTTCCGGGCGCTTCATCGACAAACACCTGGGCACCGGCATTGCAATTGCTCTCGACGCATCAGCCGGCATCAACTTGATTCCGCACGGTTTGGGCCGGAAGTATCAGGGTTGGTACGTAGTTGGACAGGATGCTTCGTCTATCGTTTGGAACGCGACAGATGCTGAGATTGCCGCGAACAACGTCGACACGAAGGTGCATTTGCCCCTCGAGTGCTCAGCGGATGTCTCAATCAAACTGGTGGTGTTCTAATGCCTCTTGTGCGAAATGACTACGAAGTCCCGCTGACTGCGGGAATCAACTCATTTGGGGACCCGAAGAAGACGGAGCAGGCGCTTCTGACCGCATCGAACGTGTATAGGGACAAGGCCGGCCGCATTGCGAAGCGGCCCGGGTTTGAGCGGGTGTCTAGCAGTCGCACTGTTACAGGTGACCTGCGGGATGCAACATCCGCCATTCGGGTGGGAAACACGCTTGTTCCAACCGACAGCGGCCTGATGGTGCTGGGCCGCGATTACTATTCGCGCACTGTGAATGGCATCAGTAACGTCTACTCCAATGTCAACGGCCCTGGTGCATTCCTCCAGCATGAGGATGCCGCCGATACTGATTGGGATGTCGTCGGCAACGTCGAGTCGTTTGACATGTCAGTTGTCACTGGCCCATCAAGCAGCGTTGACTACCCGGCCATCAGTGTGGCGCGGATTGGCGACATCGAGATGTGGGCTTGGATTGCCGCTGGCGAGGGCAGCACTTCTGGGTATGGCTCCGTGAAGTTCATCTTCCACAACGCTGTCACTGATGTTTGGTTTGGGGAGGAGGCCATCCTTCTCGGCGGGACGAAAACCGGTGCGGACGCCGGCGTTTTCGTCGGCGTGATTGATGCGACGCTTGAATATGGCGCTGACATTTTTGGGCTGGTGTATTGGGGCGTGAATACGCCAGGGCAATTTGTTGGGCGATTGTTTAGTGCTGCCGGCGTGTATTTGCGGCAGTCGCCACCAGTCGGCGGGACAACCGATGAGCCGCTGAACTGTGCACAGATTGTTGCCGATGATAAAGAAACGATTTGCACCATTTCGAGCGACGGCGCAAACGTAAAACTGTCCCGTTTCACAGATGCCGGAGTAGGCGGTTCTTACAGTGGCTACACCACCTCCGTAGCCTCGGACGCAACCGACCAGCTTGCCGTTGGGAAACTTGATGATGACTACATTGTCTTCGCGCGCGTCACGATGGACGGTGCGGTAACGCTGCACTCGATAGCTTCAAATTTTAGCGGAGCAACGCCCGTACTGACCAGCACCACGATGTTCTCGGGCGCGCCCGGCACGGCCATTTTGGAGACCGGGCCTGCACTTTATGTGTTAGGGGGGCCGCATGGCGATGACTCCACAGCCGGCGAACTCGCGTATAGCGGGACCGCTGGAACGCATAGTGCCTATGTCATTCTGTCCACGGGCGTAAGTGTGTTCAGCGGGGTTGCGACGCACGTTCATGGCTGTACATTGTCGCCCGGGACGCCGTCTGCCACAGCATTCACCTATCCATTTCAGCCGATAAAAGGAACTGCCGGGCGCCCGTTCATCCGCAGGGCCAACATGTACTTCCCCTTGTATGCCGGTAACACTGAGGAACACTCGGCCGCGTCAGCGGTCATCGCTAACAAATTGCTGCTAGTTGGAATTCGTGGCGAAGACACCATCGCGAGCCCAGACCTAAATGCTGTTGGGCGCACGCTCTACTTGGCGGCGGCTCCGGTGGTCATTGATGCTGGTGGGCACCAGATAGATTCATACTATTCGCGCATGGACACATGGACAGACAGCGCCGGAACCATCATAGCTGGTCGGCGCCAAGCGCGCATAGTTGGTGTAGATTCGGAGCAGCAATCTCCGATTGTCCAGCACGCACCCGTAGGTGTGTATGTCACGTTGGACTCGACTTTCGCGCAGAGCTACCCGCTTCCCTCGCAGTATGTTCGCAGCGGAAAAGACATCATCATCGGCGGCCCGGTTCTCAAGCACTTCGATGGCCTGTGCCAGGAGCTTGGGTTTCCTGTGGACCCAGAGCTGTGGGGAGTTACCGGCGTAGAAGGTGGCGCTTTGGCCGGTACGTACAGCGGCTGTTTTATGCACGAATGGATTGACCGTCTTGGCCAGCGACATCGGTCGATTCCCTCGGAAACGGCCTCCGCGACGCTAACGGAGGAGGACTGGCTGGTTGCTGGCTCGCGTGCTAGTCTTCTTTCCCAGCCATTCCGCGACCCGAACTTCACAGCCGGCTTGGGGACAGATAAGCATCACCGAACAGGGCTGCCGCGTTTCAGGACGGTTGACAGCGGCTCTAGCTACTTTCGCCACGAGACGGCGCCGCTTGGTCTGGTCAGCTCCCTTTCGTACGACATCACCTACATGACAGCGGATGACGACGCCGACGCGGATATCCAGGACAACGAACAACTGTATACGGATGCTGGCATCGTCCCCATTTCGTTCCCGCCCGGGGCGGACATTGTGCTAGCGCACAAGGACCGCGTCTTTATCGTCCCAATTGACAACCCGACAAAGCTGTGGCCAAGCCACAAACGCGTTGCTGGGGTAGGACTCACATTCAGCGCGAATCTTGCGCTGAGCATCCCGGATGGTGGCGACACCACGGCTCTCGGGGGGCTCGACGACTACGTCATCGTGTTCAAGAATCACAAGATTCTGGCGTTTGGCGGGGACGGACCAAACGAGCAGAATATTGGTTCGTTCTCCGAGCCGCAGGAGATTGCCAGCGATGTCGGCTGTCGCGAACGAAACAGCGTTGTTACCACGCCGGCTGGCCTCATGTTCAAGAGCCACGCTGGGTGGCAGCTGCTGACCCGGTCGCTGGAGGTGCTTCCCATCGGTCTTCCCGCTGATGCATACGACGACTACAGCGTGCGGCGGGCCTTCATCGTCCCTTGGCTAAAACAGGTGCGCATCGTTCACGGGCCGCGTTACAGTGATGGGAGCGTTGGAAGCACGCATCTGGTGTACGACTACCTCGACAATGCGTGGAGCACCATCATCTCGAGCAAACCGAACTCAAATCTGTTCGTTGATGGTTGTGCGGTTGACGGAGTTGTCTACTACATGGATACCGGCGGAACCGTCTACAAGGAAACGGACGACAGCACGTACGCTGACGGATACACCGGATTTACCGCCGACGTGAGCAGTATCATTCACACCAATTGGATTACCAACGACGTAGTTGACTTCGCTCGCGTGTGGAAGGTGAAAATCTCCGGCGAGTTTCAGGCTAGCGGGAACGTCTTCGTGGACCATTACTTTGACTACGGCAGCAGCACTATCGGGACGAACACGATTGATGTGACGACCATCGGTAGCGATGGGACCTTTGATGTCCGCCCGCCGCGGGGCGCGTGCAAAGCGTACCGCTGTCGCGTCAGGGGCGCGTTCGTCAACATCTCCAAGATTGTGGTAGAATTCGGGAAACAAGCAGGCCGCGCTGGGCGGTCGGACACGGTGGGCTAGGAGGACCAGATGGCGAATGATTCGAGCATGGGCACGTTTTCCGATTGGCGGGGGCAGCCCACCCAATGGTCGGCCCCCTCAGCGGGGAGTCGGACCTTCCAAGAGGGCGACCGCAGCGGGGGGAAACACGGCGTCAAGGGTGCCCGCGAGCGTCTGTGGAGCAATGAGTTTGGCGGAGGCTTCCTCGACAGGCAGATTCTGCCTCCGGAGCTAATGGCGCAGCTCTCGCAGCAGTATTCCCTCCCCGAAAGTCCGGCGACGACACTCTCGCGCGCCGGCATTGAGCAAGCTGGGCGCCAAGCATTCAGTTTGGCTGCAAGCGGCGGTGGGAGCCCGGCGCAGAACATGTGGATGGCCCAGAACGCTAACAATCAGGCTGCGCTGAGCATGCTGCCTCAATACGCGGCGATGAATGCCGACTGGGAGGCGCAGCAGTTCAACATGAACCTCCAGCGGCAACAGCTTTTGGGGCAGCTCGGCCTTGGAGAGCAAACGTTGAATGACGCCGCGGCGCTCAGTCGGGAGCAGCTCCTTCAAAACTACGTGAACGCGCTCTATCAGGGCAATCTGGGGGAGCAGCAAGCTGACAAGAACTTCTGGACAACGCTCGCCGGAGCAACCCTCACCGCCGCCGGAACGATTGGTGGCGCATTCATCGGCGGTCCCGCGGGGGCTGCTGGGGGCTTTACGGCAGGCTCGGCCGCCGCAAAGGCAATGGGAGGATAACGTGGCAAACGACAACTATTTCGCCGAGTTGGCCCAGATTCTGGCAGCGAAAAGGGGCAACGCCCCAGCGGTTGGGGGAACGATTGACACCTCTGTCAAAGCACGCCCGATTGCGGCTATGCGCGGGCCTGATGCAGGGGCTATTGCCCAAGGCGGTGCCGCGGCCGGGCGTTCGCTGAGCACGGCCATTCTGTCTGGTGTCAAAGCGGGGCTGGCCAATCGACAGCGCGCACTCAGTCAGCGGCAGGAGGCGGCCGCAGCTCAGGCTCGAGCTGAGATGATGCCAATAGCTGCCGCGACAGGCCCCGCAATGGCAGAGGGCGGTCGGGCAGCTCGGCAATCGGCGCAAGCTCGCAGTTCCATTGAAGTTCCTCTCACCGGCACGCAGGGTGGCCCACAACTGCCTCCATACGGCGCTCCAGCCGGCCCTGGTCAGCCGGGAGGCATGCCGGTGCCAGCTCAGCCTCAAACGCCGGCAGCGGGGCAGCCTGGGGCTTCAGCAGCCGCTCCTGGCGCGCCCGGCGCCGCCGCCGGCGGTCCCCAGACAGCGCAGCCGCCGCCGCCGGGGTACATCATCAATCCGCAGACAGGCCAGCCGGTGCCGACCTGGGTTGTGGAGCAGGCCATCGCCGCCCAGAACGCGCAGTCTATTCCGCAGCAAATTCCGCAGCTTCCGCAGGGCCCTGCACCTACGACCGCCGGGCGGCAGGGGGCGGGCGAGGCTGGCATGGCCGCGCAGCCGCAGCTCCCGTTCGCGAGGTAGCAAATGCCGAAAAAGACAACGCCAGTTAGCATTTACGCCGACCCAAAGCGCGCCACGGAAGTGGCGCAGCCGGGTGCGCGGCGATTCCGCCCAGGTCGCCCTGAGGGGGTTGCCCCGCGGAGTGCCACACTCAGTGCCGCAGATGAGCGGTTTGCCCGCGACCTCCTCGATGCCGCCCACCGGGCCGGCCAGCCCGGCGGCAGCCTGTTCGAGGCGGACGAGGCGCTGCTCCGCGAGTTCAGCGACACCCCGGAGGTCCCCAGGTCGGTGAAAAGCGCACCCAATATCAAGCAGTTGGAGAAGTTTGTCAGGGAGCGGGCGCCCACGTGGCGGAGGCGCGCCGCATTCCCGGAAGACGTGCTGGGTGACCTCACAGTGGACGACCTCCGCCGTATTGCAGAGACCCCAACGGGCCGCGCTGGGCGGATGCTTGGGCGCGCCGCCGGGCCGGCTGGCGCCGCCGCGTCGGTTCTCCTCACCCCCACAGAGACGGCGGCAGAGGGTGACCGGGGCTTCATGGGCCCTGGTTCGCCGACGCCGCTTAGTACACGCGTGTGGGAGGCCGCGCCTGCCGCGCTCATGGCGGGCCAAGAGGGGGCTCTCCTCGGCGCCGTCGGGGGCCCCGTGGGCATGGCGGCAGGCGCCGCATGGGAGGGGATGAACGCCCTCCGCGACGCGCTCATGCCGGAGATGGCTTCGCTGACGGACCGCGACCAGGAGGCGATTGCTCCCTGGGTCAGCTCGCCCGAGTACATGGATGCGTGGGACCGGGTGAACACCATGATGATGCAGGACCGGCAGTTTCGGCCCTCCGACATCTTCACGAAGACGATGGAAGCGGAGGCGGGTGACCCCGCCGCGGCGATGTGGCTCCGTGAGAACCTAGGCGTTGAGCCGTCCCTCGAGGAAGCCTACGGCCTTGTCCGCTTCCATGGATTGACAACGGCCGCTGAGAATGCGGAGATGGGCCGGCAAATGACCGGAGAGCTTTTCATGCCTGAACAACAGCCCGAAATGGGAGGTGAATGATGCCCCGTGCCCGCGCCGCCTACGAGCAAGCCAACATGCCCGTTCCAGCCACCGTAGAGGCAGCGACTGCCCCCCCGCAGGAAAGCGTCGGCACGGGCCGCACCGAGGCCGCAGCGCTCAGCCCTCCGGCGGAGCCGATGGCTGGAACGGCCGCCCCCGCCGCGGGGGGACAAGCGGGTAGACCATCCGACGTTGCCAACTTTGGCACGCAGCTCCCCCAAGAGCCAACGGACCCCATGCCACAGGATGTCCACGATGCATCGATGGATATCACGGCGGCCATCACCGGCGCGCGCACCGAGCAGGAATTGATTGACCGCATCGTCCCAAACGTGGAGAAAATGGTGCGCTTCGGCATGGGCGGCGCCACAACGGAGCAGCTTCCGGCGGAGATGGAAGTCGGCGTCCGCGGTGCCCCAGGGGAAACCCAGCCACTCTCCGAAGCGGAGGAGACTGCCTCCCAGCTTGCCGCCGACCTCACGGAGCGCTACCACGCACGTTGGCAAGCGTTTCAAGCAGGCGAGCTGAAGCGGCTGAGGGAGGCCGAGCAGGATGCCAACACAGCCGTCAAAGACGCCGAGATGTTCGCGCAGTATGGGATGCCGGCGGACCAGGTGCGGATGCTGAATGAGACGATGACGTTGGCCGCAAGCAACCCCGACGACATCAGCCTCCAAATCAAGGCGCGAGAAGCGCAGGCAATTCTGGGGACAGCCGAAGCGGAAGCCAGCAACATGGACCCGAATCGCCTGTGGAATGACATGGGCGGTGCCCAGAAGGCGCTGTTCTTGTTCTTCAACTCGCTCAGCATCATCGGCAACGCGCTCGCTCGGACCAATGTCCCCACTCCGTGGGAAAGCCTCAACGACCTGATGGACCGTGATTACCGTGAGCAGGTGCGCGGCTACAACGCGCGTCAGGGGCGCGTGACAAAAGCCCGCACCGCCTACGATATGGCCGCGAAGATGACCGATAGCGCCATTGAAAGGGAAGCGCTCGCCAAGGACATGATGTGGGGCGCGTTCGAGATGGAAGCGCGGCGGCTAGGGCTCGCCCGTCAGGCACAGAATGCGGCGGACCAGCGCGTCATCCACAGAAACGCGTTGACAATGAGCAAGCACCGGGAGAGGTGGAACAAGTACAGCGACATGCTCAACCTGGTGGCACAGCGGGAGAACGCTTCCTTTGCATTAGGGGTGAAGCAACAGCAGGCGTACACGCCTCCACAGGGGATGGAGTTCCTCCCCGGGGCACCGCCGCTTACCTCCCGTACCCGAGAGAACATCGCCCAACAGCATCAGTACCTTGCATCGATGATGCAGGGCGTCGAGGAGCTGATTAAGCTGCGAAGCAATCCCGACATGCTTGCCCAGGTTATGAACCGCACCGGCATGACTTCCGAGGCCGGTGTCATGAAGGCCAAGTTCGCCGAGATTGTCGATGACCTCCGCAAGTTCTACAACTGGGGCGCCCGCTTCGAGCAGACGGAGGCGGAGAAGCTGGTCGGCGGATACCTCGGCGCAGCGACGCCAACGGCCATCGACTTCTTCGGGGAAGTGGAGGCGGGGCTCCGTGAGTTCATGCGACAGATGCCTGTTCGCTGGTGGACCGGCCTTCAGACGGGCTACGGGCTTGTCCCTCGGGGGGCTGAGTTCACGCCAGCACAGCTTAGCGGAAAGGATGTTGAGATGCTCAAACGTGCCGTCCGCGGGAGCACTGCACAGGAGCCGCAAGGTGCCGGGGAATACGAGCCGGAGTTCCGATGAGGCTGTACGACCCCAAAACTGAGCGGTGGGTTGACCTCCCCGACGGACCCGGGAAGCTCGCCGAGTACATCGGCGCTGGCTACCTCCCCAAGGTGCAGTCTCGCAAGCTGGACAGCGGCGCAACAGAGCGCTTCATCAACATCGCCGACCAGGAGGGGCGCGTAGCAAACATCCCCGAGCAACACTTCCTGGGGTACATCAAGAAGAACCCCCAAATCGGGTTGGCAACCGACGAGCAGACCTTCATGAGCGAGGGGCTCCTCGGCCGGGGGGCTGCGAAGGCAGTGGGCGACCTGCTCTCACTGCCCGGCGCCGGTGCATATACGATGCTGCTCGGGCCTGCCGCCGCGGCGCTGCCCCTCATCGCCCCTCGCGAGACCGGCGCGGAGGCAATGGGGATAGCAGCAGGGCTCAGCTTTGGGTTCTCCGACGCGGCGCTTGCAGCGCTCGACCCGGCCTATGTCAAGAACATCGAGGCCACTGCGGGCGGCACCAAGCTGAAGGCTGAACTGGCGACGATTGTCGGTCAGGGCTTTCTTGCCGGCGGGGCCGCCACAGGCGCCCGCACACCCGGTATTCTCAACGCCGTCAAGGGCCTCGCGTCGGCAGAGGCCCCCGCAGCTCGTACTGCCACCCGCGGTGCGAAGGGGTTGTGGGAGGCCATCCGCGCGCCTACCCCTGTTGGCATATCCATGCGGGCGCAGGAGGCAATAGGGGCCAAGCTGACGCGCGAGTTGGTGGGGCGCGGGGGCTTGGGGACTGTTGGCAAGCTTGCAGCCAGAGCGGGGGTGTGGGGAACGCTCGGAGCCGCTGACGCTGGGCTTTGGGGCGTCGCGCAGGCCCTTGAGGAGAAAAACCTTGGCGACCCTCGCACCTTCGGTGAAGTGCTAACGGCGGAGGTGGGCTCCGCCGCAATGGCAGGCGCGGCGTTCGGTGCGGGTGCGTCCGTCCTCACTGACCTATTCGGGGCAGCGTTTCACCGCGTGGCGGGGGGCGCCGCACGGAAACTCGAGCGGATGGCCTCAGCCGAGGCAGTCGGCCCGAGCGGCCAGCAGGTTTCCGAGCTACAGCTCGTGGGCCGCACGGTCGCCGATGAAGCACTCCTCCAAAACGGGGTTACCGGCCGGCAACTTCAGGAGCTGAAGGCCCGCAGCGAAGACTACATGCAGTACCTCTTCGACATGGATGTTCTCGAGGATGGCTCCGTGTTCACCCGCCGCGTGGGGGATAGACTCGAAGATGTCCGACAGGCCGAAGTGGGGCCGCGACTTCAGCGCGCCAAGGACCTTGCCGGCGCTGAGGTAGGCGCGCACGCCCTCCGCGCGGATGACATGGCCGGCGGGCTCATCCCTGTGAACCAGGCGAAGGCCGAGGCGGAGGCAATGCTCAACGCCGAAGCTGCTCTTCAAGCGCGTGATACCACGACGGAAGCCCGTAACGCCGCGCGCGCTGCGCGCCATGCAAACGCGGACGCTGCAAAGGCGTACCCCTACGTAACGGTGTGGGACCTCGCTGATGCGATTGACAACCGCGTTGCAGAGCTTGGCTCGACCACGGCGGATGACCCTATCCGCAACTTCCTCCGCGAAAACCTCGACCGCTACCGCTGGGGAAGCGGACGCCAGGGCGTCAAACGGAATGCCCTGTGGACGTACGAGGAAGTCATCCGCGAGCGGTCCCGCCTCCATGACGCGTGGAAGCGGCTGTTCAACACAGACGACGTATCCAAGGCCGCCGCACATCGTGAGCTGTGGCGCGCTTTTGACGACGCGCTCCGCGCAAAGACGGACGACTTCATGCCTGAGCTTCGCCAAACCTGGGACAAGGCAAACCAGCGCTATAGCGGCCTTGCCACCATCGGCAGCTACGTAGCGGGGGTTGTTCAGAAAGCGCAGGCGGTGGAGTCAGTGATGGGCGCCTTCCGCCAGACCGCTACCATCGGCGCTTGGCGGAGCGCGGCTATGATGGGTATGCTTGGGCGGTCACTGGTGTCCCCCCTCCGCGCCGGGGCACTTGGCGGGGCGCTGGGCGCGACCGCAGGAGCCGGTGGGGCGCTCGCCGGGGTCGCGGTCGGTGCCGGCCTGGCGCAGGGGCTGAAGTACATGCTCCCCGAAACCAGCAAATTTGCCCGCATTGGCTACCAGGTTGCAAGGAACAAGCATCTGGTGGAGCAGACTGCGGCCGTGACGAAGGCTGTGGACGAAGCAGTTGCCCAGTGGCTCCGCCGCGCGCAGGTCCGTACGACGCTGACACCCATCATTGGGAGTCAGGTTGTTGGTGGGACCGAGGGCAGCCGCAAGCAGATGCGGGACACCCTCCGCGTCACCTCGCGGCTGATGCAGAGTCCAGACGCAATGGCAACGCACGTGGCGATGGTAGCGGCCCCCCTTGCTGCCACGCATCCGGAGACCGCGCATGCCTACGCGCAGAGCCGAGCGCGGCAGGTCGCGGCGGTGCACCGCGCACTGATGGAGGCGCTCCCACAAGACCGGCTGAACACATTCCAGCCTGCGCTCGCCCGGGACTTCGACCAGGCCCCCGACTCGGCGGTGGACCGTGCGGGGCTCAAGATTGCGGCGGCTCTCAACCCGGTTCAGACGATGCGGGAAATCATGGCCGGCATCGCCACCGAGGACCAGATTCAGGTGTTCATGGAGGTGTACCCCCAACTCTACAAGCAGTTGCTCGAGAGCATTGCGCTGCAACTGGCGACGCACGAAGAGGAGATTGATGGTGGCCAACGTGCCGTGCTTCTGCAGCTCGGCCTCAACGATTCGGTTAGTCCCCCTGGGCAGGCCGGTTTCGCACAGGGGATGATGCAGCAACGTGGTGGACAGCGGCTCCCGATGAGTGCGTACGGCCAGCTCGGGAAGATGGGGCCCAACTTCGCCACAAGAGACCAGGCCCGTTCGCGGGCTGACGGAGTGGTGTGATGGCGTGGGAGCATGACAGAGAATGGGTGTTAGCGGCACTCGACCGGGTGGAGAAGAAGGGCGATGCGATTGTGGAGAGGCTTGACAAGCTGACCGAGGGCCACTGGCGGCTCTACGGGAAGGTGGCAGGCATCGCAGCCACAATGGGGCTCCTCGCGGGGCTTGCGGTCAAGTTCCTACCATGAGGGAGCGCTTGGGTGCAGTCCGCCTCGGGCAGGAGACCGTATCGGTCTACCATGACCCCGAGGCGGAGGATGCGGGCAGCTTCGACTCAGGGGAGCGGGAGCTGGTAGTCCGGGAGCGGGATATCAAACACGCCATCCACGAGCTGTTCCATATGCTGGTGTGGGCGCACTGCTTGGGGGAGCTATTCCGTCCGGGGGGAGAAGAGGCCGTCTGTGGGGCGATGGAGATTAGCTGGTTGGACGCGGAGAGGCGGCTTCTGGCCCTGTTCGAGCCAGAAGCCGCGGAGGACTAGTCGTCATCCTCCCCGAAGTCTGTGAGAATAAGCGTGTCGATGACCCGCCAAACGTCGGCCTCATTCGTCCTGCCCGCCAAGGCCAAGATGTCCAACGCAAATTGAAGAGGCTGCACATACGCCTCCGGCTCCTCACGGTCGATTGGCTCAACCTCTTCGGTTACACGCTTCTTGACCGCCTCGAACAGCTTTAGGGCCTCGGGGGTCATTCGTCGCTCTCCACCGAGATGACGGCCTCACCGAGGTCGTAGACGCGGTAGTCTGGGTCATTCACTGTTTGCCCGCTCTCCCACAAAATCAGAGTATGCCCGTTCCATGTATGCTTCAGCCCACATCCGCCGGATGCGGCTTGAACGACATGCCCATCCTCAACGCGGTGCGCTTGAACGAAGACGCTCTTTGGTTCCCGAATGAACTTCATTTCTTTTTTCCTTTCTTCGGCTTCCCTGCCTTGCTCATCGCAATCGCAACAGCCTGCTTTTGGGGGCGCCCCTCGTGCCGCAGCTTCCGGATGTTTTTGCTGATGGTCTTCGCGCTCGTGCCAGGTTTCAGGGGCATTACAGGGTCTCCTTTGCTTTCTTGACGTAGAACATCACCGTTTTCGTTTGCGCCCCGCAGTCGAGGCATTCCCACCGCCGCTCCCCACCAACAACCACCGGCTTGTGTTCGGTGAGATGCTCGCAGCCCTTGCAACTGATGTAGCATTTGTTGGGGGTCATCCCGTCACCTCCTGGATGAACCGAGCCTTTCGGCCGGTCTCCTTGTGCCAGATGTCGCACTTGAGGTCCCTGCTTGCGCGGTAGCCCCGCCCGGCGTGCCACGCATCGTTCGGGGCCGTTGTGCGGAGGGTCTCCCAACTCGCCCCCATGTCCTCGTTGTGCCCCTCGTCGTGGTGTTGATGGCCGATGTACCAGTGTCGGTGCCGCGTGCGACCCCACTGCTCCGCCCAGTCAGTGGCCATGACGCCAGGAAGCCGCGCGAGCTTGATGGTGTGCCCGTGCGCCGCTCCAATGAGGCATCGCCCGAACTCGTATCGCTGGAAGCGGGCGGGGTTAACATGGATGGTAACGCGGGGCTCCTTCTCGTACACGGCCGCCATGACGATGCTAAGCCACACCGCCTGATTCTCGTCATGGTTGCCGGCGATGAGGAACACCTCGACTTCCTGGTGTACGGAGAGGAGCCGGTCAATCATGTGGCGGAGGATACGGACGCCCGCGACTGCGGCCTTTCCGAAGCGGCCCTCCGTGTCAAGGATGTTCTTGTTGGCGGGGGTGAAGGGCGACTCACCGTCACTGTGGAAGAAGTCGCCGAGGGAGATGAGGAGCGCTTTCTCCGCGTGCCAACTGTAAGCGGCTGTCGCGACCACCCCGTCAAAGGTAGCTTTGATTTCCCGCTCGGCAATCTTGAGGTCGTAGTTCTTCCCGGTCTCCGGCTTCCACGTGAGCAGTCGAAGGTGCGGGTCCGGGAGTGGATAGACCGCAAGATAATCGTCTGCGAGCACGCTTGCCGCCGGAGGCAGTGGCTCGAGTAGCCCCCGACCGCTGTCAGCGATGTCCTGAACGACCGCTTCGAGCACCTCGCGCATGGCTTCTTTGTCAACAGCGGTTTTCACCCAAGCGCCGCCGCTGGGTGTTTTTGTAAAGGTAGACACGCCCTTGAGTAGATACCCCTCCGGTGCACCATCAGCGTGTAGCGATGGGTCGTGTCGCGCCGCGCGTTTGATGGCCCGGCGAACAACGCTCTCATCGACCCCCAACGCCCTGGCAGCGGCTGATTTGCTGCCATGCTCCTTGACCGCATCGATGTACTTCTGCTGAATTTCCGTGGGCATCAGTCCTCCCAGACGTCGAAGGGCTCTTTGATTTCCTCAATCCAAGTGCGAAGCTGCTGCCACTTGTTTTTGAGCCAGGTCACCACTCAATCCTTTCCTGCTTCATGCGCCGCGAAACAGCATCGCGAGCGCGATACCAAGTTTTGTGGAAGTGCGCGCCGGGGCACTCGTCCAAACCGCCGAGTAGCTTGTTCTTGTCCTTCGTTGCCTTGGGGATTGCCCCGTGAACGGTGACGAGCGGCGGGGCGGGGAGCATCTCTGCGAGCGACACTGCGAGCGTGACGCACGCGAAAGTCTGCGCCACCGTTGGGCGGTGGTCCCGAAAGTCTCCTACCACACCGATACCAACTGCCCTGCGGTTGTAGCCGCCGGCGTGCGGCGTCTTCGTCTGCAAGTTAACGCACTGCGCGATGACCCCGTTCACCTGCACGATGAACGTGTAAGGCATATCCGTCGTCCCAATCCAGCGTGGTCCCTCATCCGCGAAAAACTCGATGACGTTCTCGACGGTTGTATCAGTGGCCGGTTTACCTACAAGGATGCGGTGGAACATGATGGTGTCAATCTGCGCTGGGTAGCGCATGTACTGCTTGATGCTCGCTCCTTTGTTCCAGTTTGCCGCCGGCACTTTGACAATTTCAATCATCTCTCTCCCTTCCTAAAAGCTCCATCGTTACAACCCAATCGAGCAACGCTTCACTTGGCGTCCCCCAATTATCCCCGATGAATGGGTCAATGGGAAGACTGTGCATACCACCCGCAAGCGCATGCGGGGCTTCCATGTGTCTGAACAGGGCATCCACTGCCTCGGGCTCTCGGCCAAATGGGACCATCAGACAGATTTCGTCGTGGCACATGAGCCGCACATCCCACCCCTCCCGATATAGCGCGACGATGGCATCGTTGATGGCCTTCGCCACGGCCGCCTGGATAGGCCGGTTGTATAACTCGTTCGGGTCCACCTTGCCGGGGAAGAAGAACCACGTGCGGGGGCCGGAACCGCTCCTGAGCTGCCGTGTTTTCAGCGTACTGGTGAGCACCTTCTTGTGATAGGCGGCGATTGCCGGATGCTTCTTGAACCACTGCTTGCGAAGGTGCACGATCACCTTCAACGCCAGCTTCGGGAACTGCGTAACCAGGGCCTTCCAAACGGTCTCCGCTGCGGCGCCGTAGTTGAACCCGTACACAAGCCGCTTGGCTAGGTCACGCTGCGCCTTCGTCGCCTTCGGCCCGAAGAGGTCGATGGCATTCGCCATGTGAACGTCAACCCCCTTCGCGAATGCCTCAATCAAGGGCAGGTCGTTGGCGAGGATGGCGATGACCCGAAGCTCAACCTTGCTCATGTCGGCCCCAACTATTGAGCAGCCTGGCTCGACAGTGATGAGGTCGCGGATTCCCCCGAAGCCCCGCTTTGGGAGATTCAGGAGGTTCGGTTTGCTCGAAGCCCAGCGGTCAGTTAGGGCACCCCAGGGATTCCACCCCGAATGTAGCCGCCCGTCCGGCGATATTGGGAGGCTCTCGACCATGCCGTGCATGTGCTCCCCACGCCGCATCCGCAACACGAGCTTCGCAGCACAGGCGGCCTCCCGCCCGGCAAGCCCGCCGTGCGCCCAGCGCTGAAGCGTCCACGCATCGAGCTTCGCCCGGCCGGCTTTCGTCCAATCGAGCGCCGGCAGTCCGAAGTAGTCAAAGAATAGCCACCGCACGTCGTTGGTGGTGGCTTTTTTGCCAAGGTTGATGGCCGGCCAGAACATCCGCTGTGCCAGCTTGTTGAAGCGCGCCTCTGCGGTATCGCGATGACGTTTGAACTTCGCCTGTTTTTCTTCCCGCAGCGCCAGGTTGACCGGAACGCCGCGGCGGCGCATATCCAGCGCCACCCAAAAGCGGTCAACCAGGTCGGAGTAGGTCCGCTGCGTACTTGAAAGGGAGACAGCCATCTCCGCCCTCAAGTCCCGCCCGAGCCAGGCGTCTGACACGCAATCGAGCCCGTTGTACTCGCAGAGGCGGTCCATGAGGGTGTGGCTCTCCAGCGCCTGAGCGAACATGGCGCTCCCCTTCGCCTCGCTCTCATCATGGTATTCCGCTTTCCATCGCGGCATGGAATACCGCGCCGAGGCGATGGAGAGACTGTGAGGCATATCGGGGTAGAGAATGGCGTGGAAGTTGATGGTATCAACAATCTGCTCCTCACGGAAGAACTCCCACCAACAAATACCGTTGCTCTCGAGGGCGAGGAGGTCATGCTGCGCATTGTGCGCAACGAACAACTCCGTCCGACGCAACAAGGCAAAGAGCGCCTCGAGCACTTCGGGGCTCGGCGGCCAGATTAGGGTGACTGCTTCCTTGCCGTCGCTGAAGCCGTGGCAGATGAGCTTGTCAAACTGAGGGTCGATGCCAGCGGTCTCCGCGTCGTGGGCTATCAGCTTGCCATCGAGCCTGTCCAGCGCGGCGACCAGCTCATAGTCCGGCGCACGCCAAAGAAGCGGGGGCTTGACGAATGGCTTCCACGTTCCGTGGAGAATCTCTGCGAACCGTTGGATGGAGCGGTCGAACTCCGCGCCCCACCAAGGCGCGTGGATGAAAGAGAAGGTGGGGTGAAGCGCCGGGAGCACCACGCGCCCCTCAACGCCCTCCACACGGCTCTCTTGGGGGTAGCCGTACCACTTCTGAATGCTGTCGAGCCCAAGCGCCCCTTTGAGGGCCCACTTCCCCATGGAGAAGATGGGACCGCTGTGCCTCTGGAGAAACTGCGTACGGTAGGGGGCGCAGCACTTGACAGCCTTCCCCCAATCGCTGTCGCTCATCCCCTTCAGCGGGAGGCACGCCACGCTGTTGCCAATGTTGGCGTGTGCGCGAACGATACCCGCCTCGCGCGCGGCGCGGTCGAGCCTTGTTCCGGTTGGGCCGATGAGGGGGGTGCGGCGCAGAATCTCCTGCCGGCCGGGGCTCTCGGCGAGCCAGGTGTGTGTAGCATTCGGTGTGGTCAGATGGGGACAAAATGGCTGCTGCGCCAGCGGGCAACTGGCGCAGGCACAATCGAGTGGCTTACCGTAGTCCATCAACAAACCAGGGGCGCCACCTTGCGCCGGGGTCGGACCGACGAGGCGGCTTCCCCTGCTCTAGGGGTTAGGCCGGCGCGCCCGCGCCGTTCGTCGTGGTGCTGTCGGGGGGCAGAAACGCCGCCAGGCGGCCCCGACCAGTCAGCGCGTACTCACGGTACTCACCGGCGACGCCAGGCGTCCCATGACACGCTATGTAAGTGAGGCCCGCGTTGTGAAGCTCCGACAGGCGGCCACGGGCCGTGTTGGGGTTCAACCCTAGCTCATCGATGCAGTGCCCGGCATGGGTGCGGTACCGCCGGCTCATCAGCTTGAGAATCTTCTCCTTCGCTGTCATCACTCCTCCATCTCGGCGAGAGCCTGGGCCACCGCCTCGTGCAGGGTGTCCTGGTCGACAACGTCGGTGGTGTTCACCACGTCACCGTCCCGAGCTTCCGCAGTCACGAAGCCGATGAACTGGCTGATACCGCTGAAGTCCGAGCCAGGCGGGTTGATTTTGGCTTTCTGCGGACTGAAGAACAGCCGCTTGCCGACGAAGCTCTTGAGGTAGTCCTCATCGTCGGCGAGCCGCTGGAGCCCGCTGAATACGGCGAGGCGGTCGGCGGCAAAGGCGCGGTCGACGGCCGGCCCGGAGATGGTTGCGCCGTCCTGGGTCTCGTACACGCCCTTGCTGACCTTGCGGGGGGCCTTCGGAAATTCGGGGTCGCAGGTTCGCAGGAACGCTCCGCCCTTCGCCCGAATCTTGCCGAGGGTGGCCGGGTCATCGTCGTCCATGGGCCTCTGGACGTAGAGGGACATGGCGAGGTCCTGCTGCGGATAGTCGTTGACGATGGGGGCGATGCGGACGGTGGTCTGGGGGCGCCCAGCCCCACTCTCGCCATCGCTGATGTCGACGACCTCACCGAACAGCAACATGCCTTTCTCGGACTTGAGGGGGGTTTTGATTCCGGACATCACGGCTGCGACTCTTGGGTCCATACTCATAGGGACTCTCCTTTGGTTTGGGGCTCAATGCCCTGTTCACACTTGATTCGAAACGCCTGAACGCTGTCAGCGAGAGCAATAACAGCATGAGCACCAGGAAATTCATCCCGCGTCCATGACGCTGCTTCAACCACACGTTGGGCCGCGCGGTACAACCCGTCGGAAAACATCCTTTGGTCATCTAGCGCCTGTTGAAGCGCGAGACACTTCTCCGCGAGAGCATCGCGGGCCGCCTCGAGCTTCTTCACCTTCTCGCGGGCTGACACGATGTCTCGCTGCCATTGGTCCATTGTCATAGTGATGGACGACACTCTACACCCATTCGTCGGCGGAAAGCAAGCGTTTGCACGCGCGCCAGATAGCCAGGTTCTCCCCGAGCGTCTCGTCTTCATCGTCGCTGGGTTTTCGCGCGGCGACCCCGAACGATTCCTGGAGCCGCCCGTTGACAAGAACGAGCAGCCGTGCCACGGTGAAGCGCCCCTGCCGCCCGATGGTGACAACGGGGGCCCCGAAAATCAGTGGCATCTTCTCCATGCTTGGCCGCAGCGTTGACAGCATCAACAAGTAGCTGATTGCAAGTCGACTGGTGTCTCTCATTGTTTCCCCTTGAGTGGACTAGCCCCAAATGCGTCGGTGCGACACGCTTCGTGGATTTCAATGGCCCTTGCCCGTGTGATGTACGGCTCAGCGCGACAACGCTCGCGGGCACGCCACCACGCCTCAAATTCCACCTCGTCCCTGACAATAATGAAGTTCACGCGTCCGGCGTAATATGGGGATGACGGGACCTTGGTCGGCAATCCGGCGAGTCGTTCGAAGCCATCCACAATCTTAATTAGCTCCCTCTGCAATTCGTCGTCACAGAGAACAACCAAGTCCAAATCCGAATCTTTCGTTGCGTACCCGAAAACGCGGCTCCCTGTCATGAAGCATTTCAGCGGTTGGCTCATTGTTCCTCCGGCATGGGCTTCGCACACCCCTGTGCAATCTTCGTGAGCAGGGCACCGAGATGTGCCGGCTCGACCTCGTTCACACACACGGACAAGCGCATCTTGCCCTCTGTCTTCGTGTCGTTGAAGCGGACTTCCCGCTTCTTCGCCCCGCCCGGCTGCTCCGTCGACACGAGCCGCCCAGTCAGGGTGAGCGCGGCCCGAATCTGATTCGCGCCCTTGTTCCCCTCTAGGTCAAAGGGAAGCCGCCCCTTCGTCCCCGAGGCGACCGCGGAGTCCTCCTTGTAGAACGTGCCGTTCTTGTCCATGATGACCTTCGGCGGCTTGATGTGCGCCGTGAGGAGAACAGGGACCGGCACCTTCTTCAGCTTGGACATCCACTCGCGGGCCTTGAATGCAAACTCGTTGTACCCCTTCGGGCCCTCATTCCTCGTTTGGATGACAGTGTTAACAGCCTGAAACAGAACACTGGCGGTGTCGATGACAGCGAGACGCGTCGGCGCTTTTGCCACAACATCGGCAAGGAAGGCCGGGATGTCCATGAAGACGGAGAACATCTCCGCATCCGTCATGGCTGTGAAATCGAGGATGCGGGGGACGCTGACGTTCCCCTCCTCGAGCATGATGAGCCCCGAGCTGTCAGTTTCGAGGAGCACGATGTCCTCCAGCTCAACGTGCTCCTTCGCGGGCCATTCATGGGGGTAGAACCGGCTTCCCGTAAGCGCATAGTGCGTCTTGCCTTCACCGTAGGCGCTGAGGACCATCATCCGGAAGCCCGCCCAGAAGGGGATGTCCTTGCTCGACGACAGCGTGAGCTTGGGCTTGCTTGTTGCGCTCTTGCCCTTTGCAAGGGCGGCTGTCACATCGGCCACAGAGGTTGCCACTATCGCGCTCCTTTCATGATGTCGTTGATTTCTGCCAGGGCATCTTTGGCACGCTTGCCATCGGCGTTGGCGTAAAACATCAACGCTTTCTTCGCCGTCTCGAGCGCCCGATACACCGCCTCCGCCTCATCCTCGCGGAGGGGCTCCTCGGGACAGCGAGGGTCATCGAGTTCCTGGAGTCTTGCGTAATACAGCGTGTCATCGCCCATCTCTACCATCCTTTGCAGGTACCATCGCTCTTGAAAGCGCACTGGCCCCAGTCGTTGCAGCGGGAGATGTTCGCCCTCCCACTTTTCGTGTTCTCGGCCGCGACCCACTGCGCGTTCGCGAGCCGCTCTTGCGCATCTTCGCCAAGCATATCCTCCGCGTCGAACGCGGCACCAGACGCCCAACTGCCCTCAGCCCACAACTTACTTTTGGAGACGTAGGCAACCGCGTGGAAGATGAAGAAGCAGCTTGGCCGCTGCCCCAGTGCCTCCTCCGTGCGTGCGAGGTACATCGTCCCGGCGAGGCTCCACTCGTACTTCTCGTGGAGCTGATTGTTCTTTTGGAGGCTGGTCTTCAAATCCCACACCATGATTCCCGGCCGCACGCGCTCCCCAAAGCGCTCAAAGATGCGCTCGCTTGCGGCCGCATCCACCTCAAAGAGGGCGTCAACACGCCCACCGCCGGGGAGCTTGACCTCAGTGCCAAGCAGCTTCCCCCAAAAGCCGGGGGGAAATTGCTCGCGATAGGCGCGGAACAGCGGCCAGGCCCGTTGGAGAATCTCATCAATTTCAGGCTGCTCGCTGTGCTGTGGGAACACGTCCTCCGGATTCTCCCCGTCGTGATACAGCTCCACCAGCTTGTGGCAAGTCGAGCCGATGTTGCGGGCGAACGTCCGCTTTCCTAGGACATCGAACGCCTCCCCTTCCTGCTTGATGCGCTCGAGGATAAGGCGCACCTTCTTCGCACATCCGAGCGCAGCAAACAGCTCGCTGGGGCCACCCTCGTGCTCCTCAGGGGCTGAGGCAAAGAGCTTCAACAGCTCGTTGTCATCAAAATAGTCAACCACAGCGCACCGCCACGGCAACGATACCAACGACAGCCAAGAGAAGCACAGCGAGGGCAGCGGGGCCGATGTCCCGCTTCTTCTCCGGTGGGTGCCACCAATTGGTAGGTGGCGGGATATCCGGCGGCCATTTGGCGGGGCGGTTGTACCAAGCCGGACTCATCCCGTCACCTCTACGCCGAGGGCCGCGGCAAGAAACAGCACAGACAGCAGAGCGTCTGTCGTTGTCCCATCCGTATAAACAAACTCGTGGCACGCAAACCAGCCGTGGGGGTCCGGGCCAAATGCAGTGACAACAGGGCATGCCCCGCACTCTCCGGGCTCGCCGTTCGGGTTTCCGGCAAAATCGCACAACGTACAAGCCCCACCATACGCACCCGAATATCTATCTGGGGCCGCTTCCGCTGCCTCAGCCCACTTCCTGACCGCGCCATTCACTGCTTCCTCAAGTGTCATCATTTCCTCTCCTGCGGATTTCCTCCGCGATGATAAGCTGCACCCGCAATGCTTGCAGCTTCGTTTGTTGATGCTTCACCAAATCCCGATATGCCGTGAGCCGCCTCTCTGCCGTTTTGACCGCCCCCGTAAGCTCCTCAACTGAGCGTGTTGGAACGGGGACATCGTCACTTTGGAGGAGCGGGGTCATTCCTCTCCCATCGCGTCAAACAGCGACGCTTCTTCGTCGGAGCAGACGGAGAACGCAGCCTCCGCCAGCAATTTCTCCAGGTCGTCTTCATCGTTCAGGGCGATGCGGATGTCGTGCTCGGCTTCCCCCTCCTTCGTCACCTGTGAAATCTGCCACAGCTTGTCGTTCAGCGCCACAGCCATCCGCTCCTCAACGCTGTTCGGTCGCACGAGAATCTCGAGCACGGTCGGGGCTGTCCCATCGAGGCGGGGAAACCGTCCGGCAACCTGCGTCAGGACCTTAGGGGACCAGTAAAGTTCTGCCAGAAGATTCCGGTGACACCAGCTAAGGCTAATGCTCTCTGACACCGCGTGCATTGTTGACACAAGGAACCCGGCGGGCTGTTCGCGGAGCGCCGCAATCCTGGCCGCTCTCGGTGTCGTCGGGATACTGCCATCGACAAGCACGGTGGGCCGGCCAAGTCCAGATAGCACCGCGGCGAGCCGAGCCGCAGAGGCTCTTCTGTGCGTAAGTACCGCCACATGCTTGGCTTCATGCATCACCTCTCTTGCCCAGTCAAGGACGAACGTGTCGGGGTCAATGTTCCCAGGTACGCGCAGGGGCTTGATTTGAAACTGCGGAATGTGGCCTGCGAGGGCCGCGCGGGTGACGCGGCTCATCATGAAGCCGAGGCGATAGCGCAGCTCCTCAGCATACTCGTCCAGGAGCCCACCCCAATCCGTGCCGTTGACGGTGTAGATGCGCTCCAAGTACCGCTGGAGAAAGCTGAAGCCGGGGCGGCGCCCATCCCCTTTTCCGAAGCGCATAGGCCACACGGTGTCGACGATGTTGAACAGGCCCATCACCTTGTTCGGAATTGGGGTGGCAGAGAGAACGAGGACAGGCCCCTTGTGCCTCTTCGCCATCCGCCGAAGCACGTTGCTCCGTTTGGTGGATGGGTTGGCTAGCATGTGTACCTCGTCAATGACAAGAACCCCACCCGCTTCGAGGAGCACGCGTTCGCGCTCCGCGTTCAACAACTCAGGCGAGACGATGCGGGCCGGGCGAGAGAGCACCTCGTCCCAGGAGGCCCGTCGCGCCTTCGTTTGCGTCTTGCGGGTGGGGCTCATGTCAATCATCGCCACCTGTTGCTCCGGCCACCACTGCTCAAACTGTTTCACCCAACCAGGCCGCGCCATGGCAGGGGCGACCACCACCCCCCGCTCAACACCCAACCGCTTCCACGCCTCGATTGCCTCCGCGGTCTTCCCGCACCCCATCTCGTCAGCGAACAGCCAGCGTTGGCCAGGCGCAGCAAGCGCGCGGTCGATAGCGTCGAGCTGATGGGGGAGGTGTTTCATTTCGCCAGCCTCCGCAACAGCCTGCCCACCTTCACCTCTGACCAGTCAAACGGATGCACGCGTGGGTGTCTGAGGACAGCCGCGCCCACGTTGTAGGAGACCGTGAACAGATAGGCGTGCTTGTCGGGGTGCGCCGCAATCCACGCCTCCACATTTTCGGGGCGGTCATCGATGAATGCGTCGCCCTCAAGCAGCTCTTTGCGGACGATGGCAACACACTCAGCTCGCGCAGCACTCATGCGGCGCTCAAGCCACGACACGCGCTCATACCACCATTCTCGACAGGACGCCCATGGGGATGTGGCGAAGATGACATCGTGTCCCTGGAACCGAAGTTCTGCAACACCACGAGCTGCACCAGGAAGGCCGGCGAGCCCCCGCCAAAATGCCCCGCGCTTCAACACCAACTTCACCATCTTTTGCTCATTCGGTGTCAGGTCCCTCTCGATGAAGCCCCACTGCTTTGCCACAAGCGGCCGGCCAATCAGCTCAGCCACTCCGCCAACGAAGTTGGCAAGAACGCCGTCAACGTCGCAAATGATTCGTGCCATGGTTCACTCCTCTCTCAGCAACAGCATGTGCATTACCTCTTCTGGGAGCGCCCATGCCTTTTTGCTTCCGTCGAACCCAACGCCGGGGATGTCACCCCAGCCGGAGGTGTCAACGTCTCCGCTGACCGTCACCCACCAAAACCAGGGGCGGTCTTTGCGGCGCTTGCCGTGCCATCCTGGACCGGATGCGATGTCCTCAGCCAACATGACTAGTGATTCGTCCCGAGCGCGACGATTGCAGCCATGAAGCCACAGGCGATAACGCGCTCGTCCTCGGGAAGGCCCTCCACAGCCATGCATCCGTGCTCCTCAAACACAGACCAAGGACAACGAGTGCATGTTCCGTCTCGAGCTAGCTTGGCCGCGTTGCACATCTCCTCGTTGTCGAACGTACGGCGTTCGAAAACGATGTTCATATCGTGCACGACTTCTTCCTGGACGCGCTTGCTGTACTTCATCCTTCACCTCGCCTAGGGGCTCCAAACCACTCCGGATTGGTCACGCCTCGCAGCTCCATCTCAAGAAGCATCAACGCGTTCCAGGCGAGGTGTGCGAGGTGATAACACCCGCTGTCCTCCGCTTTCACCTCTCCCATGCGACGGTCTTGCAAGTGTCGCCAGAGTGCGTCCTCGTAGAAATGCATGCCATCCGCCTCGGCACACTGCCAGTTGTTGGCGCCATGCTTCCCCTGCCCATACAGGGCGACTCGCCACACTTCAGTGAGGGCGCGGCGAAAGGGCTCTGCCTTCTTGGAGCCGTAGGCGATTTTGGAGTCGACCGAGCTGCTGTTCGCTAGTTCCCGCGGAGCCCTCGGGCCAAACTCCGAGTCGAGGTACTTGTCCATTTCGCCATTTCGACAGGCTTCGGCGTTTTTCCCACAAGGCCTCCCTGGCGCATACGGCCAAGCATACCCTGCGTTTTCGAGAATCCGGTTCGCGGGCACATCCCCCTGCATCGTCCACGTCGACCACCTGTCTCCTGGGTATGCAGCGACCACGCACAGCTCACCCCCAAAAGCTACATCCGCCGGCAACCGCCACACTCGCACTTCTTCCTTCTCCCACTTTGTCATCATCTCACCCTTTCTTGTAGCCGCGTGCCGACCGATGCAGCACGCCCATCCCGACCAGATGGTCAACCATGTTCTCTGCAGCAGCGCGAGGAAAATCCCACAACTTCGCCAGCTGCTTCAGATTCACTGTCCCCGTTGTGTCGATGAGGTCCTCTGCGAGAGCCGCCATCGCGTCGCTGGGGGTTTCGTCAACCGGTAGCTCCACCAGCTCAAAGCCGGCTTTCCCTGCCTCGGTGTCAAAGAGCCACCGCAGGCGAAAGGCCCGCTCCTTGTCCACCTTCGACCGCGTGAGCAGAAACACCGAGCCGCGGTGGAACCCCTGTCGAAACGCAAGGTGGTGGTCGTAGGCCCCCCCGAGCGCGCTGGACCCGCGTGTCGCGGCATCGATGTCCTCATCCCATTCATCAACCCCGTAGCTCTTTCGCAGATGATGAATGAAGGCAACCGCCCCGCCGCGGGTCGCCGCCTTCAAATCGTCAAAGCCGGTGATAACCGCATCCATCGCCTGGGGGTCGTTCTCCGATGCGTTGGCGGCGCGGGTCATCGTGTCAATGACGCACAGCTTGATGTTCTCCTCCACGATGAGTTGCTTCACCTTGTAGCGCTCGGTGACGTTGGTCAGCCGCATGTGCGAGTAGCGATGTGCCCAGCGAATGTGGCCTTCCTCGCTCGCTGGGTGACCGTAGTAGTGGTCAAGCCAGTCCCAGCTATCCGCGAGACTCCACTCGGGGCCCTCGTACTCCATGAACAAGCAGGGGGAGGCAGCACCGTCGAAGTCCTTTGACAACCTTAGCCCGGGCACCGACCTCCCTGTTGAGATAACACGGCCAACCGCCATGGTGAACAGCGTTTTCCTGGCCAGTTTCGGGGGCCCCGTGACCTGGACCAAGGCATCCGCCGGAATCAGGCGCTCGACAATCCAGCGGGGTGGGGGGCTCTCTCGCACCTTCTTCTTCCAATCCCGCAGCAAGGGCGGTGGCCATTCAGGCGTCTGAGTCATCGGATGCCGGGGCCTCCGCTTCTTCAGCCGCGAACGGGCGGGGGAATGCTCCGCGCATCCAACCGAGAGCGTAGGCGGCCGCCCAATCCGCCGGACCATGACACTCGAGGGAGCGCATGCCGGCCATTCCCTGAACAAGGCCGCACCGATAGGCATCGTTCTTGCTTTCACTGCGAGGCACGCGCCGCTGACTCGTCTGCCACACCGTCAGGGCGTTGGCCCGTTCCCACTCAACCGGCCCGCGCTCCGGGGCGCACAAAATCTCCATGAACTTATCGGGCTTGTCCTGTGCATCACTCATGGCTGTTCCCCTTGTACTGCCCCCAGCACACGCTTACGCACGTGCCGACTTTGGGAGAGGCGTCGCAGGTTTGGAGGCAGATTTGAAAGGCGCGCTCCTTGTTGGTTTCGGCGACACAGCCCCGCACGGTGGCAAAGGCAAAGACCCCAAGGAGCGCAATAACGGCGCCCATTTGGAGCGCTGTGGAAAGCAGCGCTCTCATAGCCCCACTTCATCATCCGGCGAATCCGGTTTGACGATGACGCGGCCGCACGCGTCACAGTTAAGCCCGACGACGCCCCATGTATCCTCGAGTTCTTCCTTGGGGATTGCAACACGCCGCCCTTCCAACGCCTGCGCAACATCACCACTCGCGCAGCTTGGGGTGTACGCCTCGCAAGCTTTGCACACGATGTAGTCACCGACTTCCCACGCACCGACACCACGGTTGTTGGCTTTCATTTGCCCACCTCTGCTAGCGCTTTCGCCGCACACGCCGCACACGTAATCAGGATGGCGGAGACCGGAGCCGGCGCGTCCAAGTCTTCAATCTTAGGAATGAAAAGCTCAGCGGTGGAATCGGCCCGAACCACCAAGGCCGAATCATTCGGTCCCAAAACGATTGTCGTAGACGCACTCATCTCTTGCTACCTCCAGGTCTCTCGGACCCATTTGAGTTGTTCCTCGCCGGGGGCGGGGATTCTGAACAGTACCACATTCGATTGGTGCACATGCGGCCACATCAGCTCATCATCAAGCTTGACGTGGGCTAGGCCCAATGCGTGCCCAAGCTCGTGCGCCAATATCGCCGCAATCTGGCGGTCTGTCAACGCCCTGGTTTTTGGGGACAAACCCACAATGACGTTGCGGCTGCAACCGCCCCTACTTGCGAGACGCCCGAAACGGGCGTAGCCATTCCAATCGGGGTCTGGCAGCTCATGCTCAACTACGAACACGACTGGCGCATCCACACCAACGACAACAGGCGGCCCCGCGCTGACGAAGAAAAGCGGGAGGCGCGCCCAATCGTTCCAGACGTCCGCCGCTGTTCGGAGCTGCGCGGAGAGCCGCGCATCGGTGAACAAGTCGAACACGGTAACCGGCGCGTCAGCGCACAGCATGCGGCGGCTCCCGTCCGGCCACTCGAGCAGCTTGGGCGAGGACGCACAGCCAACTGCACCTACGGCTAGGAGAATCAGAGCGCGCATTGCTGCCTCGCTTCCCGCGTCAACGCGCGGTCGAACCGCCGCCGCGCCGCGTAGCAGAAGGCGATGTAGGAGCGCCGGGGCCGTTCCGCAAACCGAATGGAGTGCCGCCCTACCTCCACCACATAGAGGTGAAGGTCTTTGAGCGCTTTGTGATAGCGCTCCAGCTCAGGCGGGAGCAACGCGGCCAAAGCCTGCCGGTCCACAAGCTGCGAGGCATAAAGCGTAACCAGTACGGAATCCAGCACCTTGCGGCTCCGCGCCTCCGCTTCGAGTCTGGCCTTCACTTCCTCGCGCACGAGCCCGGCCTCTACCAGTTGGTCTTGAAGAGTCATCTCTTCTTCCTCTCCGTTGTTGAGCATCATTGCTCTGGTCGCCCCCGCGGCCGGGGGCCAGCACAGCAATGCTATTCGTCCAGCGCTAGGGCCAGTATGATGATAAGCAGCAACACAACAAGACACATGCTACACCACCTCACTCTGTGCGGGCGCGCTCGTCAAGAGCACAGCCGCTTGATTCAGGTCTCGCTTCAGTCGCAGCGCAACGCTACGCATCTCTCCGCTGAGGGAGGCGGGCGGGGAAGTCCCCACCTCGACCACAAAGCATTCCTCGACGTTGCCCTCCCATACACCAAGGCCCTTCAAGATGGTTGCGCCTTTTACGCCGACCTCCGATAGCGCTGTCAGCGTCGCGGT
>Ga0307425_1000119_pt1 | contig 45468 bp, 42 predicted proteins | sample SalMarWE160330MG_FD_202152 | JGI IMG/M metagenome (GOLD analysis project Ga0307425, IMG submission 202152) | Salt marsh sediment microbial communities from the Plum Island Ecosystem LTER, Massachusetts, United States - WE1603-30 | ecosystem: Environmental > Aquatic > Marine > Intertidal zone >... | reverse complement strand
CAATAAGGCCGGTCTCGTGGATATCTTGGGATCCACGGGCAGGATTAACGTGCAAGACGAAAACGTGCAGAAGCTGGATGCCTTTGCCAACCAGGTCCTCATAGAACGAATGCAGCATATCGGTCAGCTATGCTGCATGGGCTCGGAGGAAAATGCAGACTTGATCGATATTCCTCCAGACTATCCAAAGGGCAACTATATCCTATTATTCGATCCTCTCGATGGATCTTCAAACATAGATGTTAACGTGAGCATCGGGACCATCTTCGGCATCTTTAAGAAAAACTCCGAGGAAACCAACATAGACATCCTCTTGACTGACGTCTTGCAGCCCGGCATAAAACAGGTGGCCGCCGGTTACTTTATTTATGGATCAAGCACTATTATGGTATACACGACAGGAAAGGGTACAGGCGTCCACGGCTTCACCCTCTATCCAAGCCTTGGTGAGTTTCTCCTTTCCCATAAGAACATACAAGTCCCGGAAAAGGGCAAAATATACAGCGTAAACGAGGGTAACTACTCTCACTGGGATGAAAAAACCAGGGCATTAATAGACTATTTTAAGACAGATGACAAGGAGACCGGTCGACCTTACACCTCCAGATATGTGGGGAGCCTGGTGGCCGATTTTCACCGCAATCTTCTTAAAGGCGGCATCTTCATGTATCCTGCCGACAAAAAAGACCCAAAAAAACCAACAGGGAAATTACGTCTGATGGTGGAGGCCAACCCTCTCGCCATGGTAGTCAAGGAGGCAGGAGGATATGCCAGTGACGGACACGGGCCTATCCTTGAAATCGACCCCTCTGAATTGCACCAGAGGACCCCTCTTTACATAGGAAGCAAAAAGGACGTTGAATTGGCGGAGGCCTTTATCAGCGGCAAATACACTGGTGAGACAAGTTGATTCAAATCCCATCTCGCAACATCTCAACAAATGTCTCGATGCGGAATGCCGTTCTGCTGTCAACCTGTCCAGGCCTGTCTCCCTCAAGCGTAAGAACAGGTACAGGCAGGCATTCCCTGATTACGATATCGTAGATCTGCCTGTAGCAAAACGTCTGAGTGTAATGGATTAGGCCATCAATCTGGCGTTCATAAACTGCCTGTTCAATATCTCTGAGCCTACCATCGATATCATAGGGGTAGGTATATTCGAGGTATTGATCAATAAGGTTTTCCCTGCCATACGGCATACTGAATTGCCTCTGCACCTCATTAAAGACCACCCTTGCCCCCAGGGACTCTATTAACTCGTAAAAACCCTTGAATATGGGTGGCACACCCAGGTAACCGAGACGAACTCCCGCTTTTTTTGGGCCTCTTTTCAGGGCTGTGGTCAAAAAACTATCCAGATTCTTGTCAAATTCTTCCGGGTCCCCACCAAAATCAGAACTGCCTACCAGAAAAAGATGGTTCTCCAGGCCGGTAACCCTATTTTCACGGAAGGTGAGTTCATCCAACCTTTTCAGTCTGGCCCTAATCCCGGCCAGTCTCGATTTCACCAGAGCTATTTCAGACCATGTGGCATCCAGGATCTTCCTCAGCTTTTCTATCTGGGATGCCAGGGCCTCTCTGTCGCGGTTCAAGGGGTACTCGAAAGGGATCACTCTCACACCCCTACGAGCAAGCAACTCCCCCAAGGCGATGGTGTTGCTGCAATCCCCACCTGTTACGGCAATAACATCCATAATACCTTTATTGATAATCGTTGAATAGATGCCCTTGATCCAGGAACAAATGCCGTGCGAAAAACCCGCAGACTCTGCCTGGGCAACAAGTTTCTCAGGGTGATCCGATGAAATAAAGGCGTTATTGAGGTCCACGGGCCTGAGGTGTGCGGCAAAGATTATCTCAACCGGAATGGTGGCAGTGATTCCAACCAAATGTTCACACCTCCACAGAATGGAATACGACTTTAGGGAGTTCTAGGCAGGTCAACTTATTTCCGTAGCCGGCCCCGGTATCCAGGCCAATCTTGTTCCACATGACCAAGGGTTCATCAAATGGGGTATGACCGAAAATGACCTTTTTTCCAAAATCATAATCAGTGTAGATAAAGGGGTCACGAATCCAAATCATATCCTGCAATGACTGCTTTTTCACATCCACCTCCGGCCTGAAGCCGGCATGTACCACGTAATAATCGTCAAGTTCGATAAACGTAATCAGGGATTTGTAAAATGCCATATGGTCTGAAGGTATAAGAAAATCGCCCGTCCATGCATTATCAGACATATAGCTCTCTACGGTGGACCACCCACCGTTTGCGAGAAAGATACCACGATCCCCGCCCTTCAGGTAGTCGAGGAAAAGGGCCTCATGGTTCCCGATAAGGCATTCAACGTGAGATGAACTTTCGATGAGGGAAAGTATGAAATCGACCACCCCTTTGGGGTTTTTGCCCCTGTCGATGTAATCACCTAAAAATATCACTCGGTCAGACTTGGGTCGCCAGTTTATCTTGTCCATAAGCCGCTTCAGGGCGTCAAGACAACCGTGTACGTCCCCTATAATTATTACCCTATCGTTTTTCATCAAAATCCAAGAATCAGGCGAAACCGCTCCCTGGGATCAAGGCGCGTCAGGCCGGCATTTTTGGTGGCATCCATGGCCTCCCGGTATTCTTCTGCCGATAGCCTCCGATTAATCAGACCATCCTGATCAGCAGTACCGCATGGCCTGTATTGATCCATCACGTTTACGTATGTATTTGGAGAGATCTCTTTTGCAATAAACCCCATAATTCCTTCAGTGCCGGCGACGTGATTCGGCATGACCAGATGCCTCACCAGCAGGCCCCTTATTGCAACACCCTCATCAATTACCAGGTCACCCACCTGACGATGCATTTCCTTGATCGCCTCCGTTGTGACATCTCTATAATCAGGTGCATTACAAAATCGCTCGGCCCATTTACTATCCCAGAATTTGAAATCCGGCATATATATATCAAAAATCCCATCCAAAATTTCCAGGGTTTCCCAGCGGTCATATCCACCAGAATTATATACCAGCGGGACATTTAGTCCCTTCTCAATCGCCACGATAAGGCCTTCAATAATTTGTGGGATTACATGAGTGGGGGTAACAAAATTAATGTTGTGGCACCCCCTTTCCGATAGCTCTATCATCATGGCGGCCAGTTCTTCAGGCCCCGCTTCGACCCCTTCCATGATATGGCTGATATCGAAATTCTGACAAAAGCCACAAAGCAGGTTGCATGAGCTGAAGAATATCGTCCCTGAGCCACACCTCCCGACCAGCGGGGCCTCTTCTCCAAAGTGGGCATTATAACTGGCCACCCTTGCCATACGCCCGGTCCTACAAAGGCCGGTTTCTCCTTTAAGACGATTCACGTGGCACTTGCGTGGACAGAGTTCACAGGCCTCAATTATATCCAAGGCCCGCTTCAGCCGTATTGAGAGCTCACCCTGTCGGTGGAGTCTTATATAGGAAGGTTCCATGATTAATAGAGTCCATGGCCCTAAAAATAATATCCCCCTGACAAGCCCTTGGCGTTATCAGGGGGATGAACAAATTTCTCCCCTCCCCTATTCTCTGCTTTGCCCAAATATCCTGAGAAGCATTAAGAATAGATTAATAAAATCCAGATAAAGGGAAAGGGCGCCCAGGATTGCCCCCTTTCTAACCACTGACCCATCAAGGCCTGCAGGTTGTGCAACTGCCATGTTTTTTATCTTCTGGGTGTCATAGGCGGTCAGGCCCACAAATACAAACACTCCGATATAGCTTATCAGCATACTCATGCCGCTACTTCGGACAAACATATTTACCAGCGAGGCGATGATAATGCCAATAAGCCCCATCATCAAAAATCCCCCCCAAGAGGTCAAATCCCTTTTGGTCGCCCAGCCGTAGATGCTGCACCCAATAAACGTCGCAGCGCAGATAAAAAAGGTGCTCACAATGGAGGAACGAGTGTAGGCGATGAAGATGAAGGAAAGGGTGACTCCATTCAATGCGGAATAGAGAACAAAAAGAGAAGTCGCTGTCCCAGCACTTATCCTATTGACCATCCCGCTGATTGAAAAGACGAGGCCCAGTTCGGCCAGGATGAGGACAAGAAAAAGGATTGGGTTGCCGAAAATGAGCCGGGTCATGCTTGGACTGCCGGAGACATAAAGGGCCACAAACCCGGTCAACGCCAGCCCTATACCCATCCAGTTATACACACTTCTGACAAAATCATTGACCAGGGCCTCAGTCCTCGGTCTTGCCTCGTAAATCTGTGCCATGATTTTTTCCTCCCTGAAATTTCGCAATAAAGATGTGCGTTCTCTGATAACTCAGCTTTATGTTCATTATAAGTGCTTCGAAAAAAACTTCAAGTATTATGGATCACATTGCACATCTCTCATCTTTTCACCCACCTGGCCCTGCACCACTTGTCTCCGGAATTGAGGCATATCATTGGATTCAAGGCGCCTGATTCTTTCAAGCAATGGGGGATGTGAATAGTTAAAGCAGACGTATACAGGATGAGGCCGAAGATTACTGAGGTTGTCCTTGGCCATCTTTTTTAGGACAGTTATCAGGGGCTTACCACCATCCATGATGCGGGCGGCATAATGATCCGCTTCCAGCTCAAATTTCCTGGAAATAGCCATCCAGAAAGGGGCAAGAAAAAAAACGGCAGGTTCCCATAAGACACCCACTAAAAATAGACCCACATAAAGGGGCATGACAGAGAACCCAAAGCCCTGGAACATTGCTTCCCATGTAATCATCTTAGACGCCAGATAAAAAAGGGCGGCAGAAATCACACATACGATTGCGAACTCTTTTTTTATGTGGTTTTTCTTAAGATGCCCTATCTCGTGAGACATCACCGCCATAATCTCCTCCATATCGTGAGACTGAATCAAGGAATCAAATAACACGATCCTCTTTGTCTTCCCTAAACCAGAAAAATATGCATTGGTGTGCCTGCTTCTCTTGGTTGCGTCCATCTGGTAAATGCCTCGTAAGCTCAGGCCCTCCCTTTCTGCCAATTCCTTTATCTTAACTGCAAGCTCCTGATCTTCCAATGGCGTAAACTTGTTAAAAAATGGGGCGATGACAGTGGGGTGTAGGATCGTGAGAATCAATTGGAAACCGATATAGATCGCCCATGCCCAGATCCACCATAACTCACCCGTGTATCTTACCATGACGAGCAGTGAAGACAGGAGAATACTTCCAAGAACGACGCTGAGCAGCAGTGTCTTTATCAGGTCTGAAAACCAAGTCTTGACGGTCTTGGTGTTGAAGCCATACCTTTCCTCGATAACAAAGCTGTGATAATAATCAAAGGGAATGCCCATTATTGCCATGACCAGTCCAGGGACACCAAAAAAGATAAGTCCGGCCAAAATAAAATTGACACCGGATAAGACATTAGAAAGCCACGGCAAAACCCCCGAAAGAATAACAAAGAGAAAAAGGATGTTACTAGTACCTTTCTGGATAAGCGTAAAATGTGTATTATCGCATGTATATCGGTTAATCTTTTGTAGCTCCTTCTCGTCAATTGCCCCTTTGAAGGCCTGTGGTACCTTATCTCCACATTCTTTTAGATATGCCCTATTGGCTTCATCTATAATCATATCCATGGCCACACTCACCAGATAGATGGCGAGGTAGACAATTAACAATGGGTTTAAAGGTATCATGGCAATCATTGATTTTGGTGTTCTCTATATCTGATTACTATATTACCATACCCACATAATGCCAAGGTCTAAACCCAAGAAGCGCCCAAAAATACCCGGGCCTGAAATAGGTGTTTACCTTGATATTCGTGCCTGGTATTTTGGGCGCTATCTGGCACTCAAATATAGTCATTCATTGCAGTTGTCGTGATTGTTAATTATCATGAAAGGGTCCTCTCCAAAAGAGTTGGTGATATCTTAAGGGTTCTAGGGGTCAAGGATTCAAGGATTCGAGTGAAGTGCTTAAGAATTACAAAGAGCTGAAGGTCTGGCAAAAGTCATATCAGCATAACCACCCAGGTATTTAGGTTGAAGACAGCTTCCCTTTCAGCTAACTCAAATTTTCCTTCAGCCTTCTACCTTCAGTTTATCCACCTGAGCAGTTACTCTTTGGAAAACAAACGCTTAAACCCTTGAATCCTCGAATCCTTTACCACTTTCTCCCAATGAATTTTGAGAAGAACCCTTTAAAATAACATTTAGTTAAATTATTTAGTTAAATTTTCGCATTAGGATAAATCATCATGGGAAATGGAAAACTCTTCATCGTAATGGTCGGTCTGCCTGCAAGGGGAAAATCCACTATAGCGGCCAAACTGAGAGAAAACCTGGTCAAAGACGCTATCAAGACCCGCATTTTCAATAATGGCGACCTGAGAAGGAGACTCACTGGAGAGGAGACCTCCTCACCGGAGTTTTACCATCCTCAAAACAGGGAAGGCGTGGCGCTCAGAGAAAGAATTGCCCTTTTGAACATTCAGTGGGCCAAGAATTATCTTGGCAAAGACGGGCAGGTCGCTATCCTAGATGCCACAAACGTTAGCCTCAAGAGGAGAAAAAAGATCATTACCCAACTTGATGAACATTCAATCCTTTTTATTGAATGTATCAATAATGACAGAGAAATCCTTGAGGCCAGCATTTTGACAAAAATTACCCTTCCCGAATTTAGCAACATGGAAAAGGACGCGGCAATTCAAAGCTTTAAACAGCGAATTCGATATTACAGCACCATCTACCGCCCCGTTAGACAAGAAAAAAATTTCATCAAGCTGGACTCTCTAAACAATCAGATCATGCAGGAAGAGATTTCAGATGATATTCCATATTACGACAGGATAAGAGATTTTCTGGTGACTGATACCGTCAAGAACCTATTTTTGATCAGGCACGGAGAGACCTATTTCAATCTGGAAAACAGGATTGGCGGGGACTCGGGCTTGACCGAAAATGGTATGGTCCAGGCCAGGGCACTGGCCGAATATTTTAGGAAAAAGAAGATGCCTGTTATCTTCACGAGCAAGAAAAAACGTACTGTCCAGACCGCAGAACCTATCAAAAGATCACAAAAACAATCAATTATCATCCCCCTAGATGAATTCAATGAGATAGACAGCGGCGTGTGTGAGTGTATGAGCTATGAAGAAATCCGGGAAACCATGCCTCACGTATACTCCGCAAGAAAAAAGGATAAATATAACTATGTCTATCCTGAAGGAGAGGGCTACATCTCTATGAAGGAGAGGATAGACAGGGGTATCAAAAAGGCCCTTTACCTGAGCAGCAATTCCGGAAATATAATGATCATCGGACATCGGGCAGTGAACAGGATGATTCTATCCCATTTCCTATATCGCAGGCCAGAGGACGTGCCTTTTATTTACATTCCTCAAGACAAATTCTACCACATCGTAGCTACCCAGAATAAGAAGCTTTTCCAACTTAAAGAATATAGGCTTTAGATGTGCTGTCTGCCATTGCTCTCCAAAATAAATTCAAATCTGCCGTAACTAATCAGGTTGTCTGGTTCACCCTACCACTTTTCAAACATCTAAATTGTTGCCGAAAATGCTGTCCAACAAAAACCGTTTTTGGACAAGGCTGATTGTCTGCAACTTCTCAAGAAGTTGATATTCGGTTTTGTATTTATGAGCATGCGACTTAATTGCAAGCTTGACCTAATTATAGCAAGTATTATATAATGGGCTTAAGTCCAAAATAAGGAGGCTATATGCCGAGGCCGAGAAAACGCAGATTTGTCCAGGGTCCGCCCATTGCGGACGGTTTTTTGCCCAACAGGACACCTCCATGGGGATTGGCAGAGGTTGTTCTTTCCATCGAGGGTTTGGAATCACTTCGGTTGAGTGATTTTGAAGGCCTTGACCAAGAAACAGCCGCCCTTAGGATGAATGTGTCCCGCCAGACATTTGGGAGGATCTTGGCTGAGGCGAGGAGTGTTGTGGCCGAGGCACTTGTGCTCGGAAAAATACTGCGTATCGAAGGCGGAGATTTTGTGATGCCCCCGAGGGGTAGAATGAGACGTCGACACGGTTGGGGAAAGCAATTCTAAAAGGCGGTGTTAATTTATTGTCCGGACCAGCTCAAACCATTCCTTTGGGAGAGAGACACGGGACAATCACCGGATTTCCAATCACTTCAATAATCATTATTGACAATTCCACAAACAGGACCCATCTTTAGACAGTCTCCTCTATCAATTTCATCTCAATCAGGAGAGTCAAATGACACCCGGACAGGGCACTCGAACACAGATTATCCTCGACAGCATTGCTGATGGTGTCTTTACTGTGGACTCAGAATGGAAAATCACATCCTTTAACCGTGCGGCAGAAGAGATAACAGGCATAATAAAGGATGAGGCCATCGGTCGCCATTGCTGGGATGTCTTCAGGGCCAGTATCTGTGAAAGCCGCTGCTCACTCCGTAATACCATTGAGACGGGGAGTCCAATTGTAGACCAGGCGATCTTTATCGTTAACGCCAAAGGGGAACGCATCCCTGTTAGTATATCCACGGCACTCCTAAGACAAGGGGACGGGCGTGTCATCGGAGGAGTAGAAAGCTTTCGTGATTTAAGCGTGGTGGAAGAGCTCCGCAAGGCCCTTAAAGATCGTCATTCTTTTTTAGACATTATCAGCAAAAACGATGAAATGCACCGGCTCTTTGGGATCCTCGAACAGGTGGCGGAAAGCAATACCACGGTGCTCCTGGTCGGTGAAAGCGGCACAGGCAAAGAACTGTTTGCAAAGGCTATTCATTCGCTAAGCCCCAGGAAAAATGGCCCAATGGTAACCATCAACTGCGGCGCCCTACCCGATACTCTGTTAGAATCGGAACTTTTCGGGTATAAGTCAGGCGCATTTACTGATGCCAAAAGAGACAAACCGGGTCGCCTGGCCCTGGCCGATGGAGGGACTCTCTTTCTGGATGAGATCGGAGATATTTCACCTGCCCTGCAGGTGAGATTGTTAAGAGTGCTTCAGGATCGCGTCTATCAACCGCTTGGAAGCGCCCACCCTCGAAAGGCCGATGTACGAATTGTGGCCGCCACCTATCGAGATCTTGAAGACCTTGTCGCCAAAGGAATGTTTCGGGAGGATCTGTACTACCGCATTAATGTCGTCAAACTAACTCTGCCCCCCTTAAGGGATCGCAAAGAGGATATTCCCTTGCTGGCCGAACATTTCATAGGCAAATTTAATCGGCTCAACAACAGGGACATCAAGGGGCTTTCACCGGGAGTCATGGCGACATTAATGGCCCATGATTTCCCGGGCAATATCCGGGAACTGGAGAATATCCTCGAATATGCCTCTGTCGTATGCAAGAACAGCTTTATCGGCCCCGAGCACCTCCCTGAGTATATTGGCCCCAAAGTCCGTAATCAAGGAAAATCTCCTCCCAATGCACATATTGGATCATCATGGGATGAGCTGGAGAAGAATTTTATATTGGAGGCCCTCAAAAGGCACGATTGGAACCGATCTGCCACGGCACGCGACCTTAAGATTCACCCCACCACTTTGTGGCGCAAGATGAGGAGACTTAATCTTAATCCTTCCTAGGTCACCTGCTCTACACTAGCCCTAGGAGTTACATCACTCTTGTCCAAAAACGATTTTGCAAGGTTGTAAATTTCACCGCAGAGGCACTGAGCACGCAGAGAAGTTTGTTCTTTTAAATTGTCGTGAGAGGCGACATTTTAAAGACTACTCCGTCTTATGTAAATGCACTACATCCTCGACTGATAATCATAGCGCGTTTCAAAACACCCTAAGCTTTGCGTTCTTTGCGCCTGGTGAGCGTAGCGAACGGGCGGTGAATAAAGATGACAACCTGATTTTTGAAACGATATATGTGTTAAGGAGTTTCAGACACTTACCCAAGAAAATATTGCAATTTGAATTTATTTTGGACAGCAGTGGAGTTACATGAGTAGTAATAGCCCAAAAACTGACGAAGACCATGTTATTAGAAGGTAAGGCCGGCAATGGGGCCTTTTTTCAGGAGAACTGTCTATTGCAAAAATGCAGTTGTATGTCATCCATTAATTGCATATTTGCTATATATGTGGTTGCCTATTTGCTATGTCTTGGCCCTCCATATTGAATAAACCATATTTTTACAAATAGTTAGTGCAATTATCACATGGCTGGAATTCCTGGCATAAATTGTGCTGTGTGTCTCTGAAAGGCTGTTGCGGAGTACCTTCGCATATTGATATGGAGCCCACGATTCAGACAATCAAAGGGCAAAAAAGGAGGAAAATTGAAATGAAAATAGCGGTAAGTGCCAGCGGTGAAGGTCTGGATGCATCTATTGATCCGCGTTTTGGTCGATGTGCCTATTTTATTGTGTTGGATCTCGAGAATATGAACTTTGAGGCCTTTTCCAACGAGAATATAGCACTGGGTGGCGGCGCGGGGATTCAATCGGCACAATTTATTGCCTCCAAGGGGGCAGAGATCGTAATCACTGGAAATTGCGGCCCTAACGCCGTGAAGACCCTTAATGCGGCGGGTGTGAAAATCATAGTCGGCCAGTCAGGGACGGTTAGAGAAGCCGTTGAAAAATTCAAGAGCGGGGCCTTAAACCCAACAACGGATGCAAATGTAACAGATCACTACGGTGTGGAAAATTCAGGCCCTGGTGGAAAGGGTTCTTCGGGCCGCGGCAACAGCATGGGATCCGTTGGCGGCATGGGCCTTGGCCGTGGGATGGGCCGAGGTGGCGGCATGGGCCGGGGTATGGGCTGTGGAAAAGGTATGGGAGGTCAATGGGCCGGTTCCGGGTCACCCCCACCGAATCCAGCACCGACTTTGCCGCTGGATAAGGAACAAGAGATCTCACAGCTCAGAGATCTGACGAGGAATCTCCGCAAGCAGATTGAGGATATCGAAACCAGGATAGAGAATCTTCAAAAACCATAAGCAACGAGGGATAGTCCTCCATGAAGATCGCAATTCCCTATTGGGAGGGAAAGATTTCACCGGTCATGGATACCGCATCGAGATTGTTGATCCTCCAAGTGGAGAATCAAAGTGAGACCTCGAGACAGGAGGTCCTCTTTGCTGAAGGCGATTTGAACAGCAGATGCAACCGCATTCGGGATCTGGGCATAGAGTTGCTTATCTGTGGCGCTATTTCTGGACCATTTTATAGGATGCTGAAGGCCTCCGGCATTAAGATAATTTCATGGATTTCAGGACAGGTGAATGAGGTCCTTGCCGCGTACCTGAGTGGGAGCTTGAATCTCGAAAGATTCCTTATGCCAGGATGCCAAAATGTCTCTAAGGGCATGGGCAAGGCTGGCAAGAAAAGCTAATGGGAGGAAGATAACCCCTACGATTCCTCCAAGACATAAATCAGTAAATAACAGGAGGTCGTAAATTAATGGGAAATGAAACTCAGAGTTGCGGATTCGGCGGCCAGCAGGATCAGCATAAAAAGCAGGATGCAGAGATTAAGGAAAGATTGGCAAACATCAAGAACAAAATCCTTGTCATGAGCGGAAAGGGCGGTGTGGGCAAGAGTAGTATTGCCGCGTATTTGTCTGTGGCCCTGTCCAAGAGAGGGTTCAAGGTCGGACTGATGGATGTGGATTTACATGGTCCCAGTATCCCTCGTTTGCTGGGCCTGGAGGGAAATATCCTCCCCGGCAGTGAGGATGGGAAGGCACGGCCCATCCCCTATTTGCCCAATATGGAGGTAATTTCCATTGAGCCATTAATGGGAGATAATAAGGACCAGGCCACAATCTGGAGAGGTCCTCTCAAAATTGGTGTCATCAGGCAGTTTATCTCCGATATAGAGTGGAGTGATCTTGACTATCTGATTGTGGATTCCCCACCCGGGACCGGGGATGAGCCCTTGACAGTTGCCCAGACCGTGCCCGACGCAAAGGCACTCATTGTCACCACGCCACAGGAAATATCCCTGGCTGATGTACGAAAATCTATCAACTTCTGCCGTCATGTCAACATGGACATACTCGGGCTAGTGGAAAATATGAGTGGTCTTGTCTGCCCCCATTGTGGAAAAGTAATCGAACTCTTTAAGACCGGCGGAGGTCTGCGTACTGCAAGACAGGAAAACGTGCGTCTCCTGGGTACCCTGCCCCTGGAACCCATTGTGGTCAAAAATGGGGACGTAGGCAACATGGCCCTTTTGGACAATGATCAACTCGAGTTTACCAGGGCCTTTAACGACTTTATTGATCAGATCGTCAAACTTGGAAAGGCCAAGACAGAGGTATCCGATGTAAAAAATGGGGTCGTGACGCCGAAAAAAAACCGCAGCAACGGCGGAAAGGTGCTCGTAATTCCGGTATCTGACGGCAAGCTCTCTTCACATTTTGGCCACTGCGACCAGTTCGCCTTCATTGAGATAGAAAACGGGAAAATCAAAAGTCAGCAAATGCTAACTCCTCCGGCTCACGAACCAGGGGTCCTTCCCAAGTGGTTACACGACCAGGGTGCTCATGTGATTATCGCAGGAGGTATGGGAGATAGGGCACAGCAACTCCTGAACGAAAACGGCATTCAGGTAATAACAGGAGCGCCAATGGATTCACCGGAATCCTTGGCACATCAATACCTGTCGAATAGTTTGATTACAGGTGACAATGTCTGTGACCATTAGAAAGTGTCGGATGTCTTACAAAATGCATGTATTGCTAACCCATGATCTTGGAAAGGAGAATATGATATGGTACCCGGAGGACAAGGCTCAGGCGGAGGCCGCGGTCAAGGCGGCTCCGGCCGTGGACAAGGTATGGGTGGAGGCAGCGGCCTCGGCCCAGGAGGAGAATGTGTTTGCCCCAATTGCGGAGAGAAGCAGACCCACGAGAGGGGGGTTCCTTGCTTCGAGATCAAATGTCCCAAATGTGGAACCACTATGACCCGGGCCTCTTAGTGAAAGAGGGCGTAAGGATTTCAGATTATGATCATTAGTGTCGCGAGCGGAAAGGGGGGCACTGGCAAGACCACTGTGTCTACCAACCTCGCCTTATCCGTAAAAAGGAATGTGCAATTACTTGACTGTGATGTAGAGGAGCCAAACTGCCACCTCTTTATCCGCCCCACCATTGAAACCGTGGAAACGGCTACTACTCCCGTGCCCGTGGTGGATGAAGAAAAATGCACCCTCTGCGGCAAGTGTGGTGAAATTTGCCAGTTTAAGGCCATCGTGGTTATCGGAGAAACCGTGCTCCCCTTCCACGAGCTATGCCATAGCTGTGGTGGGTGCATGGAGGTCTGTCCGGAAAAGGCTATCAGTGAGGTGAGCCGTGAACTGGGAGTACTTGAAATAGGGCATCGGGACGGTCTCTCCTTTGTGCACGCGCGAATGAGGGTAGGCGAGGCCATGTCACCACCGCTAATAAAAAAAGTGCGATCCCTCAGTCAATCCGGAAGATTGATTATAATCGACGCACCACCAGGAACATCATGTCCGGTTATTGCCGCCATGAAAGGAGCGGATTTTGTTCTTTTGGTCACAGAGCCAACCCCCTTTGGCCTTCATGATTTGAAACTGGCAGTTGGGGCAGTTCGTGTTCTGGGCATTCCATGCGGTCTGGTCATAAATTGTTCCGATCTTGGGGATGACCGGGTCAAGGAATATGCAAAGGCTGAAGGCCTCCCGGTCTTAATGGAAATCCCCTTTGATAGAAAGATCGCGGAGGCCTATTCTTGTGGAAAACTTGTTGTTGAGGTGATGCCTGAGTGGGGAAGAAAATTTGAAGAACTGTATTACCGCATCGAGGAGCTTGTGGGATTGTCTGGGAGTAATACTACATGAAAGAAATTGTTGTCATCAGCGGAAAAGGCGGAACCGGTAAGACCAGTATTGTCTCAGCGTTTGCCACCCTGGCCACAGACAAGGTCCTCTGTGACGCAGACGTGGATGCCGCGGACCTTCATCTGATCATGGCACCAAAGATCAGGGAAAGGCATGATTTCACTGGTGGTCATACGGCGATAATAAATAAGGAGAGATGTAGTCAATGCGGCCTTTGCCGGGAGCTATGCCGGTGGGACGCTATTAGCGAAGACTTTGTGGTAGATCCCATAGAATGCGAAGGTTGCGGGGTCTGTTACTATTTCTGTCCTGAAGAAACCATAGATTTCCCGGAAAAAAAGTGTGGGGAGTGGTTCATATCAGATACTCGCTTTGGCCCCATGGTCCATGCCAGGCTGGGCATCGCTGAAGAGAACTCTGGAAAGCTCGTGACGCTCGCCAGGCAGGAAGCCAAAAAGGTGGCCGAGGCACGGGCCCTCAATCTGATCCTGACAGATGGGCCCCCTGGGATAGGATGTCCGGTGATTGCGTCCATAGGAGGCGCGACCGCGCTTTTGATCGTGGCGGAACCCTCTGTTTCAGGGCGGCACGATATGGAGCGGGTGGCCCAACTGGCCGCCCATTTCAAGGTTCCTGCCATGGTCTGTATCAACAAATACGACTTGAATATCGAAGAAACTAAGGCGATAGAGGATTTCGCAAACGAGAATAATATAAAGGTACTTGGAAGGGTACCCTTTGACCCGATCTTTACCCATTCCATGGTCCAGGGGCAGACCCTTTTTGAATACGACAGCAAATCAGAGGCTGCCCAGGCGGTTGAGTTCATTTGGGAGAAGATCGCTGGCGCCCTTTAGCCGTGCAAGATACGGGTCAGGTCTTGAAATTGGACAAAAGAGCTGCCTTATATCAAGACCCGGCCCCTAAATTTGCAACAGGGAAATTAATGGGGATTCTGATGACCTCATTTAAGGTAGCAATTAGTTCATTATTTTCACCTGCGGTATGAGGATTGATAAATTCCCAAACTATTTCCTTTTCTTTTGTTACCTCAAACGCCCTGCCCGCTACTGATTCGGTAATTAAGGTGTTACCGTTAGGAAGACGCTGGGCACTTCCCAATACGAAAGAATAAAAAGGAAAATTCTTTTCACCTCTATATTCCCAAACAACTTTTTTAGAAAAAGGATTTATCTCTATGACCCTAGAGAATGCACTCCCTTTAACCGTATCTGGTAAGGATTTATAGTCTTTTAAAAAGTATTTAAAATTTCTTATTGCCTTAATATCCTCTAAAGTAGGGTTATTATCAAAAACGAGCATATTTCCATTTTCAAGAATAGTAGGTTGATGCTGATATTTCCATAAATCCGTTAAAGCCCAAACGACTTTCCCCAATTCTAAATCCACTATACAAACCGTATTTAAATTTCGAATGGAGATTAGCACGTTGCCTTTTTTAAAGGCCGGAGATTTCTTGGCCAATCGACCATCTAATACTTCAATGGTATTCGTATGTAATATATCACCATATTCTTGTTTTATCCTATCTAATAGAAAGCCATAGCTGGAATGTTCGATGCAACTTAAGATGGATATACATCTGAGTTCATAACCTGCTGGGCTAAGGATACAAATAAAATCATCGTAAACCGGTTTTTTAGGATCATATTTGGGAATAACCCTTGCTTTTATCTTCAGGACATATATGTTGCCGTCTTTATCTACAAAAAGATCATGATGAGGGTTCCCCCGATAGACCCACTTTATATTTGAATCTTTATCTAATTTCACCAGAACAGAGTTTTCAATAATTACCAATAGATCTCCATTTTTATAAAGATAGGCTCGCCTCCAATTTGTGTCCATTAGTTCTTTATCGAGAAGCGGATGCCAGCTATGTAATATATTTCCTTCCATATCAATCAAAAAAACTTGCTTGCTATGGACAGAAAAAGGGTTGCATCCAGAAAGATATAAATTATACCCTTTGCAGGCCTTATCTTTGTTATAAACTGTAACACCCTCTCTATTGGGTTTTCTTTGATATCCAGAAAGATAGCCAAGGGTCTGAAGTTTAGCCATCTCTTTCTTTTCTTTATCACTAAGTGCTTTATGCGGCATGGTCCTGTTTCGAATATCTTTTCTGACTTTGTTCCAAAAATTGCGATTGACAAGCACTTTATTATACGAAATCTGATGTGATTTTTTTGGGGGATAAGAAAGATGGAAAAAATGGTAAATGAAGATAACCCCTACGGCCAAAACAAACAGGATAAAAAAAATAATTTTTATTCTTTTGCTAATCAATGTTTAGACCACCTGCCTTTCTTCGATCGGCTTCTTGTATTTGAACCCTCGAACCCTGAACCGCTGCGGATAAAAAAGTCGGACTGAAGTCTTCGCCTCAGGGCGAGAGTTTTTCTCGCATTCCCCGAGTGGGGCGATAAATTTCTAATTTTACACATCTCTTACACAGAAAGACATTGATATCGGGATAGGATAATGTTAGAATAACCATACAGGTACAGGTATGGCGATGTTGTCTTTCTTTTATGTTAAATCACCATGAGTTTCGATTCAATTAAAAAAATGTCGGAAAGTCGTCAAAGGAAAATTCTTAGACTAATACTCCTGACTCTCCTAACTGCCTTCTTTGTTGTGGTTACTCCTGTTGGGAGCGATGCGTATATTGGTCCGGGCGCAGGCTTTGCGGTAGCAGGGTCATTCTTGGCTATATTTACAGCACTCCTTTCGGGACTATTTGCACTTCTTTCTTGGCCCATACGCTATACCCTTCGAGCGATTAGAGGTCGTCGTGCTTTCGCCGGGAGCAAGGTCAAAAAGTTCGTTATACTGGGCCTGGACGGCATGGATCACGAACTGACAAAAAAATTCCTCTCTCAGGGTAAGCTTGTTAATCTGTCCAAACTCAGCAATCAGGGTAGTTTCAGGGCATTGGCGACCACTCTTCCCCCTATTTCTCCAGTGGCATGGTCATCGTTTCAGACAGGCTCCAACCCCGGCAAACACAACATTTTTGATTTTTTGACCCGGGACAAGGCGAGCTATCTGCCTCGTCTTAGCTCTGTGGATATTCGAGGCGCCAGGCGAAAACTCAGCCTGGGAAAATATCAACTTCCTTTGGGTAAGGCGGACATCCGTTTACTGCGCAAGGGCAAACCATTTTGGAAAATTCTGGGCGAATACGGCATATTTAGTGATATCATTCGTGTCCCCATTACATTTCCCCCGGAAAAATTCCATGGGGTGCAGCTATCGGGTATGTGCGTTCCGGACTTGCTGGGCACGCAGGGGACCTTTTCCTTTTATACCACAGAGCATATCAGTGACAGTGAAAATACGGGAGGTGAAATTTTTTCAGTTACCAGAATAGGCGATACGATAAGAGCTGATCTCGTCGGTCCTGAGAACCCGCTTCGCAATGATGGAAGCATCTTGAAGTGCCCCTTTGTTGTGACTATCGGGGATACTGGAGCTGTAAACGTAAAGGTTTGCGGCCAGGTATGCGGACTCAAGAAAGGGGAATATACCGAGTGGATAAAGGTAACATTCAAGGCCGCACCTGGTATAAAAGTACACGGTATCTGCAAATTTTTCTTGCTGGATATTGCACCGGAATTCCATTTATATGTCACGCCTGTAAATATCGATCCTGAAAAACCTGTTATGCCCATTGCACATCCAGGTGTTTATTCTACATATCTTGCCAAGCGACAGGGCCTATTTGCTACCTTGGGCCTGGCAGAAGACACCTGGGCCCTTAACGAAAACATCCTCACGGACGATGGTTTCATTCAGCAGAGCATCAATATGGATGAAGAACGGGAAAAGATGTTTTTCGATTCTCTGGATAAAGTGAAACACGGTCTGTGCGTTTGTGTCTTTGATGGCAGCGACCGTATCCAGCACACGTTTTGGCGCGATATTGATGAAGAACATCCAGCCCGTAAAGCACTGGGACAAAATTATGAGCGCAACGTCATCGAAGACATGTATCTGCGTATGGACGAGCTGGTTGGGAGGACACTGGATAAGTGCAAGGGTAAAGACACTGTGCTTATGGTTATCTCCGATCACGGATTCAATTCGTTTCGTTATGGGGTTGACCTGAACCGCTGGCTTGAGGAGAATGGCTATCTTGAAGTCAAGCCGGGCCTGCGTGGCAGGAAATATCTCGCCGCTATTGACTGGTCAAGAACGAGAGCCTTTGCTGTCGGCCTGTCAGGTATCTACCTCAATATAAAGGGAAGGGAATTCCAGGGGATTGTTGATCCCGGAGATGGGGCTCCCGAACTGCGAAGGGAAATTGCGGAAGGGCTTTCGGGTCTCATGGATCCGATAAGGGGGCAACCGGCAGTTAAACACGTCTACAATTCATTGGAACTTTATCATGGACCATACAAAGACCAGGCCCCCGACTTGATTGTCGGTTACAACCGGGGTTATCGTGCGTCATGGGAGACCGCGATAGGCCAGCTTACCGAAAAAATCTTCCATGACAATGAAAAGGCCTGGAGCGGCGATCATTGTATTGATCCCTCTCTTGTGCCCGGAGTTGTGTTTTGTAATAGACCTATTATTTCTGAGAACCCCAGGCTAATAGATATAGGGCCGACTGTCTTGGCCATGTTCGGTATTCCGGTCCCTGAACACATGGATGGAATACCGCTGGCTGTGGCTGAGGCGGGCAAACCTCAGCAAATGGTTACAGCTACCTGAGGCCCTTTACCCGCTCTAGCGGGGCGGCAGGCAAGGTCAATTTAGGGTATTACGCTTTTTTAAAGTTGGGGAGGGTACAAGATGATCAATAAGGACAAGGGGAAACTCAATCGTAGGGAGTTTTTGAAGCAGTCCGCTGCGGCGGCCGTGGCGGTGACAACGGGATTGGGTACCAGATCGGCCCGTGCGGCAAAGGGGACAGGCCTCTCATCGAGACCACGAAAGAAAGTGATTGTCATTGGCCTAGATGGCATGGATCCACGGTTGTCTGAAAGGATGATGAAGGCCGGTATGCTTCCAAATTTTGCCAGGCTCGGAAATCTCGGTGGATATCGACGCCTTGGAACAAGTATCCCTCCCCAAAGCCCTGTTGCCTGGGCAAACTTTATTAACGGTGCTGGGCCTGGTTCCCATGGGATCTTTGATTTTATTCACCGCCATCCGGAAAAGCAGTGTATGCCGTTCTTTGCGGTTGCTGAGACTGTCCCCGGCCAGGGCTACTGGACAATAGGAGACTATAAACTACAGTTGGATTTTTGGCCTTTTGACGATAAGCCGCCTGTCACGCTATTGCGGCGACAGGGAGTCCCATTCTGGGATTATCTGGACGAAGCCGGCATCAGTTCCACCTTCTATAATTTACCTTCTGACTATCCTGCAAGTCCGTCAAAATTCCATCACCATCGGTGTCTTTCGGGTCTTGGTACTCCAGATCTGCTTGGGACATATGGCACCTATCAGCACTTTTCTGAGGATGGCCCTCTGCAAACCAGAAACGAGGGAGGTGGCAGGCGTTCAGGCATTTCCTTTAAAAATGAGAATGCCAATGTCATTTTGATAGGACCAACAAACACATTTCTAAAGGATCCCCAACCCACTACTGTTGAATTTGCGGTGCATCGTGACAGGCTGTCCAGGGCCGTGGTTATTGAAATACAGAACAAAAAGATTCTGCTCAAAGAGGGACGATGGAGTGAGTGGGTTAAGCTGGACTTCGATCTATCTACGCCTGTTTTTATGCCCGACAAACACATAAGTGGACTATGTCGTTTTTATCTCCAGGAGGTATCCCCAAATTTCCGATTGTATGTGTCGCCCATTAATACGGACCCATCAGATCCGGCAATTAAGATTACCGAGCCACCAGGATTTATTAAGAAGATCTCCAGTCAGTTGGGACTGTTTTATACCACCGGATTTCAGGAAGACCATAAGGCGCTGTCGAACAAGATATTTACAGATGCGGAATATGCAATCCAGGCCGAGATGGTGCTTCAGGAGCGTTTGACCCTCCTGAAATACGCCATGCAGCACTATGATGATGGGCTTCTGTTCTTTTATTTTTCCAGCACAGATTTACAGTCCCATATGTTCTGGTGGGACTCACATGACAAACACCCGACCAGGTCTCAAGAGGACGCCACAAAGTATTTCGGGCATATACAGGAACTCTATAATAGATTGGACTCAGTCGTGGGTCATATTTTAGACCGCTACGGTGAGGAGGCCACTATTATTGTGATGAGCGATCACGGCTTCGCCAACTTTAAAAGACAGTTTAATCTCAACACATGGCTGAGAGAAAATGGCTATATTGAGCCGGCCAATAGCACTTCGATTTTAAGCGATGTTGACTGGGCTCGCACCAGGGCATATGGGTTGGGCATAAACGGGCTTTATCTTAATATTAGAGGGAGAGAGGCATATGGAATTGTAAATCCTGGTAGGGAGAAAGAGATACTTTTAAGGGAATTGGTAAGTAGGCTTGAGGCCGTGACAGACACAAATGGGGCCAGAGTTATACACAGGGTACACCGCACGGATAAGGCCTATTCAGGCCCTGCTAAGTATTTGGCACCTGATTTGGTTATAGGTTACCGTCGCGATTATAGGGCCTCATGGGCTACGTGTCTGGGAGGTATGACCAATGAAGTGTTACAGAATAACGACTCCGCATGGAGCGCGGACCATTGTGCGGATGTTGCCGAGGTACCAGGGGTTATCTTCAGTAACAGACCCATTAAGGCCAGTTCCCCCTCCCTGATAGATATGGCACCATCCATACTCACTGAATTTGGGTTAAAAATTCCACCCTCAATGGATGGAAAAAATATTTTTGCGTCTTAGGCGAAAAGCTCAAGAGGGGTTCCACCAATTGTTTTGGGCAAAGCACCCGGTTTATGGAGAAGAAAATGGCCAAGATTAAAATTGATTCGAATCTTCTTGCCAGGGCCAAGAAGGCCGCTGAAGTTGCAGGATACAGTGGTGTAGAGGAATTCGTTACTCATCTTTTAGAAAAGGCCATGGCCGAAGAGGGCGCCGAGAAGATGGATGAAAAGGTGGTCGATCGGCTCCGTGGACTGGGATACATTGAGTGATGTCTTTCTTCGCTCTGCTTATAACCTGGATAAACATTCCGGTAAATGCCTTATCCAGGTTTCTCCTTGCCCCGGTAGGCCTTGTCCCGGGATGGCTGTCGAACACCATTATCTCTGCACTGGTAGGGGTGGTGTTGCTGATTGTTTTTAAATACATATCCAATCAGAATGCTATCGGGCATGCCAGAGACGACGTCAAGGCCAACCTCCTCGCCCTGAAGCTCTTCAAGGACAATATATCAGTTACCTTTCAGGCGCAGCTATCGCTTTTTATGGGGGCCATGCGTTTGCTCTTGTATGCCATCAGACCGATGCTGGTAATGATCCTGCCTGTATCTTTGCTTCTCGGGCAGCTTGGGCTTTGGTACCAGCATCGCCCTCTGCAAATCGGCGAAGAGGCTACGGTAACTATGAAGCTCAACGGCAGGGTCAATTCCCCCTGGCCAGAGGTGACAATGAATCCCATGCCCGCAGCGAAGATACTGGCAAATAAGATACGCATCTTAAGCAAGCGTGAATTATACTGGAAAATAAAGGCTCGTAAGGCAGGATATCACCGGATCGTTTTTCAAGTAGATGGCAAACACCTTGAAAAAGAGCTCGTCATTGGCAAAGGATTAATGCGTGTAAGTACACGCCGTCCCGGCTGGAGCTTTGAGGACATCCTGGTTCATCCGTGGGAAAAACCGTTTGGTCCGGACACCGTCGTACAGTCTATCAGTATTCAATACCCTGAAAGGAGCTCGTGGACCAGCGGTACCGACACATGGCTGATATATTTTTTTATTTCTTCGCTCCTCTCCGCCTTAATCTTTAAGCCCTTTTTAAAGGTAAGGATATAAAGAATCGATGGGTCACTGGTGCGCCTGGGGTGATTCGAACACCCGGCCTGCGGATTAGAAGTCCGCTGCTCTATCCAGCTGAGCTACAGGCGCGACTTTCCCTCTATTATTATACCATGTGCCAGAAAATCCAATCAACTCCAGTATCATACCGCTGAACCAGGGTAATGTATCGGTTTTTCGCATTTTGTCAATGCAAAATGATTCCCTTGACATTCCTTTGTGTGAGTGTCAAAGAGGAGGTATGAAAGAAGAAGGGATCCATATAGGTCTACCGCCTAGCTTAAGAGACCCCTTGCTTATTGCAGGCTTTGAGGGCTGGGGGAATGCCCTGGATATTTCCAAGACCATGGTTTTCTACCTCATCCGCAAACTGGGGGCCAAATGCTTCGCAAAAATCGATCCGGACACGTTTTACCGTTACGATGAAAGTCGTCCCATAGTAAATATTGAAAACGGGGCACTGAAAAATATTTCATCGCCAGGGGGTTCATTTTATGCTGCAAAGACCGGTTCGGACGCGCATGACATAGTCATATTAAAGGCCAAAGAACCAAACCTCCGGTGGCTCCATTTTGCTGACCTGGTGCTTTCCCTTTGTGAAAAACTGGGCGTTAAGACAATAATCAGCCTTGGTAGCATGTATGACAATGTCCTGCATACGGATAGGATCATATCAGGCGTCGCGTCAAATGAAGGCCTCTTTTCCAAATTGAGCAAAAAAAATGTCATCCCAATAAACTATAGGGGGCCTAGTGCCATTCACTCCACTCTGCACTCAGAGGGGCAAAAAAGGGGCTTTCAGTCCGTCAGCCTGTGGTGTCACTGCCCTTATTACTTAGAGGGGACTACACACTTTGGGCTCCTATCCCACCTGGGCTCATTGCTTTCATTCTTAGGGGGGTTTGAGCTTGATACCAAAGAAATTGAAACAAGCTGGCTGGAGCTCAATAGGCAGATTCAAGAGCTCATAGAGAAAAACCCTCAGCTCCAGGCCATGATCAATGAGGTACGAAAGGCCAAGGTAAGGGGCTCATGGGCAACTATGCGAGAGTCTGACAAAAAAGACGAAAAGATTATATATCTAAAAGACTTTTTGAAACCGGAAAATTTTTAGGCCCCCTCTCATACCTTCCTTTTTACGGCTTCCACAATTTCCGAAATAATAGCCCCAGCAGAACCCTCCAAAAAAGTATCAGTAAGGCTATCCGTCAAATGAGTCCTTTCCTTGTTGACTTCAATAATCTGTGCCCCGTTTTGTTTGGCAACACTCGGAATGGTATTGGCAGGTGACACCACGGCCGAGGTCCCCACAACCATTAAGGTCTGGGCCTTTGAGGCAAGCTGGAAGGAATTACTCATTGCATCTGAAGGAATAGCCTCGCCAAAAAAAACCACGTCAGGCTTCAAGATATTGCTGCATTCGCATCTTGGAGGATATTCATCCATTTTCTCTTCGCTCTTGTATCTTTTCCCGCACCATAGACACGAAAGCGTGCTCGCATTACCATGATATTCTATCACATTCTTTGACCCGCCTGCCTGATGCAGATTATCGATATTTTGAGTGATGATGTAATGGAGATATCCCATTTTCTCTAACTCCCCCATCCCAATGTGGGCCTTATTCGGCTTGGCTTGAGATAACAGCTCACCCATTTCTCCGAGCATTCCCCAAATCTTTTCTGGGTTGGCCCTAAAGGCACTGATGGTGGCATATTCGGCGGGGTCAAATTTGGACCACAGCCCCTCGGCGCTCCTGAAATCTGGAATCCCCGACTCAACAGAGACCCCTGCGCCTGTCAGCGCAAGCGTCAATTTAGAATTAATAATTATATCCGCGGCCTTATCAATCAGTTCTTGCATGTCCGAATTCCTTTTCCCCAAAAATATTAGATGTTGCCCTTAGAACGTCCTATCAAAGCTCTATTACTTCGGCAGTCTGGTTTTGCAGGTCGGCTACAGCAACAGTAGATTTTCCATAGAGCCACCCACCGCATTCCCCAGGGTTTACAACTAGTGTTTTGCCCCTTTTCTTTATTTCAGGGCTATGGATATGTCCATAAACGATCAGGAAAAACTGTTGGGATGAAATAAGTGATTCCAGGGTCTCAAAATAGTGCCCAAGCAAAACAACCTGGCCATCAAAAGTCTCGATTGAGGGAGAATTGACAATCCTGCCCTGCCCCATTTTATCCAACGCGATTTTGTCACCGTCATTGTTTCCCCAAACGCCCAAAAAATCACACTCCAAAGAGAAAAGGGGCTTAAGGGAAAAAGGCGACACGTAATCGCCCGCATGCAAAACGAGGTCAACGCCTTCCTGGTTAAAAACCTCCACGGCCTTTTTGACCATGGGGACATTGTCATGGGTATCTGAAATAAGCCCGAGCTTCATTAGCGTTCTCTCCCTCACTCTGGGTTTATATGTCTCGGGTTAGATCGGCTCAAAGACTATCTTTCTTTCGCTATTGCTATAAAGCCTTAGTCTCGCCTTGAGGACCTTCTGTTCTCCGAAGATATTAACGAGTTTTACCCCTTCGTCCTCCATTTCAACGAGGTCAACATTTTCAAGGAGCTTTTCTTCTCTCCCGTCTTTCAAAATAAACGCATGTGCTTCACACATTCCAAGACCTCCATCAAATAACGATATACATTAAATCGAAGGTGTATCTTGCATCTTCCCAAGAACCACCCCTCATGATTATTATTCATCAAGGGCATTCAAGGCCTTACGAAGAGCACTGTCGCTTTTGGCCGATAGATCCATCACCTCTCGAATGAATTCAGAGCTCCTCCTCTTTCCCGCGTCCTCCAAATGGTCGGCAAAGAGCTCATATTCTTCTTGGTGATGATCATTATGTGTAATCCAGTGTTCCAGCCTGATTTTTGCCTTCTCAACAAAGTCCATAGGCGTGGCCTCCATTCCACGTTCATTACTGTCCAAAACAAATTTGGAGCTGCTGTAACTACTTAGGTTGTCCGGTTCAGGGTCCAGAAAAAACCCTTTTTGGACAAGTCCTTATCACGTTAAAGAATGTATTGTGTGATGTCAATCAAATTTGGGATACCGGGATGCCTGATCTCTGTTGAAGGCTTATGGGAAACGAAAAATCCTTTTGCAACTCAAATTTGAAAGATATTGACTGTGAAATCTCGTCGGTATAAAATTCTGTTTATTTTAAAGCGAAGCTTCGTAGGGAGGTCCGTTTATGGAAGACATACTAGTTGGCAAAAAGATCCTAATCGTTGACGATGAGCCTGATATATTGGAAACCCTAAAAGAGATGCTGGACATGTGTCTGATTGACAGCGCACCTGATTTTGAGACAGCCCAGAAGTTTCTTAACAAAAACTCATATGATGCCGCCATCCTTGATATAATGGGTGTAAGGGGCTATGATCTGTTGGAACTTGCAACAAAAAAGGGAATCCCCGCATTGATGCTGACAGCGCATGCCCTCAGCCCAGATAACCTTGTCAAATCTATTAGAAAAGGCGCACAGTCCTATGTTCCGAAGGAAAAAATCGCTGATATCAGCATCTATCTGTCTGAAATATTAAAGGCCCGGCAAGATGGAATAAAAAGGCCCGGCAAATGGTTTTCCAGACTTAAGCCCTTTTTTGATAAGAAATTTGGGCCAGAATGGAGAAAAGAAAACGAGGACTTCTGGAGAGAATTCGATGAGGACTATAGGATCTCTAAAGAAGAAGTGGAAAAGATTATGTAGACAATGGCACCCTTACCGAAAACTTGGCGCCCTCTCCTTCATCGCTTTCTAAGAATAGACTGCCGCCCATATCTTCAACCAGAGCCATCACCCCGGCCAGACCCAATCCGTGGCCCCTAACGGTATAGAAATTTGAATCACTAAGCTGAAAGTAGCTTTCGAATATCTTTTTGTGATAAACTAAAGGGATTCCCTCGCCATCATCCATCACGGAAACAATAAGCAAATCATCCCTTATAACGGCCTCCAATTCCACGCGGCTCTTACGATACTTCAGGGCATTATTCAATAGGTTCCTCAAAATCTGCGCCATTTTTGGTAGATCGAGGCAAACCTTTTTGCACCAAAGATCCTTATCAATGTTGAGCAACACGCCCTTTCCATTCAATGCGCGTTTCAGTATCTTTAGATCATTGCAGATTTTTATCTCTTCTGAGACACTGCTATCAACCAGGTCAAAGACCTCCACTAGTGTCTGGACGATTAGACTTGAAAGTTCAAGGTTCTCCCTGCAAAGAACACCCTGGCTGGATCTTCCCAATTCCAGGATATCATTCACCAATGCCAGACTGGCCTTGGAATTCCTCAACGCCCTTACCAACACTTTTTTCTGTTTTTCAGTAAGGGGCCCATATTTTTCCGGCGTTCTCAATAGTGACGTCAGCCCCGCCTCAATCACCGAAAGTGGCACCTTGAGATCATGGACGAGCAGTTCAGTCTTAATCTTCCCCAGCTTCATCTCATAACCTCTCCCATATTCCTCGAATCCAGTTGGGTCGGGAATTGAGATATGGGCCTCAGAGGAATCGGTCCCCCTGCCTATAATCTTCCTCAATATGTCAAGCAGATTAGAAAAAATCAATGCGAGGAGATTCTCCTTTTGTGATCACGCCGTTTTCCTGTTCGGCATAACAATCGACTAAGAATAGAAAACAATCCCCACATAACCCACAAAGCTGCTGTCAGGTCTTATATCATAGCTGGTATAGTATTCTATCTTTTCTCCTGCCTTCGCACCAAATTCTTTTGCGGCCTCAATAGCCGCTCCAGCGGCCCCCGAACAACAGGCATTATGGTTCTTGATTGATTCCTCAATCGCTCCCCTACCATCCATGCGTAAGAACAAATCTACCATTTGCCCATCGCTTACATCCTTAACCCAGTCCACGGCATCTTCGCCCACACCTTTCGGCACATAACCATAGTTATATCCATAGTGTGTCAAATCAGTGGAGCCCAGAACGATGGTTCTTCCACCCCTGTCCTTCGCTATCTTGGCAGCACTTCTGGCAATCTCCAAGGATTCCTCTCTAGGTGGAGCACCAATGGGGACAAGCTTTATCCGGGGAAAGAAGTACTTTATGAAAGGCAATTGTAATTCAATTGTGTTGTCCTGTTCATAATTAGATGGCGTCTCAACAGTAAACGGGAATTCCGCCGTTAGCTTTGATGCTAGATCGGCATCTATTTCTAACTCTCCAAGAGGTGTTGACCACTTTCCCTGGGTCATAATATAGTTATTGCTACCCGTGTGTAGGTGTCGTCCAAATATTATACAGCTATCAGGGTCACCTTGACTCTTCAGACACTTGATAACATTGCAGGCAATCTTTCCGGAAAAAAACCAGCCAGCATGCGGAACAATGCCTCCCACCACATCATGCATTCCCGCGGGGCACGGGAGACTGGCAGCAGAAAATTCTTCAATGGTTCTCCTGCAGTCCCTTTCGCTACCAGGGTACCAGGAGCCCGCAAAGTCAGCCCTTCTCACAGCCATAAATATCACCTCCTTGCGCCGATTGATTTTCCTGGCCTCTGTTTCCTCCTTGATGAAAAGATTATTTGCTGGTATTAAAATTCTGACAGTGAGTTAGATCTTCCACTGACAAGAATATTGGTAATGCCCTGGCGTCCTGGAGCAGGTCCTTCTAACAAGGGGTGGCGGTGTTTTTCAAATGCCGAAATTGTCACAAATATTAAAGGAAAAAGGAGCTATTTATGCACTTTGACATAGCCCAGTGGATCGTCAAGATTCCTGTTTTGTTATTCGCGATCACTATCCATGAATACGCTCATGGCAGGGCAGCACTGTGGTTGGGCGATCCCACGGCAAAAAACGCTGGACGGCTTTCTCTTAATCCCTTGCCACACGTTGACCCTCTTGGGGCAATCTGCCTGTTTCTTTTTAACTTTGGGTGGGCCAAACCTGTGCCCGTGGATCCAAGATATTTTAAGAATATCAGACGCGGCATAATAATCATGTCCCTCTGCGGGCCCCTGACGAACATCTTTGTGGCTTTCGTGGCGGGTGTATTAATTCGGTACTTTCTCCTGCCTTGGAGAGTCTACATAGAGGTGCTGTTATGGGCGATAATCATGAACATCGGGCTCGGCCTTTTTAATCTCTTACCCATTCCTCCTCTTGACGGATCTCACGTCCTGGAAAACACCCTTGGCCCGGCCGCTGCTCAACAATACCGACAATTTGCTCGCTACGGGCCCATCGTCTTGATTGGAGTTGTGATGCTTGACAATTTTGCACATACGGGAATTATAAGCAAAATATTGCTCGGACCCATGTTCTATATGGCACATCTCTTTGCCGGCGATAATCTATTGCGTCTGCTTCCTCTACTTAGATAGATTAGAGCATCACGACTACTCAAAACCCGCCGCGGGCGTCCATAGATAATAGAAGCCAGGACGAAGAGAGGCCACTGAATCGGCCAGCCCCAGGTCGATAAGTGCATTGCTACCACCCATGTATTTAGTGGTGGAGGTGTTATATATGTTATCATTAGCGTATTCGCTGCGGCGATAGACCACAACCCTGGCATCTTTCTTTAGCCCGGCAAGCCTCTTGGCCTCTGAAATGGCGTCCTTTAAGTATCCCACCTTGTCCACAAGCCCCAGATCCAGGGCCTGTTCTGCCAGGTAAACGCGGGCAGTAGAAATCTCGGCCATTCTCTTCTTATCGAGCTTCCTGTTCTTGGCCACGAGGTCTATGAATCTCTTACCCATTTCGTCGGTCAGGGCCTGCAAGATTTTTTCTTCTTCTTTCGTGGTCTCTCGGAAGGGAGAGGCCATGTCTTTGTTTTTGCCGGACTTGTTCACTTCCATTTCCAGACCGATTTTTCCCATGAGGCCGGTGATCTTAGGCCGGATGAAGATAACGCCAACTGAACCCGTTAGCGTTGTAGGATGGGCCAATATGAAATCGGCAGGAAGCGAGACATAATAGCCGCCAGAAGTGGCAAGATCCATCATGGCGACAACCACCTTGCACCCCGTACGTCTTTTGAATGCCAGGATTTCATGATAGAGGACATCGCTGGCAGTGATGGTGCCACCAGGTGAGTTGATCTTAAAAAGGACGGCCTTGACCTCTTTATCTTTTTCGGCCTTGTTAAGCTGCGAAACGACCTCCTGGACCATGCTTGGAGTGGTGTAAAACAGTTTCTCCCTCTGAAAATCTGTGATTATTCCATTTATGGGGATGACCAGCACCTTGCCCTCTTCGGTCCCCTGGATTGTAAATTCCTGAAGGGGCTCTGTGCCGCTAGGGAACAGATTTATTTTGGGGACTGCGCACCCGTTTAACAAGAGAAGACCTGCAACCGCAAGAACCGTAAGCATATATCTTCGCATGACAATGGCCTCCACAAGGAATTGAGATAGCACGGGATATTGCCCCGGACCACCCCCATTTAAGTTGGAAAGAATAATACAGTAACGCCGTTATTGCCGGTTATTTTACATCATCTTATCCCCTGAAACAATGCTTAACAATAAAAAAGTGCACCCCGGGAAATAACATACTTTTCGGCCTATTCAAAGAACGATTATCCTGATTTGGGCTTGTCCGGGTCAGGTATTCATTTTAGAGAAAGATGAATTTGTATCTTTATCTTTACTTACTGCCCAAAAGTAGCATATAAACCTGGGGGCTGTAAATCCAACTGCAGGAGGAAACCATGAGAAAATTATTTTCTGTTTTAGGCCTGGTTCTGCTGTTAGGGATCCCGACTTCTTCCTATGCATATTGGGTAGAGGCGGCAGTCGGTATCTGGCAGCAAAACCCTAATGGGGACCTATCGTATACAGAGGGGGCTCCTGGCACTACCCTGGACCTTGAAAGAGACCTCGGCCATGACGATGAGGTGCAAATCATGGGTAGGCTGAGAATAAGGACACCAGTGTTTCTCCCGAACATATACCTCATGGGTACGCCAATGGAATCGGACGGTACAGGGAGCAGGTCTGAGGATTTTAGGTTTGGAGACAAGACCTTTACTGGCGGGCCGGGCTTTTACTCAAAGCTGACTCTTGATCAATATGACATAGCCTTTTACTATGAATTTCCAGCCCTCAAGACGGCCTCGATCGGCACATTCAATATAGATGGTGGTCTTGACGTGAGGATTATTGACTTTAAGGCGGAACTAACGGGAACGATCTCTCCCTCGCCCCCTGGCCTAACAGAGACCGAAACAAAGAGTTTTACCCTGCCGATCCCCCTGGTATACTTTGCAGCAAAGGTGGTCCCTATTGACAGGCTCTCAATTGAGGCAGAGGCAAGAGGAATATATGTCAGCGATAACCACATCTTAAGTCTGATAGGTAGAGTTAAAGTTAAGGTCTTTGGCCCCATGTTCGGCACGGTGGGCTATAGATATGAGGGCATAAAGATGGATGTAAAGGATATTGTAGCTGATATCAATTTTAGTGGGCCATTTCTTGAGGCTGGCATCCAATTTTAGGGTTCACAGGTTTGTTGTATAGGCCCAATACACATACAGACAGGGGTCCAATTCATGACTTGGAATGCCATCCTCAAATTACCCTTTTTCATCCACAGACAAGGAGGTCGAGGATAAGGTTCTTTGCCCATTGGTCTTAGGCAACTGGATATCTTCCAGCAACCTCTGCTTTTGGTTGCTTATGAGGTATTCGGCGGGAACGATCTTCTTCTGATAATCTAGATACATGCTCCGGGCGAAATTCTTGGCCTCGTTTTCTGAAATAGTCAATAGACCATCGCTAATATCCACGTTGATCATTACAAAGTATTGTGGGAAAAATGCCGCATCCTCAACGCTGGGCACTTGCGCCCTCTCGCATTCAGGTTTAGTCTGACGCAGCAGGTAGAGCCCCATTTGTACAGCATCGTACGCCTTCTGATTCTCAAGCGTAACCTTGACATTCAGTCTTTGACTGATCGAATAGGTGAAATACAGCTCGCCGCTTCCTTCCCCAGGCGCACTCAACTTGGGTATGCCTTGAGACTCCATCCTGTTCCATGTGGAAGTGCAACCCGTTACAAGAAACAAGACGAGCGCCCCAACACAGAATAATGTATTTGCTCTTTTCACTTTTGGCCTCCTTATTTTGATAGATGCAACCTATCACGCACCTGCTTTCCTATTCGCAAAAGCCATGCCGAATCAAATTTTGCACAAATTTAGCTGAATTATTGAACAGTTAAACCTTTAAAAACAAGGGCGCTCGGCCTTAAGATATGGCAAGAGACTTTAGGAGATGAGAAATGATTTTCTACTTTGTGATAAAAAATTACATATCTCAATAGTGATGAACTATGGCAAATTAATGATAAAACAAGAAAAGCGTAAGAGCTGAATAATCGAGGGTAACTATGGTAGGAGAAGGCCCTGGCCTATTCACCCTTCGGTGATTAACCTCCGTTTATTGAAAAGTTACATTTAAGAATGTTTTCTTTTGCCAAATCTCGCGTATTGGGTTCATTCCACCGGCAGCCAAGAATTTCACCGGCATAGACGGGGAGATAACAGTGAAGCCAGTGGGGTGAACTCATTTGGTCTCAGGCCATATCTCCTTTCCGCCTGCAAAGCTCACTGTAAAAATCTTTGCGGGGTCGTCCGTGACTTCAACGTTTGGCACCACGGCGCCAAGCAGGTTATCAAAGCCAACGGGCACGTAAAAGATAAAATCCAGGGGCCTTTTTTTGCCGTCTGATACATCTGAGATGTACCTGACCGTGGCCTCCGGGTCAGGTTCGTTGCGAATCTTGCCGGCATATTGGCCCCCGTTCTGTGTCAGGTCGGCATAAAATAGGGCCGAGGTATAGAGACTTGGAAAAGCTATTTTATTGGGAAACTCTTGACCGTACAGCATGACACCGATCTGGACAAAGCGGGCAAGCTGATAACTGGGCCACTTTGCCTTACCACAGGTAAGACCGGGTACAAACGGATCTGGAAACTCCATATCCAGTTGAGATATTTTCAGGGCGGCGCTACAGATAAAGCCCACAAACATCTCCTTTAATACGTCGTGGCCGTCACTATTGAACTGTGTGTCACTGTTCTTAAACATCCTGGTGAATGCCTCGAAATTGCCCTTCAGGTACCCCAATTCTTCTGTCCCCGTCCTGGAGATCATGTCGCCCGCAATGTGTAGATAGGCACCAAAGACGCCCTTTTTACCAAATTCGTCATAGGTGAGGATACCATCCCCGTCCTCGTCACAGACCTCCAAGAAATCTCTTTTTATGGATGTGCCTTCCAGTTTGTCCACCGCCTCCATGTAATTAAAGGTGGTCTGTTGCAAGTCCCAAGGAAGACTGAAGGTATCGTAGAATAGGGTCTCTGTGACAATGTCAGAGAACGCCCTGTCTTTTACGGCACCAAGGTGGCCCCGAATGGAAACCAGCGGCAGATCGGTCACAAGGTCGTGGCCTCTTACGTAATAGACCATCTGACCCAGCCCCCTTTTCTCGGCGTCTTCAAAACATTTATAGCGGGCGAGAGGGCTGTCATAACCCGTTCCTGATACAATATTGGCACCATCAATATGGGGTAGGGGGACCTCCTGTGGAAATCCTCCTCCAGTTCCTCCCTTCAATTCGACTTTCAGGGCCTCCCCAAGGGGGACATTGCAAAACATGTAGCGCGCGCTGAGGGTATCCGTGGCAACCGGGTCAAGACCGCAAAATACCATCCCTTCGGAGGCCTTCTCGCCCAGATTTATGCCCTGGTGGTCCACATTAATGGCCTCAATGCCATCAACAATATGGACCATAAAGATACCCTGGTTGGTTGTCGCCTTGATTATGTCAATCATAGTGGCCGTAATGCCGCCGGTCTTTTCGACGATATACGCGCCTGCCTCATTCCTCTTGGGTAATCCTGTCCCCTGATCCATCATGGGGACCCAAACCTCATGGGGTATTCCTCCCTTGATGCCGGTGACAACGGTCTCATGGGGAATGCTATAGTCCCATTTATAATCACCACCACTGGCGTACTGCATCGGGTAGAGACCGATCCCCAGATTCTTTATAACATTTGTGAAAAGGGTGATCGCGTGTACCTTGAACTTGGGTACATTGACCAGGATACATCCTGGATAGGCCTTTAAATCCTCAGGATCCTTCGGGTCACCGCCCACTATGGCCTTGTGAAGGGTTACGGACCTATAATTGACTCCTCCAGGCACCTCACAATCCCGACCCTTGGCCGGATCATCAAAGATGCGATTCAGATCGTAGACCATCAGTTTGTCAGAGACATGGCCAGGAGGAATAAATGTCCCCGCCATGCTTTCCTCAAAGCCCATCATGGGATCATCGCCGTTTCCGGCCCCTGAATATTCGGCAAGGTACTTTCGAGCAAAGTAAAAGCCCCAGCCACCATAAAAATCGCCGGATCTTCCCTCAATAACGGCCTCGGTGGTAACCGTTTTTCTATCAGGATTGATCATAGAAAAAAGACTCGCGACGGGCGTCATCATGGTAGCGGCCTCTCCCAGGGCCATCTGATGATACCTGACACCCATTTTGTCATGAAACCACCTCATTAAGGCAGCGACAAAGGGCCATTCCGTGCAGGCCATGTGCCCGAAATCCGGGCCATGGGTCTGTGGGTCAATATTGGTAGGATTGACAAGATTCGGCTTAAAAAGAAGCTTTTGCCCTTTTTCCAGCCTTGACCTGATCTCTTTGCCAAAGCCGGTCTCTTCCTCCAGAGGAGAAAGGGCCAGATCAAGGCCTTCATAGGTATAATCTATCTTGACCTTGATCCTCTCCCAGGCCTCCTTACTGGACTCATTGATGTATTCTTGAAGAAGCTCGCCAATACCGGCATACGATTTATTGACATCCATTCGGACCACTCCTAACGGAGAGCCATTGGAGTCTACCTCCTGCTTACCCAACGGTGAATCTATAACCAATGACGCGCGATCATTCACGGCATTTCCTCCTTCTCCAACTCCTCTTCTTGAGGGTGATGTTGTGAGCTAACGAGCTGTGCAGCCCTATCCAGTAAACAAGATCCCTTTACATCTACCGCCGTAGTTTAAAGGGTATCTTTTCTTGATCTGAATCCGGTGAGATCTTTTTATATCTGCCTGAAATCCAATTGTCCAGATCAGAACAATACCATTTTGAAAATCTCCTGTCAGAAGGTCCACCTGCGAGTGTAGTAAAACACTCATTTTTCTCTAGATCTGTCACGATCCTAAAAGATGGCATGAATGTAGTATCTCTTCCCACGCTCCTATAAATCTGACCTTGATGGATGGTTGAGCGGCCGCCGATTCCAACGATCGGGCCTCGGTCAAACCCAAAAAAGGAGGGTAACTTGCCGCCAAATAAAATATTGGTCATCATGAATTTTTGAACATCTTTCCATTTTTTTGGCTTCACAGTGAGCGCACGGGTGGAAACCTCCCGAAACACCTCTTCCCTACCCTTTTCTCCAAACCACGCCGATTTCTCGGAGAGCAAAATCCTGTCAAAATTACCGAAAAAATCCACAAAGATACCCGTATCATCACGCAAAAAATCAACGACCGCCTCGCCGAACCCATTTTTGCCAAATACCTCCAGAAACAACTCCCTATAGAACCGCTCAAAAAGGAATGCCCCTTTTGATTCGGCAGAATACTCTAGATCCCATTCTCTCAGTATTTTCCCTTGTGGAGTATCGGGCAACAGGGGCCGCAATATCTTCATGAAATATTCGGCCTGAATGGAATATACATCGAAGTGCATCTCAAACACGTCGGTTACCGTCAGGTCTTTTCCTTTTCTGAGAATATCACTTATACGATCCACTCGATAGGCCGCCATCGGCATATTGATAGGGTTTGCCGTGCCATAGCTGTTCAGGTCATTATTGGCAGTCGCAAAATACCCCTCCTCAGGGTTCTTGATACGGGGCAATTCTTCATGACTTAAGAAACCCTGCCAGTCATTCTCTTTCTTCCAGCCGGGCAGAGGCACAAGTCCACTAATTTCCGCTCTCCTTCTGGGTACTCGCCCGGACATCTGATACCCGATATCTCCATCAGTACTGGCCAAGACAAAATTCCATCCTGTCTCCACCTTTCCAAGCGTGTTCATGCCTTCGTCAACCGACTTGACATTCCACATTCCCAGGATTGAAGCCAGGGCCTCGGCCCCTGACTCACCGGCCGCCCATCTTGTTGCCAGGTAATATCCCTCTTGATAGGGATCACCGTCCAGCACACCATGATCGTTTTCAAAAAAGGTTGCTTCCTCAGTGGGTTTCTTTTTACGTTTAATGACCTCCTTTCGTTCATGAAAGGCATTCCACCGATCTCCTTCCTCCCGATAAAATTTCCCTTCCTTACATCTCTCTATCCAGGAATCAATGGCATCCAGGAATGAATAGGTGACGCCCCATGCAATATCAGCGGTCCTTCCAGTCAAAACTCCAGGAACACCGGGCATGGAACCTCCTACGGCATAACGGTCGTTGGCCTTGAGAACGATCTCGCTCCATACGGCAGGTAGTCGATCAACCTCCAGGTGGGGATCATTTGCCACAATAGGCCTACCGGAGGCAGTCTTCGAGCCGGAAATCACCCAGTTGTTTGAGGCCATCATCCTGGGTACTGCAATATGCCAAAGTACATCGGCAGGGACGATACGTTCCTGCAGCCTCACTTTTTGCAAAAGTTCAATATCCAGGCCACCCAAAATCCCTGGGAATAGCTCATCCAGCTTTTCTCTGGAGACCCCGGCCTGAACGAATTCCACTAACAGCCTCTCTATCTCCGCCTGCGACTGGACCAGTGTCAGGTATCCGATCATACGTGACATCATGGCGGTATCTCCGGGGTTCCATTCCTCGGGCTGGTATTTCAATAGCTTGAATTCCCAAGGAACCTTACGAGAGAAAGCGGCATTGGTACCTTCACAGTATGATTCCAGGTATCGTCTTATTTGCGGATCGAGGGAATTGATTTGTTCCTCAGTGTTCCAGAACCAATTCATCCTGCGAAAAAAGACATCAATTTTTAGCATATCCTCACTTGAATCCAACAGCTCGGAGCCCCTGCCCTGACCTAAAATTCGCATGAGCAGCATCTGCATCCCGCGATCAGTGCCATGGACATAACCTTGCCCCCAATACATATCGGATTCATTATCTGCCTCCACATGGGGAATACCGTATCTGTCTCTCCAGATTTCTACGTTCCTTTCCATGTTCCCTCCCCGAAAACCTCCGAACGATCTGTCCCTGCCATCGAACACGATTCGTCAATTTTTTTGTATAACACAAACCATCTTGTTTATGAAACAGAATCTTGTCGGGCCCCTTGCCTTACTGGAGGGAGCGATACGTTGTGATGAGCGTTTTTGTTTGACTCATCATGCCCTATTCCCTAATATTGGGAACGAATAACGCCTTAGCTGTTTGAAAAATGGGTAGGGTAAGGGATAATTTTTTCCGTGCATGGGCTGAAGGTGCCATTGAAGGCCTGTGAGGAGAAACACTATGGGCAAGAACAACATCATCTTTCTTGAAAACATAGAGTGGTTTGACGAGACGGGAAAGGAACTCGTTCATCGTATCCCGGAAAAAGGATCTGGTGAAATCAAGTTCGGTGCCCAATTGACCGTCAGGGAGAGCCAGGCAGCGGTCTTTTTTTATCAGGGAAAGGCAGTCGGTGCCTTCGGCCCCGGACGACACACCCTTAAGACCGCAAACATTCCTATCCTGACCAAGATTGTCAGCCTGCCGTGGGCCCTCTCCAGCCCCTTGAGGGCCGAAGTCTACCTTGTTAATCTAAAGGTGTTCCCCAATCTCAAATGGGGCACTCGTGATCCTGTAGCATTCAAGGACTCCGAACTCGGCCTTATAAGACTTAGGGCCTTCGGCGTCTTTAATCTTGAGGTCCTCCAGCCCGTGCTTTTTATCAACAAATTGGTAGGTACACAGGGCATATTTACCACCGAAGAAATCGGGGAATATCTGAACAGGGTAATCGTCTCTAGATTCAACGATTACATGGGGGGTACCATTGATTCTATTTTGAACCTTCCAGCCAAATATGATGAACTCTCGGAGGGACTTGCCAAACGCCTTGAGGACGACTTCGGCCGTTTTGGGCTCAGGCTCACGCACCTATATGTGAACGCAATCACACCTCCTCCGGAGGTAGAAAAGGCTATTGATGATCGTGCACGCATGGGAGTCTTTAAGGACATGAACAAACTCATGCAGATGAAGGCGGCCATGGCCATGGAGAAGGCCTCCGAATCCGAAGGAGGTGCAGGAGGCGGCATGGGCGTGGGCATGGGTCTAATGATGCCGGCCATGTTTGCCCAGTATTTTGCGGGTGCCGCGGCTCCCGGGCAACCTGGTGATGGTCAAAAATCCGCAACGTGTCAGGAGTGTCATAACGCCATCCCGATCGATGCAAAGTTCTGTCCCCAGTGCGGCCATCAACTCCTTGTTTTTGAGCAGTGTTCAAAGTGTGGAAAGAACCTCTCCCCCAGCGCAAAATTCTGCCCGCGTTGTGGCCACCCGGTAGAGGAAAAACCTGAGGCCAAATTCTGCTCCCAGTGCGGCAGCGAAAACCTGCCCGAATCCATGTACTGCAACCAGTGTGGTGAAAAGCTCTAGTTTGATCATCGAACACCAATGTCCCCAGTGCGGGGCGCCTGCTACCCTCGAGGAAACAGACCGCCTGTTTCAATGTGAGTTCTGCAGGGTGAAGTCATTCCTCTTGAGCAAGGTCTTTCGCTATGTCCTTCCCCATTCCACGCCTGAAGACAAGGAACTGGTATATTTCCCTTACTGGCGATTCAAGGGGATACTCTTTTCATGTATTCCAGGCGGCATCAAATATAAGATCGTGGATATCAGCCAGCAGGCGATCCAATCCCCGTACTTTCCCGTTTCTGTCGGGCTCAGGAGCCAGACCTTAAAACTGCGGTTCCTGTCTCCGGAGACAAAGGGCCTTTTCCTAAAGCCGAGCCTCTCTTATAAAGAGGTGATCCCTATAATTGAAGACCGGTTCAGCACAACACTGCCAAAACCCATATTTGACCAGAGCTTTATTGGAGAAACCCTGAGCATCCTTTATTCACCATTTTATCTGGAATCCAAGGTATATGATGCGGTCCTAAACCGGCCTGTCTCCTCTGATTTGCCAGGAGATTTTAATGTCTCGACCATTCCTGGTGGCAGGCCCGATTGGAATATTCAATTTATCGCGGCACAGTGCCCTGATTGTGGATGGGATCTTGAGGGCGATCGCGATTCCATAGCCCTCGGTTGCAAGAACTGCAATTCTTTCTGGCAGTCGGGTAAGGGCCGGTTTATTAAACTCAAATTCGGCCACATGCGCAAAGAGGGAGGAGGCCCTATATATTATCTACCTTTCTGGAGGATAAAGGCGGATACTGATGGTATTGAGCTCAATTCGTATGCGAACCTTGTCAGGATTGCAAACCTCCCCAGGGTCATTCAAGAGGGATGGAATAATAAAGACTTTCTCTTCTGGTCACCCGCATTCAAGGTTCGGCCCCAGAGTTTTTTAGGCCTTTCCCGTAACCTGACCCTCTCCCAGCCGCAAGAAAAGCTTGTCCCCGAACTTCCAAGTGGCAGGCTATATCCGGTCACACTGCCAATCATGGAGGCCGTGGAGGGCCTCAAGATGAACCTGGCCAGTTTCGTAAAACCAAGGGGAAAGCTGTTCCCAAGGCTTCCGGATATCCATATTACTCCAAAACGCTTCACCCTGGTCTATATCCCCTTAAATGAAAAAGGGACTGAACTCTCCCAGCCCGCCTATCGCTTGAGAATCAATAAGAATATCCTCTCCTTTGCTCGCAATCTATAGCTCACACCTATTTGTTCTCCTTCTGTCCAACCCTGTCCTGATTCTGAGACCATCTCACATGTCCGATCCAGGCCGGTAGCTCCCTCGCACGGCTCACTGATCCCATGCTTGCCCTTAAGGATTTGAAGGGACTGGCTGTCATTGACGAAATCCAACGGATGCCGGACCTGTTCCCAATATTAAGAGTGCTTGTTGACAGGGCACGGAAAGATGAGTGTTTTTTTGCCCCTAAAAATGCAGTTATTGCCCAGAAATTGGCGACCCCGGCCCAACTCAGGTGGCGGCCAGTTGATCGACCTTGTTGTTGTGTGTCCAGTACCAGCGGACCCTGCCGTTTTCTCTCCGTGATTTCAGGTAGCCGAATGTGGCGATGTCGCGGATGATGGGCTCCACGGCGGAAAGTGGTTTCCCCAGAACAACGGCAACCTCGTAGGCCAGTTCCTGCGGAGAATCGCCGTTGTTCGAAACCGCCGGAAGGGACCCGTGGGTTTCTATGATATTCTTGGAAAGCAGCTGGTAGACAATATCGTTTTTCCGCCTCCCGACATAATAGAGACGTTCCGAATCCGTAGCGTTTCCCTCGAGAACGTGTTTTGCAATCTCCTCTTCTCTCGCCCTGACCTCGGCTAAGTAGAACTCTTCCACAAACCGCGCCATCTCTTCTGCAGATAACCGGGATGTCCGTACGATGGGCCGGTTCGCGTCGAATTGGGAGTAATCTTCCGTCAGCAACTCCAGATCATACTGGTCGATTTTTTCCTTGACGGTTGTCCCTGGAAACGGGGCCAGGAAATGGTACCCGTATTCAATTCCAAGCTCCTCGGCAAAATTGCGGGTGTCCATCAAGGTCTCGGGGCTTTCTCCGGGAAGACCGACGATGAAGGCTCCCACGATCTTCATTCCGGTCGCCTTGCATTCTGAAACGGCCTTTCGGATCCGGTCGAGGGTAACGTGTTTTCGGATGCGGTTGAGCATTTCCTGATTTCCCGATTCGATACCGAAGAGGACGGCGTCGCAGCCGGCATCCAGCATGATTTCCATTAGGTCCGCGGTTGCCGAATCCGCCCGGGCAAAGGCACTCCACCGGAATTTCAGGTTGCGGTTCTTTATTTCGGAACAAAAGGCCTCCACCCGGTCGCGGTTGAAGGTAAAGAAATCATCCGCGATATTCACGCGGGAAAAACCGTAATCCAGGATTTCTTCGATTTCATCGACAACGTTTGGTGTGCTTCGATACCGGACTTTGGGCCCCACCATACGGCGCCCCTGGCAAAAAATGCATTGGTTGGGACATCCACGACTGGTGATTATACTGACGGGAAAGCCCAGGGCCTGGTACCTGGAAAGGGGAATCAAATGACGAGCCGGCAGAGGGAGGGTGTCCAAGTCCTTGATGAAGCGGCGCCGACCGGAATAGACAACCTCCCCATTTTCCAAAAAAGCGATGCCATTCACTGAATGCCAACGCCTGGGATTGCCGACGGCCGGCAGGAGCTCTTGAATCGTCGCCTCCCCCTCCCCGATGACGATGATATCGATTCCAGGATACCCTCGAAGGGTGTTTTCAACATCAAAGGACACATGGGGTCCCCCCATGACGGTCGTCACGGAGGGGAAATGCGCCTTGGCGGTTTGGAGGATTGAAGCGGCCTGGTAAAAATTCAGCGTGACCGAATTCGTGCCCACAATGTCCGGCTGAAATCGGTCCAGATCCGAGCGTAGTTTATCCGGGGTATACCCCTGCACCAAATAGTCTAATACGCGGACTTCTGCGCCGGCATCCTCGAAGGCCGCGGCCGCATAACACAAACCCAGGGGTGGTGCAGGTGATTCTTCAAGAGGGTATGGGGGAACAATCAGCGCGACTTTCATAGGGTATGTTGACAAGCCTCCTCTGTCACCGGTTGATGAGATCCGCTACTTATCAATGCTGTTTTCAAGACAATCGCATTGGGGAAGGAGCACCTGTTTATAAATGGAGTCTTCTTAAGTGTCAATAAATAACTTCTGGGGGAAAGGGGTCACACCTATTTATGTGCCTTCTTCGGCGGCTTAACCTTTTGGATTTCTCCTGTAGAAGTTAGCTTTGACCCAATTCCAATTCAGAATCACATGCAGCCCGGCTGCGACAGCAAAAAAAATTCCTCCGCCTACATGAAAAAACTCATAGGCTGCCTTTGGGATCTCATCATGAAGGATGCCTGTCAGAATCTGATTCAACAACAGAATGGCAAGAATAGGGTTCAGAATCTTCAAAATGGAGTTGCGTTTCATAGGTTTATTCCTTCCTTGTTAAGGTTAAGGGTCAAATCTGCTGTTGACTGTTATGCATCGATCACAACAACGGCCAAAAGCAGACCCCTACACATTTATCTAAGAGAACAGTTAGATATTATACGTCTTCAACAATGGGATATTGTGTGGCGCAACTATGTTCATGAGATGTTCAAGGATCAAACATCCGGGGCCGCTGTCCGTCAAAGGCGTTTGGCATTAGATTTAACATTTTCAACCGATGAATCAATACGCATATCCAAGATACCTGAAATCAGTACACGCATGGCCACTGCCTATGCCAAAAAAACCAGAAAAACCATGGTTCGAGACATCAATAAATTGATAAATATGGGGCTCATGGAGCGAACTAAAGAAGGTGTTCGTACAAAACGAGAAATCGTTTTCGCTTTCTTACCAGCAAGAAAATTCAATTAGCTAATTCCTCACGGCCCAAAGCCCGGCTTCAGCGCGCGCCGTTAGGCGTCCGCTGAAAGCCGATGTTCGCTGCCCCCTTTCTTTCGTTCCATGTTTCCGGATAGTAGACCTTCAACATGTTCCAAAATCTTTCACGAACTTCCATCACCCCATTATGGTAATCTTCGAAAAAGCCAACCTCATTCCATTCTGAAGGATAGCAATAGCGTTCACCGTCTTCACCATACTGACATACCCAAAAATCAGGCTCTTGTGGATCAATGACCTCAAAACAATCAGGGTCATAAAGCACAGGATCATTGCCATATGGTTTTGATCCCGGATCTGAAAGAATTCGATATGTATCTGCTTCTATACCAAGCACTTCATATATACGGTCTATCGAGAGGGATAAAATATGCCCTTCAGAATCCTTTATTTTTATAGGTGATACTCTCATAGTTTTGACAGAGAACGCGCAGGTTAACAGGCGGCGCAGCCCGTCCTTGTTGAACATGATGTTAGCTCTTTTTTATCATCGGACGACATGACTTGATCATAATCCTTATAATCTTTGCTAAACTATCGTCTAGTTTTTTTTCGCTGCCAAATGTTACCAATTCTATTGGTGGGTTGTTGTGGGTTTCTTGAATCATTAACCCGCCAAGGAATTGAGCAACAATCTCATTATTTTTATATTCCTGTTTCAGTAGCCTTCTAAGTCCTGATGCTAATAGATCTATTATTTGGATTCCAGGATAGGATTTGGAATCAATGAACTCTATATCTTTCCTGACTATTTTCTGAATATCGAATCCTTCCTTATCTTTGAGGTGAGGGAATTTATTTACCAAATAATCTGGAATGTCTCCTTTCTTGTACATATATTTTGCCATTGGACGGTAGTCGCACCAATCAAGCTTTGACGCTGGTTCCTGTAGAGAGAAGGTCTGTAGGAGAGCAGGACAAAACTTTTCAAAAGCATCCTCAAAATCGATCTTCTTATGTGGTTCCTTTTGGTCAATCTTCCAGCGAAAAGATCTCAATGAGTTAGGTTCTCTTTGTACGAAATAACAAATGCAACGAATCACAAACGAATGCATTAGTCGAATCTGACAGGCCAACTGAATATAGAGTTGGGCTGGAAGATTCTCTAATTGAGATGTTAGATATTTTACTGCGTCTTTTCCACTTTCATATTTCATTTCATCAATATTATTCATCATTGATGCAGCTTGGGCCTTTTGATGTTTTTTAACCAGGCTCTCAAAATTCAGACCAGAATCAGTCGCAGTACAAAGAAGAATGCCATTTAACGCATTTAAGTCTTTCAAGAACTTGATGTAGCTTATTTCTGAAACTTGATGAAGTTTGATCTCTTCGGACTCGTTCTTATTCTCTCTGCGTTTTAAATCTGAAAGAATGCTTTCATATTTTTTTCTTTCCGATTCCGGACAAGCATAGGCGGCAACGGCACACCAAGAATTTTCTGGTGCCCCCTTAAGGGCAAAGGTGCCTGCTTCATCTATCATAATTTCCATAAACTCTCGCAACTTTGTGTGGAGCTAACGGAAAGGTCACCTGCCGGTAAGGAGCGGGAGCGAATTGACGGTCAGGTGAACCGACTTGTTGGCAAAATCAAGTTAATCTTGAGGGATCGAGCAGCCGGGCTCCATGGTAAACCGTCAGGAGTTCCACGAAATCGCCTTTGACTCGGTAAACGATTCGATAGCTGCCGAACAGAATTTCCCGAATTTCTGGATTTTTTAGTTCCGGCACGACCCTGCCAGAGTGTGGGAACACTGATAATCTTTCGACGGTTGCCAGCACATCCATTGCAAAAAGCCTGGCATAGTGAGGAGAATCCGCAGCAATGAATTCTGTGATCCCTTTCAGATCATCTGCTGCCTGAGGCGTCCATCTCACTTCAGCCATTCGGCCATCCTTTCCTTGACTTCCATATGCGAAATGGTTTCTCCAGCATCTGCCTGCTTTAGTCCCCTCTCAACTTTAGCCAGGAAAAGAAGCCGTTCCATGGCGTCTTCAATTGTGGCATCGGCGGGAAGCTCTTCGACCGCCTGAATTATCTTCTCTTTCGCCGTCATTACACACCTCCTTTGGTTTGGTATCCTACCTCTCCATTACTTTTCAACTATTTGCCAACCCGCTCTTCAGCGGGCGCTGCTTTTTGCGATCCGCTGGAAGAGATGGTTATATGATCTCATGCGTTTCCTTTCCAGAGCCATCCAGATTGCGAGTCCCAGACAATTAATCCACTATCCACCGGATGAGCATTTCCGTCTTTAAAAGGATCAATTGTTATCTGATAGGCCTCGGTAAAATAATAAAGTAAATTACGTGATCCCTCGTAAAGGCGTTCGATGTCATCAAACGTAAATGAGGGATTATTTCTTTTCCCACAATTCTTACGTGACAATGGAGAAAGAGAACCTGTGGCAGTCAGCATCTCCCCCATCCAACAGTACTGTGAATGGCTGAATGCATTTCGAAGATCAACTTGCCAAAGGTGATCAAGTACCGTTCCGATCTGAACATCCAGCTTTTTGGAAAGGCGACTTAACTCACTAATCTTTTCGCGTGGGTACTGGCAAACTTCTGTTTTGCCTTTCTTCGTGATTCGGTGAAAAGTCCAATCACAATTTCCGCCTTCGAGAATACGCAGAAAGTTCCATATGACCGTTAGAGGTAAGTCTGCTTCCATGATATGGCAGTAGAGCAATGCTCTGATTCGGGCCTGTTGAAAGTGGTTTTCAGTTTGTTTGAGATATGCCTTGAAGCTATTCACGAAATCGCAGAGCTCTTGCATTTCATAATCAACGACGTAGTTGATGATATTGTTACCATGAAACATGCTCTTATCGACAACTACCAGCGCATTCAGCAATTTGTCAGCGTGACAAAAGCGAACACGGTCAAAGACCTCTGCAACCGCCAAGCGTATCTCGTCATTGGATGGTGTATGGATGGCCATTTTCTTGTTCCGAAACCAACATGCCCAAATTTAATGCTTGAATATAATCGCGGTGCTGACCGGCACCGGGGGCCGTGCAAGCAAGCGGAGCTTGATTGTGCGGTTCACGGTGTCCGGTCAAGTACCTTGTTCTGGCGTGCGGAGCGCGACGGAACAAGGTACTTGACGAAGTCAGCACCGCGATTCTCGGCGACGCGCAGCGTCGCCGAGAACGCTGCGCTTCACCAGCGGCGGTTTTTTTGCCGTCAGCGTGAAAGCGCCTTGTTAGCCAGCAAAAGTATTCCATCGAGCTTTATTTGCTAGGCATCTGGGTCACTGGAGATATGGGAAGCGAGAGCAGGGTATTCGTTGAGACTCTCTTTTCCAGTTCAGCAATTATTACCTCTAACTCGACTTTGGTTTCTGCTTGGATTCCCAAACATTTTGCTATGCCCGCGGAATCAGTACTGTATCTTGAATCCAATTCAAGCTGAAAAAGGTTGTTATCTTTTTTCTTGAGATTGTATGAATGTAAATGCATCGGATCACCCAGGCGTGCAGCCTGTAAGTGATCGAAGTTGAATTCACGGCACATATAGTCAAAGAAGTAGTTCTGAACAATTAAAACCAAATGTTTATTGAAATGCTCTAATGTCTGTATTTTGTGATGCAATTGGATAAGTATCGTTTTAGCTGTCATCTTCCAATTCATTCCGAAGCTTTTATCGATCGCTATGTCTTTGTCTGGAACCTTGATACCTTTTTTTCTCAATAAACGTTGGCGTTCAGGCCAGACTGTCCCAGTGGAATCAAGTGTTTGGAATTCGATCGCCACAAAATCTTTCACCTTACCTCTCTTCACAGATACCAAAAAATAGTCGATACTACCCCCGGGCACCGAGACCTCCGGTATGATGTGAAACTCATTTCCTGGCTCGTGGAGTGTCAAAAGATGAATACAATCAGTAAATACCTGCTTACGCTCCAGCAATCGATTGGGGCAAATGATTATATCTTTCTTTTCTCTCCCGTATCTCACCGTGCAAGTCCCGATAGATATTTCAGGTTCGCTTTTTCTCACTTTAAAGCACTTGGAATAGGTGAACGGGCAAAACTGCTTTCGTACGACTTCTTTCCAACGAACACCCTTTAATA
>Ga0307425_1000118_pt1 | contig 45813 bp, 38 predicted proteins | sample SalMarWE160330MG_FD_202152 | JGI IMG/M metagenome (GOLD analysis project Ga0307425, IMG submission 202152) | Salt marsh sediment microbial communities from the Plum Island Ecosystem LTER, Massachusetts, United States - WE1603-30 | ecosystem: Environmental > Aquatic > Marine > Intertidal zone >... | reverse complement strand
CTGCCAGGAATCTTTGACTCTTCCAAGCCTTGATCTCTCTGATCTCCCGAGTCTCAGTGACAGACGAAGAGATATTCATAACTTGAATGATTTGTCTGGCTTCGGAAGATAGGTTTTCTTCGAGCTTTACGGGCAAGTCCATCTCGGAGTAAGTTTTGTCAGCGTGGTCTATAATGTACAATTTCTTTTTATCCAATCGGATAATAACCGTTGAGTCCCCTTCGTCCTGCCGCATTTTGTTTTTCGAAAGCCATGTCGTGCCAGACGTTTCGTTTGAATTTTGGCTCTGTCCGTTTATTACTGTTTTGGTGGTTTGTTTGGTTTTTTTTACGATGTGATCTGCATGAGCGGTGTGAGGGAAAAGGAAAGCCAAGAGAACAAAAATCGTGAACAAAAGTGAAAATCTTCTGCTTCTCATAGCTTCTGTGTGGAATGAAGGACTAATTTAGCCTATCTTTCCAGTAAAATCAAATGTGTTTTTGAGAGCCCCTTGAAAGCGTCTCAAATTCTCACGCGTTCAACCCGGGGAGCTGATCCCACTTCGAAATTAGTGACGATCAAGTCGATTCCTCTTATTTTGTGTTTTTGAGATTCGGTCAGAATTGAGATAAATAACAAGAAGGATCCCTAGACTTAAAACAATAATCATCCACATTACTCTCTCATTCATGGTTGCCCAAACGCCGGCACTCACAGGGCTCTCATAAGGTGTCTCTGGATCGATCGTCGCCAAGACTTGAGCTATTCTGGAATCATCCCATTTGTAGGGGGATTTTTCGAGTGTCTGTCCGAAGTATTTTTCCAGGATGAGGTTTTCTTTATAGGCGATGAGATAGTTTTTCTGTCGGACGTCTTCGTCATCTGAAGAGAGGGCTCTCTCTAATCTCTTATCCCGTCGGAATATATGGACACGCATTTCATGAAGGAAAGGAGCGACACCTCCAGGAAATATGCGTAGATACTCTGCATAATCCTTGTTCTGCCACTCGAGCAGGACCTCGCCGAATTCTTTGGCCCTGTATCGATCGATGGTTCTTAACTCTTCCAGTGTGAGACGTGAGTAAAAGATGCCAATATCCGGGTCTTTGTGTTTAAACTTGAATTCGCTCATGGCTTCCTGGTTTTTTAGGCCGGAGAGAAAAGGGAACCAGTCTGCGTATTTCTTCACTCGCTGAGGAGTGTTAGACAGGCAAAGCCCCAAAAGGATTACGTTTGCTGCCAAAAGCACGGCAAGGATTTTTATGGATTTGGGTTGGATCTTTGCCGAGGGTAATTTGGGCCGCACTCCCTTCCAGAGGAGGATTTGATACAGTCCAGAGGAGAGCGCGTTGAGTCCCACATCTCGCAAGTCGAAATAACGTTGCGGGACGACCCACTGCAGGATCTCATCGAAGGTGCCCACTATGCTTCCCATAAGGAATGCCACCAAATAAATGCTGTTGTCTCCGATATGGTGACGGAGGGCCCGATAGAGGAAAAAACCCAGCAGACCATATTCAATAAAATGGATGGCCTCCTCCGGGTTTGCCCAGAGTTTGAGCGTGAAGTACACATAGGCTGCCGAAACAAGCACGAGCCAGATGTAATTTGGAACGGCACGGATCTTAAGACGAAAATAGAGAATATAGAAAAGACCGAGGAATGTTGCTGCTGCAGCGAAGAGCACAAAATATCCGAAAAAAGAACGCCCTGCGAGGGATGTGACGAAACTTTGAATCTTTCGCGCCATCGGAACTGTGAAGAAAATGGCGAATGCACAGAGGACGACCCATAGCCAATCGAGAACAATCCCGTGCATTTTTTTGGAGTTCATGCCTATTGTTTTATATAAAAAAACTTTAAAATTTGTTTTGACATTTTGATAATTCCTTCATTATAATATAATTAACCTGCTGGCTGGAGAGGAATCCTCCTTAGCCCCGCTTCCTTTTCCAAACCTTGGCGCCTCGACAGCCAGCGCTTTTTTTCCCACCTGGTTTCCTCTATTCTATTTGTCTATCTGTACGACCGCGAATTATTATAATGGATAGCCAACACAAAGAAAAATTTATAGCATTGTCTCACTCTGGAATCTCTCGCATTCCTAATATCTCGCCTTTCTCGCACATCCAGGAAATTTGTTTATAATAATACTGACATTTCTTTTGCCTGAACAAAGGAAAAGTCGATAACAAATAATAGTGACAATCGGAACTGTAGAAAAAAAGTGAATTTTTAGATCGGAATAGGAAGGTTGAAATCGATTTTATATTAAGGCCATCGACATTTTTTATGAATGACGCAGGATAAACAGTTTTGTGAGAGTGAGCGTATTCAGTGTGTAAAGTCAGAAATATGGATGACAATCTGCTTTTAAAAAGTTGCCTTCAAGGAGAAGTGGAGGATTTCAGAAAACTGATGGATAAATACAGAGGAAAGAGCTTAGCGCTGGCATGGAATATTCTCGGAAATCGTGAAGATGCCGAAGACGCCTTCCAGGAGGCTTTCGTCCAGGTCTATCTCAATCTTGAAAAATTCGATTTCACAAAAAATTTCAAAGACTGGCTCTTCACCATCCTTTCCAACAAGTGTTTGGATCAGCTCAGAAAAAGAGCTCGCTTCATTAAGTTCTTTAAAACACAAAAATCTGAATTTTTAGAGAGGATGAACCGACCGCAGTTGAATCCCGATCGTTCGCCAGTTGTTTCTCCGAAGTTGCTCCAGAAATTGAATCCAAGAGAGAGAATATCGGTCTGTCTCTGGGCGGGTGAGGGCTACACCAGCAATGAGATCGCCAGTGTGTTGAAGTGTTCCCCGAGCACAGCCCGGGTTCATCTTTTTAAGGCACGAAGAAAAATTAAGATGTTTTTGGAGGACAAAAATGCCTCGCTGTAAGATTTTAAGTTATGCCTTTGCGATGATTCCATTGAAAAAATGGCAGGATTTTCTTATCCGCCACCATATGGAGAGATGTCCGGAATGCCAGAATGGCTTAGCCACTGTAGAAGATGTCCGGGGAATAATAATTCCAGAAAGTCAGTGCCAGGAAATTGCTACCTCGTGGGATGGTTTTCAAGCCAAATTGAAAAAAGGAGAAAGGGAGGAGCCGCACCTTTATAGCTCTCGCTGGAGATGGGCGTACGCAATGGCTGGCCTGGTTGTGCTGGCGGCTGCAGCAATTTTGGTGATCAAAACCCCTCCGTTCCACAAAGCCCAACTCGAAGAGAGGCTTATCGGGCACTTTCGCATAAATTATATCCGGATCGAAAATAAGCCGGCCCAAGCCTATGTTTATCAACCGCAAGATTCAAATATGATCATTGTTTGGGCCCAAAAAAATATTCGAGGAGAGTGATCATGAGAACAAAAAGCCTGATTTGTGCTTGGATTTTATTGTTAGGCGGTTTTTTGACTGTGTTACACGCACAGAGCTCGATGGATTTGAAGATGCGGTTTTTCGAAGGGCTTAAGGAGGGTAAGGCAGAACCCCCCGAGTTTGTGACCTCATCTTACCTACAACCCACTGTGACAGCGAAAATCCCATCCCGATTTTTGCTGGCAGAAGAGCAGGCCCAGATCAAGAAGATCTTCAATCTGAAAGATGTCCGCTTGATCACGGAATACGACATGAGCTGGCAATCCAAGAAAGGCAGATTGGCCCATATGTTTCGCCTCAATGGCCAACAGTTTATTATGGTTCTTGCTCCTGTTTACAAAGAACACATTTCTGTTTCTAAAGGTGCAGATGAAGAGCGCAGCTTTCAATTCGAGATCGAGATATTGGAGCAAAAGGATGATGAGAAGATCAGTTTGATGGACACGGAGATCATCCTCCCAGAAAAAAATAGCGCTGTTTTCGGTTTCGAGGACAAGGAGGGAAATCCCTACTTTCTTTCATTCCATATAACAGCCGTACAAGGCACGCTTGTCCCACCGCCGCCACCACCACCTCCGCCGCCGGGCACTGAAGACACATCTGTCTCTCCGCCGCCGCCGCCGCCGCCTCCGCCGCCGCCGCCAGCCGAGATCAAACAGTCCGAGGAAAAGATCAGAGAATTCGAGAAAGGAGCTGTCAAGGTCGTGGGCGACATCAAGGTCCCGAAGCTGTTTAAGAGGGTTGATCCCGTATATCCAGAAAAAGCAAGACAGGAAAAAGTCGAGGGAGTGGTGATTCTGGGTGTACGGACAGACACACAAGGGAACGTAGAGCGGGTAATGATCTACAGGAGCATCACGCCTCTTTTGAACCAAGCAGCCATGGATGCGGTGTCAAAATGGATATATGAACCACTTATTATCAAGGGTGTGCCTAAGCCCGCAGTCTTCACGGTCACGGTTCGTTTTAAGCTGATGGATGACAGCGAAGGAAAAGACGCAGAAGAACTGGAAAAGGGGGCTGTGCGTGCAAAAGATCAGATCGAACCCCCGAAACTCATAAAAAAAGTGGACCCTGTCTATCCGGAAGAGGCTCGGACTGCAGGAATACAGGGGGTTGTCATTCTCGAGATTATAACGGATGTGGAGGGGAATGTCGCCCGAGTGAAGATCCTGAAAAGTGAAAGTTCGGTCCTGAATGAACCGGCCATAGATGCAGTGAAACAGTGGAAATATGAGCCCCTTGTTTTGAATGGCAAGCCGACTCCAGTGATATTCACGATCACGGTTTCTTTCCGTCTCAAATAGACGGGTCAACATGCTCGCATCGAAATGTTATTGCTGCGATTGCCGGGATAGGTTGTATTAATGAGAATATTAATCCCTATGGGATGCTATTTTGGACTTGCGGATCGATTTCTCGTGTATTAAAACCAGCGGAAGATACTGAAACCCAACCGGAAATCGCCGTCGCCCAAACGGAGATCTCCACCAGGAAGATACTGTGCCGTCGATAATCCAAACGAATTGAGGGCAAATATCTGAAAGACATGCCCCCCTATCTTCCATTCCAGACCCAATCCCCATCCTGAAGAATTCGCTTTGTATCCGGATAAAACCGGTACCCATTCCGCCACCAGGGAGAAGTTGTTCACGACAACGAGCCGTCCGCCCAGCCCCACAGCAAAAGTGTTTTCTGTTTTGGGTTTCTCATAGTTGGTATTCGAAGCATACGAAGGGACTACCAGAACCGAGAAAGAATTGCTGGTCTGGTAGGTCAGACCCAATTGGGCGAAAACTCTCGTGTTCTCCGAGCTAAATGTGTTTCTGTCGTCTTGGTTTAAAGTCGTCAAACCTCCCCCGAGATAAAGGAATGCGGACAGGGGTAAAGAATCCCATTTTTTCTGCTCGAGAAATACCCACTTCATAGAGAGCTCGATTTCCTTGAGGACATTGCTCCGGCCAAGGCTCAGGCTGAATGTATCGCTGATGCCATACCCCAGACTGAAATATATGGAGGCCGGTCCATCAAGACCATAAAAGGAATCGTAGCCTTCATTGGTTGCCGGGAAAAATCTGTGGGAAATTCGAAACAGAAAGTCTTTATTCCCAATGGACATATCCGTGGGAAGGTTCATCAGCCGGGTTCCCCAGAAGGGCGGTTTTGAGAAACGTTTCCCTTTCTGCGCTGATGATTGCGAATCTTTGGATTGACCTGGTATTTCTTGTCCTTGAAATCCTAAAATCCATTCTTCGATCGCAGCAATATCTCCGTCGTTTAAGGGTTCTCTTCCATACGGCATAGGTTTTCCCGCAATGGAGTCGTCTCCTCTAAGCTTCAGGAGAATGTAGCTTTTTTCTGGAGTGTCTGTGTCGATGAGTCTGAGGTCAGTTTTCTGTCGGCTGGGAACATTTATGAGCGATTGCGGGAATTTATCCTCCTCCAGACTTAACTCCATGGGAGGGAATTGTCCACTGTGGCAGCCTGCAGAAATACAGTTTTGTGTAAAGATTTCGGCGACTTGTCCAGGCACATCCATGGATTGAATGGGTTTATTTAAACCTAAAGAGAAGGCAAAAATGGTAAAGATAAATATCAAATGAGTCGTTTTTTTTAGGATTTCTATCATCATCAATTCCCTTGTAAATTTATAGGACGATCAATTGTCTTTGGCGCCGCGGTCAATCCAATTTCTGATGTTTTGGATCTGTGTGTTGTTTAAGGCACCCCGGTTGAGAGGCATCCTTAAACCTGCACTCTGCCGACCCTCTATTTTTTCGACAAGATAGCTGCTCTGGGCATCACCGGGAAGCACGCGTTTTTTACCGGGAACTTGGGAGGAGTTCACATTGACAATATTGACATAGGCCACACCCTGAGAGAGGTTGAGCCCTGCCTGGGCTGTGCCGTTGTGACACCCGCTGACTGCACAACTCGAATTGAAAATAGACTGGATGTCTTGGGAGAAAGAAGGATCTGCGATAACTGTTCCATTGTCAGGAGTGCTGGGTGAGCTGGGACTATTGGATGAGCCGCATTGATAGAGGAACACCATACTATTCACAAAAAGGAAAAAGATCCCCACTCTCCCAATATTTTTTTTCATCTGTTTGATTTCACTTATAATCATTGGAATCGTTAGAAAATCTAATCGATATACATATATATTATAGAAATACTAGGAATTGTCAATATTATTTTTTAAAATTTTATCTGATTGATCGATCTTTACTGAGTCGGAGAATTCAGTTTGGAGTAATCGAGTTGGGAGCCGAGTACGCTGTGGGGGATGAGATAAACGATGAGCAACAGGATTGAAGCTCCCAGAACCCATCCTCGTGCGGGTTTGCCCTTCCGCCCTGCGATCAAGGCCGCTATCCAACCCAAAAAGGTGATGAGTGTCTTGTTATCCGTGAGGTCGTATCCGAAGGGAACTCCGGTCCACCATTCTCCGAAGGCAAATTTCTGAACCAAAGGTCCCAAAATCATCCCGCCCACAAACAAAAGGCCGACGGTCCAGAGCACGAGTTTTCTGGGATTGCTTTTCTTGTTTAGAACTTCAAGGCCGGCTCTTGTCGAGAAGAGCATGGCTAAAAACATGACGAATATGTGGGGGAAAAGAACGCCGGCGGGGACGCGATTTTTGAATCGAATGATGATGGGATCTTCTCCTGTTATGGAGATTTCTTCCTGTTGACGGGAAAGGAACACCCGATAGGCGATTTTTCCGGATGAGGGCTGTTGAGGAAGGTTTCCGGAGAGGAGATCGTCCTGTCTTGACATCGGGATTTTCTTCCAGGAATCATCAGTGGGGTATCGTTTATAGAGAATGTATCCCTGGATATCTGTGTTGAGGACCTGAATGCTGATTTCACAATCTGGCCCGATCTCATGGCTGCGCGGGAGTTTGTAAGAGATCTCGGTACTGTCCACAGCGGATTTTCCACGGAGAGGGTGGGTGGGACCAGTCATCCTCTGATACACAGCGGCAACGAGTGTGATGGTGAATGCCAATATCCAGAGTGCTACTTTTTTCATGACTTCTCCTCTGACCATCCGGACTTTTATATATGAATTCGGTAAATAAATGTAGCAATTCTTGAAAACTAAAGCAATATGATTATTTGTTCATGAGTATTAAAATATCATGAATTTTAAAAAGGTTTACGTATCAACAAATGATCAGAAGAGGGGGAGATGAGAAAAGATAGACGGAATTTTTAAATTGGCTCGATGAGAGTTAATTCGGGGGTGCTGAAAAAACGGAATACGGGGTTATGATGAGGCTTTTATGCGGATTGAGTTTGGGCGGCTTCTGCGTTCTCAGAATCTTCTTCTCCTTCTTTATCATTGCCCTGTTTTGCCTTCTTGCTTGCTTGTGATAGGGAATTTTCCTCTTCTGGTTCAACTTCTATCCCGAGCAGCAGAGCTGTTCCTTCGTAGATCTGTCTAAAATGCTTTTTCGATTCCTGGAGGTCAGCTAACTTTTGTCTTGCGTTTTGAATCTCCTCCTGCATCTTGGAATCAACGCTGTCCAGCTCTTTTTTTGCCTCATCCATCGCCTTTTTGTATATTTCCTCTTGCTCTTTGTTTAGCGCCATGGTCTTCTCCTTATTTGATATATATTTTTTGTCTTTTCAGCGTATTTTTCGTTTTTGAGACCAGATTTCTGTCTTATTGTAGTTGACCAAAGCTCCAAAAAACAATCGCCTTTTGGGGTGATTTTTTTTTCAGCTAAGGGTCAGGTTTGTCTTCTTTTTTCTCCGCTAAAAGGGTTATTTTCCTCAGGATGAAACCTCGTGTCCATTTCTTAGAATGCGGCAAGCTCAAAGTATTGATGATGCATGTCCAATCTCGTAAGCATCCTTATTTCCGTGATGCTCTCAAGTCAAATGATAATAGCAGGAGTTCGTCACAGCCCATATTCGTCGAAGACCCCCCCCACCCACCATCATCCGACTCATAAGGACAGTGACTCGCTCTATTTTGTCTCTAATGCCCTTATCACGGAAATAAGGATGCTCACTTCAATCTCCAACCGATTGAATTCCCATTAACTGAGTGTTATTATTAGGTTTTGCAAATAGCCGGGAAATCTTTGAAAAGTGAAGGAGGATATTAGTATGTCTCTAAATGGTAAGAAATTAGTCAAAAATGTGTTGTCTGGGCTGGTCATGCTCTTAATCTTCTTCTCTCAAGGGAGTGCCGTTATTAATTCTGAGGATCAGAGTGCCGAGCTCAAAGACTTACGCCAGCAGTTCGATTCACTCAAGCATCAGCTCGATCAACTCCAGAAAACCATTGACGATGTGCTCTGGTTCCAGAGAGTGGGGGACGTGGCTTTTGTGGATAAAGTCCGCATTGTAGGGCCCCCCAGATGGAAGGAAGCCAACCCTACTGCACAAGGAGCGGGAAATCCCCTTAAGTTTTACACCTATGTCTTCATCCCCAAGGACATCGACCACAGCAAAAAATACCCGCTTATAGTCCTTCCGCACGGCGGCGTGCACAGCGATTTCAGCACATACCACACCCATATCGTGCGCGAACTTGTGGCTCAAGCTTATGTCATTGTCGCTCCCGAATATCGGGGAAGCACAGGTTATGGTGAATCGATGTACCGGGACATCGATTACGGCGGACTCGAAGTTGAGGATACCTACGCCAGCTGTTTGTTCATGCTTGAGAATTATGACTATCTGGATAAGGACCGGGTTGGGATTATCGGGTGGAGTCATGGGGGACTTCATGCTCTTTTCAATATTTTTTACCATCCGGAAAGCTACAAAGTCGCTTTTGCTGGAGTTCCTGTCAGTGACTTGATCGCCCGTATGGGCTACAAAACGCAAGCTTATCGGGACCTCTACTCAGCGGATTATCATATAGGCAAAACAGCCTATGAGGATGTGGAGGAGTACAGGCGCAGGTCACCGGCCTGGCATGCGGAGAAACTTCAAACCCCGCTCCTCATCCATACAAACACCAACGATGCCGATGTGAATGTCTTGGAAGTCGAACATCTCATCAAGTCTCTCAAAGCCGCAGGAAAAAAATTCGAGTATGAGATCTTCAAGGATGTTCCGGGCGGTCATAGTTTTGACCGGTTGGACACAAAACAAGCCAGGGAGATCAGGCTCAAGATATACAAATTTTTAGGCCAGTACTTAAATCCCCCGAATCCCTTCCGTTCGGTCAACGATCTGTCAAAAGCTGGCTATCAGTGAGGTTCCCTTCTCCCCCTCATTTGATCATATGGAGTCCACCTTAGGTTGAGCTTTATCGAGTCTTGAGTGAAGTGGTTAAGATCCTTATGCTTTTTTAGTCTTGCCGAATAAGTTATACAGCCAGGCAAAAATGATTCCGGCGATAAATCCGTCTAGGGCTGCATACAGAGTAGCCACAATCACTCCAAAAAATCCCCATTGTCCCATGTGGTATCCAGGATAGATGGAATCAATGACCTTTAAGAACGCTGCCCCATATCCGGACAGAGCCATATTGGCTAGAGCGACAACAAATACGACGCCGCCCCAGACCACGCACACTGTAAAGCCAAGACGAAGAACTCCTAATTTCATTGTAAGCTCCTTTAAGCCAATTTAGCCAACTCTCACACGAGAAAGTCGGTTGAACCGTATTTTTAACTCCGGGCTTAGCTCCTACTTTCTGAGGGTGAAATCCGTGCACGAAGGCACTGGTGTCAGACTGGAGATATCATCTGTATAGTTTTTGATGCAGATCTGGCTCTGTTGCCCATCGCTGAAGCCACTTCCAGCGACTTTAAACTTTATTTCAGCAATAATACCCGTGTTGCCTTGTGAGATGGGATTTCCAGAACCCATGAATCCACCGATCCTTAAGGTTCCCTTACTGATCTCATTTCCATCGACGGCTGCCCAGCTTTCGGTAAGATCCCCCTTCTCGACGCGGCGAAACTGGAAAATGTCATCATCAAATGTCATTTCCAGTCCAAACACTTTTATTTCCAGAGGGGCACTGTTGATGGATATGCTGACAGTGATATTTGTATCCATTCCTCCCGAACTGGGATTGCACACAATTGTCATAGATGGCTGTTCAGGAGGTTCCACTTCAGGAGCGGTCGATGACTTCTTGCAGTGGAAAATTAGAAAAGGGATCACAAAAATAAGGCTGCACGCACATAGTGTTTTTTTTGTTAAGCTCATATGCTTTTGAGCGAACGTATCTCCTCCAACATGGACCATAAATTCGAACTCATGTTATTATAATAAAGCACGGACTGATTAGCAAAAAATGCATCTTGCCAGTTAGCATTTCCAAATCCGCGTTAACGCCATTTTGATTGATCAGATTGTCTGAAATCTACTATGCCCGTCCAGCCCTTCTCACGGTTTTTTCCATCATTCGATCTGATCACTCAACTGTGCTATTGAGTATTCATGTCATAAAAGGTGAGTACCTTTATGCAGCACTACAAGCAGAGAATTTCGACATTCATAATGCCCAATACAGGATAAAACACCATTGTGCAACGAGAGCTGATTGAATAAAATCTTCAGCGAACCTGTATTCGTGATAGAGAGGAAAGCATCCCCAAAACTGTGATGATAGATGTCTCGAATGATCAGATTGGTGATTGCGGTTTATCCACTACACAATCTGATCATTCAAAAACGCTAAGTAGCATTCAAGCTATCACGGAAATAAGCATGCGCATAATAAAGATTTGAATATAGACTATAGGAGGCTTGAAATGAAAAAATGGCTGTGGGTGCCGATTTTAGTGATTTTGTTCTTCCTGTTTTGCTGCAAGAATCAGGATAAAGCTGGACAGGAGAATGTGGTGACTCAAAGCGGGAGTGAAGCATTTGCAGCAATCGCTCAGAAGGTGAAGACCAACCTTGATTTAGCCGTTGAAAATCTTGCGCAGGGCCAGGTGGGCGATGGAGCCCGTTTGCTTTTGGACTCAGTCCTTCTGGTGAAACCGCATGACCAATGGCCAGCAGGCTTCGCAGATGATGTTTCCACAGCGAAGGAGCATTTTGCATCAGGCAATATTCCCGACGCCCTTGGATGTGTTTCCAAGGCTCTCGATCTCATCAAGCCGTCTGAAAATGACGAGCCATCCGTTGAAAGCGGCGAGATCGCTTCAGTTGCGTCTTTGATGAAAGAGAAAATATCAGAAGTCAAAGAAGAGTTCGAGAAAGGAAATGCCGACAAAGGAGTCATTCTCATATTGGAATCTCTTCAGTTGTTGGCTCCAAAAACTCGATGACTCTCAGAAAAAAGTTTCATAGAATAACATCTTCTCCTTTCCAGATTTTTTTAATTCCTTGACATTAAGAGGAATTAATCCATAATATTGAAATATACTACAAATTCTATGGAGTTTGGCGGAATTATGGTTTTATTAGCTCTCCTCAAGAGTTGATAACATCGTTTCACTTTTAAGTATTTCGCAAAGAATGACTTAAGGAGTTTTTGATGATAAAACTTTCGACAAAAGGCCGGTATGGGACGCGATTGATGTTGAATCTGGCACTGCATTACGATGTTGGCCAAGAGCCAGTGATCCTAAAAAATGTGGCCAAAGAAGAGGAGATCTCCATACGGTATTTAGAACAGATTATCATTCCGCTGAAACTCAGCAAACTCGTTAAAAGCATACGCGGCGCAGGAGGGGGATACATTCTGACGCATCCTCCATCCAAGATCCAATTGATCGAGATTATCGAAGCCTTGGAAGGTCCTATCGCTCTTGTGGATTGTGTCGATGATCTGGAATATTGCGACCGAACACCGAGTTGTGCAACGTATGAGGTCTGGAAAAAAGCGACTGACCTTCTCAAGGATTATTTTACCAGGACAACTCTCCAGGATCTTGTTGAACTTGCGCAAAAGAAAAATTCCAGGAAAAAGAATTAAGACCCGTGCGGTTCCCTTTCCTTTTAAAGATCAGATTCCCTTCTATCGATATATTTTGAAGAGATATCCGAATAAAGAATTACAGAAGTCAGGAAGGCCCGTATGAATCTCAGAATTCTCGTTATTCCTTTGAATTTTTTCCCTGCATTTATCAAGTGTTTGAATGGGAAACTTTAGTTGGCGAGCAATGGAGAGCTTTTTGTTTGTTTATGCATCTTAAAGCGGAGTAGCGCCCCGCTCGATGGCTAGTTTAGCCGCATGTAGTGTGTTTTGAAGTAATCCGGCGATGGTCATGGGTCCGACGCCTCCGGGGGAAGGAGTGATGGCGCCCGCCACTTCTTTGGCCGCATCGAAGTCCACATCTCCCACCCAACGGTAGCCTTTCTCCGATTCGGGGTCATCTATTCTATTGCTGCCGACGTCGATCACATAGGCCCCGGATTTGATCCAGTCGGCTTTGACCATCTGCGGCCGTCCGACCGCGGTCACCAGGATGTCGGCTCGTCGGCAGACCTCTGGAAGCTCCTTTGTCCGGCTGTGACACACAGTAACAGTGGCGTTGCGGTGAATGAGTAGCATGGCCACTGGCATTCCCACGATATTGCTCCGGCCCAATACTACGGCTTCCGCTCCTTCAAATTGTGCACCGACTTCTTCCAGCAATCGAATCACTCCTGCGGGTGTGCAAGGAATAAAAAGTGGCTTCCGGCCCTTCATGGCTAATCGTCCGATATTTACGGGATGAAACCCATCGATATCTTTATACAGGGGGATGGCGTTGAGTACCGCCTCTTCATCGAGATGGCCAGGGAGGGGGAGTTGCACTAGGATGCCGTGAACCTTGGGATTTTCCCCGAGCTCACGGACCAGATTTTCGACTTCCTCCTGGCCGGTGTCCGCGGGTAGATTATGTCCGAATGAAGCGATCCCGACCTTTTTGCAGCGGTTCTGTTTCATACGCACATACTGCTGGGATGCGGGATTGTCTCCAACCAGGACGGTCGCCAATCCTGGAGGAAAACCGTGGCTCTTCACCATTTGTTCGACATCTGTTTTGACCTGTTCTCTGATTTTTGAGGCGACAGCCTCACCATCGATGATCCGTGCTGTCAACGTCTTCCCTCCTCACAATTTTTATGTATTTTTCAGTGCTCATGTATAAATAAAGTGCAAAAAGTAAGGATAAATTATCACACTCCACGACCGTCGTCCAGCCAGAATTCTCTTCCTATCGGTTCCCTAAAATGCCAATCAAGAGAAGAATGCTTATGGCATCGCTTCCAGCACGCGTTCAGGAATCATCGGCTGCTGGAGGATTCGGGCTCCACAGGCGTCAAAGATCGCGTTAGCGACCACTGCACCCATACATATGATGGCAGGTTCGCCGCCCCCCTGAGGTGCTGCGTTTTTGTTTTCGATCAAAACCGTCTCTATCTTGGGGAGCCAGGAAAATCTCGGGATTTCATATGTGTCGAAATTCAAGTCAAAAATCTCTCCGCCCTTGAAATGGATATCTTCCTTTAAGGCGTATCCCAATCCCATCGTGATACAGCCCTCCATCTGTATTTTGGCGCCTTCAGGATTGATGGAGAGCCCCATGTCCTGAGCACAGGCCACTCGCTTGACCTGCACTTCTCCGCTGTTTTTATCCACCTCTACTTCTGCCATATGCGCCACATACGTCCCTGCATCGATACCGCACGCAATACCGAATCCACGACCGCTGGGAGATTTGGCCGGAGTCCATCCAAATTGTTTCGCGACTGCCCGCAGGACTCGACGCATTCTTTCATCCTTCATATTCTTCAGACGGAATTCGAGAGCATCCATCCCAGCTTTCTGCGCTAAAGTTTCAATGTGCGATTCTCTGGCAAAGGTATTGGTGTTGTTACCCGGGGCACGCCACGCTCCGGTGCCAAAAGGGTGGGCCCCCGGGGCCCCTCGCCAGCTCGTATTGTAGCCGACTGTGCGATGGTGAGGGATATCATAGAAGTGCTCAGAGCCGCGTGTTCCGGCAAAGTACACGCCATAATTCCAGAATACGATTTGACCAGTATCCGACAAACCTGCGTTGATCTTAACTACAGCTGCCGGACGGAATGTGTCATAGAAAAACTCTTCTGCTCGCGTCCAGGTGACCTGAACTGGTTTACCTGTAATTTTGGCCAGCTTTGCCGCTTCTATAACCTGTCGATTATTGGTTTTGCCTCCGAATCCGCCGCCGACAAAGGGCGGAACAACTCTTATTTTAGCAGGGGGTAGACCCAAAACTTCTGCAGCTTCGTCCTTCAGAGGGAAGGGATTTTGTGTGGATGCCCAAATGGTCATCCTGTCGCCATTCATTTTAGCTACTGCTGTGTGGGTTTCGACTGGGGCATGCGCTTTGTAACCATCTAAATAAGTCGCATTTGTCGTTTGTGTCGCCAGTTTTTCTCCTGTCGAAATTTCGCCACCCTGGGCGATAACCTCTCCCTCTGGGGCAACTTTGAGCAGGTGGTCAAAGATCGTCTTATCATCCACGTTGGCTTCCTCTTTTTTAAACTGGGCCTTGACCTCTTTAAGGGCAAGTTCGGCCATCTCCGGGTCTTCATGGAGCACAGCGATGAGATCTTCGTTTTCGATAACCTGTGATCCTTTGACCTTTTTCGCTCCGGAGGTATCTACACTGATCATGCTCGCCCCATGGGCGGGGGGTCTTAAGAGTCTGGCATAAAGCATACCGGGCTCGCGGATATCACCCGAAAATTTTGCCTTTCCTGTAACTTTTTCGACGGCGTCCCGTCGTAGCTCAGGTCTGCCAACAACAGTGAAGTCCGCTGGCGTTTCCAAGACAGCTTTCTGCTTTAAACGTCTGGCGATTTTTTTCCCTTGTGTCAGCTCGCCGTAGGTGACTTTTTTCTGAGGTTGATTTGTATCGAACACAATCCCGTCCTTGGTCGACAATTGGATTAAGGGGGACTTTAAATGTTCTGCAGCCAGTTCTTTGAGGATCGCCTTGGCTTCGGCTGCTGCATCTCGCAGGGGAGGTCCAAAAAAACGGGTAGTCATAGAGCCAAATGTTCCCATATCCCAGGGACAGAGGTCCGTGTCTCCCATCACCATGTCCACAGAATCGAGAGACACATCGAGTTCATCAGCCAGCATCTGCGCTAGAGAAGTGATCACTCCCTGACCCATTTCGATCTTACCCGTGAAGCAACTTACGCTGCCATCCTCACCGATCCGGAGGAAAGCATTAAGATCGTCAGGAAGAGGCGGGCGATTCCGGCGTTGTGCTTCAAGAATAAAAGGATCTCCCGCAGTGAAGAGGATGATGATTCCCCCTCCCATCAATTTTAGAAACTCGCGCCGCTTTAGGGGCATACCTGGACTGCTATCAGAAAGATCCTTCTCATAAAAATCGCTGAAGTTATTATCCCAGGAGCCGTATTTTTTCATCGCAGAGAACCTCCCTTCGCCTCTTTAGCTGCGCTCTGGATGGCTTGAACAATTCGTGTATGAGCTCCACAGCGGCAAAGATTCTCTTCCATCCCATCAATGATATCTTTTGTGTCGGGATCGGGATTTTTCAGGAGCAGGCTGTAGGCACTGAGTATCATACCCGGCGTACAGAAACCGCACTGAAGGGCGTCGTGTTTGATAAAGGCTTCCTGTAGGGAATGGAGTCTGCCATTCTTCGACAAGCCCTCTATGGTAAGGACTTCCTTTCCGTCGATATCTTCGGCAAGATATTGACAAGACCGCACAGCTTGGTTGTTGACCAGTACAGTACAGGCCCCGCAAAAGCCCTCTCCACAACCATATTTTGCTCCTGTCAGATTAAAATCCGTGCGCAAAACCCACAGGAGCTTCCGTTCCCGATCTAAGGTCAGACTTTTCTCTTGTCCGTTAAGTTTAAACCTGATTGTATTTTTCATGCTTTCCTCCTCTCTCGTGATGGAAAAGAATAAGATGGCTAGGTCAGCCGCAAAAGTGTGATGATAACCAAGCAGAGGATTAGAGCAACGGGGGAGAGGATGGAGTCCCATTTTCTCATGGAATGGACGTTTATCACTCGAGTTTCAAAGGCTTGGATTTTTGCTCCCACCCAGAATCCTAAGGGAACAGTCACTGAAGATGCCAACACCGCAAAATGGATGTAATAGAGCGAAAGGGGATAACCGGTCCCTGCGACTACACAAGCCGGGACTCCTGTAGCGAATTTGACCAGAGGAAATAGATTGACGGCCAGAACTGCGGCCATTCCCCCAAGAAGAGCTTGCCCTGCAGGTTTTTTTGTGATTTTTTCCTTGAGTATTGAGATGATAACAACAAAAGCGATAGTTTCCATGACAAAGGCAAAAATGGGATTGCCGATGGCCCCGTGTTTAAGGGGCAAAGAGAGGAGCAGCGCGTCGAACATTTTAAAGAATGTTGCGATTAATACCATAAGGAACACAGCAACAACTTTTCTGGAAATAATCCAACCCGCAGCAATAAAAAAGAGCGCAACACCTGTCATGATCGAACCAGAGACTAAAGCTGCACAGCTCCGCAGTCCCATGCCCAGGCCTGCCTCAGAAAGGCCCCAAACAGACCCGAGCACAACCACCATTCCTAAAGAGGATTTGGGAATAGGCTTTTGCATTTGTCCCTCCTTGAAATATTCGATTTGAACTAAGTGTCTCAAATTTGAGCTGAATCTTCAATATAATAGAAAAGAAATTGAAAAGAAATTGGAAATGGAAATTGGAAATTGGGGACGGACCACACTATCTCATTAATAATAAACAAGTAATGTTTGATTTTACAGTGAAATATTGTCTTAGATAGAGCTTTTTGGGTATAAAATGGATACTCTAAGATATGATGGAGGGAATGCCTCTGTCCTCCCCATAGAGGTGTCGAATGAGGGATAAAACGGATTTGGAGATTTTGTGCAGAAACTCGACGCCGAGTTCATAGGAATCCTTGTCAGGAGATTCTTTAATCCATCTGACGATCCCATCGACTTTTATGGTTTGCTTTGATTTCGATAGATTTATTTCAATCCTCATGACAGTATCAACAGGAAAGGACTGCGCAGTTAGAATTCTTGCGCCCCCTAAAGAGATGTCGTGTGTTAATGCTTTAGTCCCCCTATTGTTTCCTTCATGGTGTTCCAGCGTAAACTGTATAACAACCTCATTTTTTTCTTGAAAGCGTTTATCCTTGCGCTTGTTCTCCACAGAAACCTCCAGCTAAATTACTCTCACAGATACTCACTTTGATAGATTCTCGAGAGTGAGTAAATCGCCTTTTAAGGTGATTGAGAGGGTGATTTTTTTTGATTCAAAGGGTTAGCAAATGTCCCAAATCTGCAAAATTGTTAGAAGAAAATTAAAATCGTGTATATAATGGAGAACGAATTTTGGAGGATGAAATGGAATACAGAAATTTAGGCCGGACGGGGGTCAAAGTTTCGTGTTTATGCTTCGGTACAGATAATTTTGCCGATCCCACTCCAGAAGAAGAATGTGGGCGAATGCTCAATAGAGCTCTTGATGCGGGAATCAACTTCCTGGATACGGGTGATGTATATGCAGAAGGGGAAGGGGAGCGGATCATTGGCCGTGCACTCAAAGCCAATAAGAGGCGTCATCAAGTTCTTCTCGCAACAAAGGTCGATTTTGGCAAAAGCCGTCCAGGACTAAGCCTTGATACATTTATCCCACGCTCAGGAATCAATGAACATGGAAACAGCTACTTAAACATTATCAGGGCTTGCGAAGGTTCTCTCAAACGGTTTCAAACGGACTACATCGACCTCTATCAGATCCATCGCCATTGGCCGGATATTGCGATTGATGAGACGTTGAGGGCTTTGGATGACCTCGTTCGGCAGGGGAAAATAAGATATGCCGGGAGTTCGACACATCCTGCCTGGGCAGTAATGGAGGCTTTGATGGTCAGCGAATTAAAGGGTTATGTGCGGTACATCTCCGAACAGTCTCCCTATAATCTATTGGACCGGCGAATAGAGAACGAGCTTATCCCCATGTGTCAAAGGCACGGGATTGGGGTTATTCCCTGGACACCTATGGCGATGGGTGTGTTGGCGGGTCGGTATAAAGATGCCAAAAAATATCCCAAAGATTCTCGGGCGGCCTATCGGGGTGGATTCTATGCACAGCGCGTAACGGCAAGGGGAATAGAGGTGGCTACTAAATTTGCAAAGATCGCACAAAACATCGGTATATCACCCGCACAGCTCTCAATCCTTTGGTGCAAGGACCAAGTGGGAGTCACGGCACCACTCATCGGTCCACGCACGATTGAACATTTGGAAGAACTGCTCCCCGTAGCGGAAATGGAACTCGGTGACGAAACTCGCACTGCTTGTGACCAATTGGTCCCCCCAGGCAGCGCGGTCGCGAATTTTTTCAACACCTCAGGCTGGATGAAAATGCAAATTCTCTAATGTATTCAATCTCGCTCGGTCACAAAAATACATTCCACTTTGCAGAAGGGAAACTTTTCTTCGTTCATCTCATATGAACCTTTATTGTAGAATCTACAAGTGTATTGGGTGTCTATCGAAGACCTCACGCGCTCAAAAAATAAACAATCCTCACATGTTTTAGATTTGATGAGTGTGCTTTTCATTTTTATTATACCCCGCAAATAATCCTTCCAGCTTTTCGTTTCCTCGTTCTGAGGATTCAAATCATACAGGAAGCATCCCCGAAACCATGATGATGGATGTCTCGCATGAACAGATTGCTGATTGCAGATTCCTCCACCACACCATCTGATCATACAATAATACTAAAAATCATTCATGTCATCATGCAAATTCTACTATATAACACGTGTAAACCTTCATTCTTTTTTTATTTAAATTGCAGAAACAATCCCTGATGGACTGCCTCAGAAGGTTGCGGATGTCTCGGTGCAGAAGAACGAGGATATGTTGGATCGGAATTAGGAAAACTTGTCTTTCACTTAGGATTTCTCTGGCTTTTCTTTATCGTTGCGATTCTGAAATAACAGATGCCAGCTCCCCTGCGTGACTTTGGTAGATCTCCAATCTTTTTGGAGGGATCGATCGGGTGAAAATGTTTTCCATGTCCCAATCAATGTAGATCGGAAAGGGCCGCATGCGGCGTGGGTCGGTGTTTAGATCTTGGATAATCAACTCAGTGATATGCATAGCCTTTGTATAACGGTTTGTCCAGAGAGACTGAGGAAGTCCTCGATAGGATAGGATCTGGTCGATGATGCTTTCATCCAGCGTGGATACCACATCTATAATTGTGGTGTACTCGTTTGTCTCGCCTTCGACCGGTTCGTTGAGCGAGATGATCGAATAGCCTTCGCGGTAACAGGTGTGGTTGATGATCTTGGTACGGCCCACTGCTACGAGATCATCCCGGTTCCGGAGCTCTTGGAGCGGTGGGTAAAACTCCGGCGCGGGGAATTGTGTTCCCGCCTGGATCTCGAGGGCATTAAAAGTCTGGCCATACTTGCCAGTCGAGTTCCAAATCGTCCAGCTTTGAATTTTGCAATCTGAAACTCCCTGGAGCTGGGCATTGATCTCCGGAGGAGTGTACCAGAATCCCTGTATCCATGGCCGGATCTCCTTGCTCGTCCGCTTCTTCAGCTCTTCAAGGCTTAATTTCATGATCCTGTACGGATACTGGCCCGGATTTTTGAGGCTTAAGAAATTAGGAGGAAAATGCGAGGGATAGAGCATTGGGCAAAGCACGTCCACATGTGGAGCGATCTTCTCCAAAACCTGACCGACGCCAAAATCCTCTTTTTTCCAGGCGATCAGACCGAAGAGATCGACAGAAATGACTGTGTTCAGAGGCTTAAGCTGAGAATTGGCAAAGGCGAGAAATTCACCGATACAATCTGCGGGGGATGTGCCTTCCAGGGTGACCGGATATTCGATCGAGGATAAGTCTCCATCACTCGGGAAACGGACATAATCAAACTGGATCTCATCGATCCCGATCTCTATAAGCTCCAGACAGAGGGCGATTGTGTACTCCCATACCCTTCGGTCATAGGGATTGGCCCAATGGAGACCTTTTTTATCGGCCCACAATTTTCCCGTTTTGGAATCCACGACACCCATCTCGGGGTGGTGAATGGTCAAGAGGCTGTCCTGGAATACATCCAGTTTGGCCACTGTCCATATGCCTTTCTGTTTGAGGGTGCGAATTGCGTTTTCAAGCGATGTTTTGTTGGATGGAGCTCCCATCTCTATAGCAGTGGCGTTGGCAGAATTCCAAAACAGCCGCCCGGTCGGATCTTTGGCATGTAGAACAGCCAGATTCAGGCCTGCAGCTTCCATGTAGTGAACGATCCCCTCAAAACTCCGGCCACAGAGACAGCTTGATGGGAAATAGACACCTTTCACTTTTTCCGGCGCCCTCGATGGATGAGAGGATATGGGGAGAGCAAAGATCAGAAGAGAAATCACAACTTTCAGAGCTGGGCAACAATGGGTATTGGAGCGTGTGCATTCGCGGATTCCAGCCATTGTCTTCTTTTTGCCAGGGCTTTAGTTTTGTCGTATATCCTGATCGATTTACAGAAAAATTTATCTTTGTGAATTGACTGAGTTTGTGTTGGAGTGTTATGGTCTATCTAATTAAAATTCTAAGTTCGTTTTCAATGGAGAGATCAGCCATCCAGTCAAAAAAGAATTGCGGGCGTCCTTTTGTAGCTATTTCGATAGGACGATGTTTAATGAGTATAAAGACTTATGCGAGGCGATGATCAGATTTTCGAAAGATGGACCCCTGACATTGTCTAAGGCAGATCGGAACATGATTCAGCCTTCTCAGGCTCATACGTTTAGTTATCGATCTATCCTTAGACACATCATTTTCGTTTTTCTCCTATTTATCCCTTTCCAAAGAATCATTTTCTCTTACTTGAAGCTCCCTCAGGTATTCAATTGGTCTGATGAGATCTTCATCACCGTCATCGTCATTTCCGGCTTATTTTATATTAAAGAAATAAACAAACTTGCCTTTCAATTCTTGAGCGCTCTTGCTATTTTTGGTGTGATTTGTTCGATTACGGGTCTGATGAATGGGAATCCGATCTTTGTGACTCTGCTCGGGGTGTTTGATTATTTGAAAAATTTCTTGGTGATTCCTTTCATCGGCATTTTTATTTCCAAGAAGGAACACCTCTTCTCCCTGTACCGTTTACTTCATGCGCTGGCCCTGTTCTTCTGCATCGTGGCTGTCATCCAATTTTTTTGTCACTTGGCTGGAGTCCCATTATCTTTATTGGGGGAGGTCTATAGTCTGCGCCGACTCGGTTTCTTGCGCGTCTCCTCTCTCCTCGGACACCCGAATATTTTTGGCTTTTACACTCTCCTTTTTTTCATCATCGACATCAATCTTTACCGTCGGTTACGGTGGCAGAACGTTCTATTTTCTCTCGGTATTTTTTTATGCACATCTCGCATGGTCTGGGCAGCCTATGCGGCTTCACTCGTATTATATCTGCTCCCTGGCAAAATCAGATGGACAAAGCTCAAGCCCGCCATTTCTGTTGGAATTATCGTTTCCATAGTGGTCTTGTACATCGTTATGACCTCTACGGGTTATGCTCATGAATACAGAGTCTATACATTCATCAAAGGCTTGAAAATTTTTGGGGAACATCCTGTGTGGGGTGTGGGCCCGGGTATGTATGGTGGAATCATCTCCCTCATGTTTAATAGCCCTCTCTATGAAACATACGCTTTCTCATCGTATTGGTACAACCAGCTTCAGGCATACAGATCTCTTGATCAGTTTTGGATACAATCACTCGTAGAACTGGGTCTATCGGGTACGCTTATTTTTCTTTTTTTACTATTTCTTTTACACTATCTTGCGAGCCAAGGCTCTCGTAGGGCAAGAAATGAATCCTTTATCAGCCGTTTCAATGAGGCGTTGGCTTATATGCCAATGGTCGTAGGGATATATCTTCTCGGATGCGGGTTGAATCACGCGGCTTTTTTGCTGACATATACGGCTTTACTCGGGATGGCTATCCGTACTGCTGAGCCTCGTTCTTTTTTCCAGAATCACAAAAACTGAGAATGAATTTTTTTTGTTTGAGCTGTAGAATTTTGTTTGAGCTGTATAATAAATAGGTCAATTGAATATGACAGAATTAATCAACGAAAATCCTATCTCTTGGAGCTTGACAAGTCAATATTCGTATCATTAGTCTAACAGCACGAAGGAGTTATCAATATGTGTTATGTCCTCTTCCCAGCATCGATAATAAATAATAAAACGATAGTAGATAATAAGAAGAGTAAGATCCACTAAGCGATAGCGCTGACTATGCCTAAGATAAACCTGCTCCTGTGTAGCCATCAGTCAAGAAAAGAATTCGTCGGTGGTGCAGAGATTGTACTCTTAGAATTGGCGAAATATATGTCAAGAGATAAATTCAATGTTTTTTTTCTCTCCAACGAAAGGGGTCGCGTCGATGAGATCGCCAAACGTTTCGGAGTCCAGGTTCAGGTCATCCCTTATGGTGTATTCTGGGAATTCTTAGCTCCGGGGAAGACCATATTATCCGACTGGGAGACCTTCCTTTCAAGCCAGTCCGGAAACATCCAAGCTATCAAGACCTGTATCGCAAAAAACAAGATAGATATGGTGATTTCCAACTGTGTCGTGAATGTCGCTCCCTTGATTGCGGCCAAAGAGCTTGAGGTCCCCTCCATCTGGCTTATTCAAGAGATCATTTACGCCTTTGAAAACGTTGGTAGCCGGCTGAAAGAAATATCACTCAGAATATTTCGAAAAAACAGAGAGAGACTGAAATCATATGCTCTCGGTAGATTGAGAGAAATTATCCTAGAGTATTCGGATAAAGCCATTTTCTTATCTGAAAATGCGCGAAACCGCGTTTTTCATCCCGATGAATACAGAGACAGGATCCTGGCGGGCTATCCTCCCATCAGAAAGGATATATACGAACCCAGTCTTGCTGCAGAAACGTCCTCTAAGATTAGCCAAGATGCCCCTCTCGCGGTTGCTTTTTTAGGAATTCTCGTCAGACACAAAGGAGTTCACGATTTTATAAAGGCGGCCCATTATGTGCTTAAGGAGGTTCCCCATGCGATATTCACCATTTCCGGAGGATCTCCGAATCCCTCTTATCTTGCGTACCTGAAAAGACTGGTCCGAAGATTAAAATTGGAAGATAAAGTTGCTTTTACCGGATTTCTCGAAAATCCTCTTCCCATTTATGACAAGACCGACATCATCTGTCTGACATCGCTGTACGATGAACCATTCGGGATGGTGGTTTCTGAGGGGATGATCCGGGCGAAGGTCGTCATCGCCTATGAGACGGGAAGCATACGGGAGATCATTGACGACGGTTCCAATGGTTTTATTATTAGAAGAGGTCATCCCAGAGCTCTAGCAGAAAAGATCGTATTTCTGGAAAAAAACCGATCGCTTATGAGGGATATCGGCCAAAATGCAAGGCTCACAGCTTCGGAAAGATTCGATCCCGGAAAGTACTTTCAACAGCTACAACACCTTATGGAGAAAACTGTTGGTTCGAAGTGATGCACTCGTTTACTTTGTTGTGGTCAACTTCAATGGAAGATCTGTTCTAGGAGACTGCCTGGATTCGCTATGTCGCCAGGAGCATTCGAATTTCAAGATCTTGTTGGTCGATAACAATTCAACCGACGATTCGATCGATCTGGTGAAAAAAAAATATCCGGAGATAAATCTACTGCAACTCGATAAGAACTACGGGTTCGCCCGGGCGAACAATCTGGCTCTTGACAAGGTGTGGGATTCTAACCCGGATTTTGTGGCCTTTATCAACAACGATGTTGTGTTAGAGCGTGACTGGTTGTCGTCTGTTCTGAGATTTATGACTGATTCCCCTTTCAGCATAGTTCAAACCCTGATAGTGCAGTTCAAGACAAATCATATCATCGACTCCGCCGGTATCGGGATCTCTGCGCATCTGAAAATATACGACAGAAAAAGCGGTGAACCCCTGGAATCTGAGAAGAGCAACCGGTCCATTTTTGGTGCCTGCTTGGCTGCCGCTGTTTTCACGAGAGGAGTTCTAGAAATCCTTAAGGCCGACGAGGCTTTTTTGGATGAGAACTTTCACACTTTTTATGAGGATGTGGATGTCTGTTTCAGAGCAAACTCTGCTGGATTCAAGGCAGGGCTTCTTGCTCGACCTCTTTGTAAGCATCTTCGGTCCTATTCAGCCGATATGCACCCCTTCCGAAAATATTTTTTCATCGCGAGAAATTACTTTCTTGTTTTGAGAAAACACATCCCTTCTGGAATGATCATCAAGAGCTTTTTTTGGATCAAGTGGGATCGAATTCGTATGCTCGTTCGCACTCTCTTTCATCCTGTTTTCTTTTTTGGCTTTTTGTTCGGGTCAATTGTGGGGAGCATGTCTCTTTTTAGAACAAGGAAGTTCACTCCGCATCCAGACTCTAAAAAAAGAGCAGTCCAAATGAAGATGCTTGATGAGATAAAAAAAGGCCTTTATGAGTAAAAGAGCAACCGCCATTCTCATCCTACACTATGGAGATCCGTATGTCACACATGCATGTTTGAAGACCGTTCTCGAAACAAAGAACGGGCCGGGTCCGATCTCTGTCTTTATCATTGATAACTCTGAAAAACAGGATTTCATGCTGGAGACTCAACCGAATGACACTCATCTGGAAGTCTTAAAAACCGGGCAAAACCTTGGCTATTCCGGGGGAATGAATTTTGGGATTCGGGAAGCTCTGAAGACAGAGCCGGAATTTGTTTTTTTACTCAATAATGATGCATTCGTTGATAAAACGTGTGTATCCCAACTGACGGATTTTTTGAGCCATACAGAGAATGCGGGCATTGTGTCTCCTCTGATCGTATACAAAGACAATCCCCAGAGGATCTGGGCGACGGGTAGCCGAATATACCCTTCTCTGGGCAGAACCCGGGATCCTTTTCACAACCACATCCTTAGGGGTTTTGCCGAAAGCGTAAAAGTGGATGTGGTCACGGGGTGTGCCATGATGGTCAGGGCAAGGCTATTGAATGATATCGGGTTGTTCGATGAGACGTATTTTGCTTATTTTGAAGATGTTGATTTGTGTTACAGGGCAAGGCTATACGGGTATGATATCTATTTCTATCCATTTGCCCAAGTTCATCATTCTGTCTCTTTGGCGTCCAAGAACAAGGGATCTATCTCCAAGCCTTCAGATTACCACATGATCAAAAACCGCATTTACTTCATGCAGAAGTATTCCCGAAGAGCCAGGCTCTATCTGTTCTACGGTCTCCTTTTCCCGGAATTGGTTTTTTTTGTGCTCAAGAACGGGATCCGTCTGAAATTGAGGAAGATAGCCGCTTTCTTGGAAGGAATCCGAGATGCCTTCACAAGACACATAGAGGAGGATTACGGTTCAAGCCAGAACCGAGTATCGGCCTGTATAATAACACGAAACGCTGAGGATACGATCGAAAGATGCCTTCAGAGTTTAAGGGGAATAGTTGATGAAACAGTTATCCTGGATTCGGGGAGCACGGACAGGACTCTATCTATATCGAAAAGATACACGGATAAGATCTACACTTCTGAATTTCAAGGAGATTTCTCCCGGTTGAGGAATGCGGCCGCAGGATATGCTGCCCATCCCTGGATTCTAGCGCTGGATTCCGACGAGTATCTCTCCGAGGAGCTGAAGAACAACATCAAACACTTGACTTCTGCAAATAAGACCTGGGGTTTTTTTCTCAAAAGGATCAATTACTTCGAAAATAAGATAATCCGGTATGGATATTCCGGTAATGATTCGGTCCTTCGGCTGTACAGGAAGGAAGGGTCTTTTTTTTACGGGAAAGTCCATGAAAGGGTCATCACTCAGGCTTCAACGCAGAAGACGCCCTATCGATTGTTCCACAAACAGAGCTCAAACAATTTTACGCGGTTATCCTTTAAAACAAAATGGATGTCGTATGTCGAAATAGAGGCAGGAGAGAAGGCCAGACAGATAAGAAAAGGGGCATTTTTATACACTCTGGCCGCTCCTTTTATTTTTACGGCCGTTTTTTTCAAAGAGCTTTTCTTGTTGGGATCTGTGTTCGATGGAATCAAAGGACTGAAGATCTCCTTTTTTAGAGCTCTGTACAGTTACAAACTGTTTACTACCATCCCGAAAAGGAAGATATGATAGAAAGAATACTGAAGTCTGCGTTCATCCTATCTCTGATCAGCATTGGTGTGAAGCTGTTGGGCCCAGCTAAAAATATACTAATCGCAGACACCTTCGGTATCTCCAGGAAACTCGATGCTTACTTTATCGCTCAAAATTTTATCGACGTAATTACGGCTGTCTTCACCTTCACGATCGTGATTTTAGCCGTGCCGGCTTTTATTGAAGAAACAGTCAACGCAATGGGAAATGGAGACAGATCAAAAAGCGCCTTCGATTCATTCCTTCTTCAAAATATCATTCTCTCGGTCATCTTCACTCTTCTTTTCTTTGCACTTTCCCGCCCATTGTCTCAAGTCATCCCCGGGTTTTCTGAGGGTGAGGCTCAAGCGCAGCTAGCGAATCTTTTGGCTTTGTTGAGCTTGACTCTGCTCCTTGCGATCCCCAGTGCCGTCCTTACAGGATATTTTAACTCACGGAGCCAGGTTGTTTTACCATCATCACTTATGGTGATCCCCATCTTCACCGTGATACTCTCGATTTTATTCCTTTCAGGTCTGTTGGATATATACACCATCCCCTCTGGTTTTATTTTGGGATATTTTTTAGTCTCAGTGATCTTGTTTCTCCTCTATAGAAAAAAACTGGGCGGCTTTTCTTTCACGATCAAGGATTTCACGATTGTCGGAAAAATCAAAGGCTTAATCATCCCCACGATGATCTTCGCCGCCGGTGGACACATCAATCTTCTTGTCGATCAACTTTTCACTTCCAGGATCAAAGATGGAGGTGTGTCTATCCTGACCTATGCGCAGTTTTTCATCATGATACCGTTTACCATCATCACTCTTCCTCTGCTTACCGCTGTCTTCCCGGAAATGTCCAAAGCGCATACCCTTGAAGGCAAGCGATCTCTTGAAGAGCTCACATCGAAAGCCTTTCTTGTCCTGACCGCGCTGATGCTTCCTGTCGTGTTGGCTGTAGCCTTTTTTCGGGTACCTCTCATCGACCTGTTCTACAATCACGGCAATTTCGACTCGCGTTCTGTCGCAGAAACCGCTTCCGTGTTAATGGCCTATACTCCCGCGATATTTTTTTTAAGTCTCAGCAGTCTTCTCCAAAGAGTTTTTTTCACCAAAAAGGCAATGTTCTCGCTTATGATATTGACTCTATTTTCTATAGCTATGAACATTGGTTTAGACATCTATCTCTCGTCAAAGTTCTCCATTGTGGGAATTGCCCTGGCTACTTCTGTGAATGATATCCTCTATTTCTCGATCCTACTCTTTATTCTGAACAAGCGTTACGAATTCAATATTTTTTTAGGCGGTAAGACGCATATTTTCCGGATCTTTTTTTGTGCTTCGTTTACAGCATTGACATTTTTGTTTGTCAAACAGATGGTTCCTCTGAGTGCCCTTTCTTCAAAACTCCAGGTGTTGTTGCACTTAGCCCTGTATTTGACTGCCGGTGTCAGCGTATTTTTGGTTTCCTTGAGGATACTCTTTAAGGTCAATATTTTAGAGTTCGTCAGAGGAAAAAATGGCTAAAGTTTTTTTAGTTCATGCGGGAATAGGAGCCTGTAAATTCAACAGCTATGGCAGGGGCATGGATGAAAGTTGGATCAATCACGGGCTCGCTTCCATCGGGGCCTATCTCAAGCTGAGATCCTATGAATTTGTTTACCTCGATCTGAGAAAGTTTAAAGGATGGAGACATCTCTCCGGAGTAATCACAAAAGAAAAGCCTGATTTTATAGCCATATCAGCTACGACGGTCGACTACTCCGTTGCAAGGGAGACTGCGCTTCTGACTAAAGACACGTCTCCCCGTACCATAACCGTTCTTGGCGGGATTCATGCATCAGTTTGTCCCGAGCAGTGCGCCCAGGATGGGATGTTCGACCATATTGTGATCGGAGAAGGTGAAATTATTCTCCCGGAGGTCATTGCGCAAAGAGCGAAAAACAGAGTCATACAGGGAAGACTCTTGGAGAGGCTGGATGACCTTCCCTTTATCGATAGAAAGATCTTCGGGAATGAAGAAACCCCGATCTATCCGAAGCTTTTTCCAGAGCCTTTCGCCACCTTCATCGCCTCACGGGGATGCCCCTATAATTGTTCCTTTTGTCAGCCCGCAGAGAGAGTCGTCTTCGGCCGGTTGATGAGAACCAGGTCTCCTGAAAACCTTGTCGGCGAGATCGAGAAATGTATCAAGGAGTGGGGGACAAGGAGTTATCTCATCCATGATGACTGCCTCATTTGGGATGTCGAGTGGGCAGAGAGTTTTGTGCGAATTCTCCAGAAAAAGAATATAAAAATGCCTTTCGCCATTCAAGCACGTGCCGATCTGATCTGCAAGAATTCTGAACTTATGCGGAAACTTGCAGATGTGGGATTGACCATGGCTCTTATCGGATTCGAGAGTGGAAGCCAGCGTGTACTCGACTTTTTGAGGAAGGGAACAACGGCGGAGCAAAATATCGAAGCGGCCCGCATATGCCGGAAGAACGGGATCGCAATATGGGCCAATTATATGCTGGGTATTCCAGAAGAAACTCGCGACGATATGGATCAGACTGTAGCTATGATCAGGACAATAAAACCCACGGTCTATTCCCCCTCTTTTTTCACTCCATATCCAGGGTCCGATCTTTATAAATATTGTGAAGAAAGACACCTGTCTCTTTTGGAAAGACCCAAAGATTACAGAAGAAATCCCCGGGGGAAAAAAATAAAAGGTGTGAATTACAGATATGTAAAAAAAGCAGTACGATTATCGAAAGATGAACATATCTTGGTGAATTTTCTCAACAGAATAAAACACTATCTGAAAAAGTCACTCAAGCTTTAGGGCAGCTTTGAGGTGGTCATACGTGAGTGGGGAGTCTTGGGGTAAATTTCCCTTTCTCATATCTTCCATTTTCTGAGTATCGTTTTTTATCGATTGAACATATTTTTTCATGATCTCGGTTTCGCTTCTCATCCTCAAAGCGGCAATATTTATGAGGATGATATGGAGAGCGATCATCGCGGTTAACAGGAGATGAAAGGCAATTTTTGCATTTGGGGCGTTTAGAGCCAATCTTCTGTAGATAAATAGACAACCTAATGATAACAAAACACATACTCCAAACGAGGGCAAGTAGAGATAGCGCGGCTGGACGGGGAGGTTAAATGCCAGGTATGGACCGACAAGACAGAGATACCAAATGACGGTGAGCCTCACAATGGAATTCCCCTTGAGGAGCAAAAAACTCACAAAAATTAAAGTAAATACAGTGCTCAGATGGCTTGTCCAGGGAAAATAATGGAGCAACCTGTGTCCTTGGGGGATAAATGCGGTAAATGTGTAATTGCCAAAATTTTTAATGATAAGGATTGGATCTAATTTGTATATATTTTCTGTGATGAGGAAACTTCTGGATTGAAGCACAAGCAGAAAGCCTAGATAGGCGGCGAATATAATAAGATATAAAATGCTGTTTCGTCTCTCTTTCTCTTTCCCGACGAAAAAGGACACGACCACTAAAAAGGGTGCCAAGCTTATGACTGCTTCCTTGGCGAAGATCCCCATCAGGAAAAAACAGAGGGATAAGAGCAAGAATCCGGTCTTGCGATTTCCCATATAGACGAGGAACAGATAAAATGCGATAAGATAGAGGAATCCTGCAAATACAATATCACTGCCTGAAATCCACATCACTGATCGATTACTGACCGAATAAACACAAAAAAGAACTGCTGCAAGGAGGCCGATCTTTTTGTCGTGGGTGAGTTTTTTTGTGATCGCGTACAAGAGAAATGAAGCCAATCCGTGGAGCAGGAGGGAGATCGAATGGTAGAGATATGGATTTTCTCTAAAGAGTATATAATTGAAAAGTTGATAGATGTGAGTGACAGGCCGAAAAAAATGACTCTGGCTGAGCGAAAAAATGTGCGAAAAAGCATGCAATGTCTTTTCAGAATCGACCAGCAAGGTATAATCGTCAGAATGAAATCCGATAAGAAAGGATGTGAAGTACACGCCGAAAGCGAGGGCGATTAGAGACAGGGCAATAAAGAGTTCATGCTTTGATCGAGCTAGATTTTTCACAATAAATTCATCCGATCGCTCGAGAAAAGATAAAAATATGGCTGGAAAAATGAGGGACAGTACAGAGAGAATTCCGAAAAGCACAAGCGATAAACCCACAAATTGGATGACGAGTTGAAGAGACTTCAGTGTGAAAGAGCCGTAAGGAGAGGGAGATCCGAGAGCGCTGGCCAAGAAAGATGGCAAAGGCTCGAAGACCGAAATATAAATTCCGATCAGTCCGAACAGGATGAGCAAAACTTGAATTAAAATCCCAATTCTTCGAGTCATAGAATCACGCATAACTTAGATCTTTAGATATTTTCTGGACATTTCTCGGATGCTCAAGACGATGAATTGTGCATTCCCGATCAAATATCTTCTCCAAAGACGCCTGGGCTCTTGGATCAACCTGAAAAGCCACTCAAGCCCCATTTTTTGTAGCCACTTCGGTGCTCTCTGCTTGATGCCGGCGAAAAAATTAAGAGAGTCTCCAAAGACAAAAGCCAGGTGAGTTTTCAAATGGGAGAAATATCTGTAGAGCCATTTCTCACTCTTGGGCGTACCCACACACATGAACAAAATCTCTGCATCAGAAGCATTGATCGCCTTGAGAATCTTCTGGTTTTCTTCCTCGTTTTTCTCAAAATCGAAAGGAGGACTGTAATAATAAACCTTCAAGTTTGGGTGCATCTGTTTGATCTTCCTGAATGCGATCTTTTCAGAGCCTTCGGTGCCGCCCAGAATAAAAATGTTTTTGTTCAATTCAGCGGCCAGGTGGATAATCTTTTGGAACATGTCCGAACCTGCACATCTCTCCTTTACAGGAGTGCCAAGAACTCGCAAAGCAAATATGACCGACATCCCATCCGCTAAAACCAGGCATGCATCTTCATAGCTCTTTTTAAATTCTTCATCATCTTGAAGAAGGTTGATGTGTTGTGCATTCGGTGTGACGATGTAACCGCGTTTGTTGGATTCAATCATGGCCCTGATTTTCTGCAGTGCTTCTCTGAAGCTGAGATTGTCAATCTCGATGCCTGCGAAGGAGATTTTATCCATGTCGGAAGGGCTCCCTCTATTGTCTTTCGTTGCGAGTCTCATTTTCATCCCGCGCTCGATCGCATTCAAAAATAACATAATTTTTTGTCGTATTCCTCTGAAATGTTTTGTGTAGTAATACAATAAAGATTCAAAATAGATTTCAGTGAGCTCTCTCGAACGCTCTTCAGGTTTGTATCCCCCGGAGTGAAGGACATGCAGTTCTGGAAAACAATAGGATTTCCAGCCTTTGTCTTTGGCTCTTTTGCAGAAATCCATATCCTCGGCATAGAACCGAAAATTTTCATCAAAACCCATTGTATCCTCAAAAACAGCCCCTTTGATAATGAGAAATGCGCCTTGCAGCCATGGAATTTCTATGGGATCATTGACATCCGCGTAATTCATCAGGAAACTCGAAGCGAAGCGGGGAATCAGAGCAGGGATGGACCGGGGGAAAAATTTTAGGACAGTGAATCCGAGTTTTTGTAATCCGAAAAACTGAGCGATTTTTTTATGGATCGAGGGGAAAGCATACCCGGAGTTTTGAATCGTGCCGTCCGCGTTAAACAAACGGGGACCGCAAATTCCCCATCGATCCTCCTTCTCCATGATTCCCAAGATCTCTTCGAGGTTATCCGTGAGGATCTGGATGTCTTGGTTCATCACTATAACAAACTGAGGATTCCCATTGGATCTCAGAAAAGATATGCCCTGATTGACTGCCTTCGCATATCCAAGGTTTTTATCGTTCCGGATGACATGGATGTTTTTGTCTCCGTTCAATTTTTGAAGATAGTCTTTCACACTCTGTTTCTCGGAAGCGTTATCGACAATAACGATTTGAAAATCAGCGTATTTTATTAGCTGCAGAATAGAACGGATGCCGCTTTCCAAACGGGAGGAGTCGTTGTAGCTGGGAATAATAATTCCTAGCCGTGCCATTCTCTCAAGTCCATTCACCGGTATTTCTATAATCTATAAGAAAAAAAGGAAAAAATACAATCGATGAGATGAACAAAGTGAGGATCTTAGATATAATAAGCTTTTATCCATGGCAAAAATACTCTTCGTTTCACTGAATGATGTGAATGCAGAAGGCATTCGGGTCATGTCCTCAGTCCTTCAGAAACAAGGGCACCAATCCTTCATCATCTTCCTGAAAAGATATGCCTCTGTCGAAATCAAGGCCCGAGATATCAGGGAGGATGACTGGCTCGGGATAAATCACAAAGGAAGATACTTTCGGCATGCAAGAGGGCCCGATATCACAGATCGCGAAAAAGAGCTCCTGCTTGGAATCATCAAAAAGATTGAGCCAGACCTGATTGGCTTTACTGTGAATGCTCCTCTGGGAAGGCGGGCTGCGGCCGTGACACAATGGATAAAAAATGAATGCCGTATGCCTATCATATGGGGCGGTGCCTTCCCGACGATCCAGCCCGAATTTTGTCTCGAATATTGTGACCTGATTTGTGTGGGAGAAGGGGAGAGAGCCATTGAAGAAATTGCCGATCGTATCGACAGCCATCAAGAGATCCATGAGGCAAAGAACATCGGTTATATTGAGGCTGGAAAATATGTACAAAATAATTTGTCTCAGCTGATCAAAAACCTGGATGATCTCCCTTTCAAGGACATCTCTCCGCTGAATAAGTATCTTATAGAAAACAATAAGCTGATCGGAAACTTCGCTGAAACCAGTTACAGCAAGAACTTCAAGTATCATACCCTTAGCTCTCGAGGATGTGTGTACAACTGTTCTTATTGCTGCGAGAATTATTTTAAACGCCTTTACTCTCCCCAATCTTTTTTACGGAGAAGGTCCCCGTCTCATGTGATCCAGGAGTTGAAGGAAGCCAATGAGACATGTAATTATAAAATGGTTCAATTTGAAGATGAGATTTTCTCTTTTGATAAACGGTGGCTTGAAGAGTTCAGTGCGTTATACAGGGGAGAGATAGGTGTTCCGTTCATCTGTTATATCTTTCCGAACAAAGAGATAGAGAAACAGCTCGAATTATTGAAAGACACCGGTCTAGTCCACACATGTTTGGCATTGCAGTCCGGTAGCGAGCGGATCAACAGAGATGTTTTTCATAGGCCCTTCGACAAAGATCTTTTTTATCTAACGGCCCAAAAACTCAGATCCCTCAAAATCGATTATTATGTGGATGTTATCACCTTTAATCCCTTTGAGTGGAGAGAGGATCTGGATGCAACATTAACCATGCTCCTGGACCTACCGAAACCTCATTGGCTATGCCTGAATAAGTTGTATATCGTTGAAGGTACGGATATCGCGAGAATGGCAACAAATCTGAGCGGGGAAGACCTGAGGGAACAACTTCCTGAAGAAGCGATTCACTTTTATGCGCGATTATTCTGGCTGAGTGCGTTCACCGGTTTGTATAAGCGTGTGATCCTTGCCCTGCGCAACCGGAGAATCTTGGAGAAGATCTTTTGCCGGATAAACCCGTTCTTCCTGAATTTACCCTTTTATCTTTTCTATTTGTCCAGGAGGGCCATACGGCGGCTAAAGCTCCATTTTTAGGAGTATAGGAAGACATCTTCAGTTTTGTCAACGCGATGTCGCAGATTTCGCTTAATGGTGCTTCAAGGGAAATATGGGAAAGCAGTAATTCTTCAGGCGAAAATGGAAGGCTCCCTCTGGGCAAAGAGTCCTTTTAGACTATAAAATAATAAATGCTATTCTGATACTTTTGCAAGCGTACTTAAATTTATCAAATATTTTTTATGTTGATAAATAGGATTTACTCTTATATAATTGTTATATGAAATTAAATCTCAGGGATGATTCACTGGATCTCTTTCGAAAAAAATGCAAAGAGAACAAGCTCAAGATAACCCCCCAGCGCATTGTCATCTACAGAGAGTTGCTCAACTCCAAAGACCATCCGAATGCAGAAGTGCTGTACAGAAGAGTCAAGAAAATTATCCCGGATATTTCATTGGATACGGTAAATAGAACGCTCTTAACCTTTTCAAAAATCGGCTTGGTGAAAAATGTTGAAGGATATGGAGAGCCCAGGCGTTATGATCCTGATGTCAAAAAGCATCACCATTTTAGATGTTTGAACTGCAACTCAATAATCGATTTTTATCACAAGCCGTACGATGATATAATGGTTCCGGGGGATATCGAAAAAAGGTTCACCGTAACCAATAAAAAAGTCCTTTTAGAGGGGTATTGCGATAAATGCGGCCAAACAAAATAAATTTTTTTCCATTATTAATAGGAATTAAAACAGCTTAGTATCAAAAATTGAATTCACAAAACAAGATTTCATTCATACTATTGAAAGAGAGGACTAGGATCCATATTCCCCCTCAAAAAGCGAAAATAGCACTGAAAAAAAGGAGGTTTTAGATGCCAAAGAACAAAAAGACGTTAACGACTGCTTTCGGAATTCCTGTGGCCGACGATCAGAACAGCCTGACAGCCGGCAAGCGCGGGCCTGTGCTGATGCAGGATGTTCATTTATTGGAAAAGCTAGGCCACTTTGACCGCGAACGGATTCCCGAACGGGTCGTCCATGCCAAAGGAGCGGGTGCGGGCGGTTATTTCGAAGTCACGGCCGATGTGACCAAGTACACTAAGGCCAGATTCCTTTCTAAGGTGGGAAAAAAAACTGAGGTCTTTGCCCGCTTTTCAACGGTAGGAGGGGAGAAGGGCTCTGCCGACGCGGCGCGTGATCCAAGGGGATTCGCCGTGAAATTCTACACAGAACAGGGAAATTACGATTTTGTGGGCAATAACACTCCAGTGTTCTTCATCCGCGATCCCCTGAAATTTTCAGATTTCATCCACACCCAAAAGCGCCATCCGGCCACCAACTGCAAAGATCCTGATATGTTTTGGGATTTTCTTTCGCTGACGCCCGAATCCATCCACCAAGTCACCATCCTGTTCTCCGATCGAGGCACTCCTGCGAACTTCCGGCACATGAACGGCTACAGCAGCCATACGTACAAGTGGTACAACGACAACGGAGAATCCTTCTGGGTCAAGTACCATTTCAAGACCGACCAGAGTATAAAAAACCTTACCCTAGAGGAAGCCACCCACCTGTCCGGTGTGGATCCAGACCACGCCACCCGAGATCTATTTCAATCCATCGAGAAAGGCGATTTTCCGTCCTGGACACTCGAAATGCAGATCATGACAGAGGAGGAAGGTTTAAACTATCATTGGGATATCTTCGACATCACGAAGGTTTGGCCACATGCCGAAGTCCCTCCCATCAAGATCGGTAAATTGGTGTTGAACCGCAATCCTCTCAATTATTTTGCCGAAGTCGAACAGGCTGCCTTCTGCCCGGGGAATTTGGTACCTGGTATCGCCGCTTCCCCTGACAAAATGCTCCAGGCCCGTCTTTTCTCCTACCATGACACCCACCTCCATCGTTTAGGACCGAACTATCACTTATTGCCGGTGAACGCACCCAAAAACGCTCCCGAGACCAGCTATCAGAGGGATGGTTTCATGCGGCATGATGAGAATGGTGGGAGCGGACCCAATTATTGGCCCAACAGTTTCGCCGGGGCGGAGCCGGATGCGACTATGGGAGAGCCCCCGTTTGAAGTCTCAGGGACTGCGGCGCATTACCCTTACTCCCATCCCAACGATGATTTCCAACAGGCCGGTGTTCTGTACCGCAAGGTGATGACGGATGAGGACAGGGATCATCTGGTTGGCAATATCGTGGATCATCTAAAAGGAGCTCAGAAACGCATCCAGTTGCGCCAGACAGCCCTGTTTTACAAGGCAGATCCTGAATACGGTCTCCGGGTTACAAAGGGATTAGGATTAGAAATAAACGAGGTCGAAAAGTTGGCTAAGATGTCGGACCATGAGCGGGCTAGGGCCACAGAAGAAGGGGCATAGACTAACAAAAAATTAAATCCCTCATCCCTGCGCACTTCGTTGATATCGATCAACACGTACGTCCGGATATTCTGTTCGCTTCAGCCTTTTCAAAGGCTATTTTTAGATGCTCCATCCAATCTGATTTTGATCAAATTAAATCTTAAAATATTTTGTCAATGATACTCTTGATTATTGCGCATAAGTGCTCCGCCCATCTGTAGAGAGACATATGATCCAAATCATTTACGAAAGAGGCGTACAAAACATGAAAAAGCCAAGAAATTAACACAATGTTTATAACAATCATAACGGTGGCAAGAGGAATTCCTATAAGGTAATGCGTAATTCGCTTTCCCTTTCTGTCCAGTGCGGTTCTCATGTATAAACACCCCTATCTTTTTAAATCAATAGGCATGGACCATTTCAATTAAGCATTCTATTATTTTAGTCGAAAAGAACTGATAAATATGCTTTAAAAAGCTATCGCGTATTAGAGAGCAGGTTATCTCTCCCGGAGAGGCTCATGGGCGGATGCCGATCTTTGCATTTTATGATAACATGAATAATTGATGAAAAAATTCCTTTCTAAAATAGGTCGCATCTCCCGCGTCATCTTCAAGGCTATTATTTCATCTGTGATTGTGATCTTTGTTCTCTTATTTTTTGCTGAGTTGTTTTTAAGAATTATTGGTCATTCCTATCAAAAGAAAATAATGTCTTCCTATAAAGATTTTGATCCAAAAAATATCAATGTACTCTGTTTGGGAGAATCTACAACAGCTGGATTGTGGGTCGATCCAGAAGATTCCTATCCTTTACAGTTAGAAAAAAAATTGAGGAATTTCTACAACAACCATTGGATCAAAATCATCGTTCCTCCCCATATTGGCCAGAATACGTCACAAATATCTAACAGGGTAGGTCGATATATAGATAACTATAATCCCAGGTTGATAATTTTGATGGCAGGTATAAATAATGAATGGTCATTGGGTGAAAGTAGCATTTACAAATTTCTGGGTTTAAATAGTAAAGAGAAACGCAAGGTCAAACTATTGATTTTTATGAATGATCTAAGAGTATTCAAAGCTCTTAGATACTTGTTTATAAAATTCAAACTGAAATTTCCCAAGAAATTCGATCATACTTACTTCAATCCTGATACTGTTTTAGGGCAGTCTGATTATTGGCGTTATCCTCCTGAGGACTGGATCTATAAGTTTGCAATTTCAAATAAAGATGCGTTTGTTAAAGGATGGAAACATGATATTAAGAACATTATTAAGCTAGCAAAGAGGAAAAATGTGAACGTCTTATTAATGACATATCATTCTAGAATTCCCTTTCTTCCTGAAAATACCATAGAGTCTTTTGCAAAAGAACAAAATGTCTACCTTGTGAGAAATGATTTATCTTTTGATGCCCTTAATGAGAAAGAGATATTGAGTCATTACATCTTAGAGAAAGATAATTGGCACCCAAATAAACTTGGGTACGAGATAATCGCAGAAAATGCCTTTCAGCAAATAAAAAATCATGGCCTTCTAGGAATTATAAAATAGGCCTGTCACTCCCTTTATATGATAAGACTTACGACAGCTCACAACCATGAATCCACAGCTAATACTTCTGCCACCCTTTGCCTTGAAGTAAGCCGCGGACATAGGCCGCCTGGCCTGCGTGAAGCACACTGTCGTCCAGGATGCTTATCAGGCGCACACCGACTGTTGGCAGCGGCTGGAACCAAGGCTCTTCAAGTTCCCGATCCAAGTCATTTTTTGACAAGCTTAGAATATATTGCTTAGACCGCTCCACTACGGCTCGGAGATAGTCAAGTAAAATCTTGGGGTCCGGAGATCTGAAGGCTGCCACTTGCTCTGGAGTGTGGCCGAAACCGTTATCCTTAGGGTCGGAAGTGCGGTTGAACTTTGAATGCCAGCCGTCTTTGGTCCACAACTGTTCCTCGCCTATTAATGCGGCAATCTGAGAGTCTTGCTGGCGCGTCAGATGCCAGACTAGCCAGCCAATGCTGTTGCAGTCGTCACGAGGCTGCCAATTAAGGTCTTTCCGGGAAAGCCCTCTCAGCACATGTTCCAAAAAATCAGGAAGTCGATTGTAGCCGTCTGCTAACAGATCATGCCACTCCATTATTCCCTCCTTTAAAAGCAGTTTATGTATATGCGCAAACGGTCCTAATGCGTCATTTAAATCCCTGTCAGCTAATCCTTTTTTGCCTTATTCGGCAAAAGAATTGATAAAAATTGAAATTCTTATTTTCTCGGTATCTTAGTGCAGATATTGAGGTAAAATCAAAGATGCTCCAAATTATGACCTTAAAACTCCGATTGTGAGACGTAAATTCGAACATTTTTGTATTTACTCAGGATAGAGGTCGTTCCACCATTCAGGCTGATGCTTGAGCCAGCGATCGAACCAGGCCAAGATGCTTTTGGTCCAGAGGATCCTTTTGTTGTACGTCATGATGTGATGATTCTGATCCAATACTTGAATGTACTCCACATCCCGGCCCAATACTTTCAGGGCGGTGAACAACTGTGTGCTCTCCCCCGGAGGCACGTTGGTATCGACCGAGCCGTGGAGCAAAAGCAATGGTGTGGTTATCTTATCGGCGGCGAACAGCGGGCTCTGGTCAATGTAGATGTCTTTTCTATTCCAGGGGTAACTCTCAGCTGTCGCCACGCTGCTGTAGGCGTATCCCCAGTAGCCTTCGCCCCAATAGCTGGATATGGAGCTGATCCCCGCATGGGCGATAGCGGAAGCGAACATATCTGTCTTGGTCAGGAGGAGCATGGTCATGAAACCGCCGAAAGATGCCCCTATGCAGCCGATTCTCTCAGGATCGACAAATGAATGGGCGGCTAAAAATTTTTTCGTTCCGGTGATGATCTCATCGGCCACAATCTTTCCCCAGTCGTTCACATGAAGGGCGGAAAAAGCCTGCCCGAATCCTGTTGCGCCGCTGGGTTGGAGCACATAGACGACATAGCCCTGGGCAGCATAAAGATTGTTTGGGTATCTACCTCCGAAGCTGCGATCCACGGGCGATGTGCCCCCGTAATAGTGAACAATGCATGGATACTTGCGTTCAGGATCAAAGCCGGGGGGATAGTAGACACGGCCTTCGATTTCCACACCCTTTTTGTTGGTGAACGTCCAGCGTTTTACGTCTCCAAAGTTTACAGTGGCGAAATCCTTCTTGCCAGGATCATGAAGAAGCCGGAAATTCCCTGTATCCAATTCGATCACGTAGGCTTTGGGCGGGACGGTCGCGCTCGTTCCGGTATACAGAGCCACAGGGGCGTTTTCAGCGATATCAAAACTTCCTATGACTTCGACTCCGGTGTCAATCAAGGTGTATGTCTTTTTATTCACGTCATATTTGTAAAGATTTCGGAATGACCGGTCTGTGCTCACGAAATAGATGCTATTTAGTGATTTGCTCCATCGGGCACTGTCTATTGCCGGGTCGAAATCCTTGGAGATGGGCTCGACCTTTTTTGTGGAAGGATCAAACAGATAGGCTTGAGTGTCGTAATCGTTGGGGATCATCCCTTCGGGGACATTCATCCCGACTGTTCCGAAAGTGGACGGTCCTCCCAAGACCAATAGTTTTGTGCCTGAAGGATTCCACTGGGCCTCTCTGAACCAGGAGCCGGCCCATATTTTCTCCGCCTTTAGCGATTCCAGGTTGATCGTGTAAAGCTCTGTCCTGGAGAAAGAGCGTTCTGAGTAGTCGATGACCTCCCGAGTGAAAAGAAGCGATTTTCCGTCTGGGTGGATGCTATTAAGAGAAGTGGCAAGAGGTCCTGATGTCAGACGCTGCTGGACACCCGAATGAACATGAATCCGGTACAGATAGTCTCTATTCCTCCACCAAGATTGCCGATCGGCCAGGTTCTTGAATCTTTTAATACCCTCCAGATCTTTTTTCCCTTCTTCTGAAACGGAGTAAACGATGAATTGGCCATCCGGAGTCCAGACGTGGGAACCGAGATGCTTAACATTCTCCAAGAGAGGCCAAGTCCTCCCTTTGTCCAGATCCACTATCCAGAGTGTGCCTTGTTCTTTGTCGTGGCTAACGTAGGCGAATTTTCGGCCCATTGGTGCCCAATCGACGGATGCAATCGATGTCCCTCCTCTGTAGGTTTGGATCAGTTCGCCGTCTTCTGTGCGCCGTAATTCCAGCCAGTTTTCTGAGTCATCGGCGGGAGGCAGGGAACGGCTGAGAGAAAGAGCTGCCAGTTCTCCATCGGGGGATACAGATACCCCGGTGGCCTTAGGACCATCCAGGAGGAGGCCTATGCTCATACGGGGCTCAGGAGTGAGCCTCAACTCTGGATTCGTGGCGATGTATTTTTCATCGATAGCTAGAACCGTATGGAGGCTCCAATCAGTGTTGGAGTCGGGATCGAAAACGGTCTTGATGATCAGGCAATGAACCCCGGTTTCCAGCATGAGGTTGGCGGATAGTTCCTTCCCTTCAGAAGCCTTTTCTCCCGTTTCGACACTATTGACTTTGGATTTCGTGGATACCGTCTTCCCGTTTAAGAACAGCTGGAAGACCTGAGGACTTCTGACGCTGAGAACAGCTTTAGTCCAGCGTTTGACGTCCAGGTAGGCACAGAGGTAAGCCGTGGAAGGAGCACTGGGGAACCTTGGGAGCTGAATCTCTCCGTCTTCGGTCTGAACAGGCTTCCATACAATCCTGGCGCCGTCGGGCATGAATACGGCCTGGCCATTCTCTGGCTGAAGCGAGGCAATGTCTGTGCTTCCGAATTTCAATAGGTCCTCAATTCCGAAGCCCTCTGGCGTCTCTTGGTGAAAGGCTGGCAGAGGTGTCGCTGCCGGGCCGAGGAGCAGCCATGAGGGGACCGCCATTTTTACGGTCTTTTCTTCATCCTGCACATAGCTATGGCAGAATATACCCAGTAATAATACCAGTAATATGAAGGAAACCAGCGAAACAATCCTATTTCTAATCATCTCGTCTCCTTTTTCAGATTTGATGAGGAATGAACAGACCTTGTTCGGTAAAAGGCTAGTCCCTTTCTTTGTTTAAAGAGGATGTCTTTGGCGTTCCTTTCCTGACAAGGCGCACCGTACATGATATCACTATATAAAAAAGCCCCTCTGTTTTCAATCATGCAGCGTAAAGCAGGAAAGTCGTAATCTGGATCATGGGATCAGGATTACTCTTACTTGGCCGTAATAGAGCTGATTCATGTTTATCAAGGGTACTGGAGAAAAATGGGGGTGTTTTCGAAATCACCAATCTGAGCATTTGATATGTGATTCAACACGGATTTGGAGATATTTAAATTTGCATTGATGATTTTCTTTTGCTGAATTGTCAATTCAAGAATAAAAACGTATACTGACTTGGAATCTTTATTTGACCGAGCTGGATCGAAAGCTCTCTAAATACATGTTCAAGAGAACGATTTTATCTGAGGCTCAATTTAATTAAAAATTTATAGTATCAAAGACAATAGGAGAGAAAGCGCTTTTATTTGTAAAAGGAGGCGGAATGAAAAGACTATTTTTTGTATTGCTTGTATGTACACTATCAGGAGTTCAACTTTTTTCTTATTCAGATGACCCTGATCCTCTAAACCTTAAAGGATTTTACCTTGGGATGGGAAAAAACGAAGTCAATCAACTCTACCAGAAGTTGAAGTCTGACCAAGTGGCGCAATACATTTCCATCGAGCCATCGGAATATCGAGATCTCATCCAACTGGATAATGAATTCAGCAGTATGGGAAACAAGATAGAGTTAAATTATGATGAGAGTGGAAAAGTCGTCTATATTAAATTTCAATACAAAACTGTAGCGATCCTTTTTGATGCCGGAGCCATGAGCGCAGAAGAATTTGTACAAAAATTTACTGAAGAGTACAACATCCCAGAAATGGAGTTCAAAGCTATGGGTCTCGTAAAAACATGGAGCTGTACCGATGAGACACGTAAATTTTCTTTATCCATAGATGATAACAAAAACATCACTTTGAAGGCTTTGTAAGTTTTTATCGCACTTTTTATTAAAATAGAATCCTAAAATTTCCCAAAAGCATCAAAAAGGATTTACTCTGGTTCCTTGTTTGCGAAATTCTTCAATCCCCCGAGCGAACCTAAGATCAAAATGGAATCTCCCGATTGAAAACGGTAGTCAGGTTTAGGGAGCACAATATCCCTTTCATCCTTTATCTTGTTGCTTTTCTGTTTAATGAGAACCACATCCACACCAAATCGATTCCTTAAATTTAACTCTCTCAAGGTTTTATTGATAAACTCACTGGGAATTTCGATTTCACTCAAAACCTGGCCATCTATGAGTTGAACCTGTTTTAATTTGTGAAGAGAACTGATATAGCTGGAAACCGAAGAAACCGTATCACGTTTAAGCATCTCGTTATTGTAAACCTCGATGACATCATTTTTGGAAATCGTGCCAATAAAAATTCTTTCACTATCGTTGTTTACGACGGGTAATTCATCAATATTCAGCTCACTAAAAGTTTTCATAATAATGTCTAAGCTGTCTCCGGGCGTAAAATAGTAGTGAATCGGGGTTAATAAATCGTAAGCAAGAACGAGAGAATCCAAGACTTCTGATTCGCGGAGAACTTTTCGCACATCGTGAATAGAAACCACACCTAAGAGATGTCCATCTTTATCAATTACGAAAAAATCAGAATGCGGACTTTTAACCGTTAAGTCCATTATGCTGTGGAAGGGTGTATCGATAGAGATCCGCTCGCAATCTGTACTCATCACCTGTGATACTTTCAGAGATCGTAAAACATTGACTTCCTGCCCCCGAAAAAGGTTGAGCCCCCTCCGTGATAATTTGAGTGTATAGATAGAGTCCTTTTTGAGTCGGGTGGTGATTAAAACACTAATAATACAAGCAATCATCAATGGCAGAATGATTCTATAATCATCCGTCAATTCAAAAATGATCAGGATGGAAGTTATCGGCGCGTGCATCGCCCCCGCTGCAACTGCGCCCATTCCAACTAAGGCATACGCCCCTGGAGATGCAGTGGAAGCAGGCATCAGGCTATGAACCACTGTGCCAACGAATCCACCGAGCGATGCACCCAGGAATAGCGATGGCGCAAAAATACCGCCAGATCCGCCAGAACCGATGGTTATGGATGTCGCCATTAATTTCAACCCTATTAAAAGCAATAGAAAATACCATGCCAGAGAAGATTGCAGGGCTAAATCAATCGTTTCATACCCCACTCCAAAAATATGAGGGAAGTAAATTCCAATGGCGCCGATGCACAATCCACCTGTGGCTGGCTTCAAAAAGTTTGGGATCCGAAGCATTTCGAAAAGATCTTCCGTCTTGTATAACAGATTAATGAATGCTAGAGCTGTGAAGGCCGCTAAAATACCCAGAATGGCATAGGGTATCATTTCGAATACGCTCACCAATTGGTATTTGGGAATGACAAAGGCAGGAAAGTCTCCTAAGAAATGGCGGGAAATCACCGTGGCAGAAACTGATGAAATAACGATGGGGCTGAACTGAGAAATGCCAAAATCGCTTAGGATGATTTCCATGGCAAAAAGTGCTCCGGCGATGGGAGCGTTAAAAGTGCCGGCAATGCCGGCAGCAGTTCCACAAGCGACTAGAGTGCGAAGACGAGGGCCGGTAACTTTTAAAACTTGGCCGATGGCGGACCCGATAGCAGAGCCGATTTGCACGATGGGGCCTTCCCTTCCAACCGAACCGCCCGAGCCGATAGATACGGCAGAGGCCATTACTTTTGCAATCATTACCCGGGGATGGATAGCTCCTGCCTGCTTGACAATGGACTCCATGACTTCGGGCACTCCATGACCTTTTGCTTCTCGAGCAAAGTGATAGACGATCGGGCCGACAACCAAACCACCTAGGGCGGGTGCACAAAGTTTCACATACCAGGGCCGCTGCAATACATAAGCCAGGGTGTAATGCCACGATCCGAAGAAAAGCCCTTGAAAAATGCGAATTGCGAAACGGAAAAATATTGCTCCAAATCCACCGGCTATGCCAATGATGACAGCAACCACAACCATAAAGGTGTGTTCAGTTTTTCTTAGGCGCTTAATTTCATTGACAAGAATACGGCGTATTGAGAAAGAAATGGCATGTGCTTGCAAGTGTCTCAAAATCCAAGTTAATTTATTGTATTCTACTACATTCTCCTGAGTAATCTCAATGTGGAAGAGGCTGTCGCGATCTTAGAACTCATTAAAGGCATGAAAAATCCATGCTTTACGGCAAATATTGAACAAAAGGCAAAGGACGGGAGTAGAGATAATGCGTCAGAGGAGGGAAACATATCGCTTATTTATAATGAATGACTTGATGGGAAATCTCAGTTGACATTCACGGGAACATGCAACAGGAAACAGACCCTGACCATTACGATGGCACCAATGATTGGCCAATGCTTCGGGTCAATGTGAAAAAATAACAGAATCTGATTCGGAGTCAACACTGCATAGCAATTTTGTCCTCTTCGGTAACGAAGTCAGATAACACAGAAATTTCAAGAGAATTGCTCTAACTTATTGAATCTAATGATTAATATGGGGTGGGAGAGTGGGGTGCCTCAGGTATACAAACTTGGAGCCTTCCTGAGGCATTTCAGCAAGGCTCCTTTAATACGTGGACTTGCGCAGATAGCCTGAAGGAGTCTTTATCTTTTAGCGACGCTTGTTTGGATTAACGCAAAAACTCTAATTCACAGATTTGGGATTCTCTTAGTGGGATAGATGCCTATACGGACACAGGATTCTGTATCCTTTGGCATCCGGTTTTTATTTCTTTTCCCTTCTTTTCCCTGCTTGACTCATTCTTGCTAAAAAGATATATATCTAAGAAAATGGAAAAAGTGCATTGCAAATCAATTCATTAAAGCAAAACACTTCTCTTTTTCCAAAAAATTTTTTTGTGTTTTTGCTTGTGATCATTCTAGCATCACGCCTTCTGCTAGTATCAAAATATCCTGGAGATGTCGATCCTGCCCTTTATATCCTCTCATTTGAACAACTTGCTCAGCCATCAGGAAGAATATTTTTCATCTTTAATACTACCTGTTTAAATTCCACGGACGTGAGTCCGTGGATGGAAATGGCTCCTAAGTCTTCTTTCAATATGATAAGCTTTTGGGATGGAGATAAGAAGACAAGCCCACTGTGTCTACAGATGTATGTACCATATGGTTTGGATCCCGAGATACCGGTACAAGGTACTGGTAAAGGGAGTCGATGAATACCTGCTAAAGAAGATGGATGAGATACGCAAGGATTATCCTGAGATAGAGTATGTGCAGA
>Ga0307425_1000117_pt1 | contig 45827 bp, 32 predicted proteins | sample SalMarWE160330MG_FD_202152 | JGI IMG/M metagenome (GOLD analysis project Ga0307425, IMG submission 202152) | Salt marsh sediment microbial communities from the Plum Island Ecosystem LTER, Massachusetts, United States - WE1603-30 | ecosystem: Environmental > Aquatic > Marine > Intertidal zone >... | reverse complement strand
AACCAACGTCAAACACACCCCATTGAAGACCTCCAACCGGTCGTCGACGGCCGGTCATTGCCCGCGTTAAGCCGACAAGTGGCCGATGTCCATGTGGATCCATCTTTGGAAGATTACGCGCTGAAACTGGTTCACGCAACCCGTAAACACCCCGATTTATTACTGGGTGCGAGCCCGCGCGGCAGCATCGCCCTCTATAAGACGAGCCAGGCCTGGGCCGCCCTCAAAGACAGGGACTATGTCATCCCCGATGATATGAAAAAGTTGGCCCCCTTGGTATTGGCCCATCGGGTGTTGCTCAAGCCGGAAAGCCAATTGCGCGGGCACACCACACAATCCATTCTAACTTCCATATTATCTCAAACTGAGGTCGAGTTGGGTGAAATGGCATGAATCCGTTCTTCATTTTCATTATCGTCCTTTTTCTGCTGGCCGCATTTTTACGAATCGATTTCTTCTTCACTATTCTTTACTTGGTGACGGGCATCTATATTCTCTTGCGTGCATGGTCTGATCAGATTATAAAGAAACTCGTTATAAAAAGGGTTTTCTTTGACCGTGCCTTTATTGGCGATACCATCGAGGTAAGCCTGATCATCAATAATGGCAGCCGTCTGCCCATACCGTGGCTGATGGTGAATGAATGGATTCATTGGCATCTGGCCACCATGTCATCTTTACGACGGGTGATCCCGTTGAAAGGCAAAGAGACCCGTACCTTTACGTATACGCTTCAAGCCAAAAAACGTGGCTATTATGAAGTTGGGCCGGCGGATGTACACACCGGTGATTTACTGGGGATGAGATATATGATGGACCGTCTGGAAAAGGATCATATAATTGTCTACCCCAAGATTTTACCCTTGGTGGAATTGGGATTGCCCGTGTATAGCCCCCAGGCCGTTCTGCCTATCCCTTTGCCTATTTTTGAAGATCCGGCCCGTATGACAGGCATTCGAGAGTACCATTGGGGTGACAATCCCCGCCACATTCACTGGCCCGCCACTGCCCGTACCGGGCAGATTATGGTCAAACAGTTTCGCCCGGCCATTGCCCGTGAAACCACTATCTTTCTCAACCTCTCCCGACCTGATTATTTTCGTCAGCATCAGGAATCGGCCTTTGAATTGGCTATCAGCGTAGCCGCCTCGCTGGCCTACCACATTCTGACTCACGAAAAACTCCCGGTCGGGTTTGATACCTCGGCCAAGGACCCACTTACCCGGGAAGTTCAACATTTTCGTCTTCCTCCGGGCAAAGAACAAGGTCAGTTGCTGCACATCCTGGAAGTTCTGGCCCGGATTCAACCGGTTGATAAGGGTGCTTTTTTATGTAACCTGAGGCATCAAGCCGTCCAACAGTCGTGGGGGACGACGATTGTGATTATCACCGGTAAAGAGTCAGATGTCTTATCAGAAACCCTCCTCTGGTTGAAGTCCAGGGGCTTTCATCCGGTCCTGGTGTTAATGGATCAGCATCTCAGGTCTGAACAGACCCCCAACCGGTTGGTTCCCTCATTTGAAATACGACAAGAAAAGGATATTGAGACATGGGGGCTGAAACAATAGAACAAAATAGGGTAACCGAAGCACCTTATAATCCCTGGATGGACGGTCTCCTTGAACCGGCCTTGCTGACAGCCATGATCACCTGCCTGAGCATTTCCCTGAAGAACCTGATCAAAACCTATAATCCTTCCATGAGCGGGACTTGTTTTCTGGCCGGGATGGTTTGGGTGACCATCGAAGCCATTTACTCGTATCGAACCATCAGGCGGCATCGTCACATAAGAGATAAAAGGCTTCGTTTTCGGGCAGCCGAATGGGTCATCATTCTTCTAAGCATGAAAGCGGTAACCTATTTGAATCAATCCTGGAGCATGACGCTTGTTGATATACAAGGCTGGGTTGTGGATCCACACCGTTTCATTACCATGGAATTTGCAGTTTACTCTTCTCTGGCATTTCTGATCTGGCATATAACCACCAGCACCATGAAAGCCTTTGATACGTTGTATGAACCGTTTATGCGTGCCTCAACATCGATGGATGCCCCACAACCGTTAATCCATCGCTTTTACCAGGGCGGCATCCTATTAATTTTGCTATCCGGGCTTGCACAATGGTTTTCTCGGCCCCGATCGGAGGTCCTGATTGATTTGAGTCATCCCGGTATAAAAGGCATCTTCTTCAATGTTCTGCTCTATTTTCTTCTCGGATTGATTCTACTCAGCCGGACCCATCTGAATCTTCACCTAATAGAATGGCGTAAACAGAAGATCCACGTATCACAGCAACTCATAAGACGCTGGGCTCAATATGGGTTCACGGCCTTAGCCGTTATTACAATGACAGCTTTCTTCTTACCAGCAAGGTCCACACTTGGATTTTTGACGAGCATCAAGTTATTGCTTCAGTATGGATTAAAGGGGATTATTTATTTCATGACATTTATCTGGGCTATCCTGTTTCTTTGTTTGAAGTGGCTCCTATCTCTTTTTTCTTTAGGAGGGGAGGTGTTTCAGGAGGAATTCAAGAGCAGACCCAAGCTTCCCGAACAAGGCAATATCGAGGCATCACCTTCGGAGATTTTGTATTCATATATTTTCTGGATCATTGTATTGGCTATTTTCCTGTATTTGCTTAGGACATATTTCAAAGACCACCCCGGGCTACTCAAATGGATCAAAGCTATCCGATTCCGTTATTCATGGCTGGCGTGGTTGAGTAAGTTGTGGCAATGGCTCAAGGGTAGTGTTCAATCCGCCATTGATGCGCTTCCCGGATTGGTAATCTCAGACTCTCAAAAGGGGGAGACATCAATCCGGCCAAAGCGGCGATGGCCGCGTTTGAGTAAGCTGTCTGCTCGAGAGAGAATCCTTTACTACTACCTGAGTACTCTCAGACGGGCGGAAAAATGCGGCCTGAATAGACAGATAAACCAGACACCCAATGAGTATGCCCCTCGACTCCATCAAAACATACCCGATATGGATGCGGAAATCGAGTTGTTGACCGCGACTTTTGTTCGCGCTCGCTATAGTCGGGACGTTTTTGACAATGAACAGGCTTCCTTAATAAAAACAACGTGGCAGCATATACGCGAGGTCTTACGAAAAAAGCAAAACTGAGTTAATGCGGTATGGGCATGCAAATACCATAATAGTAGAGAAGAGGCCACCGGTACTGCCGGTGGGCGGATGATTTTCTGATTTGCCTGAAATCAGAGAGGGCCGCTAAACGGGTGATGGATGGAATAGTGAAATGCCTGGAGGAGGAAGGGGGTGGCCGCACGGGCCACTTTCAACCCGGATTGACCTGATATTATGAACAAAATACACTATGATCAACCCCTTTGGTCAAAAAAGTTCAAAAATGAACATAATTAGCAGGAAATCGAAAAATAGGCCGGTGATATGCCGAAATGAGTGTCGGTTTCGCCGTATAATTTCGCTATTGAAAAAAAAATGTATTTAAATGTAAAAAAGCGCTATTTTTTTCTTGACAACATTTGCGTGGCAAAATATGAATAAAAATCATCGTTCGATTTCCATTTAGATGGCAGAAATGTTTTTTTTGACGACTGTTCTCAGATGGAGGTAGTCATTGCGTACACAGGCGCTCATTATCGGGGGAGGGGTTACAGGCACAGGACTTGCGAGGGATCTTGCCTTAAGGGGTGTGCAATCCCTGCTGGTAGAGAAAGGCGACATTAACGCGGGGGCATCCGGCAGCAATCACGGTCTTCTTCACAGCGGGGGGCGTTATGTTGCCACTGATCCTGGCGCGGCAAGAGAGTGTCACGAGGAGAATGTAATACTCAAAACAATGGCTCCCCACTGCATTGAAGATACGGGGGGCCTTTTTGTTGCTGTTGAGGGAGACGATGAAAAATATGCCGCGGATTTCTCCCAGCTCTGCTCCAAGTGCGGCATACCTTGCCAATGGCTCGATCCTAAAGATGCCAGAGAGATGGAGCCGTCCCTTTCTACCAAAGTGATCGCCGCCTACCTTGTGGATGACGCATCCATAGACCCTTTCAAGATTTCCCTTGAAAATATCACCCAGGCCCAGGCTTTGGGCGCTGACCTTCTTTGTCACACTGAGGTGACCGGTTTTAAAAGGGAGAATGACCGCATCAAGACCGTTCGCCTTATCAATACCAATACCGGAAAGGAGACTTTTGTTGAACCTGAACAGGTGATAAACGCGGCCGGGGCCTGGGTGACGGAGGTGGCTGCCCTGGCAGAAATAGAGATCAAGATGCTCTATTCCAAGGGGACACTCCTTGTGACCAGCCACAGGGTTACCGGGCGTGTTGTTAACCGCCTGCGCAGCCCTGGCGATGGAGATATCCTTGTCCCCGGCGGTACGGTTTCTCTTTTAGGTACCACCTCGGTCAGGATCGATTCTTTAGACCGGATCAAGCCGACTATCGAGGAGGTTGACCTGGTGGTGGACGAGGGTTCAAGAATGATCCCTGCATTGAAAGGTATTCGCTATATCAGGTCATATGCAGGGGTCAGGCCCCTGTTGAAAATGGGTTCAAGGCTTGATGACCGTTCTGTGAGCCGGGGATTCACGCTCTTAGATCATACAGATGACGGGCTGGAGAATTTTGCAACCGTTCCCTCAGGAAAACTGACCACCTACCGCTTTATGGCGGAAAAGACTGCAGATCTGGTATGTGAGAGACTGGGCGTGGATGCGCCGTGTCTTACTCGCACTGAATCCCTCCCCTCCACACCTTCCGGCATGTGGACGGAACCGGCCCTGGGTCCAAAAAGATGGCTCGGCGAAAACCATGAAGATCCTCTCCTCTGCGAATGTGAACTCCTCCCCAAAAGCTCCATTGAGAGTATTGTCAACTCTATCCATGAACATAACGGGGATCTCAGCCTGAAGGCCATGGGACTCCGGAGCAGGGTGGGGAAGGGGGCCTGCCAGGGGACGTTTTGCGGGAAAAGGATATCTGCCTTTCTCCAGGAAACAGGGGAGATGAAGGGGGCCGAGAGTCTGGATGATCTCATGGCCTTTCTGCAGGAACGCTGGAGGGGAGAGCGGCCTGTTCTATGGCATAGCCAGATAATGCAGGCGGAGCTGAAAGAGGCCCTTTACTGCGGGTCCTTTGACCTGGAGATCCATGGGGATAGCCAGTAATCATGATCCCCGAAAACGAAACCGTTGAATGTCGGCTGGCAATAATCGGTTGCGGTCTCTCAGGCATGGCAGCGGCCCTGTTTGCCGCTGAGCAGGGAATCACCACTGTTCAGACAGGTGTCTCCGGGGGTATGATCTTTGCCAGCGGCCTTTTGGACCTGATGGGTATTCATCCTTTGGAAACAGGGGCTAAATGGAGAGATCCATGGGCGGCAATCGAGGCCCTTGCAGGGAATATGCCCGACCATCCATATGCCCGATTGGAGAAAGTTGCCCTAAAGGAGTCAATGGAACGTGTGGTCGCCTTTTTAGATGATGAAGGCCTCCGATACTTGAAGGATGGCGAAAATAATTCAGAGATGATCACTCCTTTAGGGACTTCTAAATACTCATACTATGTACCTCAAACCATGTGGAACGGGGTGAAGACCCTCAAGGAAAAGCCCCCCTGTCTTATCCTGGGTTTTAACGGCCTGAATGACTTCAGTGCTTCCCAGATTGCGGGGACCCTGTGTGATCAATGGCCCGGGTTACGTTGGCAAAATCTTCAGTTCAGTGACAGGGGGAGTGCTTCCGGACTTGTTACAGGAGATATTATGGCCCGTGACATGGAGGTCCGGGAAAATTTAGAGAGGCTTGTAAGCGAAGTTAGACCCCACTTAAAGGGTGCTGAGGCAGTGGGTATGCCCGCTGTTCTTGGTATGGAACGATCCCACGAAATTGTCGAGAAATTGTCCCGTGAATTGGGGGCGCGGGTATTTGAAATTCCAACAATGCCCCTCTCCGTCCCCGGACTCAGGTTAAATGAGGCGTTCATGCGGGGGTTATCGGCCAAGGGCGTTAAGCTCTTTTTCCCCAACAGGGTTATCAAATGGGAACAGGATGAGAAAGGGAACTTTCTGCTTGGTATCGGCGGGAAAACAGCGGACAAATGGATCCGGGCCGAGGGAGTGATCCTTGCCGCAGGGAGATTCTGGGCCAAGGGGCTCAGGGCCGACAGGGACAAGATCAGGGAGACGCTCTTTGATATTCCTGTTTCACAGCCGGGGGAGAGGAAAGAGTGGCACAGAAGCAATTTCTTTGATCTCAGGGGTCATCCCGCAAACCAGGCAGGTCTCGATGTGGATGATCTGTTCAGGCCTATCGACAAGGACGGCAGACCTGCTTTTGATAATCTGTTTGCATGCGGATCGATCCTCGCCCACCAGGACTGGATGCGGATGAAATGCGGTTCAGGTCTGGCCATAAGCACCGCCTCTGCCGCAGTGGACGCTTTTTCCTCTTATAACGCTTGAAAGAAGCACGATGCAATGTTACTCATAAAACCTCACACCGTATACAATGAGAGGATATTTGACTAATGTCCCTTGCTCTGGAAAATGTCACCAAAAAAGTTGGACGCGAGACCCATCTCTACGACATCAGCCTGGAGTTTGAGACGGGGTCCCGCAATGTGATCTTAGGCCGTACCTTAGCGGGGAAGACATCCCTTCTTAGGTTGCTGGCAGGATTAGATAAACCGACTACGGGGAGGTTACTGGTAAACGGAGAAGATGTTACCGGCAAATCAGTCCGAAAACGAAGTATTGCCATGGTCTATCAGCAGTTCATCAATTACCCTTCTCTCACTGTCTACAAGAATATCGCCTCGCCCTTGAAAATTGCCGGTGTAAAAAAGGGAGAAATTGATCGGCGCGTACGCAAAACCGCTGAGATGCTGCACATCGAGGGGATGCTGGATCGTCTACCCACCGAGCTTTCCGGTGGACAGCAGCAGCGCGTTGCCATTGCCAGAGCATTAATCGGAGACGCTGAGTTGCTTTTGTTAGACGAGCCCTTAGTGAACTTAGACTATAAACTGCGTGAAGAGCTACGGGTTGAGCTTCACGATATTTTCGAGGAGCGCAAGGCGATCGTTGTCTACACCACCACGGAACCGACCGAGGCCCTGATGTTAGGGGGGAATATCCTGGTTATGGATGAGGGCCGCATTCTCCAAACCGGTTCCACTCCAGAGGTCTATCATAATCCGGCGACGACCAAAGTGGCTGAGGTCTTTAGTGATCCACCCATAAACTTCCTGAACGGCACGATTCAAGGGGGTTCTGTTAGAATGGGGCGGAATATTGAAATCCCATTGGAAGACTATATGAAGCCGTTATCTGAAGGGGAGTACGCCTTCGGGGTACGGTCCAATCATCTTTTTTCATCCAGAAACGACAAGGAAGATACGGAAATTCCGGCTAAAGTCGAATTGGCAGAGATTAACGGATCCGAAACATTCATTCATGCCGACTATGATGGGTTCCGGTTAGTGGTTCAGGAGAGCGGGATCCGTCCTTTCCGGATCGGGGCCGAAATAACCATATATGTCAACCCGTCTTCTTTTTTTGTGTACGATGAGGCAGGGGTACTGGTCGCGTCACCCTCGCGGGTGCCATTGAAGACAGATTGAGATAGGAGAGTGTCATGGCTCGTATTGAGCTAAACGAAATTGCCCATAGCTATCTGCCCAAGCCCAAAAGCGAGTCCGATTATGCCCTGAAGCGGATCCATAACGTGTGGGATGACGGGGGCGCATGTGCCTTGTTAGGGCCCTCGGGATGTGGCAAAACCACTTTACTGAATATCATTTCCGGTTTACTTACTCCAAGCAGGGGGCGGGTCCTGTATGATGGCAAGGACGTAACAGGGTTGCCGCCGGAAAAACGGAACATTGCCCAGGTCTTTCAATTTCCGGTTTTGTACGACACCATGACGGTTTTCAGCAATCTGGCATTTCCTTTGCGTAATCGAGGCCTCAGCGAAATCGAAATAAGAGAACGTGTCCTGGAAGTGGCCGAAATCCTTGACCTGGTCCCTTTTCTCAACAAGAGAGCCTCTGGATTGGCGGCCGATGCCAAGCAGAAGATATCATTGGGCCGTGGACTGGTTCGAAGTGATGTGGCGGCCATACTTTTTGATGAGCCGTTGACGGTCATCGATCCGCAAATGAAGTGGACCCTGCGTAGCAAACTGAAAGAGATCCATGAGGAATTGAAGTTGTCCTTTATTTATGTGACCCATGATCAGGTGGAAGCCCTGACCTTTGCTGATCAGGTGGCGGTGATGTTCGAGGGCGAAATCGTACAGATCGGCTCTCCCCAGGACCTTTTTGAAAACCCCGAACACAGGTTTGTCGGTTATTTCATAGGGAGCCCGGGAATGAATTTCCTTGAGTGTACTATAGAGGGAAATGAAGCAAGGGTCGATGGCGCCGGTATTGTTTTAGACGAGGAAGCAGCGGCAAAAGCACGCAAAGCCCGGGGGAAGCTGGAACTTGGGATAAGACCCATGTATTTAGAGGTCCATGCAGGGTTTGGTGACGGCATGGTGCGGGCCAGGGTCAAGGGGGTTGAAGACCTGGGCAGTTACAGGATTGTGGCCCTTACCTTAGCGGGTCAAACCTTGAAGGCCAGGCTGCCTGAAGACAAACCGGTTCCCGAGGGCGAGGTTTGGCTTGGCTTCCCACCGCAATGGACCCGGCTGTTTGCCGATGGACGGTTGGTAAAATAGTAAGGTTTAAAGGTTCAAGGGTTCTGGGTTCAGAGGTCTTTCAATAGTCAATTTTCAATTACAAAGGGTGTTTCCATGGAAAAATGGCCAAATAACAGGGCCTGGTTATTAGTGCTGCCGGTTTTTGTCATCGTGGCCTTCAGTGCCATCATTCCCCTGATGACCGTGATCAATTATTCGGTCCAGGACATCTTTGGGCCGGGCCAGAGCGTTTTTGTCGGCACAGAGTGGTTCCGGGAGATGTTAGCCAACGATCGCCTGTACGAAGCGCTATGGCGTCAATTCCTCTTTTCCGGGCTCGTGCTGTTGATTGAGATGCCCCTCGGTATACTCATTGCCTTAGCCATGCCAAAAAAGGGGTGGGGAGTCCCTGTCTGTCTGGTTACCATAGCGTTGCCCCTGCTGATCCCTTGGAATACCATCGGGACCATCTGGATGATCTTTACGCGGCCGGATATCGGTCTCTTTGGCGCCGGGATGAACAACCTGCTTGGCATACCCTTTGATCATACGGATAATTGGCTCGATGCCTGGATCACAGTAATGTTGATGGAGGTCTGGCATTGGACTCCGTTAGTTGTCTTGCTGGCCTATGCAGGGCTGCGGGCCATCCCCGAGGCCTATTACCAGGCAGCCCGGATTGACGGAGCATCGGCCTGGGCCACCTTCCTTTACATACAGTTGCCCAAGATGCGCGGTGTACTCACCATCGCCTTTCTGCTTCGTTTTATGGACAGTTTTCTGATCTATGCCGAGCCCTTTGTGCTGACAGGGGGCGGTCCCGGTAATTCGACCACATTCCTCTCCATCTACTTAGTCAAGATCGCCCTCCTGCAATTCGACCTGGGACCGGGCGGGGCCTTTTCGCTCATCTACTTTGTCATCGTACTCCTATTCAGTTTCATATTTTACCAGGCCCTTCAGAGAGTCGGAAAAGGAGAGAAGGTATGAAAGGAAAGAAAAAAACCATCGGTCTTGTCATATACTTTATACTTCTGATGATGCCGGTCTACTGGATGCTCAACATGTCGCTCAGGTCCAACGCCGACATCCTCGCATCCTTCGCCCTCTACCCGAAAGATATCACATTCATGAACTACATGAATATATTTACCGATTCATCCTGGTACATGGGGTATGTTAATGCCGTGATTTATGTGGTCATGAACACCGTTATCTCGTTGACGGTGGCGCTCCCTGCCGCCTACGCATTTTCACGCTATCAATTCGTGGGTGACAAGCAGATGTTTTTCTGGTTGCTTACCAACCGTATGGCGCCGGCGGCCGTTTTTGCACTCCCCTTTTTCCAGCTCTATTCCACTATCGGTCTCCTGGATACGCATATTGCAGTGGCGCTTGCCCATTGCCTCTTCAATGTGCCGTTGGCGGTGTGGATATTGGAGGGCTTCATGTCAGGGGTCCCCCGTGAAATTGATGAGACCGCCTTTATCGACGGGTACAGCTTCCCACGCTTCTTTATCACCATCTTTATCCCGCTGATCAGGGCCGGGGTGGGTGTGACGGCCTTTTTCTGCTTTATGTTCAGTTGGGTCGAGCTGCTGTTAGCCCGGACACTGACGGTAACCGAAGCGAAACCGATCTCGGCAATCATGACGAGAACCATCAGCGCCACCGGTCTTGATTTTGGCCTGTTAGCGGCGGCCGGTATACTGACCATTGTGCCGGGCGCCATGGTGATCTGGTTCGTACGCAATCATATGGCCAAGGGCTTTGCCTTGGGCCGTGTGTAAGGGGGAAGAATCATGAAGCTGACTCTTGTATGGATGGTATGGACCGTCCCGACGGCTATCTTCTGCGGCACCATTATTCTGACGGTGATTGCCATGACCGTATGGCAGACCGTATCTCCCTCCCTGGAACGTCGCGGTTTCCTGCCGATTCCCACCACACCGGGTGATCGGCTCTTTATTGGCATTTTAAGCAGCGCTTATATCTTTTTTGCATGGATTGGGTTGACCCATTTTGCCCTCTGGATGCTGCTTATTATTGTCGTGTGCTGGATTATTGTTGTGATGGTTTGGGGATAGCTAAAATCGGGATAGTATGCGTGAAGACCCGAATGGTCTTGAAAGGAGGTGGTGGTGACCACGAGTGGGTGAGGCTGACCGAGTGGAGCCTCTGGTTTGCCTTGTCGGTTTTATAGACGGGATGAGATCCAATGAATAGCTTAAACCGGCAAGGAGTATGCGATTAACCGAATCGTTTTGAAAGGAGACAACAGCAATGAATAAGAAGAAAACTCTTTTTTGTGTGATTGCCGCCTTGGCGCTTGTTTTTTTAAGCGTCCCCTGCTGGTCTTCACCGCAGATGGACGCAGCCAAGAAATGGGTGGACAAGGAGTTTCAACCGTCCACTCTGACCAAGGACCAGCAGATGAAGGAAATGGAGTGGTTTATCAAGGCGTCCAAGCCCTTTAAGGGTATGCATATCAAGGTCGTCTCCGAGACCATTCCGACCCACGAATATGAATCAAAGGTTCTTGCCAAGGCCTTTGAAGAGATTACCGGAATCAAGGTCTCCCATGACCTGATTCAGGAAGGGGACGTCATAGAAAAGCTACAGACCCAGTGGGCATCCGGGAAGAACATCTATGACGGGTGGATCAACGATTCCGATCTCATCGGCACCCACATGCGCTATGGGTTCGTGGTTCCCCTGAGCGATTTTATGAAGGGTGAAGGGAAGGACGTGACCCTGCCAACCCTGGACATTGACGATTTTATGGGTATATCCTTTACAACCGGTCCGGATGGGAAGATCTATCAGCTTCCGGACCAGCAGTTCGCCAACCTCTACTGGTTCCGTTACGACTGGTTCAAGCGCCCTGATTTCAGAAAGAAATTCAAGGAGATTTACGGCTACGAGTTAGGCGTGCCGGTCAACTGGTCGGCTTACGAGGATATTGCCCAGTTTTTCACTGAAGTTGTCAAGGAAATCGATGGCAAGGCCGTTTACGGTCATAACGACTACGGCAAGAAGGCCCCGGACTTGGGCTGGCGTTTTACTGATGCCTGGCTTTCCATGGCCGGTTGCGGCGACAAGGGTCTGCCAAACGGGAAACCGGTGGACGAATGGGGTATCCGCGTTGAGGGGTGCGCCCCTGTGGGGTCGAGCGTCTGTCGCGGGGGCGCCGCCAACAGCCCGGCAGCCAAATATTCCCTCCGAAAGTATATGGAATGGCTGCGTAAATACGCTCCTCCAGGTTGCCTGGGATTGGATTTCTACACCTACCTGCCGATCTTAGCCAAAGGGAATGTGGCCCAGCAGATCTTCTGGTATACGGCTTTCCTGCCTGATATGGTCAAGCCGGGCCCGACGGTCAACGCTGACGGGACCCCGAAATGGCGTATGGCCCCCTCGCCGCACGGTCCCTACTGGGAAGAGGGGATGAAGTTGGGTTATCAGGACTGTGGGTCCTGGACCTTTATGAAGAGCACGCCGCTCAAGCGTCGCAAGGCCGCATGGCTCTTCGGTCAGTTCTGTGTGTGCAAGACGACCTCGCTCAAGAAGACCATGGTGGGGTTGACGCCGATCCGCGACAGCGATATCAGAAGCGAGGCCTTTACCAAGCGTGCGCCCAAGTTAGGCGGCTTGGTGGAGTTTTACCGCAGCCCGGCCCGCGTGGCGTGGACCCCGACCGGCACCAACGTGCCTGATTATCCCAAGCTGGCACAGTTGTGGTGGCAAAATGTCGGCGAAGCGGTCTCCGGTGAGGTGACCGTGGACAGGGCCATGGACAACCTCGCTCAGGAGATGGACAAAGTGATGGAGCGCATACAACGTGCAGGCGTTCAGAAAGAATGCGGTCCGAAGCTCAATCCATGTATCGACCCGAATGTCTGGCTGAACAAGCCCGGCTCGCCAAAGGCGAAGGTTAATGAGAAGCCGAAAGGCCAGACCGTTGACTACGACCAGCTCATCCAGGCCTGGCGCGAGGGACGTGTGAAATAGGTATGAATGTAAAACTCTGTTCATAGAACAGCTAATCCGGGCCGGCCATTTAGGCCGGCCCATTTTTTTGGAGACGAGCAATATAATGAGGGAGGAAGAGAATGGCTAAATACGTGGGTGCCGTGGATCAAGGAACGACCAGTACCCGGTTTATTATCTTTGACCATACTGGCCGGCTAATCGGTTTGGACCAGAAAGAGCACGAACAGATTTTCCCCAAACCGGGATGGGTTGAACATAACCCCCTGGAAATCTGGAAAAACACCCGGGAAGTCATCCGCGGCGCTTTAGCCAAGACGGAAATCGAGGGGGCAGATCTGGCAGCTATCGGCATAACTAACCAGCGGGAGACCACCGTACTCTGGAACAAGAACACCGGGAAGCCCTATAATAATGCCATTGTATGGCAGTGTACACGCACGGATGAGATCTGCAGGGACCTTATTAAAGATGGGGGGCAGGACAGGTTCCGGGACAAAACAGGTTTGCCGGTTGCAACATATTTCTCCGGCCCCAAAATCAAGTGGATTTTGGACAACAACACCGATGCCCGGGATGCGGCCCGGAAAGGGGAAGTATACTTCGGAACAATGGAGACGTGGGTTATCTGGTGGCTGACGGGCGGGTCTGAAGGAGGGGCACATGTAACAGATGTGACCAATGCGAGCCGAACCATGCTCATGGATCTGCACTCCCTGAAGTGGGATGACGATATCTTGGGGCTTCTCGATATCCCGAGACAGATCCTTCCTGAAATTGTTCCCTCCAGCGATACTGATTATTGGGGGTTCACTGCAAACGATGGCCCGGTCGGCGCCCGGATTCCGGTGTGCGGCGCTTTAGGGGACCAGCAGGCGGCGCTTGTGGGCCAGCACTGTTTCGAGCCCGGACAGGCCAAAAACACTTATGGAACCGGATGTTTTCTCCTGTTGAATACCGGATCTAAACCTGTTACATCAAAACATGGGTTGATTACCACCCTGGCCTATCAGATAAGGGGCCAGGACCCGGTATATGCCCTTGAAGGATCTATCGCTATTGCAGGTGCCCTGGTTCAATGGTTGAGGGACAACTTGGGGATGATTTCCAAGGCCCCTGAGGTCGAGGACTTGGCCCGCACCGTGGAAGACAGCGGGGGGGTCTATATCGTACCCGCGTTTTCCGGGCTCTTTGCCCCGTACTGGCGCTCTGATGCGCGTGGCGCAATGGTCGGCCTGACGCGATACGCCAATAAAGGCCACATAGCCCGGGCCGTTTTAGAGGCCTGTGCTTATCAGACCCGTGATATTGTTGAGGCTATGAATAAAGATTCAGGGGTTGACCTGGCCCACCTTAAGGTGGATGGCGGCATGGTCTGCAACGATCTCTTGATGCAGTTTCAGGCGGATATCCTTGCCGTTCCGGTCATCCGGCCAAAGATTGCAGAAACCACATGCCTTGGCGCGGCCTATGCCGCTGGCCTGGCAGCAGGGTTCTGGCCAGGTTTTGAGGAATTGAGCAAAAACTGGAATGTTGATAGAATATGGGAGCCTTCCATGAAGGCGATTGAGAGAGAAGAGGGGTATAAGGGATGGAAAAAAGCCGTGGAAAGGACCTTAAACTGGGTGGAATGATAGTAATCGTACACGGGTTCGAAGGTTCCTTATCCAGGGTGTATTTTATCCTGTCACAAACCGGGGAGAGGGGACAGCCCAAAGGAGATCCTCAGATTTTGCCTCTTTTTAAGATCAACATGCCCACCAGATAATGTCCCTTGTATTGGCCCTGCTCCATTTTCGTAATGTGGCTTATTTCTGTTTGTAAAAATTCCGGTAAATCAGATGAGTTCCTTGGATTATATTTCATCTCCAATACATTACCGACCTTTAAGTGATCGAATACAGCAGAGCTTTCATTTACCAGGATACCGATTCCCGATGGGGATACATCCCGGACTCTGAACTGATGGACAGGAAGCATACTGTTAACTGAAAATTCTACGCTGAAATATTGATCAAGTATCTTTCGGGGCTCAGATCTTTTTTCTGGTCCCTGTTCCCCATTTTCAGTTTGTTTCATATTTAAATCCTATTGCAGAGGGTTTGTTGCCGCATCTCTCTATACCCCATCTCCATCAACGGCTTAAGGTTCATGATATCCGCATTGTTGTATTCAATGAGTGTCTTTAACGCTTTTTTGTCTCCCCACTGGTACTCGCTCCAGAGCCTGACCGCTTCAAAGCCGTCAATTCCGTCAATATCCGTGCCACGGTTTATGCCAAGTTCTTTCTCGATCCTTTTCAGACCGCCGGCCAGCCCCAACTTCTTCAGCAGAAACCTCAGATCAATATGGGCCGCGGGCAATGAGACCCCCGGGAACCAGGATCGAATAAAGGGGAGATCAAAGGTGGCGCCGTTGAATGTTATGACAAGATCGTAGCGGGCGATCGCTATCTCAAAATCATCTAAGTTGATTCCATTTACAAAGGTCTGGATATCCGTCCCGTCATAAATCCCTATGACGGTGATTTCATCCGCATCCTGGTAATACCCGGTCGTTTCTATATCGAGATAAACGGCGTTGTTTTTGAATGTATCATAGGTGCGCCACATTTCACCTGGAGGGAGCCGTTTACTGAAAAAAGAGGCGTTTTCCTTATTTGTCAGAGAGGCCTCAAGTTCGACACTGATAAGCTCATCCCGTGCCGGTGAGATGATGGTTCCCCCGTGATCGAGAAAATCTCTCCACGTATGGATGCCTCGATCCCAGAGCGTCTGCTCTGTTTTGGGGCCGATACCTGGGATATGGATAAAGGTCTGTTCGAGCATTGGTAGGTACTGGGTACTGGATTCTCGATACTGGATGCTGAATACTCGATACTCGGTATCGGATAAACTCAAAAACCGCAACTTTCAATATTCAATGGTCGATGGCAAGGGGTTGCGGGTTTAGACCTTGAATCCTGAGCCTGCGAGTAGTTGTTTCACGGTACCAAGACTTTCTTTTATTTCCGCCGGCTTAAGCTCTAAGGTCATGGTTCCATCATATCCGATCTGATTTAGTCTCCGAAAGATATCCACAAATTCAATTAGCCCTTTTCCCACGGGCAGGTGGAGATCATCGGCCGATGAATCCCCCCCGAGATTATCATGGGCGTGGATATGTCCTATCCTGTCCGGGAACTTCTCTATGAAACCGAAGCTTGTGTTTCTATCCGATAATAGCTGGGCATGACCTAAGTCGAGGGTGAGGTTTAAAGAGGGGAGGGCATCAAAGATCGGGGCCATCTGCTCAACGTTTTCGCTCAGGTTTTCAATACATACCGTGATGTCTGAATCCCCTGTCCTCTGTAGCACTCTCTTGAGGAATCCGACCTTGTAGGCAATTACTTCAGGCACGACGAACCGCGAATCGAGCCAGAGATGAATTGTCAAGAGACTCATTTCCAATTGCGGCATTATAGAGAGGATGTGCATCAGCTTGGGAAGGTAGGTGTTTTCGAGGGTGTCTGCGTTGTTAGGGTCTCCCTCTTTTGGGCCATGGCACAGGTAGTAGATGCCCAGGTTATCCCTGAGATCCTGGTAGTTTTCTATGTAGCTCAGGAACTTCTCCGGGTTTGTGATGGGGATCTCAGCGAACTGAAGCCCTAACTCATTGAGTAGGATTACGTCATCAGGACTGCGTGCAGTACCTCCAAGGTGGATGTTAGTTAAATTCCTCAATTCCTAAATCCCTCAATCCTCAGTAGCTAAACATCCCGTTTTCGTACACCACAACCTTTTTCCCGGAGGCAAGGTGGGCGGTAACGGTCTTTTTTTCGGTATTCACGAGGTCCCAGTGTAGCGCGGAATCATTGAACCCTAATTTGTCCTTCATCTCCTTGGTGAGTTTGGCGGGATCTCCGTCATAGGTATCGGTATAAGATGCGCCCACGGCCAAATGACAGTTTCCATAGCGGCCCCCGTAATTCTCATCATAGAGCGTGCTGGCCATGAACCTGTTTATCTTGGAAAAGCGCTTATCTGTAAGGGAAAATTCTCCCACCCTGCGAGCTCCCTTGTCCATGAGTAACTGTTTCTTGGTAAAGGTCTCTCCCTTTCTGGCCTTTGCCTCGGATACGGAGCCTCTTTTGAACGTCAGCCTGACTCCCTCCACAAGATTTCCGCTCCTGAAGGAAGGTTGGTTGGCAACGTACGTGCCTTCGGTTCCTCTCCAGTCAGGGGAGATAAAGAGCTCAAAGCTGGGGATATTGTGACCGGATACCCCGATCCACCTGCGTTTTTCGCCGGGCCTTATCTTGAGATCGATCCCGTCTGATTCAACGTGATACTGTTTCACGTCCATGCTGTTCATCCATTTCTTTATGGCAACGGCATCCTTGAACAGGCGTTTCCATTCCCCAACCGGGTCGGGTTTATCTAAGTAGCACGCCTTTACGATCTGGTTGGTATACTGCCTGAGAGAAAGCCCGGCCTTTTTTGCCAATTCCTCTGTAGGCATCATGCAGAGGGTCCAGCCTAAGGCGCCTTGTTCCTCTTTGTTTCGCATGATGTCACGGAGCGGCTTCATTGCTACGGCCACCTTGCCGATCCTCTTGGGGTCGATGTCAGCTAAGTGGGTCAAGGAGGCCGGTGCATGGAGATATATCCTGCCATTGATATTCTGGTAGAGATCGTCCTGCCAGGACCCCCTGAAGACAAGCTGTTTGTTGTTCGCCTTCTCGTAAAAATTGTGCTCCATGACAGGCGTAAGGCCCGAGCGCATGACCGGGTTCATCCCCATGTCTAACAGCTTTGCCTGAAGGAATTCCGCTAATCGTACGGCCGGAAGATCAAATTGAACCAGCACGACATCACCCTTTTTAAATTTTCCACTCCTTGCCGCTTTCAAGCCCCACAACAGGACATCGGCGTATTTATCCAACTGATTTTTTGTCAGCATGATGAATCCTCCTTATGTTGATTCTGACTTACGATGGTTTTGTTCGACGCCATATTCAGCATAGCGCTCCGGATCTCTTTTTTGGGAAGTTGAGAGCGGATCTTGCCGTTAATTAGAAACCCGAGTCCGAGAACCCTGTTCGCTGAGGCAGCAAGGACTACATAGCCGTTATCGAGCTTTAGATCAACAGGAATCTCTCCACCCTCTAAAAGAGTTCGTAATTGGACCATGTTTATTTGAAGTTTTGCCTTGCTGGCAAACCGGCCGAAGGTCTGTATAAACCTGGTGGTGGGTTTTACGAAGTTTCCTACCCTTTGAAAGGCCCTCAGTCCTACCTTTGACACTTTCAAGTGGGAAGCCGTTTCTATATGCAGACTTTTTTTCAGCAGAACCCAGCTTCTTTTCGTGTTGAACAACAGGTAATCGTCAAACAGTGTCTCAGGGATACCGAAACGATTTTCTATGTATGAAAAAAGGTGGCTCCGGTCATCTTCTCCTGCCAATTCTGGCCATGAAGAAGCCCACTGAATCGGTGCGGTGGGGATAGAATCTAACAGCGTTTTTGAGTTGTTTGTCATATTTATTGTCTTTCCATTCTGTTATCCCGGGTTCAAAATCAAAACCCACATCAATCGGAAGCAATTCCGCGTCCCTTTCTTTCAACAATACATTCACGACAGATTCATTCTCTTCAGGATTGTAGGTGCATGTGGAGTAAAGCATCTGGCCGTTTTCCTGGAGGAGATCAAAGCCCCGCAATATGATCTTCTTTTGCAGGTCAGGGAGTTTTTCCTTCCCCTTATTCTCCCTGTAACTGCTCGTATCTCTTGTTTTCCTGAATTTCCCCTCACACGAACAGGGGACATCGGCTAAGACATAGTCGAAGCGTTGTTTCAACGGGAATTCCTGGGCCTGGTAACCGGTCACAACCGCGTTTAGCACACCTAATCTGGAAAGGGTATGCCCCAAGGATATGTGCCTGCTGGCGTAAAGATCGTTGGATACGATCAGTCCGGTATTGTTCATGAGCTGTGCACAATGGCTGCTTTTTCCACCGGGGGCGGCGCACATGTCAAGGAGGTATGAACTGTCTTTAGGGGCAAGGGCGAGGGCTGCGATGGAGGAGGTTAAGGCCTGGGGATGGATGTAGCCCAGAAAGTACTCTAACAGGTTTCCGGGGGAGGTCAATTCCGGAGCGAGATATAAAGTGTCATATCTACGGGAGGACTGTATCAGTTGAATCCCCTTTTTTTCTAATAAGTGAATTAGCGACGCTGGTTCAATCAGCATGCGGTTTATCCTGAGGTGGGTGGGGATAGGTCTTTGGAGGCTCTCCTGAAAGAGGAAAAAATCCGGGATTATTTCAGAGTACTCTTCAAAAAGACCTGTCATGCTATGCAATTCTCAAGATTAGAAAGCCTCAGACATCAATTATCACATTTGTTACCTGTATGCCAGCAATTTCCATTCATTAGGACCTTTTCTCCCGCGATATTATCAGACAAAACGAAGGAGGTGTTGGAATAATGAGCATGAGATACTACAAGGAGGCCAATCTTCTGAAATAGGAATCTTATTTTTCGGATTTTCCCAGCCGCACTTTTTGGCAGAGGATCACCAAACCGTAGAGGAAGAGACCCAAAGAAAAGAACCAGTACTTTAGCGTCATATCAACCTGTAGGAGCGAGGCAACGGCCCCCGGATGAAACAGTATAAGGGCCGCGGCCAGGAAAAAGGGGAGTTCGTACCAGCGGTTGCGGGTCAAGCACCAGCCTTGGGCAAAACATTCAAACGCCGACATGCCCACAAGGGCCATGGCGAATATCAAAAGGGCATGGGGCCAACTGCTTATGCCATACAGGATCAGATCCGGATTGAATATAAACATGAAGGCAATACAGGAGGTGCGGATGTCATACAAAAAGCCCTGTATGCCGGTGGAAATGGGATCAGACTCAGCAATGGCGGATGCAGCATAGGCTGCAAGACCCACTGGCGGCGTATCATCCGCCAATATGCCGAAATAGAAACAGAAGAGATGCGCCGCCATCAGGGGGATCACAACATCATAGAGACCCCCCACTTGAACAATAATCGGAGCGGTCAAAGATGCCATGACAATATAGGTGGCGGTTGTGGGCAGGCCCATGCCGATCATGAGGCTTGCCCCCGCCGTAATTAGCAGCAGAAGAAAAATGTTCCCCCCGGAGAGATATTCCACCACATATGCAATCATCCCGCCTATACCCATATTTACCACACCCACAATTATTCCGGCACAGGCACAGGCGAGCGCCACCGCCATCATATTCCTGGAACCCTGGACAAAGCCCCCTATAATGATCCTGAGACTGTCCACAACGGCCTTTTTAATCCCTATTCGTTCTTGCAAAGATTTTTTGATCTCCTGGTAGAAAATCACCGGAAACAAGGACAGAATCGATCTGAAAGCGGCCAATTCGGGGGAATGACGAAGCCAAACCAGTTCATACAAAAGTATTCCCAAGGGGATCAAATAGTGGATGCCGCCTTTGAGGGTGCGAAAAAAGTTGGGGACGTCCAATGGGGAAAGGCCTTTGATGCCCAGCTTTGAAGCTTCCAGGTGGGTAATGCAGAAAAGACCGAAATAGGAGGCAAGCGCCGGAATGGCCGCAGCTTTTACCACAGCCAAGTAGGGTACGTTGACATATTCGGCAATAATAAACGCCGCCGCTCCCATGATGGGCGGCAACAATTGACCGTCGGTGCTGGCCGCCACTTCGATTGCCGCCGCTTTTTTTGCGGGGTAACCGATTTTTTTCATTAATGGGATGGTAAACGGTCCGGTGGTCACAATATTGGCGATACTGGAACCGGAAACAAGGCCCGATGCCCCACTGGCCATTACCGCAGCCTTTGCCGCCCCCCCCTTATACCGGCCCAGAAAGGCAAGGGCCAGACGGGTAAAAAAACTTCCGGCGCCCGCTTTGTCCAAAAGTGCTCCCAGCAGCACGAACAGGTACACAATGGAAGAAGAGACGCCCAAAGGGATGCCGTATATCCCTTCGGTGGAAAGAGAAATATTGCTCAGATACCGGCTTAGGGAAACCCCTTTGAATGCCAGGATGTCGGGCATATGGGGTCCGGCAAACGCATATCCGGTGAACAGCAGGGCGATGACGGGGAGGGCAGGCCCGATGACACGGCGGGTGGATTCCAAAAGCAGGATGACAAGGATGCTGCCCACAAACAAATCGCGGACTGTGGGGGCGCCCGCTCTCATGGCAATGCCCTGATAGTCCAACACGATGTAGAGGGCGGTCAAAGCGCCGACAGCGGCAAGCGCATAATCGATCAGAGGAATCCGATCTCTAACTGAAAGAAAAGAACAGAATCTGATGGTCTTTTTGAAACACGGATTGGCCAGAAAAAGGAGCGTTATGGCAAAGGCGAGATGGATGGCCCTTTCCTTGGTGCTGTCGATGATGAGAAAGCAGGGGAGAGAGAGTTGAAAGAGCGCCCACAGAATGGCGATTGTCGCGACCAGACGGGATTCAAAGTGGGGCAAAACGCGGACAAAACCGCTTTCCCTTTTCAACAATTCTTCAGTCGATTTTTTCTTTCTACCTGGGATCATTATAAAAGCGTTTCCATCTTCGAGTTAGAGCTGATAAGGGAGCCTTCGGTTTAAGGAGATCCCTTCCAAGTCAATGGCCACATCATAAACAAGAATCTCTACCCCTCTTTGGACCGCTTTTCTCAATTCCTGGCCATAGGCCGGATCGATGTGATCCGCTGGCCGGAACCTCTCCGCATCCATTCTCTGAATTAGATAAAACATCACCGCCCGATCCCCTTGCCTGATCTGATTCTGGAGCTCTATTAGGTGCTTGAGGCCTCTTGAGGTCACCGCGTCCGGAAAACAGGCCAGACCGTCAGTCACCAGGGTGCAGTTTTTCACCTCTACGAAGCACCTATTCTGCCCATTTTCAAGAAGAAGATCAATGCGAGAATTTTCACCGTATTTGACCTCTGAACGGATGGTGTCATAGCCGGACAAGGCTTTAACATACCCGGCCGCGATGGATGCCTCGGTCAGCCGGTTGGGGACAATAGTGTTGACCCCAACAAGTGATCTCCCCATATCTATAAGTTCCCATGTGTATTTCAGGCGGCGTGAGGGTTTGTTGTGCTTAGAGAGGTATACGGGGCGACTTGGCTCGGAGCACGCCTTCATGCTCCCTGAGTTGGGGCAGTGGGCCGTGACCACATGACCATTTCTGAGCCTGACGTCGGCCATAAAGCGTTTGTATCGTTTGATCAGGGTGCCCTGTATGAGCCTTGGCCATTTAAGAGTTGCTGCAAGGCCCTCTCTGTTCACAATTGTCAAGACAGATCCTCCTCTTATCCTCACCTACCATATAACTCCGAGCTGAGGCAAATCCTTCTTGGGGGTTTCCCTATGGAAAATTCCTTTGGGATCGCAATCGCCTGAAAAAAATGGTATTTACGGGCTCATCTATACTGTGTCCCTTGTTTATCCCGCAGGTCTGGAAGCACGCACTGGTCATTTTACGTGAGGCTATATTTCGGAAATGCGAGAAGACCCTTGACCGGTGCCTCCATAGGCATTAAAGTCACGAATGCTACACACGGGAAGAACTCTTATGTCAAACCAGGGCCATTAAAAACCCAGGCGTTGGTTCTGACTTCGGCGACTTGACGTAAATTATTCAACAGTACGTTAAACGTTCATAATCATACTCGTAATCGTAATCATAATCCTTTACAGCCCGTTTGAGAGATGTTTGATTATGATTATGAGTATGAAAATAAAGATATTAGATAAGGGTGTGGGTTTTCTTAAATGATGACTTTTGAAAAAGTAGTTGCAGTAGTTTTAGCAGGGGGTATAAAAAAGTTCTCTTTTAAAGAGTTCTGGCGCCAGTTGGAGGATCTATTTTCCTATAGAGAATGGTATTTCAGGAGAGGATATAAATCACTAAAAGATATAAAGATAATGAGAGGTGTAGGTGGCAAGCCAAAGCCAATGGTAGAATATATATTAAACACACTAAGGAACACAAGAGAGATAGACAGAATCATAGTTGTTGGTCCTAAAAAGGAGATGAGGGAAAAAATTAATCCTGACTTATTATCAGGGAACAGTAATATTGAACTTATCCAGCAAAAAGAGAGTTTTGGGCACAATGTAAAGACTGGTTATAACCATGCCGGAGAAAAATATGCCCTATTTGTTACTTCGGATTCTCCTACGACAAGAGAAGAGGATGTGTCCGAATTCATAGGAATATGTCGGGGGTTATATAATGAGTATGAATGGATATATCCACTTGTGAAGGAATCTTTGTTAAAGAGATATTACAGGTTATTCCCACGACCGGTTTTTAAAATGGTGCCAGATAATATATTTCCTAATGATTATATCGACGAAGAAGATGTTCGAGAAGACGGAAGAGTTGGATTCAGGATAACAAGCATGGCTTTTGCGAATTTAGAGAATATCCCGGTAGAAAGGATCGATGAAGCATATAATCTTAGAAAACTATACAGGAAGAGTTCAAGGGACAAATTAAAGACAATATTCGGGAAAAAATTGATCAGACGATATAGGCAAGGTCTAAAGATGTCCGAGCTTGAAAAGATTGTTTCCGACTATGAAGGTTTAAGGTTAAAGTATGTTGGCTTAAGCGGAGCAGGTACTTCATTGGATCTTGATAGCAGGAGAGATGAAAGGAAATTTAATAAGCTGCGCTTATGACGAGTTTCCAATCGATTGTACAATCGATTGGATAGGCAGGCAACAGTGCACCGGTCAGGAAGGGCTCCTATTTCAGGGTTCAGGAGGACTCGATTTTATTGGTGAAAAGACTGATTCGTGTTGTATATTCTTTTAAATGATTATTATAAAATTTAATTCCTTACAAAGGTCTCAAAAGATCAGGGAGAATCTGATATGTGTGGTATTGTGTGTTATGCGGGGAATAAGGATGTAAAGTCCATACTTCTTGAAGGATTAAAGAAGCTTGAATACCGGGGCTATGATTCGGCAGGTTTGGCTATTCAGGATGGAAAAGAAATCAAGTGGAGCCGGGCAGTGGGGAAGATCGTTGAATTAGAAAGCAAAGTGAACGGCCTGGAGATGAAAGGCACTGCCGGCATTGCCCACACACGGTGGGCCACCCATGGCGAACCTTCAGAGGAGAATGCCCATCCCCAGAGAGACCAGGATGAAAACGTATTCGTCATCCATAATGGTATTATCGAGAACTACCATTACCTGAAGAGGAAGCTCGAAAGAGAGGGGACCCAATTCAGGTCCGAGACAGACACAGAAGTCTTGGCCCATCTGATAGCGTTGAATTTCGACGGCAGTCTCAGCGATGCCGTCAGAAAGACCATGTCCCAGGTAGAAGGTACTTTCGGCCTTGGTGTCATTCACAGACATGCTCCCGGTGAGATTGTCGTTGCCAGAAGAGGCAGCCCCCTGATTATCGGAGTGAGTGATGACGGGCATTTTGTTGCGTCGGATGTTGCGGCAATGGTAAGGTATACCAATAAGGTGGTCCATCTCGAAGAAAATGAGGTCGCGACAGTGACTGCGGATGATTTTTCCATATCCACGGCACAGGCGAAACCTATAGAACGGAGCACTGAGACAGTAGAATGGAGGGCCGAAGATGCGGAGTTAAACGGTTTTCCTCATTTCATGCTCAAGGAGATCTATGAGCAGCCGGTGACCATCAGGAACGCTATCAGGGGGAGACTGGAGCCCGGAGAGGGTGTCCCGAAACTCGGCGGCATCATGCCTGTATGGGACAAGCTCAAGGAATGCAGACACATGGTCCTTGTGGCCTGCGGAACATCTTATTATGCAGCGTGTGTTGGAAAATATATCTTTGAAAAACTGACAGAGATCGACATAGAGGTAGGACTCGCCTCGGAGTTTCGTTACCGGAAGCTCAACTTTCCTCCCAATACCTTTATCGTTGCCATCAGCCAGTCAGGGGAGACCGCCGATACCTTGGCAGCCATCAGGGAGGCCAAGAGAAAGGGCGCCAGTCTCATAGGGATTATTAACGTGGTGGGGAGTTCCATCTCCAGGGAGACGGAAGCAGGCATTTACAACCATGCAGGACCTGAGATAGGAGTGGCTTCAACCAAGAATTTTACCTCTCAACTGACGACGCTTACTCTCTTGGCGCTCCTGTTGGGTCGGCATCAGAATCTATCTCTTACAGAAGGGGTTCAGGCCATCCGGGCGCTTGAGGCTCTGCCCGGTCTTATAGAGAAGGTTTTGGCACAGGCCAACCACATTGAGGCCATTTCAGAGAAGTATCATAAATACAATAACTGGCTCTTTTTGGGGAGAAAATATAACTACCCCGTCGCCCTGGAAGGTGCACTGAAGCTCAAGGAAGTCTCCTACATCCATGCGGAGGGGTATGCCGCGGGAGAAATGAAGCATGGGCCTATTGCGCTGATAAACCCCGAGATGCCTACGGTGGCTATAATACCCCTGGATGAAATGCATGAAAAGATGGTCAGTAATATTCACGAGATCAAGAGCCGCAAGGGGCCTGTGATAGCCATAGCCACCGAGGGTGACGACAAGGTAAGAGAAATAGTTGATGACCTGATAGAAATCCCTCCGGTCCTCGATTTTCTGAATCCAATTTTAGCAGTGGTCGCCTGCCAACTTCTGGCCTACTACTGTGCCAAATTCCTAAACCGGGATATAGATAAACCAAGGAACCTGGCCAAGAGTGTGACAGTGGAGTAGGCAGGGAGAAGTGTAAGTCGGTGAGTGAGGGATGCCGCAAAAACATACATTTCTGTGCTACTCCCGACAGGCAACCTACGAAAATGTATGTTATGAAATTGACTCCTTCCATGATGAAATAAGGTAACCTATTGAAATTAAGATACTATTGATAACTTCTTTCTGGTTGGCATTAGGATTGCAAAGATATCGATTCGAAAAGTATCAACTGAGAATGAAATTTTTTGACCAAAGAGGAGGATATGCAATGGAGTGCCGGACCACAGAAGATGTTCGAAAGATTGTAAAGGATAAAGATATCAGTTTTGTCCAATACTGGTTTACCGATGTATTGGGCGTATTGAAGAGCTTTGCCATCACCCCTTCGGAATTGGAGGAGGGCCTGACAGAAGGTATGGGATTTGATGGATCTTCCATTGAGGGATTTGCCCGGATCCATGAGAGCGATATGATCGCCAAGCCAGATCCCACTACATTTCAGTTGGTTCCCTGGAGGAGTGGAGAACGACCCGTGGCCCGGATGTTCTGCGATATTATGAATCCTGACGGAACGCCCTATGAGGGGGATCCGCGTTATGTGCTTAAACGGCTCTTGAAAAAAGTTGCGGAAGATGGCTATACGTTCTATGTGGGGCCTGAACTTGAATATTTTTATTTCAAAGATAATACCGCCACGGAATATTTGGATGCAGGGGGATATTTTGACTCCAGACCTTTAGATATGGCAGGCACCCTGAGGAGGGAGACCATCTTTGCTATGCAGGAGATGGGTATTCAGGTGGAATACAGCCACCATGAGGTTGCACCCAGCCAGCATGAAATCGATCTTCGTTATGATGAAGGCCTGAAAATGGCCGATAAAACAATGACCTACCGTTTGGTGGTAAAGGAGATAGCCACGCAGCATGATGTCTATGCGACGTTTATGCCCAAGCCTGTTTTCGGGGAAAACGGAAGCGGCATGCATGTTCACCAGTCGCTCTTCAAAGGTGACAAGAACGCATTTTATGATCCGGACGACAAATACAACCTGTCCGAAATGGGCAAACACTATATCGCCGGATTGATGCGCCATGCGCCGGAGATAACGGCAGTTACCAACCAGTGGGTCAATTCATACAAACGATTGGTGCCCGGTTATGAGGCGCCGGTTTATGTGTCTTGGGCCAGGAGAAACCGGTCCGCCATGGTCCGTGTGCCAATGTACAAGCCCGGTAAAGAAGCGGCGACCCGAATGGAATTCCGATCCCCGGACCCGGCCTGTAATCCTTACCTGGCTTTCGCAGTGATGTTGGGGGCCGGTCTGGAAGGGATTGAGAAGAAATATGAACTACCCGATCCCATTGAAGAGGATATCTTCGAGATGAATCCTGCAGAAAGAAAGGCCCACGGCATTACAGACCTCCCGGGGAACCTCTATGCGGCCATCCTGGAAACTGAGAAAAGCGAGCTGGTGAGAAAGGTCTTGGGCGATCATATCTTTAACAAATTCATAGAAAACAAGAAGATCGAATGGGATAAGTACAGGACACACGTAAGCCAGTTTGAGCTTGAAAAGTATTTGCCGATACTGTAATAATTATAAAATTGAAGCAGATCCTCACCTCACCCGGCGATTTACCTTGCCGGGTGGGGTTTTTTTCAACCGGACCCAGCGTTGAACTTGATTTTTATCAGGATGGTTACGCATTGGCATAAATTGCCGAGTATGACCCTCATTATTGTGAATAGCTCCAGATTGATATGGATTCCTGCCAGACCCTGTTTCGGAACCTTCCTACCGCCCTCTATGAATTAATTCGCTTGGTTATTGACTGGTAGAAGGATGTAACCCACAAATCATTATCTATTTTATCTGAGAATTTGTTAAACCATTTCGTGACAAGCAAGGCCGTTAAACCAGCTTGTTTTCGATTAGTTCTCTCGCCTTTTTTGGATTGGCTTTTCCCCTTGTTTTTCTCATGATTTGGCCTATCAAGAAATCGATGGGCTTGGTCTCCCCAACCTTTATTTGGTCAACAACATCAGGATTTTCAGCCATGACTTCATCAAGCACCCTTTCCAGGATATCCGGATCTTGAATCGGCTTGAGTCCCTTTTCAGCAATGATGTCGTCTGGATTAGCGCCTGTCTTAAACATCTCCTCCAATACGGTTCGACCAATAGTTTCGGTGATCTCTTCCTTTGAAATGAGGTTAACGAGACGGGAAAAATGCTGTGGGCTCACCGGGCATTTTTCTATAAGGAGGGAAGATTGATTGAGCAGCTTGAAGAGTTCCTTGATGATCCAGTGACTCAGTTTTTTAGTGTCCTTGCAGAGGGAGGCACAGGCTGCGAAGTAGTCTGAGACTTCCCTGTCTCTTGTCAGAATCAGGGCATCCTCTTCTCTTATATCATAATCCGCCATGAGCCGATTTTGCTTCTGGTCAGGCAGTTCAGGCATACTTCTTTCAATATCCGTGACAAAATCCTGATCAATCTTTACGTCAACCAGGTCGGGATCGGGGAAATACCTGTAATCCGGCGCGTCTTCCTTACTGCGCATAGGCAGGGTTATCTTCTTTTGTTCATCAAAAAGCCTGGTCTCTTGGTCAATCTGCCCTCCCGATTCAAGGATTTCAGACTGTCTCTTGATCTCATATTCCAACGCATCCATCATGAATCTGAAAGAGGCCATATTTTTTATTTCCGCCCGATTACCGAACTCCCGGGAACCTTTCTGGCGAATGGATATATTCACATCACAACGGAACTGGCCTTTCTCCAGCATGCAGTCACTTATTTCGATATATTTCAAGATCTGCCTTATTTTTTCCAGGTAGCTGCGCGCTTCCTGAATGGAACGAAGCGGATTTCGCTCGTGGTCCGCAACAATCTCAAGAAGCGGAACGCTGGACCGGTTATAATCCACAAGGCTGTACTCGGATTCCTCAAAAGAATCAGATGAATGCACTAACTTGCCGGCATCTTCCTCTAAATGTATCCGTTTGATTCCCACACTGTAGGGTTGGCCATCGTCACCCGTGATCTCCAGGCATCCGTTTTCACAAAAGGGCATCTCATATTGAGAGATCTGATACCCTTTGGGCAAGTCGGGATAGAAATAATTTTTGCGGGCGAATCGAGAATGTCTGTTAATAGTGCAATTCAGGGCCAGCCCTGCCCGGATGGAATATTCTACGGCCTTTTTATTCAAAACGGGGAGTGCACCGGGTTGTCCGGTGCACACGGGACAGATATTCCTGTTTGGTGACGCGTCATACTTAACCAAACAATCACAAAAGAGTTTCGTCTCTGTTTTTAGCTCTACATGTGTTTCAAAACATATAATGACGTCGTAATCCATTTATACACTTCCTGTCATCTGTTCATAAGCATGCCCTACGCGTAACACCATCTCTTCATCAAACGGTTTTCCTATGATCTGCAAACCAACAGGCAACCCATCGACCATGCCGCAGTTTATACTCATACCTGGCAAACCGGACAGGTTAATAGAGACGGTGTAGATGTCTACCAGGTACATCTGCAGGGGATCGGCCATCTTTTCTCCCAATTTGAATGGAAGACAGGGTGAAACGGGGGTAACCATGCAGTCCACTTGTTCAAATGACCTTTCAAAGTCTTCCTTGATAAGGGTCCTTGCCTCCTGCGCCTTTAGATAATAGGCGTCGTAATATCCTGCGGAAAGGACATATGTGCCTAACATGATTCTTCTTTTGACTTCCTTGCCGAATCCTTCACTCCTCGTTGCTTCATACATATCCAGCAGATCGGAGACCCCATCTTCAGATCTGAAACCGTATTTTACCCCATCGTACCGGGCAAGGTTGCTGCTCGCTTCGGCTGTGGCTATAAGATAATAAGTGCTGATGGCATACTTCGCGTGGGGTAAGGAAATATCTACAATATCCGCACCGTTTTTTTCCAACAAGCTGATCGCATGCATGATCTCGGCTTTTACAGGTTCATCCATACCTTCCACAAAATATTCCCTTGGCAGGCCTATCTTAAGGCCTTTAATGCCTTTGTTCAAAGACTCTCGAAAGTCAGGCTTTTCGATATCAGCAGATGTCGTGTCCAGTCTGTCATGCCCGCATATGACATTCAATAGCATCGCGCAGTCTTCAGCCGTCCGGCCGAGGGCTCCCACCTGATCCAATGACGAGGCATAAGAGACTAATCCGTACCGGGAGACCCTTCCGTATGTGGGTTTTATCCCTGCCACACCGCAATAAGCTGAAGGAAGACGAATGGAACCGCCTGTATCTGATCCTATGGCTAAGATAGTCTCTCCTGCGGCCACGGCAGCCGCCGAGCCGCCGCTGGAACCGCCCGGCACGCATTCGGTATTGACCGGATTACGTGTCGGGCCAAAGGCGCTGTTTTCCGTAGAGGAACCCATGGCGAATTCGTCCATATTGGTCTTTCCGATCAGGACGGCGCCGTCCCCTAATATTCTCTCCACTGCGGTGGCATTATACGTAGGAACAAAATCATTAAGGATTTTGGAACCGCATGTAGTCCTTATGCCATGGGTGCACAAGAGGTCCTTGATGGCAATGGGAATGCCGTTCAGCAGGGGCACACTTTTTCCTTCTCGAAATCTGCTGTCTGCCAGATCAGCCTGTCTTAAGGCTATTTCACCCGTTGTAGTAATATAGGCATTGATAGTTTCTTCCTTCTCATCAATCCTTTTGAGCACCGATTCTGTAATTTCCCTGGAACTGACTTCTCGTTTCCTCAGCATTACGGTCAGTTCCGAAGCGCTTCTGTCGCACAATTCCATGTTTTAACCTTCTAATATTTTCGGGACCCTAAAATAATCCTTCTCTCTCATGGGCGCGTTAGACAATAAAGGACCGGTTCCTTCCGATTTGCCGGGTTTATCCTCTCGCCACACATTATTTAATTCCAGAACATGGCTCATGGGATGGACTTCTTCCGTGTTCAGCTCCTGCAATGTCGCGAAGTGTTCCAGCACCGCATTAAGATCTTTTTGATATGAACGGGCCTCTGAATTTTCGAGTCTCAACCGTGCAAGCTTTGCCACATGCTTGACCTCTTTTTCCGAGATCCTTTGAGTTACTTTATCATCAGAGCCGATGAAATCTTTTTGCCTCGATTTTATGATTCCATTTTCAGACATTTCCTCTGAAACATTGACAACCAGGCCCAGTTCGTCAAGCTGCCCCAGGTCCACTGTGGATGGTGATCGTGTTAACGGGCAGAAGGCACGCCGGTTTTTGGGAAAGGCCATGACGTCTCGAATAGACGATGCCTTTAAGATCATGGCCATGACCCTGTCCAGGCCCAAAGCGAGCCCGGCGTGAGGTGGCGTGCCATATTCCAGGGCCTTGAGAAAAAAGCCAAATTTGGTTTCTACCGCATCCCTGCTCAATCCGAGGGCCTGAAAAATCCTTTTCTGGATATCCATTCTGTGGATACGGATACTACCGCCGCCCAACTCCTCACCATTCATGACCAGATCATAGGCCCTGGAATTAAGGGCGAGCAGATCTTTCCTGTCCGTGGGATCGAAATCGATCCTGTCTGGCATTGTGAAGGGATGATGCTGAGAGGACAACTCATCGTCCTTCAGTTCAAACAACGGGAAGTCTGTGACCCACACCGGGCAAAAACGCCCTTTGGGAATCAGGCCGAGTCTTTCGGCCACATGCAGGCGAAGATCGCAAAGGACCCGGTTGACCAAGTCGCGGGAGATATCGGCAATCATCATCAGAACATCGCCTTCCCTGGCACGGAAACGTTCTATTATGCGCTCTTGTTCTGCCTGACTGAAAAACTGCACGATATTTGATTGAAGTTTCCCCTCAATTATCTTCATCCAGGTCATCCCCCTGGCCCCGAAACCAGGGACGATCTTCATTGCATATTCATTCTGGAGGACATTCTTGCTCAGTGCGTCTGCCTGTCCCCTGACACAGAACCCCTTAATTTGGCCGCCCTGCTTTATTGTCTGCCTGAAGACGGTATAGCCGGTGTCCTGGAGAATGTCCGAGACCTCTTTGAAATCCATATCAAAACGAAGGTCGGGCCGGTCCGTGCCGTAACGCTCCATAGCCTCCTTATAGGACATCTTGGGAAACGGTCTGGGGAGGCTGATATCTCCAACTTCAAACATCCTGAACGTCAAGTCCTCAATGACTTCATAGATAAATTCTTCATCAACAAAAGATGCCTCCAGGTCCAGTTGCGTAAATTCCGGCTGGCGGTTGGGCCTCAAATCTTCATCCCGGAAACATCGCGCTATCTGGAAATAGCGGTCCATCCCGCTGATCATAAGGAGTTGTTTGAAAAGCTGTGGCGACTGCGGCAGGGCATAGAATTTGCCCGGATGCACGCGGCTTGGCACTAAATAATCCCTGGCGCCTTCGGGGGTGCTCTTTGTAAGAAAAGGCGTTTCTATCTCGATGAAATTTAACTTATCCAGATACGCCCTGATAGATTTTATAATTTCATATCGCTTAACAAAATGATCCTGCAGGGAAGGACGGCGGAGGTCAAGATACCTGTACCGGAGTCTAAGGTCCTCATCCACGTTTTCAGGGTTCGCCTGGAGCTCTTCTCCAAAAACCATGGCCTTTTCAGAAATCTGAAAGGGCAGGGTTTTTGATCCGGAAAATATTGTCAGGTCATTGGCGAAAATCTCGATATCACCTGTCTCAAGATTCGGGTTTTGTGTGCCCGCCGCCCTCTGTGCCACCTTTCCCCGAACTTCAATGACGTATTCTTCCTTCAACGATGTGGCTTTATCATAGCTGTTTTGACTTATCCGCGGATCAAAGACCACCTGGGCTATCCCACGAATATCCCGGAGGTGAATAAATAGGATATTGCCATGATCCCGGATGGCATCCACCCATCCCATGAGCAGCACTTCTTTGCCTTCATAGGATGGTGTTAAGTCACCACAGTAAACTCTTTTTCTCCAATCCATCATATTCACCATAAAATTTTTAGGTACTATGTCATTACCTAAATCTGCTCAACACCCTGCGTACAAAACCAGTCCTGAAGCACCAATGCATTAGAAGTTGGTCTGCAACAGGTCACGGGGCATTTTTCATCTTGATAGCCTCAACTAGCGCAAAATCACGCTGAGAATAAGCTGCTTCCCTTTATTTATGTTGAAGTAACGCAGCTTTGGACATAGTATCCCCTTACCGTCAATACGCGGGGTACATTTTGTTGGATTCTCTTGTGCCTTTTGGATACCGATATCAATCGAAGCTGAAAGTTGGCTTCAAGGCGTTCTTCTTATGCTGGCCCAGCATGTTGATCATCTACCATAATTTCAAACAAAAAAGAGATCTCCATGTCCCGGCCCGGTTTTGAAAGAGCCAAACTGTTACAAAAAAAACGATCTCATTGACACAATTACAACGGAATTGATCATATACTTCATAGGTTTCATATTATCAAGGGGCATTTTCTGGTAGATATATTTTTTAAAAGCCTACCGAAGCATTCACCAATACCTTGGTGAAAGCATAAACTCAGCAAAAAGAAGATAGGCCTTTGATCTCTATACATTTTTGTGGCATGTTTTTCATTAAACTTACACAATTGTTCTCGGAAACCACTTGACTTTGTTTTATATTATCCTATAACTGCCTAAAATAGAAGAGAAACGATTATATTATCTTTGCGGCATAGGAATTGCTTCATTTTGTATCTGCTCAATATTTCGGGAAGACCAAATTTGACTGTGTCCTTCGGTGGAATTGTGAGCCATAAGATAATGAAGGAAGACACGATTAATGATTGCAATTATTGATTATAAAGCGGGAAACCTGAAAAGCGTAGAGCGTGCCCTGAACAGGCTGGGATTTCCATGCGGTATTACCCATGACAAAAAAGAGATCCTGAGTTCTGAGAGGATTGTCTTTCCGGGCGTGGGCGCTGCCGGAAAGGCCATTGACGACCTTAGACATCTCGGACTCGATCTGGTCCTGAGGCAGGCCATTGAGGCCGGAAAACCGGTTTTAGGGATCTGCCTGGGCGCGCAGATTATTTTAGATAAAAGCGAAGAAAACAACACACCGTGTTTGGGATTGATACGAGGGGAGGTCAAATTATTTCCTTCTCCCCTTGTGTCAGCAGAAGGTGAGCGTCTTAAGATCCCACACATGGGATGGAATGGCCTAAATGTAATCAGGCGGCATCCGGTACTGGAAGGTGTTATGCCTTCCGATGAGTTCTATTTTGTTCATTCCTACTATCCGATGCCAGCCTCTGATCAATTCGTCATCGGCACAACCGAGTATGGTATCGGGATCCCGTCCGTAATCGGCAACAGAAATCTCATCGCCACACAGTTTCATTTGGAAAAGAGCGGGGTCCCCGGCCTGAGGATTTTGAAGAACTTCTGCGATTGGGACGGTCAAACATGCTGAGTAAACGGATCATACCCTGCCTTGACGTGAGGGAAGGAAGGACGACCAAGGGTATAAAGTTTAAACAAAATGTGGACATCGGTGACCCGGTCGAGATGGGCAGGCTCTACTATGAAGAGGGAGCGGACGAAATAGTTTTTTACGACATAACCGCCTCAAATGAAAGACGTGATATCATGATAGATGTGGTCAGCCGGGTGGCCGGGGAGATCTTTATCCCCTTTTCCGTGGGTGGGGGGATAAGGACCTTGGAGGACATGCGGAGAGTCCTTTTGGCCGGGACGGAAAAGGTCAGCGTAAACTCCGCTGCGATTAAAGACCCTGATATTATCTCCAGCGGAGCGGAGGCCTTTGGAAGCCAGTGCATTGTCCTTGGTATGGATGTTAAAAGGGTGAACCCCTCGGCCACGATTCCAACCGGTTATGAAATGGTTATCAACGGGGGGAGGACCTATACCGGAATTGACGCCTTAAAGTGGGCTAAGAAGGCTGAGGGATTAGGGGCCGGGGAGATCTGCCTTAACTCTATTGATGCCGATGGGACCCAGGACGGTTATGAATTGACATTAACCGCGCTTATTTCGGAAAACGTGAATATCCCCGTCATTGCCTCAGGAGGCGCCGGGAATATTGACCATATCCACGAGGTGCTCACAAGAGGGAGGGCCGATGCTGCCCTTGTTGCTTCCATTATTCATTATGAGACCTATTCTATCAGGGAGATTAAGGAGAGCCTTCATGCCCGGGGGGTTAAGGTACGCATGACATGGTAAAAAGAGTATGGCGTGGGCAGTGGGCAGGTCTGCGTTTCCCCGTCTGATCCCGCCAACGGCGGGAAAAATATGTATACTTTGTGGTTGCGATAAGATAAAAGATGAATCCCGCTTACCAGCGCGACCAAGACGTGAAGAAACAAACATCGACTTTAGGCACTTTTCCGGCTTCTGAATTCTGTCTCCTGACTTCTGGGTTCTATCCTTTCCAGTTGCGGGTATGCCGCATTAGCGATTATTAGAGTCTATTAGATTACGATTATGATTACTAAAGCAACTCCATGAGACCATGAAGGCACTCTTAGCATTAGAAGACGGGACCATATTCCATGGCAGATCCTTTACAGGCCATAATGAAACAGTGGGTGAGATGGTCTTCAATACAAGTATGTCGGGTTATCAGGAGATATTGACCGATCCCTCCTACTGCGGCCAGATGGTTACCATGACCTATCCCCTGATCGGCAGCTACGGGGTTAACGAAGAGGATGTTGAATCGGACAGGATTCAGGTCAGGGCGCTCTTTGTGAAGGAGTACCAGGAGTATCCCAGCAATTACAGGTCACAGAGAAACCTGGCCGATTATTTGAAGGCCAATAGTGTCCCGGGTGTGGAAGGGATCGATACACGGGCACTCACGAGACATATAAGGGTCCAGGGTGCAATGAAGGCCGCCCTGTCAACAGAGGATCTTGACTCCGACGCCTTAGTGGAAAAGGCGAGGCATGCCCCTGATATGGTGGGCAGGGATTTAGTGAAGGAAGTGACCTGCGGTGAGCCCGTTTTGTGGCAAAATGGCAGGCCCGTCAGGATTGAAGGGGGGCTTGATCACTTTCAATGGCCGGAAATGCCCGGGCGTTTTCGTGTGGTAGCCGTCGACTACGGCGTGAAATACAATATTCTCAGGTCCCTGGAGGAGAGAGGCTGCACTGTCCTTGTTATGCCTGCTGGAACGAAGAGCGAGTCCATTAGCACGCTCGATCCTGACGGTCTCTTTCTCAGCAACGGTCCGGGAGACCCTGCCGCGGTTCCCTACGCAGTGGAGGCTATCCGGGACCAGATCGGGCGAAGACCGATCTTCGGGATATGCTTAGGTCACCAATTACTTGGATTAGCCCTTGGAGGCAAGACCTTTAAACTCAAGTTCGGCCACCGTGGGGCAAACCAGCCCGTGAAAGATCTAAAGACCGGCAAGGTGGAAATCACCTCACAGAATCACGGTTTTTGCGTTGATATGGAATCATTGAAAGACCCTGACATTGAATTAAGTCATATCAACCTCAATGACGGGACTTTAGAAGGCCTGGTCCACAGAAAGCTCCCCCTTTTTTCCGTTCAATACCACCCTGAAGCATCTCCCGGACCACACGATGCCTCCTACCTGTTTGACCGATTTATTGGATTGATGAAGAGGGATTGAAGATCCCATGCCCAAACGCACAGACATAAATAAGATTCTCATAATCGGTTCCGGCCCCATAGTCATCGGCCAGGCATGTGAGTTCGATTATTCGGGCACACAGGCCTGTAAGGCGCTGATGGAAGAGGGTTACAAGATCGTTCTTGTAAACAGTAATCCAGCCACCATTATGACAGATCCTGAAACGGCCCATCGCACCTATATCGAACCGATTACTCCTGAGATAGTGACCAAGATAGTTGAAAGGGAGCGGCCACATGCCATCCTTCCCACCCTCGGGGGACAGACGGGGTTGAATACGGCCATAGGGGTGGCCGAGACCGGGATCTTGGAAGATCTGAACGTGGAGATGATCGGCGCTTCAATACAGGTAATACACAAGGCCGAAGATAGAGAGCAGTTTCGGGATGCCATGACGCGGATCGGTCTCAGGGTCCCTGAGAGTGGCATTGTCAGGGATATGGGCCAGGCAAAGGCCGTGGCCGAGCAGATAGGATACCCCGTTATTATCAGGGCCAGTTTTACCTTGGGAGGCTTTGGCAGTGGTGTCGCCTATAACAGGGAGGAGATGGAGAGGATTGCCAAGACAGGTCTTGACGCCAGTATGATCTCAGAGATTATCATGGAGGAATCCCTCCTCGGATGGAAGGAGTATGAATTAGAGGTCATGCGGGACTTCAGCGATAATGTGGTCATTATCTGTTCCATTGAGAATTTCGACCCCATGGGAGTCCATACCGGTGACAGCATCACAGTGGCCCCTGCACAGACCCTCTCGGATCGTGAATATCAGTTGATGAGAGATGCGGCCATCGCCATTATCAGGGAGATCGGTGTGGAGACCGGCGGTTCCAACATCCAGTTTGCCATACATCCTGACACTGGTGAGATGGTGGTCATAGAGATGAATCCGAGGGTCTCCAGGAGTTCTGCCTTGGCCTCAAAGGCCACCGGTTTCCCTATCGCCAAGATAGCAGCCAAACTCGCCGTAGGGTATACCTTAGATGAAATCCCGAATGATATTACCAGGGAAACTTTGGCCTCTTTTGAGCCCACTATCGATTATTGTGTGGTCAAGATGCCGCGATGGCCCTTTGAAAAATTCCCGGGTGCCGAGGACTATCTGACCACCTCTATGAAGTCGGTCGGTGAAACCATGGCCATCGGGAGGACCTTTAAGGAGGCGCTTCAAAAGAGTGTCAGGTCCTTGGAGATCGGGCGTTTTGGTCTGGGGGCCGATGCATCAAATGCCCTCCGGCATCATCCTGATCTCTATGAGATCGAAAAGGGCCTTATTCAACCAAATTCAAATCGCCTTTTTTATGTCCACGAGGCATTTGAGCAGGGTTTTCCCATAGAGAAAATACATGACCTGTCAGCGATTGATCCATGGTTCCTTTTCCACATCCAGCAGTTGCAACTCATGGAAGGACAGCTTAGGGATATGGCGAGTGGAGGGTCTGGACCGGATGAATTAAATAAGGATTTTCTGAAACGGGTAAAGGAATATGGGTTTTCCGATATCCAACTTGCCAAGATCTTTGATAGCAGTGAACAGAGAATACGAGAGATACGAAAGTCGAACGGCGTAGAACCTGTCTACAAGTTAGTAGACACCTGCGCGGCCGAATTTGAAGCCTACACCCCTTATTATTATTCAACCTATGAGCAGGAAAGCGAGATCCGTGCATCTAATAGGAAAAAGGTTGTGATTTTAGGAGGGGGGCCAAACAGAATAGGGCAGGGGATTGAGTTCGATTATTGCTGCGTGCAGGCATCTATGGCCCTTAAGGAGATGGGGATAGAGAGCATTATGGTCAACAGTAATCCCGAAACGGTCAGTACGGATTATGATACCTCTGACAGACTCTATTTTGAACCCCTGACGAGAGAGGATGTCCTTAACATTGTGGAGCAGGAAAAACCCGAAGGGGTCATCGTCCAGTTCGGAGGACAGACCCCTCTGAATATTGCTGTTCCCCTGAGAGAGGCCGGGGTCACCATATTGGGAACCAGCCCTGATAGTATAGACCGGGCAGAGGATAGGGAACGTTTCCAGAGGCTGCTTAAGAAATTGAAAATCCTCCAGCCTGAAAACGGGATTGCCACAGATAAAGATGAGGCGTTTAGAGTGGCGGACAGGGTCGGCTACCCTGTTGTGGTAAGGCCATCATTTGTATTGGGCGGCCGGGCCATGGAGATTGTTTATGACAGGAAAGATCTGGAATTTTACATGAAGGCGGCTGTTCAGGTTTCTCCTGGAAAGCCTGTTCTTATTGACAGTTTTTTGGAAGCTGCAACAGAGATCGATGTTGATGCCATTTCAGACGGGACTGATACGGTGGTGGCGGGGATCATGGAGCATATAGAAGAGGCGGGCATACACAGCGGGGATAGTGCCTGCGTCCTGCCCCCGATCTCTCTATCCCCTGAGATCCTGGACCAGATAAAGGAGCAGACAAAGGCCATCGCAAGGGAATTGAATGTAATAGGGTTGATGAACATCCAGTATGCTGTCAAGGGGGGGGTTGTCTATATCTTAGAGGTGAACCCGAGGGGTTCCAGGACGGTACCCTTTGTCAGCAAGGCGACAGGTATTTCCGTAGCAAAGCTTGCCACAAGGGTTATCATGGGAGAACGTGTGAAGGACCTTGGCATTCCCACCGAGATCACGCCGGCGCATATCTCTGTAAAGGAATCGGTCTTCCCGTTCAGCCGGTTTCCCGGTGTGGATTCTATCTTAGGGCCTGAGATGAAGTCCACTGGCGAGGTAATGGGTATCGATCAATCCTTCGGTCTGGCCTTTGCCAAGTCCCAGTTGGGAGCCGGGCAGAGGCTGCCGCTCTCAGGGAGGGTTTTTATCAGTGTCAAGGATGATGACAAGATGACCATGCTGTATACCGCCTCCCGCTTTCACAGCTTGGGATTTGAGATCCTGGCCACTAAGGGTACATCGAGGTTCCTCGCGCACCACCGAATCCCTAACAGGGTGGTGAACAAGGTAAGAGAGGGGCGGCCCCATGTTGTGGACATGGTCAAGAACGGGGAAATTGATCTTATCATTAACACCACGAGCAACAAGAAGACCGTGGCCGAGTCCTTCTCCATCAGGAGTGCGGCCCTCGCATTTAATATCCCCTATACGACTACCCTTGCAGGCGCCACTGCCACTGCCCTGGCTGTTGAATCGATGATTGAGGGCGAACTCAAGGTCAAGACAATACAGGAATACCATCAGAATTGAATATTGGGGATTCGATACTCGATACTGGATCCTGGTTACTGGCCGTGGCGAAGCGGCCTCCGGCTCGGAGAGAAATCCCGGTTCATCGGGGTTGCTGGCGATTGATGATGGAGGCGTGAATAATCTGTGTTAATCTGTGTAATCTGAGGATAGAATTGAGGATTGTGAAGGTGAAAAACCGAATGAACAGGACGAAATTACTTCCGGAGAGGCCTAAGGATGAATGTGGGGTCTTTGCCATATACGGGCATGAAGAGGCTGCCAAGATGGCCTATTTCGGGCTGTATGCCTTGCAGCACCGGGGGCAGGAGAGCGCAGGTATTGTTACCTCTGACGGCGCCCAAATGTATGAGCACAAGTCCATGGGTCTGGTGCCTGAGGTCTTTAGCGAAGAGACCTTGAACGGTCTGCAGGGGCATATAGCCCTCGGGCACGTGCGGTATTCCACCACAGGCTCTTCACTCATTGCAAATGCCCAACCTTTCAGGGTCCAATATGCCGGCAGGTCTTTTGCGATTGCCCATAACGGCAACATCGTGAATGCCCTGCAGATTCGGTCGGAATTGGAAAACAGCGGATCTATCTTCCAGACCACCATGGACAGCGAGGTGGTGCTTCATCTCATAGCGAAGTCCTTTAAATTGGGGCTGGAACAGGCCATGGTCCAGACAATGACCCAGATCAGGGGGGCCTACTCGATGGTTGTCATGACCGAGGATGGTATTATTGCGGCCAAGGATCCAAATGGTTTCAGGCCTCTCTGTATTGGACGACTGAATTCCGGCTATGTGGTGGCGTCAGAGACCTGCGCACTTGACCTGGTGGAGGCGGAATATCTCCGGGAGATAGACCCGGGTGAAATAGTCGTTATCAATGGTGAGGGTTTAAAGAGTATACCCTCGGGAATAGAATCGCGCAAGAGCCAGTGCATCTTTGAGTTGATATATTTCGCGCGGCCGGACAGCAATATATTTGGCCAGAATGTGTACCTGTTCCGCAAGAGACAGGGGGAACTCCTTGCAAAAGAGTTCCCCATTGAGGCGGATCTCGTCATGCCCTTTCCCGATTCAGGCAATTACGCTGCCATCGGCTATGCCCAGGCATCTGATATCCCTTTTGAGATGGGTGTCATCAGGAACCATTACGTGGGAAGGACCTTTATCCAGCCATCCCAGAGCATGCGCGATTTCGGGGTGAAGGTGAAGCTAAATCCGGTCAAGGAGCTTCTAAGGGATCAGAGGGTGATCATAATTGAAGATTCCATTATCCGTGGTACGACTGCTAAGACCAGGGTCCATACCTTAAGAGAGATAGGCGCTAAGGAGGTCCACATGCTTGTCAGTTGCCCCCCGCATAGGTTTCCATGCCATTACGGGATCGATTTTTCAACCAGGGGTGAACTGATTGCGGCCCAGAAATCGGTTCAGGAGATCTGCGATTTCGTGGGGTTAGACAGCCTTGGTTACTTAAATATCGACTACTTGGAACAGGCATCCCATATCCCCAAAGAGGAGCTCTGTTTTGCCTGCTTCAACGGGAAATATCCTGTCCCCATTGACGAAAAAGTCTCCAAATACTGCTTTGAATAATAGGTGAGCGTTCATAGGTTCAGGGTTCAAAGTTCGGGGAACCTCTGAACCGATGAACAGTTACAAAGGGTTTAGGGCTCAAGGTCCTTTACGGCCTGTAGCAGGGTATCGAAAAGCTCCTCGGTGTCTTCCTTTTCAAGGCATGAGAATGCCACCCGGAGATCTGTTTTGCCTAAGGAGATGAGACCGATCCCATATTTATCAAGGAGATGGACCCTGAGCGGTTCCGCTTCAACCGTTTTCAGCCGCAAACACATGAAATACCCTGAATTAAAAGGATAAGGTTCCCAGGCGTCATGGTATTGCGGGTTTGAAAGTACCCTTTTTACCTCCCGGGCCCGCCCTTGCATGATCTTGAATTTATCCGCCTTTTCTGCAAGGAAATCTTCCGATTGCAAGGACTTGAGCACAATTTCCTGGCTCAGATGGCAGGCGTTGGATATGGAGCCTCTGACCGCTCCGGCCGTTTTCTTTTCCAGAGCATCATAAACCGGCCTTGACTCGCCGCTCACTGACGCGCCATAAGTGATGAAGCCTACCCGCAGACCCCACACGAAATTTTCTTTTGTTGCCCCATCTAACTTGATGGCAAGGAGCCTTGGGTCATTACCGATCAATTTTGTAAAGATCGATTCTTTTAATGCATCGTCCGTATAGAAGAGTCCGAAATAGGCATCATCCGTTAGTGCCAGGACATTGGTTCCACCCCGGGCCGCTCTTTTCAGAATATCAACGATTTCATCCGCATCTTCGGGCGTGACAGTATAACCGGTGGGATTGTTGGGAAAGTTGAGTATGGGAATAATCTTTTTTCTCGATTCGGCCTCCGTGTTAACACAGGCCTCGAATTCTTTCAGATTGAATTTTCCCCTGTTGTCAAAAAGGGGATAGTGTACAATTCTGGCCCCCCTTCGGACCGCGAATATGAGGTTATAATTCCCCCACAGTTTGTCAGGAAGGATAATCGTATCGTCCGGGTCCACCCACATATCAGAAACCACGCTGAGGCCATGGGTGATGGCATTGGATACAATGGGGAGGCTCACCTCTTTACCCTTTAATGAAGGGTTTTTCCTGAATATCTCATCCTGCCACGTTTGACGGAGAGGCATGATGCCGAATGATGGGGCATAGGTGAGAGCCTCCTTAGGTCGGATCGCATTCAGCATGGTCATAACAGATGGGAGGTGCATGGTCCGCCCCTTTTCAGTTGCCATGCCGATGGTAGCGTTAAATTTATGGGCCTTTTCCTTTGCCTCAGCACCCTGGGAAAGGATCCCTTTTGGGAAAAAAAGGTTTTTCCCAACATGAGACAGCATCTCATAGATATGTTCATTCCCTGCCCTGATAATTTCGTTCAGCTCTTCCGCAATAGGATTCATGTGTGAACTCCTCTCTGTCATAACTGTTCCTGATATGTTCATCCCTTCCGATTGATTAGCCGTTGGTTCTGAGATTTGTCAAGTAAAATTATAAGATATTTTCGGATTCATAAATCTCCTGGGCCCTTGTGAGAGCGGCAAGGTCATCAATACCCATTACCTCTTCTTCATCTTCCGCAAGGATATATCCGACAGAGAGGCCGTCACCATGCATGTATTCGATGAGGTCCGTTATGAAATACTCTTTCACACTGCTCAATCTGCCATTGACCTCCTTTTCAACTAAGTGAGGTTTTGAGGCAAGCACAGGAAGGTAACGGAGGAGGGCTTCTTTTTTGGCGGCATAGACCCCTGAATTGCAGATTTGAAGCTCCTGTTGCCTCTTTTCGGGATATTTCTTCCAGTATTTCCATTCTGTGATTTTTTTAACCTGATTCCCATCCGTCTCAATCACGCCATATTGCTTTCGGGATTTCGGTCTGAAGCCGAGGACAATCAGCGCATGGTCTTTTAGACATCTTACAAGCTCCATATATGTTTTTCTCTTGACAAAAGGCACGTCGCCCATAGTGACAATCAGCCGATCATAGTCCCCGGTTTCCAAAAAGGTGAGGGCTGCAAGCAAGGCCCCTCCGGTGCCGTTGAGTTCAGGCTGTTCATGGTAAGTTAGATCGAGGTCACGGGTGGCCTTTATCACATCATCTTTTTTGTGGTTGACGACCACGGCCTTTATCCCGGGAGGAAGATTCGCCAAGATGTGAAAAAGAATAGGGTGATGTCCCTCATAAAAAGATTTTTCGGGAAGGAGGGGCAAAAGTGTCTTGTTGCCGTTGTACCCTTTCATACGGCTGCCCCTTCCTGCGGCTAAGATTACGGATGCTGTTTTCATATTTCCTAAGCCTTTGAACCTGTGAATTGTTAGGGATGATGCATGGTTGGGCTGAAATAGTCAAGGGCCAAAAAGATCCAACGGTATTTGTAGGACGGTGGGAAAGCCGAATTTTCACTTTACCCTGAATTTTTCTGCATGGGGTAATGGAACCTATCGATGATTTTAGCTTTGATGAGTGGTAGTTTCTGTGCTATATGAGGTTTTAGAAACTTGGTAAGGGACTGTCCGGAAATAAATTGGGCAAGATTGCGTTTTGATTTCGGTTGGATTTGGCTGCTCCGATTGAGCAAAACCGCAGGAATAGTAATACTATTTCGAGGATTTTCCGATTGAGGAGCGGCCAAAGGCAGCCAGAATCAGGGCCTAAGATGTTCAAGTTATTTCCGGACAGTTCCTAATGTCTTTGTTTATGTCATAACCTATTGAGTAACCTAAAAGATGAGGAGAGTGAAATGGCGAAAAAATTATGGCACGGAGCCAAATGGCCTGAGGGGGTTCCTTATGAAATCGAGGGGTATGAGAAGCCGCTGTTTTCCATTTTAGATGATACCGCGCGTGACTACCCGGACAAGACCTATACCATCTTCAACGACTTCACGCGTACCTTCGCCGAGGTGAAGAATACTGCCGATCGTGTGGCCAATTTTCTCGTTTCGCGAGGCATCAAACCTGGGGACCGCGTTGGCATCTTTCTCCCCAATCTGCCCCACTATCCGGAGATCTTCTTCGGTATCCTTAAGGCAGGGGGCGTTTGCGTGACCTGCAATCCCCTTTACCAGGCATCAGAATTGAACTTTCAACTTAAAGACTCCGGGGCCAAGGCGGTTTTTGCCATGGATCATCCCGAGTTTTATGCTACAGCGGTGAAGGCCATAGTGGGTTCTGATGTGGAGACAGTCGTCATCTGCAACGTAAAGTCGTACCTCCCCTGGCTAAAGGGCTTCTTAGGCTCGCTGTTCGGAAAAATCCCCAAGGCCGACAGCTATGAAACTGGCCATCTGATGTTTGATGATATTGTCAGATCGGCCCGCCCAGAGCCTCCTGAACTCGATATTGATGCGGTCAATGATGAGGCCCTGGTCCTCTACACCGGCGGCACTACAGGCGTTCCAAAGGGTGCCAGGTTGAGCCACGCGAACCTGCTATCCAATGTCATGAGTACCGAACAATATGCCCGTATCCCCCTTGGTGTGGGAGAGAAGCCTCAGAAAATTGAAAAGGGGGGTGCTCATACCTACCTTGGCGTTTTACCCTGGTACCACAGCTTTGGCCTCACTCTATGTATGTTGACAAGCTGCATCAATGCATCCCGGCTGGTATGTATACCGGATCCCAGGGCAGGCGATCCACCTTTCACAGGGGTCCTTGAGGCTGTTGAGAAGTATAAGGTGACCATTGTGATCGCAGTGCCCACTATCTATTCGGCCTTTGTCAATCATCCGCTACTCGACAAGTTTGACCTCTCATCGATTGTCGGGTGCGGTTCCGGGGCGGCCCCGCTGCCAGTTGAGGTCATTAAGCAATTTGAGGAGAAGACCGGGGCCGTTATTTTCGAGGGTTACGGTCTTACCGAAACCTCGCCCGTTATCACCTTGAATCCGACCAACACGGACCAGCGCAAGATCGGATCTGTCGGAATGCCCTTTCTGAGTACTGACATCAAAATGGTGGATCTGGAAACAGGACTTCAGGAATTACCCCAGGGCGAGGATGGGGAGATCGCTGCGTCCGGGCCACAGATCATGTTAGGGTACTGGAACAAACCCGGGGCCAACGAGGAGGTGTTTAGGGAGATTGACGGTAAACGATATTTTCTGACCGGCGATATCGGTCATTTTGATGAAGAGGGATTCATTGTCATTACTGACCGGAAGAAGGACTTGATTATTGTGGGCGGTTTCAACGCCTATCCCAAGGAGATTGAAGAGGAGATCTATACCCATCCCAAGGTGGCCTTGGTGGCAGTGGTGGGAGTGCCCGATCCCCGTTCCGGTGAGGCAGTCAAAGCCTTTATCCAGCTCAAGCCGGGGGAGGAAGCCACTGAGGAAGAATTTCTGGAGTTTTGCAAGGGCAAGTTGGTCGGGTATAAGCGACCCCGTGCAATCGAATTCCGGGACAGTCTGCCCGTTTCTGTTGTAGGCAAGGTGTTGCGTAGGGTCCTTCGCGATGAAGAGCTGAAAAAGACAAAAAAGTAGGCAGTTTAAAGTATGGAGTAGGCAGTAAGTAGTAGGCAGAAGGGGATAGATGAACTTTTATTTTGCGGCTGCTTACTCCTTACAGCCTACTGATTACTTCTTTTGTCCCCGCAATCCTATGAAGGCCTCTATGGAGCGGGGATTATAATATTTGGAGGTGAAAGAATGTTTAAAAATATCCTGGTTCCTACTGATTTCTCGGACGACGATAGTCATGCACTCGATATTGCCGTAAAGCTCTGTTCTCTCGATGGTGGAAAAATCAAACTGCTGCATGTCATAGAGATTATAGCCAACACGAGTTTCGAGGAGTTCAAGAATTTCTACACAACCTTGGAAAAGCGATCCTACAGTGACCTGAGTGCCATGGTTGCTCAATTCCAAGAGGGTGAGGCGAAGATAGAACCAGAGGTCATATATGGCAACAGGGCCCAAGAGATCCTCAGATTTGCAGGAGAAAACCATATCGATTTGATTGTGATGAAATCGCACAGAATTGATGTGGAGGACAGGGCACAGGGTT
>Ga0307425_1000116_pt1 | contig 45871 bp, 68 predicted proteins | sample SalMarWE160330MG_FD_202152 | JGI IMG/M metagenome (GOLD analysis project Ga0307425, IMG submission 202152) | Salt marsh sediment microbial communities from the Plum Island Ecosystem LTER, Massachusetts, United States - WE1603-30 | ecosystem: Environmental > Aquatic > Marine > Intertidal zone >... | reverse complement strand
TACAGGGTTTTGCAGTGGGACCGGTGTTCCGTCCTGCCGAATGAAGTGTTGTGTTTGTACAGGATGATTTTCTACCTTCACTTCTTCAACGGGTTCAAACCGGTTTGTCTCTGGATTCATCATGATTCTTCATCTCCTTTCGAATTTTTTATTATCAAGATCCTTGGCCCAAGCCTCCTCGGATCTGAGCTTGTTTTGCTTATTTGATTGGCCTCGGTCTACTGCCCTTCCATCCAGTCCACCCGGGCCATTCTTCCTGAGATCTGAGCTTGTCAAGATAGTCCTCAATGGACATCTCGTCCTCACGTTCAACACCATTTGACGTCGGTATCGCAACGCGAGACAGAGACGATTGGTTTCTCGCAGTGTTGAATCCACTTCTCGCGCGCCGAATCCATTCCGACTCGTTCGACGATATTTTCGGATTGGTTCTCGCGTCGTCGACGGCCTGCTTTCCTTCAGACGTGATGTCGTACTCAACACAGATCTCTCCGTTGTAATCAGATTTTACCGACGATACGAAGCCGCGTCGCTCGAGAAATCCGAGGGCGAGTCGAACGTCTTTGACATCCTCGCGGATTGACTCGGCGATCATGTGGCGAGTCCAGATAACACCATCGAGACGAATGAATTGCTTCATCACAATTAAAATTCGAAACGCTGTAGATTCTATGCCCACTCTGGCTCCTCTGCTGGGAAAACTCTCAGCTTTATACCGTGCTCCTCGAGGAGATCGTTGAGTTTGTCCACGGCATCATCCTCTGTGCCGTAGAAGATCTCCTTGTGTGAAACACCATCCGGTATCTCAAAACTCAACTCCCAGTATCTCGGATCATCTTTGATGATCTCGTCCAATTCTTTTCTCTGCTCTGGCGTTATCATATTATCATTTCACCGTTGACGCATCGCCCTTCGCGGCGAGCTCAAGCTCATTTTTTTCAGCGATGGCAATGGCCATGAGTCGCTTTAGCCGGATCACATTGTCCTCAAGCTCAAGTAGCTGCGCTCCGCATACTTCAATGCGATACTTGAGCTCATCGATTCTTTTCTGATGACTCATTGCTTATATCCTGTATCATCTTGACCATCGCAAGCATTGCCCTTGCCAGGGCGTGATCGCGGTTTGGAAGCCCGCTATCGACATCAATCATATCCGGAAACGTAAGGTGCTTACGCGCGCTTGCAAGCTGCTTGTCTGCGCTCTGGAGTGGCTTGCTTCCGTGCCTCTTCTCACCGTGACCCATCACCCTGTGTATTCTCGCACGCACATCTGGATCGACGATACCGAGGCACAGCTGTCCGAATATGTTGTGTTCGTTTGGTGTCATTCCAATCCTCTCTTTTCGAACTCAACGCGAATGTCATCCTGCTTGAATCCTCGCGCCATGAGTTCCGATTCAAGCCACTGGTCCACGAATCGCCGATTGGATTCGGACTCCATGTCTGAGTTTACGAGCAGAAGATATTCAATCCATTCCGAAAGTGTCATCATGCCCTAATGATCTGTCTGAATTCACATTCGCTCTCGAACATGGTCACGTATCCGCATCGCGGGCAATCGGCGCCGTTGTTTTCTGTCCATTCCCACAACGCATAACAAAATGTTGGGATAGTATCGGTTACTGGTGACCAGGTACCACACTTTGGACAACGCGCTTCTTTCTCTATTTTTCGTTCACCCATGGGCCACTCTGCCTCTTCCGAGGACCGCGTGGAGAAGTCCACGTCATTTTATCTGCCTTAGAGGCAAACCGCTAAGCTTGCCTATCAGGTATTGTTTCTGTTCGTCCGTAGCCTTGTCCAAACGGAACCCCGATTCATCGCAGATGACGGCTATACGATCGCCCCATTCGTCTCCCCACGCGCTCTCCGCCAACTCGTAAACCTGCTTCAGGAGTTCGGCAGATTCCACCTTTGGATCTGGATTCGCGACTGGATGCGAATCCAAAGATTGCTGCCATGACCACAGCATCTCGAGGTCTTTGGTTGTCCAGTCTTTGGCGGGTTTTCTGACGTACGCCTCCGCCTCTTTGACCGATATGCCCTTTTTTCTGAGTCGGGCTATCGCGTTGAGGTTTCGCTCCGTGTCTACAGTGTCCTCTGGTGGAATTGGTGGATCGTCCGCATCGGGCATGTCCTTGGTGGCGATTCCGAGCAGGGCAAGTGCCGTGTACCGCTCGAGGTAACTCTGTGTGCTACCTATGGCCTGTATTGGATTCTTCCTGCCCGAGCTGTCTGGCGGGGCCGACATCGTGGTTTCCTCGTAATGCCCGTCTATATGGGTGAGCCGACATGTCACTCTGACCATCCCGTCGCTGGTTGTCGGTATCCAGATGAGCGAAAACCCATACTCATTTAAATACGGAGTTACGACCTCCATGGCATACGACAAGGTCGTGAATCTGTAACTCGTAATACCCGGCGAGTTCTTGTTCGGATATCTCACCGGCTTGTCTTTTTCGAGAACAGATGGGAGTTTGCTTTTCAACTGCACTATGCTCCGGGTGTACGCTGCTCGAGCATTGTCACGCTGCCACTCCCTTTGGAGCTCCATAAGCTCTCGCAGGGACTGTGTGTCAAGCCCGCCACCGCGCATGGCTGCAACGACCATCGGATGCATCTTGTCGGCTTCTATTGCCACCTCTGGCGCTTTGACGATGTGTGTGTCAGTCATATCACTTATTCCCTTGACTCAAGTTTCAACATGAGATCTCTCAATAATTCTATGTGTCTCTCAATTTCTTCTTTCACAAAATCTTTCGTATCATATAGGTAATATCTATGGGTCCAGTGTTCATCACCATTGGCGCCTATAAAAAGGTAGTTATCTAGATCTTTATGTTTATTCATTATTTTGACGCGCTTGAATGTACAAGCGCGTCCGTCGAAAAAGTAAAGCTCATCACCTATGTTATATTCGTGATCGTGTATCATTCATCCAGATCCTTATTTATCTTCCACTCGGACAAAACCCAAAACATCCGAGTCGAGCACATACCGGGCCACCATCCGGCCTCAGTGCAGTCCATGTACCGACTCAGGTATTTTTTGTATTTTCTCTGGCCATCTTCGTAGGTCCCGTTGACCATGTCGAGGACTAGCTTGTCGACGAAGCTACTACCATGAGACGCGTGGATAAACACGAGCAGCGGCAGCACTTCGCCGCTTATCAGCCCGGCCCTCACGCAGCCATCATGGTACCACGCGACCTGGCCATGGTAGTTGTATTTCTCAGCGTCTCGCAGGATCGCATCGACTGAGTCGTGTCGCGTCATCTTCAGATCGACGATGCGGTCCTTTAAAAAGTCAACTCGACCCTTACATTTCAGTCCAGCGGTTTCCCATGTGACGATTTTCTCATATTCGCCGCCGGTGAAAATGGACCGCAACTCGTCGTCGTTGCTGGCATAGTCGGCGCACCTTTCGGCCATCCGGAAATCTGCCTCGGATATTACCTGAGCTCCGTCCGGTATCGACAGAAGCCACGCTGCCTTATCTTTCTTCGCATCCTTGGTGCGGCCGTCTCCAAAGTTGGGTTGGAAAATATACTCGGCGTCAAATCGAGCAGGCTCAAGGATCTTGCAGTGGACAGCCCGTCCGGAGACGTACGCGGCTTTGTCCCTGATCTCCTTTGGATGATCAAACAGGTGCCTCGCCCTGGCTGGAGTGTTCTCCATGAGCTTCAGTGTTGACCAGTTCAGGGCGTCTATTTGATCGTATGCTTTAGTCATACCTGTGGACCCCGACACCAAGTTCCATCCGGTAACGTGACCTCAATACCATCGTCGCTCTGTTCATCTTCAATGTACAGACATATTGGCCAGTCTCCTGATCTATAGTGTGGTTCTGGATCAACAAAACACTGGGGCGCACCACAGGTCAAATCGGAATTTGCATCACGCCAAAATCTACACTCTCTGCACTTTTCTATCTTTTTTGTCATTGTACCGGAGCCTCCAGTGATTGGATCTGTCTTTCGATGCGCGTGACGATAGCGCGTAACTCATCTGTGGTGCACTTCGATATTGTCACCTGGATGTCGTCAACGTCCGATTCGGGATCTCGCGTGGCAACGATGCTGATTCTCCGCTTCCGCGGTCCAGGCTTTGGACCCGGCTTCTGACGACCGCCTTTCTCGAGGGCTTTTTTGAGTTGGGCTTCCTGGTACTCCGATTTGTGGCGAGATATTTTCTGTGCCTGACCGAATGAGATCTTGCATTCGTTCTCGGCCTTGATCACCGTTTCGTGCGCTTTTTCGTACGCCGATATCCAGTTTTTGATCGTTGAGAACGAAGCGCCAAACGCTCGAGATACCATCTCTTCGTCTGCGCCCATCTCCAACATACGCTTAGCCTCATATGCCCTCATCAACGGAGTACTGTCGGTTCTGATTTCGTTTTCTATCACCCTGTTTCTGATTGACTCCCACGGCTTCAGCGTCATTACGCGGACAAGTATTTTCAGGTTCAGTTCCGGGTGTTCTTCGGCTGCTATACGCGCAGCCATAACCCGGTGCTTGCCCATAACAACGACGTAATTTTCACCGCGTTTCTTTGCGACAGGAGGATGGTGTATCCCAGAATCGATAATGGAATTTATCAATTCACGGGTCACGGGTATCTCAACCCTCGGATCGTAATCAGGATCGTTTGGATCCGTTACCACGATGAGTCTTGGATCATCTGGATAAAACCCATGTATATTTGTTCTCGTCGTATTCGGTATTGTACCCATTACTGATCCTCCCGTATAAGAATCTGCGCAACAAGCGCAGTGGTTTGAACGCCCTTGTATTCTGACGATACCTTCACCGGCTTATAGTCCTGAATATTTGTCGTGAATTCCCCGAGTGATACGACTCCGCCTCCGATATAGGAGGCGTCCGAAAGCGATACAGCGTCCAATAGGTATCTAGTATTTACAAGTGCCCTACTATCGCCAGTCCCGTAGCCTATTACCGCGGATACCATACCATATATAGGCAGGTCGCACATTGCCCTGACGCTCCCTGAGGAAATTACAAAATCAATTTCACGGGCGAAATTTGATATGCTGTGGATATTCTTAAGCAGCTCTCCACCGAGCTCAAATTCTGCGTGAACATCAAAGCCGAAAAGCGAAGATGGATCTGGAGATACATATAAATCAGTGGGGGAAAGCTCACATTCAATTTCATCTTTTATTTTATTGGTGAACTTCTTATATCCAGTTGGGATATATGAAACCGATATTGGCCATATTTTTTTTGTGTCACCAATGCAATGCAGCCTAATTCCATCAGTTGACCACACGGCACCATCGCACACATGGATTACGTTTAAATGTAGATGTTCTGAATTCATGGCCAAGCAAAGCCAGTCGTACATCGGTTTGTCAATTTTCATCATTTGATTCATAGACAATACCCATCGTCAATATCCGATAATGACAGAAGCTCTCGCTCAACATCTTCACGTTCGCTCTTGATCTTGTTAGATGACTGGTCATCTGGTGTACCTATGCGATCTCCCCACTGCCAGTCTTCGGTACATCGCAGTGGTTTAAGTGATGAATCTCCAAAAGTTGAATAGCAATTGTGAATCCACCCATCATGCACTTTTGCAATTGTCCATTTCGATTTTCGATACTCCTTGAACCAGCAGTATACAGGCTTTAAATCCATCTCTTCTCCAATATCATCCGCCATCTCGATGGCCAATCCACTGGACGGAGGACAGACCACCGAGGCGAAGGACGAGTTGTATTAAATTAACGATTCTGCTTCTTCCACGGCTTCGGCTCGGGAACCTCAAAACCCCATTTCCACGGGTCACCGGCTCTTACCTGCCGGCGGTCCAGCTGATCACACCGCTGGCGCGGATCGACCGGGTTGAGGTGATCAACCCGGAGGCTCTGTCTACTTTGAGGATACCAGTTCCGCTCCAAGCTCGTTGCAGGCGAGCTTACCGAGTTCGTCCTTGTCTTCATCTGTGAGCTTCTTCATCTCCTGCATGCTCACCTTCCGTCCGCCACTGGCCTCAAAAAAGGTCTTGATTGCCTTGATTCTCGTCATCTTTTCCATCGGATTCTCCTTCCTCGTACACCACCATCTCAATACGCGGGCTTCTCACCCGCTTGATGGTTCCTTACTCCGGAGGACACAACCATTAAGAGCCCCACCGCCCGAAGCTGCGGTATTCCACGGGCTTTCCACCCGCTCGCCAGTAAGGACTGGTGGCAGATCGACCGATTTGACGCGATCTCCTCGGCCGAAACAGGCACCCTGGGAGTATCTCGCGATCTCGTGCGGGGTGCCGCGCCGGGTGATACCCCACCCGAGGGCTGATCAGGACCAGCCGGGTTGACGCGATCTCTCCGGCCAGACCAACGGTTGGCCTGCCCCCGGGGCTCGAACCCGGTGAATCCCCACATCGTGGTTGGCAGGCTTGAGGCGGGCTGTTTCGCAGTTTCTCACCCTGTCCACAGCTCCCGCAGGGCCTCGCGCGCACAATTTAACACTCACCCATTCGGCGGATTGTGGCTCCGCTTGCCAGAAGAGCCGTGGGGATTCGAACCCATGACGCAGACGTGTCGGTTATACGCGCGCCTCCCGGTGAGCTCCACCCATGCGTGGCGCCGCCGCAGCTCTCCCCCGATTGCTCGGGTGGCTGAAATGGAGATGGCTGGTGTTTCGGCCTCGACAGGATTGTTGAGTACCGATGAGAAAAAAGCTGACCAAATTCGTTGCATCCCAAACATTTTTTGTTTCTGCCATTCCGCTTCAACCGTTCGGTATTGCCAATTTGCAATGCCCGTGCCAGACTCAAAGCGTTTTTTCAACTTGCTGATTTTATTACACAAACAATATTGGTTGAATTTTGTTCAGTGTTTTAATGGTTTAGAAATTCAGAATAACTACAATTTAGTTTTCATCATTGAAAAATCTAATTGTAATTTTGAAACAATGTAAAAGCATATATATTTCACATGTTTAGATTGACAATAAGCAAGCAACCGTATTCAATTGTGAAATACTGATTTCATCTTTACTGTATTATTATGAAATCGAAATCCTGTCGCAACCATAAGTTAATGAAATCATTACACTTTATTTTATTTTATCACGCGTGATTATCAGGCATGGCAATTGCACTGCTTAGGGGTATGAAGCCGCGAGGCAAAGCAAAGGAGAATGAGATGATCAGCAACGAATACATCAGAGCATGGGGAATCGGCAACGACGCGGGTGATGGGTTTGCCGTCGGAAACGACGGAATGACGTGCGAGGAGGCCGCCGAGGCCGAGGGGTACACGCATCTCGAGGTCGACTGCACCGGACAGGTACTATGCAGCGATGGTGATGACCTCATTGTGATTCGGGACCATAACGGACCATGGGCGGTGCGTATACCGTCCGATGACCTCGACTGACCTTCGACCCCCACTCCGCCCGCCTCGAGGGAGGCGGGCGGCGATGGGCGCCGAAAGGCAACCGATGGCCAACAGGGGGCCGGCACTGCGCGACAGGCGCAAGGAGTTGAAGATGAACATTGAAACAAAAGACATCAAAGCGGCCCTCAGGGAAATGGCGATGGGTTCCGTCGTAATCAACGGCATCCCCGTGGAAAAACGCGGCGCGAATAAATGGACTGTTAGCCGGTGGCGCGTCAAATGCACCGGTATCGCCAAAGCTGCCCGGGTCCTGGATGCTTGGCTGGAGCCGCCCCAGGGGGTGTTTTTGCACGCGGGTGAGATCCGATACGAATAGTTTTTCGACCTCCACTCCGCCCGCCTCTATAGGCGGGCGGCGATGGGCGAAAGGCAACCGCGGGCCAACAGGGGCCGGACAAACGCGCGATAGGCGCAAAGGAGAGGATGAAGATGGCAACATATAGAATAGATGACTATGACTATCAGGCAGCGAAACCTGGGGAGGTATACAGACGTTGGCTTTTCAGTGCTGCAAATGGAGACGAATACTATCGGTCCCAAAAAATTTATCCGGACAATCCCTGTAGGATCAACGTACCCCAGATTCTGGAGGACTACGCCAACAAAGGTCAATGGGGCGGGAGCTATAATAACTCCTGTAGTATGCCTCTTGCGTGTGCCCGGATAGGGGAGGACATGTCAACCACATTGTTGTCATTGGACGAGGTACTCAAACTCGGAACCCTCGAGGACTAACAATGACGGGCGGCGATTGGCGCCGAAAGAAGGAGAAGTGTAATGATTAACAAACTTCATAATTCTCTTGCCTTAGCGAGAGAATTTCTTGAAATAGGTGTTATAAATAGCGTCTCAAAATATTTAGAAGATGCAATGTCAATTGTAGATGATCTTGTGATTGAGATTAAAAACATTAACGACAAGCTCCTTACCTCTCAGGAGAATGTAGAAAAACTGTCTGAGACGTTGTCGCGATTATTCTACGACAAGCAACAAAATGAAAATGAAATCAGATTACTTAAAAAAGAAAATTCTCGCGTAAGGCGCGAGTACATGGTCTTTAAAGATCATGCGGAAAAGGAATTGTCCCAAGCTCGTTTGTATTGGCATGCAGGGTATAAATCAGAGCAAAATGCTCGTAACTCGGTGCGCCTTTCCTACGAAAGGGAGTGTTTACTATCAGAGATAGCGTACGAGAATAAACAGTTAAAGGAGGAGATGTCATGTGTAAAGAAGTTAGCGGCGCCCGTGAAATTAAAATTGGTCCATTGCCAGTTTTCATCGAAGATTGCGTAATAGGGGAAACGTGGGGAGATATTCTCCCTGAAAAAATTGACGAAAAATGGTATGACCAATTTGGTCATCTTGTAACTCGAGAATCAGGGGGATGGTTTGTACATTTGAGTACAGATGACGATCGTATTTTTTATATAGCATGCGATCTTGTAAAAGAATTTGTGGGGCCACAAGCACGCTCTAGCTCTGGATCCCATTATATATTAAGTGATGGAAATTGGAATATTTCAGCTTCGAATGCAATAGAAATTCGAAATATTGCATCCTCTATGAATGTACCAATAGAAGTCGTCAATAATGCGATCATTCATCTAAGAATGACTGACACTGAAAGGGTGAACGAGTCAGATCATGACGCGCTAGAGTCTTTTCCACGTGGAAGATACTATGCTCGAGGGGGAGGGGTACATCTAGACGGAAAACCTTGTGGGCCGTCGTGTCCGCAACGAGTTATTAAAGGAGGCAGGCAATAAAAAAAAGAAGAATACAGTTTTTCAGCGCGGTACCAGGATGTGGATTTTGCGAGAATCGTGGATGAAAACAGCGATTCCTCTCTCATCTTGGTGGAGTGGAAAAACGAAAGCAAAGGGGATCAGAAGATTATCCTTTTGACTCTTAAGGGAGTTGAGCGTTGCCGCGCTGTAGAGATGGATTTCGGTGTTAACAAGAAACATTGCGAGATAGAACCAAACGGTGATCTATGGCGAAATACAAACGGACCGATCTTGGAATACGTATGGTGGCTCGATACGGTCGGCTTCGAAGATTGGTACGCAAAACTTCGGGAAAGAGAAGAGCGTCGCAGACCCATCAAGGTTACCGCGATCAGTTGACCTTCGACCCCCACTCCGCCCGCCTCGAGGGAGACGGGCGGCGATGGGCGAAAGGCAACCAATGGCCATCAGGGGCCCGACAATGCGCGACAGGCGCAAGGAGAAGGAAGATGACAATTGAGAAAATATACGATGACGGTATCATGGCAGAGATAGACCCTGATTCAGATACTCCGCGTTTGCGCGAGTATTTTGCCCACCTCGAGAAGTGTGGGCCTGCGAAAAAATGGGATGATTTAGCAGACCTAAATATCACTGAGGGTGATTTCGTCGATGGACCTTGCCACCTTGGCGTTGACAATGCGGGTACGCTTGTGGTTTTTATTTTGACTCGAATTCCTGATGACCTCTGTAATCAAAATTTTGGCTGGTGTCGTCGACCAAAACTCGGGGTTGCGCATTTTGACTATTCCGGATGTCCGGAATGGTTGAAACAAAAATTCGACCACTATTGGAATCTTTACGGGCGCGCGTTGAAAGACCACTACGACGCAAAAGAAGCAGCTGGATCCAATAGATTCGCGGGATTTTTTGACTGACCTTCGACCCCCACCCCGTTCGCCTCGAGGGAGACGGGCGGCGATGGACGCCGAAGGACAACAATAACAAGGCGTAAAGCCAAGGGGGACAGGATGACCGAATATCAAAAGGCCCTGATAAGGGCAGCCGTAGACGGAGATGTCGGCGAGGTAGAGGCACTGGATGGACTGACGTCCACTGGATTGATCGTCACGGCAGAGGACTACGACATATGGGCGCGATATATCGCGTTCGAAATTGTGTCAAGAAAAGAAAGGGAAGGTGTGAAATGAGGTTTTTTGCAATTTTGGTTTTTGTGATCGGGTGTGAAACTGGCTCTCAATACGACGAGTACGACACGGACAGTGAGATCTACATCGGTTCAGAGACGGAGGCCGTTACGTTCGATGTCGCGACGCCTGACAGCTACGAGGAGGTGTGCGACGACTCCGGACTGTGCTGGTCAAAGCCATTCGTCGCCCAGTACTGGCCATACAGGTGGGAATTGATCATCGATCAGCCCGACATACCGGATTTTGAGGAGCTCAAGTGCCCGGACTACTTCGGCGATGAATGGAGGATACCGACCGAGGATGAGTACTACAGGGCTGCGACAGATTGCACTTTCGGAGCATACTCGGCTGTGCAGACCCAGGGGTGCTCAGAGGACCCGTTGAGCGACGAGTGCTCACACCCTGTGGGGTGCGAACCGTTCGCCGAGTTCGACGACCTGGTGGACTGTACGAGAGTAATCGACTGCCTGTACGAGCAGATCGTTTGCGGACCGGTAACGGTTCCCACTGGCTATCACGAGTATTTTACTAGATGTGTTCGAGAACAATAAGGAGGAGTAAATGTCAGAAAACAAATGTGTCATTAACCCACTTGGAGTGTTTTTGTGCACTTCGAGAAAAATGGTAGACTGTAGCCACTTTTCGGACAGTGGAGCAGTGGTCAACTGCAAACATGTTTTGAATTTTGTTTGCACCTGTCGTGAGGCTAAAATAGAGGCGGCGCGCACCGCCGCAAAAGCGTCTCTGGACAGATGCAGAGATGAGCATGATTCTGTCCTGGATGCGCTCAACAAGCTTGCATGGCTCGTCATGCAGGAGGAGGAGAAGAATGGCAACTCGTAAATCTTTCCAGATCTTCACAAGTGGGCCAGGGGTTACTGCGCTCGATCGTGCAGTGATGAATTTAGTTCGCGGGTATCTAATCAGTCAAATACGAGACACTCCGCAGGAGGTAATCGCCAGTCATGGACTCGTCGCGCACATCTCAAAAAATATCGGGATCAGCGTACAGAGGATGTACAGATTGCTTAGTGATGTCGGTATCGATCCATACTATTGGCACTAATGTGCAGGCTGCTCGCGGACCACGGGATTGATCCGTACGACATTGGAGAGGAGTTAAGGAATGAGCAAAATACAGAAATGCGGTGATGGCCACAGGGAGGCTGACGTGTATCAGGAGAGGGTTTTTGACGCCAGCGGACGCTTGGTCGGATACCGTTACCGGTGTCGACGTTGCAAAGCAACACTGATGGTCCAGTCGGGCGAAAACCTACTGGATAATCCGTTTGACATTTATGAGAAAAGAGATGGCGTAAAAGATGAGTTTGTTCTTGAATCCGTTGAGGTATTGAATGAAGCGAAATAACGAAGAGCATCTAATACAGTGCGGAATCATCGATTGGTATGATCTCCGGTATGGGGACAGGATGTTACTGGCAATTCCGAACGGAGGCGTGAGGGACGCGCGAACCGGCGCCATGCTGAAGCGAGAGGGGGTCCGTGCAGGCGTGTGGGATTTGTTATTGGCCAAGCCAGGCCTACCTGGCCGTCCGGTATCACATGGGCTGTGGATCGAGGTGAAAAGTCCAGAAAGGCGCAACCATAAACTAGGCGGGCTGACCGTGGAGCAATGGCGATTTGGAGTGATAGCAAGCCAAAACGGATACAGATGCAAAGTCGTCTACACAACGCAAAGGGGTATCGATGTCATCTCGCGGTACTTGATGGGTTGACACGCCAAGCGAAACGTGAGATAGTTGTGGTGTGATGAGAATTTTCAACCACAGTCCAATAAGCCAGACGAGTGAGCAGACCTCGCGGAGTTCTCATCACAATCATTCGTCTGGTTTGTTGGGTTGTGGTTTTTCGAGAGGTCTGCTTTGCGACCCACCCTGCTAAACCACCACAAGTTCCGTCGCCTATGCCTTATTCTTGGAGCACCTAAGCCAGCAGTAATTGGATATTTGGAACTCCTATGGTGTTCGGCTTATGAGTCCGGAGATCCCTGTATCGGCGATGCCACTGATGTCGAGCTCGCGTGCGAGTGGGATGGCGCCGCCGGAGAGCTCACCGCAGCCCTCGAGAAATGCGGCGGCCTGGCGCGTTCCGGGTTTATCGATATCGACGACGACGGGATCTATTCGGTGCACGATTTGTTTGACCATGCCCCCGAGTATGTCCAGAAGAGAGCCAAGCGAGAAGCCGACAGAAGAAAAAAGGGAAAGACTATTAGCGACTTACGCAGGGAAGCAGCCGAAAAACGGTGGGGAAAAGATAGTGCATATGAAATGCAAACGGCAGACACTTGCATGCAAACGGAATCTTTTGCAATGCAAACGGATGCAAGCGGATGCAAGCGTCATGCAAAAGTTCGCACTCCCGCTCCCACTCCCACTCCCACTCCCGCTCCCACTCCCGCTCCCGCTCCCACTCTTACGTTTTCAGAAGAAAGTAGATACAGTAATACTCATGTAGCCCCAAAGAAGAAACAACGCGCTCGCGCGCGATTGTCTTACTCTGTTGAATTTGAGACGTTTAGATCCAAGTATCCCAGTCACCGCCTCGGGGGGAAGGCCCAGGACTGGAAGAGCTGGCAGACGGCTAAGGCGGCCGGCATGACGGTCGTAAAGGCTGAGGAGTACCTCGGCTACTGGAAAAAATCACCAAAATGGCAGAGGGACAACGGCTCGTACATCGTGGCGCTGTCCCGATGGCTGCGTGAGGGCTACTGGGAGACAATTCCAGCCGATTTCGAGCCCAGGCCTGAGACCAGGGCCGAGGCAATGCGAAGGCGGACTATAGAGGCTCTCAAGCAGGACCAGAAGGATGAGGACCGTGGACTCTTCTGAGGACAGCAATGACCTGGCTAATCAGCAACGCACTAGAGAGGGCCTACGAGAGCTCGCATTGTTCGCCGGCGCCGGCGGTGGAATACTCGGCGGACACCTCCTCGGCTGGCGCACTGTATGCGCCGTCGAGCGAGACGTCTACTGCGCGGCCGTTCTGGCGCAGAGACAAGATGATGGTATCCTGGCCCCATTCCCTATTTGGTCGGACGTGGAGACATTTGACGGACGCCCATGGCGAGGCCTTGTTGATGTGGTATCGGGAGGGTTTCCGTGCACCAACATATCGTGCGCAGGAAAGGGAGAAGGTATCGACGGACCGGAATCAGGGCTTTGGCGGGAAATGGCAAGAATCGTCGGTGAAGTACGACCCAAATTTGTCTTCGTGGAAAACTCACCGATGCTTATTCGGCGAGGTCTTACCGGAGTCCTCAGTGGCATTGCCGAGATGGGGTATGATGCGAGGTGGTGTTGTGTATCGGCGGCAGACGTCGGAGCGCCCCATATCCGTGATAGGATATGGATACTTGGCTACACCGACGAGTACGGGGAATCAGCTTTTCCCATCAATGTCGAAATGGCCGTGTTGCAAGGCGTGGTTCCCGACTCCACGAAACAACACAGGACCAAGCAAGGACAAGAAGCACATGTCGCTGGACGGATATGCGAAGATGTTTCCGACACCGACGGTTTGCAGGAGAGGGAACAAAGGTGGAGGGTCCGGGAGAGCCGGACCGTATCGTCCATCTTTGCAGGAGATGGCAGCACGAAATCACTGGCCGACGCCGATCGCGAGCGACGCGAAAGGAAGCCTTGGGGCCAAAAGAGGCGATGGGAATCCGAAAACAAATTTGGCAAGAGAAGCATCCCCTGGTGGCCAACTGAACCCGATGTGGGTCGAGTGGCTCATGGGGTGGCCAACAGAGTGGACCGCATTAGAGCACTTGGAAACGGCCAAGTTCCAAGAGTGGCGTCGGCAGCATGGAGGATTTTGAATGAGCGATGAAAATGCGAGATGTCCGATCTGCGGTTCCCGTCTAACCTGGGCCTGGCTCGACGGGTGCAGACAGGTCGTGTGCTGCAACGCACTGTGGGCACAGTGCCCGCCGACGGAAGACAAGGAACCAGGGCCGTTTACGATCGGTTCTTTTCCGCAGCAGCTTGATTTTGGAAGGCAAAAATGAAGAAAGCGAAAATTGACAATGAGGCGTGCGAGTTTTGCGGGAACGTAGAGTACGAAATATCAGCTACACTGATAACGTGCACACGATGCGGATCTACATATGGTCGCGTAAACGGTGCCTGGAAGGTTGATTCGGAGCAGAGAAAAGGCAGTACACAGGAGTCGCAGGGCAATGAGTGAGACATGCAATAATACTGACCACGGGACGGTGCGCGTACTCCTGGACGCGATCGAGCAATGCTTTCAGGGGCGATTCGAAGTCCGTCCCAGGACCAACGACTCAATGGGCACGGTTCAGGTCTGGTACCAGCTGCTAAGAGACCTTCCTGCTCGATGCGTGCTCGCCGGTGGCTATCAGCTCCTCTCTGAGCTCAGACACCCACCAAGCCCTGGAGAGGTACGCCAGGCGGCTTTGGACATCCAGGACGGTGCCCTGGCACCACCTTCGCCTTGGATGGCCTGGGAGCGCGTTCTGAGTGCCTGTGGTGATGGTCTCCTCGACATCCATGATTTGACCGCCGAAGAGTCTCGCGCCCTAAAAATGGTTGGTGGATTGTTTGGTGTCAAAAGCTCGCTAACCCCATCGTACGACCGGAGGCAGTTTTGTGAGGCGTACGAGACCATCATGCGTGAGCGCCGGAAAACGATCGGCGCCATCCCCGAGGTTAGGGCGGTTGTCGACGACCACGCCCCGAGACTCCCGGAGAGAAAACCAGAAGAGGTCGCCGCCGACGACGACATAGAGACTAGGCCAGCATCCCCGGAGGAAATCCGCGATATGTTGAAAAATTTCAATCATTACAAACCTGAGTGGGAGAGGAAGTGAAAACGTGAAAGTGGTAAGGTTTGTGGCACCTGACAGAACTCCTTATGTTGAAGGGTTAGCATTGTTATCTAAGCCAGAGTTGCATCTTTTCAGTGGTGATAGTCGTATCTCTTGCCTATTATGGTCTGGAGGTGGAGAGTACACGATTTTTGAAGATACTGATCTTCCTGATGAGATAAAGTTTGGAAATGGATTGTTGGTTTATAGAGAAGGAGACAGGTATTTTTATCCACATGATTGCAAGCATTGTGTAGTCATAGAGGAGTTAAAGCAATGGTAAAAAAACAATGCGGCGCGTCACACACAAAATATCAGCCGAGCGAGTCCGAGTTTGTGTGTCCGGGATGTGGAGAAAAAGACGGCGATTTCTTCATAGACACATTCTCGGATGATACCGGTGCGGACAATGATTGCCTTCTTCTGCATGATGAAGATGTTCTCAGGTGCTGCAAATGCAATTACGAGACGACTGGAAAGAAGTTTGCAAACATGATCGCGAAGCGGAAGGATCTCGTCCAATGCCCGTGTTGCGAGGGAAGGGGACTGGTGTGGAGGAAACTACTTCAGAAAGGTGGATGACGATGAATGAGATAAAAAAAGGTGACGACTTGAATAAAAGAAGAGGCGATTCTGATTTCTCGAGAGGATACCTATGCGCCGTAGCTCAATTAATACGCATGCAAGGAGTTATATCAACGGAATCGTACGAACTTTTTAAAGCCTTAGGGGGAAGTTTAAATGATGCTGACGAACCGGATTTTAAAATATTATATGCACACGCAGGAGAGCTTACCAGAAGAGGCGGTGTGCTACGGGGAACGAAACAAAGTAAGGAGTGATCATGAGTGAAATCAAAAAAGGTGACTGGGTGTACACTGAGGAAGAGGATGGTGAACATATCTTTCTGTGTTCCGGAACGGGGGCTGAATATATAACCGGAGGAGATGATTGGTGGTTCAGGCAATGCTGTCACTTGCTCGAACCGCTGAAACCCGGCGACAAACTGGAGGTAGGCGACAGGGTGGCGGTGATTGGTCGGGAAATAGGGGACCCCCAACTTGGGGAGATTCACAGTGTCCTGGTTACAAGATATGGCAACTTGGACTTGGTTGTGATTGATTTTACTGTAGATGGCACACTCATGCACTATCCACAACTCGCCCGCCTGCCGGACTGCGCCCAGGATGAACGGTGCGAAACGTCAGACGAAAAAGAAACACATCGGGCAGATAGACCTATTCATCCTAATTGTGTGTGTAATATGATTAGTGTTCCAATTTGCGAATCATGTGCCACGCTTGAGAAGAAGGAACGAGAGGAGGTCAGGCGAAATAGAGACGACCAGCCAATACCGTACGTGCTAAACGATGAACGATGCCAACCATCTGGGGTTGATTCGATATATTCTGATACAGTAAAACAGGACCAAACCCCGTGTCCCCACCCCGAGTGGGAGGGGATTTGGAAGACGCAATACGGGACAATAGTCCATGCCCGATGGGTCCATGACAACGGTCCAAAAAGCATGTGGAAGAAAAAAGAGTGTGCATCAACTTCTTGGGGGGATTGGGACGGTCCAGATGATTCATGGACCCAGATCGAGCCAGCTCCGAACGTATCGACACCAGGCAAGAAACTCGGACGGCCCCGGAAACACGGTGGAATCAAAACCCCGTGGGACCCCTGGGAGATATAGGGGGTGAAACATGATTTCTATAAGTAAATACTACATAAGAGAATTTTTAATTACGGTTCCTATGCCTGAGTGGGCGACATATTACGCAATCGATGAGGATGGATCTGTTTATTTATATGAAGAGAAGCCTGAGGTCGACGAAGACGAAGACGATACGATGTGGATCGCGAAGGGTAAGGGTAGAATAGAGTACTCAGGGATAATACTTGAATCGAATCTATTTGGCGACTGGCGCGAAACCCTACACGAGATCAGGTGGTCCGCATGAGTGACCATTATAAAAAACCCTTGACACTGAATTCTGGAATTGCTACCTTGTGCTTAGAGGAGTGCGCCCTGGACAACACTGAGGATTCGGACCATGAGATCAAAGATTGAAGACTGGCTCACACAAAGAACCACCTGGATGGCCTTTGGATCCGCCGCGATAACCATCCTCGCCTACTGTAGGCCCGAATGGGTCGGCGTGGCAGCTGGCGTGCTGTCAGCGTTTGGTGTCGTAGCCAGGGATCGGCGTGGATGAATTGCTTGATCACTGCGCCAAGCTTGAAAGTTACATTGTAAATTTGAAGCTTGAGCGGCTTTGTCTCCTGCTCGAGGAGGTTGCGATGGAGAGCCTGCGGCGGCGATGCCTGGTGGATCACGGCGGCGGCTGTGCTGAGCACGGCGGCGCTGAGCACGGAGCTGAGAAGCAACGGCAAGGCAATGAGCAGTGAAGCACCGCATCGCAACGGCGAGGTAGCGCAGGTTACTGCATAGCAATGGCGTGGCATCGCGAGGCAAAGCGCGGCACAGTTCCGGCGGGAAGTAAAACACGCACCTTTTTGGATTGAAATTTTCCGGACACTAACCTAAAATCTTAGGGTGTTGTGGGCGGGGCTCGGGATGATCCTCGTCTTGCCTTTACACGATCGACGTACCAATATGAAGACAAATAGAGCGTTTCTCGCACAGATAGACGGCCTCCGCCAGGAGCGAATCGTCAAGATGCAGCGGTTCTTCCTTCGCGGCATAGATGCACACCTGAGCTCCGACGAGCTACTTGAGATACAATACCTGATCAGGGACGAGTACTCGATCAGGCTTGGCATTGACGCTCTCATGGGGGCTACGGAGAACACTGGAGCGTATCGGCACCAGATCGACACCGCACAGGAGATGATCGATCATCTGGAAGGCACGTCTGGCCAGAAGAGCAAGGGTACGAAGATTGTCTTTGGCATCATCCCCGATGAGTCCGACGTTGATACCAACCAAGATTTGGACGATGACATCCAGGCATAGACGGCAATGAATGGACGGCAACGAGCTCGTATCTGGTCTGGTGAGTCCATGGGACCCGAGTGTTTATAGCAAGACCGAGAAACAGCGTCAGTACCTGCTGAATCTGCTGAAAAAGCCGCTACCGGACCGTCGCCGAGCTGTTGCTCATTTCGTTGGTGGTCGACACTCTGCCAAGACTGCGACCTCAGTGCTGGCGCTATGGGAATCCGTTCACAATATCAACCCAGGGCTTCAGCACTTTTGGTCTGCGCCGACACTCAAGGAATTGAAGAAGAGCTTTATCCCTGCATGGCGTAAGGCAGTGCCGGGGGAGGGCACGCTCTGGAAGCTAAACAAGAGCGACCACATCATCTTCTACAACAACGGAGAGGTCGAGACTCAGATAGACCTCCTTGGCCGAGACGCCTACAACAGCAAGAAGGACGGCGCCGGACGTGGCCAGACATACGCGGCCGGATTCTTTGACGAGCTCGCGGTAGACCCTACAGACAAGAGCTGGAAGGCCATGTTTGCCTCTGTGCGCGAGCCGAGAGCCAACAGACTCATGATCGGCGTATCGACAACACCGAGGCTCGGATGGTATCAGCGTGTGGTACAGCGAGGCGTAGAGCGCGGTAGGGCGACGGTTGTGCATGCGACATCGTATGACAACTGCCATATACCGGCGAGTATGGTTGAGGACTTCCTCGACAACGTAGACCCATCGTACGCGGACCGGGAGGTATACGCGCGATGGGTCGCGATGGGAAACAAGATTTGGGATCATGCAGATCTCGTCAAGCGCTGGCCGGAAGGCAATCTGCATCCACATGCCTACACGCCTGCCCTGCCGTACATGCTCGGGTGCGACCTCGGGGCGAGAAGTGCATGGTTGCTCGTACAGACGGTGCCCGGTAATCCTCTGTCCTTCGGCGGTACCGATGTGGACGTAGCCGTCGCCCAGTATATACCCAACCACGGCGACACGGAGAAAGTCGTCAGAGAGATACATGCAATGTATGGACCGCCTGCTCACATCTACCTCGGTGCGGACGCAAACACCGGTGCGTACCAGACGGACGGCAGCACGGCGATTCAGGAGATGCGAAGTCTTGGATGGATGTGCCCAATCACGCCCATCAGAGGGCAACAGCGATACAAAGACGTGCAGATGAGATCGGCCAAGGTGGCGCTGTGCTCCGCGAAGATGAATCGTATTTTTTGCGTGTCCTATAGCATAGACAAGCACACACACATGGCTGATGAGACACACGGATTTCGAGGAATCAAAGAGGTCCTGTTGCAGGACATGTGGCTTGACAAGACTACCCATACCGGAGGGTTTCTCCCAAAGGGAGGGGATGACCCCATTGGTCTCGAGCACATGCGCGATGCGTGGATGTATCTCATGATCGGCGTTCACCCGATACGCGGTTTTGGTGGTGAGCTCGAGAGGAAAGTGGCTTGACTAAAATAAAGAATACAATTCTTGCTTTCACGTATGCATCTATCGGAATTATAAATATTGCTCTTGAGCAAACCAGAATAGTCGATGCATTTGATAGGTTTTTGGATTGTACACGAATTACAAAATACAAAACTGGAGACGAATCAAATACTGTGATTCTGCGACTGAATGACACAGGCGGATTTGACGCTTTCGTAGAGAATAAATGATAGACTGGTACCGAAATCGCTACAGCGATGTTGTCCGCGACTCCCTGCGCACGCTCAAAAAATCAGAGAATGACGCGTGGAGGGCGACGGTCAATGATGCTGTACGGTGGTTCAATCGCGACGGTGACGTACAGATGCTGCGCGATGCGATGGTGCAGAGATTCGCGACCTATATCGAAAAGGAGCCGTTGAACCCTGACGCGAATTACCCTGACAGTTCGACCCAGTGGGCGTGGACTATCAGATCTGGAAATCCGCTCAATGCAAATGCCATTGGGCGCCAGCTACGGCTGAGAGATGACGCGGCGATGGCCATCGATGCCGGCCACGTCGAGGCAATAAACACAGGCATCGGTATCAGGATCATTCAAACTCTTGGAACGCTGCATACCGAGCCTGACGCGGTATTTCAGTTCGTAGCCAAGGGGACTGATGACACGGTCGACGACGTCGAAGATCTGATGTCCGAGGTTCGCCAGGCTGGCTCGTTTCAACGCTACGCAACCGAGATGGATTTGATCAGCTGCATGGTGGAGAGCGCCTGGCTGCACATCTACTACAAGGGAAATGAGCTCAGATATGACGCGCTCCCGCCGAGCGCTGTCTGGATCAAGTACGGAAGCAAGATCGTCTATGTGGATGCAGATGGGAATGAGACGAAATCGTGGGTCGATTACCGCAGTGGCGATCTAGACGACGCGAGCGCAATCATCATCCAGCTGGCGTCTAGCAAGGGTGACTACGACAGCTCACCGGACAAGCAGCAGTATCTTGCCTATGTTGGTTGCTGCGATGATCTACCAGAGGGGCGATACGTCATCTACAGAGCTCGTGAGCCTTGGCCTATCCCGGACGGGGACACACGAGAGGAACGTGACGACATCGAGTATGAGCACATGGAGGGGAGCGATCGGTGCAACCCGCTGACGTGGCTCAGACATCACGGTACAGACAGAGAGCGCGAGTTGGTTACGACTGAGTATCCGCTGGTACTCTGGAGAGGCGGTCACCGCGTTTTCACCAGTGACTTTCCGCCGATCACCACGAGCCTTTACGAGGAATGCCTCGAGCTCGAAATGGGGTGGTCGCGAGTGCTTCGATACGCTCTCGCCGGCGCGCAAGGCGTAAACCTGCTGAAACTCGCCGATGGTAATATTCGAGTACCGAAGTCTCTGGAAAATATTCTAATTGGCGAACGGGATTCATACGAGAAAACTGGGTGGCCCGCGTCAAACTCTAAGGACGCGTCTGATGTGATGGCCGTAATCACTGAGCAAGCCGGACTCGGCTTCAATTGCCCCGGTTACCAGATTGTAGGACACCTGGCGGGTAACAAAGAATGGTCTGGGATTGCCCTTGCAATCCAGACGGCGCCGCTGACATCGTTCCGATCAAAGCGATACGCACTCAATGATGATGCAATGACACGCGCATGGGAGATTGAGCGCGCACTGCTGATCCAGGGGCGCAAGGAAGCCCGCGGGCTTCTGACAGGAGATATTGAGCAGCGGTGGGATCCCGGCAAATGGCGCATGCCTGGCAGTGAGCTCGAGGACCTGCAGGCGCAGAAGGAAGCGCTGGATCAGGGCCTCGACGACCAGGTGATGGCCGTCAAGTGTCGGCACAGGCTGAAGACTGACTCGGAGGCCGAGGAACTCATCGAGAAGATGAGAGAGCGCGATCCGGGGTATCCGGATAATGCGAAAAGCACGACTTCATTCGGAGGATTCAATCCTGTTTCGATATCACCTGAACAGGGCGACGAGAACAAACCAACAGTAAGTAAACAACCGGAACAACAGGAGGAAAACCAGTGAGGACACAAATTCTCGGCGTCGTAGTCGGCGCCATACTCGGACTCGTAATCGCACAAGCATGTGCATCAATACAAGATCAGGAAATCCTGCCCGATATCGACGGACAATGTGCGACAGTATGTACCGCGATCGCGTCTGCAAATTGCTGGGATTCGCGAGGAGTAGAGCAGCTCCTCGGTCCAGCGGTCGAGATTGTGAACTGTTACGACAGATGTCAGGCGAAATCTCAATTCGGATTGGAGATAGATTTCGATTGCCTGAAAACTGCTGACGCCTGCACCGCTCTTGACAGATGCATTAATTCTGGATACAAGGGATCAATCCAACCGGCCGCCTGGTACTCCTCCCCCAGTCAGGCGGCCGGCCCTTTTTTATCGAGGACAAAATGGCTGATCTGCATGACCGCATCGCGGAAGGATTCGCGGATGCTGATGGAGTCGCCGAGGATCTGTATAAGCAGTTCACGTCGCGATATGCTGACCTGATAGCCAGCACGAAAAACAGAGACGATAAGATGTGGGCAAACCTCGGGGCGCCGATTGAGTTGACGATTGGAATGCTCGAGCTGGTTCCCATTCAGAAGAGAATGGCGTCGGACGAATGGACAGCGTCAATGACCGCCATCATTGCTGCCTCGAGGCGTCAGGCGTTCATCGAGACGATGATCGGTACGCTGCTTTCAGTTCGTGACAAAAATATCGAGCCGACCATTGCTGCGGCGAAAAAGATGTCGAGGTCTGAATTGAAATCAGCGGCAAAGGTTCCTGACGCGGCTTTCAGATCTGCCGCTGAGCGAAGGAAATCCACAAGGGTGTAGATGGCCCGGGCCACGAGAGGAGCGCCACAGAGGGCGCGCAGGACACCTGCGGAGCGGTCCAGGAGGTTCGCCGACAATCGCCTCGAGGCCCCGACGATAGACTGGTCATCTGGTGTTCCTGAGCAGTTTCGGTTCCCGCAGTCCAGAGATCTCAAGGGTATGTCAGTTTCCCAGCTCAACGCCTACCTCGAGCGGTTCGGGATTCTCGAACCGTGGCAGCAGGCAAAAGTTGCTGCCGCTGGATACGTCCAGAGAATGACAAGCATCCCACCTGGGAGCGAAGCTTTCAAGGACGAGGTATCTCGCATTGTAGGGCTAGACAATCCCCGCGGTGCGCTGTCCATGACGAGGAGAGCCTACAGAGAGCTGTCGCTGGTAGATGCTGTGAGTGGTGGTGCTCGTGAGTACATCTGGATCTCTGACGGAGACGAATCTACATGCGCCAGATGTGGGTCACGCGGAGGAGACATAGACACACTGGTAGGTCACGCGAAAAAGGGTCTACCTGGCCCAGGGGTATGCGAGGGCGGTGACTACTGCAGATGCGAGTTAATTCCGGTTGACTGATGTCGTTCTTTCCAACACTGGAGACCGAAGGGCTTGAGGTCGTGGCTAGGGTACTAGATGCCCTGGCATCGCTTGGAAGCAAAATAGGTGCTGTGGAGTTAAACTCTATAGAACGAGAGGGTATAGGTCCAACTAATGCCGAGCTTCTTAGGTTCCTTGCCGGTTTGGATAGAGATGGAAAAATAAGAGACGGAGCACAGAAGCGCGATTTCATTACTCCGTCTGAAGAGGATCTGGAAGATATATCAGAAGCATTTGCAAATGAAATCGAACGCAGGGTTTCAAATGAGTTTTCAGAGGATGTCGGGTATGGCGTAAAGGACAGGATGATCCTCTTGAACGAATGGTTCAAATCTGGATTTGGTAAAAAGCTATCATCTTTTGCTTCTCAGATGGCAGGAGCTGCGCTTAAAAAAGCCATGCTGAAATACATGGAGCAGGTTACGGATCGCATTGATTACGGACGAACAAACAACCCTCCATTTGATAGACGCCTCAGTGAGCAATATGAAAAATGGAAAAAAAATGTGTATGGATTTGCTTATCCAATTGGGAAAGCGACAGGACAACTCATCGACAACCTGAACCCGGATGGGCTCGGGTCTAGAAATATCAGGCTCAAGAAATCGTAACCATCGCCCGGTAATCGCTGGCACCGTATCTGCCGCCGGGCCATAGCCCTGACGACGCGCGCATCGCGCAGGGTGGCACCCTTACAGCCGGAGGAAGGCATGTTTATTCACAGGCGACTCCTCGCCCCGGAGGGCGAGGAGCCAACAGCAACAACACCACAACCACAACCAACGGCACCAGGCGCGACCGATAGTCCAGCGACAGATCCTGCGCCGACTCAAGATCCGGGTGACTTCCCAGGAAAAAAGCACATGGCCGATGAAATCGTTCGCCTCAGAAGGGAGCGCGACGAGATTGTTGCCAAGCAAAAAGCCGCGGCCGAAGATGCAGAGCGCAAGCGCCTAGAGGAGCAGGGGAAGTGGCAGGAGATCGCCGATCAGGAGAAGGCAAAGCGTGAACAGCTCGAGAAATCCCACGCTGAACAAGCGCGCCGATGGGAGCTCGAGAAGAGGCTTGTCGGTCTTCCGAAATTGGCAATCTCAGGGGCAATCGCTGAGTGCCCACCTGATGCCAACATTGATGAGTACACTGCCAAGGTCCTCGAGGACAACAAGGCGCTTCTCGTCGGCACAGGTGAGCCACAGAGGACAATCGCGCAGGGTGGCAGAGGTAGTGTTGCAGGTGGAAATGGTTCCCTTCGCGAGCGTGCAAAAAGAAACGATCCGGAGGCACAGAGGGAGATATTCAATCGAGTGCTCGAAGGGAAGGATTATTAGGAGGTCTAAATGACAATCTTGGCAGGTGCTACGAGCACCTCTGTAAACGAGGCAATAAAAGCCGCACTGGAACCCGGTCTGCTGACGACGTTTGATCAGTCCGTGCCATTGCTCAACCTGCTCAATATGCAGGAGCAGCCATCCGGAAGCACGATAGAGCAGAAGGTTAAATACGCAGCGAACACAGCTGGCGGTGATCACGACGAGGGTGACTCAATTCCAGCGGCTGGAAAGGCGTCTTACGCCAAACTCACTCGTACGTTTCAGCTCATCGGCGTTCCGGTTACCGTTACCGGACACGCGAGGGACTACGCTCGAAATGGATATTTCGATCCTATTCGAGAGGAGATGGACGACGGAGTAAAGCAGCTCGCACTGCTTTCCGAGGCTAAGGTTTTGACGTGGCTCCTCGCCGCTGTAGACGATGACGCCACGTACGCTGGCCAGATCAGATCAACCGTTCACCTCGACTCCGTGGTTGTCGATGCCGATAGCGGAACCCTGTCCATTGCCCAGATGAAGAGCGCGGCGTCTCAGCTGAGAGCTCGACCGAGGAGCGTCATGATGAACCCGTCTGATCACATGATTCTCTCTGCTCCGGATCTGGCGGACGAATACAAGGACAGCCTTGTAGCAGGATTCGACGCGTCGAGGCCTATTGTCAGGAACGCAAGCGACCCGGTACTTGATGCATCGACCCTTCAGCAGACCGCGAGATATGCCGGCGTTAACTGGTACGAGGTAAACTCGATGGCCAGCACGTACTGGCTACTCGTACGCCGTTCCGATATCAAGCTCAGATACATCCGGAATATCACGATCGAACCCCTCGGAAAGACATCAGACGACACCGATTGGTGGATGACGATCCACATCGGAATGTTGTATCGGGATCCGTATCGAGCAGCGAAAATCGAAAACATCGTTCTGTAAGGAGGATAAATTGGCAACAATACTCACAACTGGAACAGGAGAGGCCAGGTGGATCTCCAGGGGTGCCGGTATCGGAAGACTCAGCTGCCTGATAACTGGTCCATCTGCTGGTAATGCAGATGATGATCTCAATGGCAGCTCTACAGAGGCAGAGAACATCGAATATTATTTCGATACGCTCACCGGAATGTTCGTCGGTGGAGCTATCTCTGCCGCATCAGCCGGAGTTATTCCAAGGCTGATTACCACAGACGGGGATGCCAGCGCTGCCATCATCAATTATTTCGAGGCAGGTACCGCATCGGCTTCTCTAGACCAATGCGATGCTGGTGACAATTTGAGCACGCTCAAATGGTGGGTCACATTCGAGGGCATTCCCAAAAACTCGGCGTAGTTAACAACAGCGCGAGAGGGCGCATGACGATGTTGTCTGCCTCTGTATCCAGGTGGTCTCCTCATCCATCTGGCCGGGCAATGTCGCCTTTGAGGAGGCAAAACATGTTTTCATGGGCAAATGTACCGGATGCAAGGAATAGCCGAGGATGTCACGCTGCTATTCATGGGTTGATGAGATACGATAATTACGGATTCGATGACGGAAATTGGAATCTCAGCGGGATCATAAAAACAGAAGATCCAAGGAAATCTTATTGCCTGATGATCCTCGATTCCAGACACACAAATGGAGAGGTATCAGAGGCGGACAAGATAGTCGGTCCAGATGGAAACCCGATCACATTCAAGCTGTTGGTTATAAGCAGATTTGCGTGCGAAATGGACAGGGACGGAAACAGGATATTTAAGTCAAAAGAGGCCAAGAATAGGAGTGGACAGAGTTCTGATATCGTAGCGAATCCAGGTGATAAACCAAGGCCTGGAGACGTTATTACATTCAAAATTGGATTCAAGACAAGGAATTCTGACGGACTCGAAATGAAGGATGTCGAACTCATGTCGATGGCAGAGGATGGCCAGGATATCTACGATAGGAGAAAATTGGTAGTGGATAGCGATCTGTGTATAACGCTTCCGAATCCGTACGCAATGATGGCACTCAGGAGACACGGCGAGAGGATGATTTTCCCAGAGTTCAGCGTCCAGTACAGGCCAAGAAAAGTTACAAACTGGTGGTTCAGAGAGGTTCCGAAGTCATACAAGACAGTGTCTACGGACGAATCAATCATTGAGCCATCTTCGAAAGGAAAGAAATGAGCAGGCTGAAATGCAAACAGGAGCTCTACGAGGCAGAGGCCGTCGCATTCTCGATGACCTTTCCGGACAAGAGCACGCTGAAGAAAATCGTCATAGGGTTCAGTGCGACTCCGACGACAAGTGAAGATCTCACAGTTGATCTCGATTCAGCAGGTGGATCCGACTATGATACAAACATCATCACGATCGATCCATCGGCCGAGGGAGTTACTGAGTCAATGATCATGACCTTCGATGATGGCGAAATGGATTTCATCTACAACGACGGAATCGATATTGCCTACACCAACACCGACGTCGCCGATATTTCGGTAAGCGTTTACTATGAGGTGGCGCCATGAATTTGTACGTAGATGGACAGAGGCGATACGTCACGTTGCAGGCCAGGGCTGTGAATCTCGGTTCCCTCACTGGTGGACAGACGGATATACTGTCGGTATCCGAAGAGGTGACTGTCGCCGTTGGTTCTGGAGCTGATCCAGTTGTTGAAACAACTGCAAATCTCGCTCCGGCAGACTCAATAATTCTCGGCGGTACCGTAAAAATCACACAAGCGCCAGGCGGAGGAGCGGCCGCTCTGGATGTCGGAATTTCCGGTGGTGGGAATCTGGATGGCATGATCGACGGCATGGCAGTAACGCTTGGAACCGTTGCTCAGATTGGACATGACGGGGATGGAAATGATACCTATCCGAGTCAGAATACATCAGCTGCAAAGCTGACACTCACCGCAGATGCTGACGTCACAGGGACAGCTATGAAGGTGTTGATCACCGTATGGTATCAAACGTTCACCGCTCCGGCCTAGTTCAATATCAAAAAATCAACTCGGGCTTCGGCCCGGTTCTGTGCCTTCGAATGTGAGGACATGGAACCGGATTGAAGATGGAATTAAATAAATGAAACCGATCAAATACAGCGACGACTCGTTCGCGATTCGCGGTGAATATCCAGATCGTGTTGCGCGCCATGCCGAATCAATCACCGGAGTGAACGTGACGATATCGAGCGCGGGCGGTACGGAGCTCGTTGCCGAGACCGCGGCAACTCTCTACACGTCGACGACTATCTCTGCAGATGCGCTTCATGGGGCTATGCGCATCGTCCTCGCCGCCGAGTCAGACGAGCCGTCAGAGGGTGACAGGTTCCTCGTCGGTGTCAGCGCGGACGGGCCGGCAGAGCAGATCATCTGCGACCACTACGATAGCGACAATCGGTATCTGTACCTTGAGCGAGAGCTCCAATACTCTCATACATCAGGAGCTGCTGTCGTTGGCCTGTGGGCCACCTACGACCTCGACGCGAGCGATACCGACGTCTACACCAAGGGCCGCGAGATTCGAGTCCTGTGGGACCCCAGCACCGACGACGAGGCGTGGCCGGAGCTATACCGGGTAACTGGTGCGTCCTCGGCGCCACCTGGGTTCTGGTCCGCATTTCAGGTTCTGTATCCGACCGAGTACGAGATGGCAACCGATCGAGATCTTCCGGAGCTCGAGGAGCGCCTTCGGTCAATGTTTCGGCACCAGTTCACCGCCCTTCGAATCGATGTTGAGCGCATCCAGGACAGCGAGCGCCTTACCGACGGCATGCTGTTATTCGCCAGGTACATTATCACCGACGAGGACAAGCACAGGAACGCCTGGGCTGATTGGTTCAAAACGCTCTGCTCAGATCCGATATGGGAGGACACCGACGAGAATGGGGTCAAGGACGAAGGCGAGTCACAGATACATGATTGGGATCCAATCATGAGGTCCATCTGATGGCCACAACAGCCGAGGCCATCCTATCCGTTCGTGATGATGTCATTGCGCGCATTCTTGCGCTTACTCCAAATCGCATGGTCACCTCTGCGGCAAGCTTCGCACACCATAAAAACGAATCAACGCCGATAACCGATGTCACCGGGAGAGCCAGGCTTTTCGACGTCGTCGGACTCGAACAGGGAGACGACTATGGATTCGCCTACACTGAGCGACCGGTGATGTGCTCATTCCAGATCGTGATTCTGTATCCGAGGAGAACAATCTGGAAAGCCGCGGCGCTGGATGACATTCACCAGATAGATGATGATTTGCTGAGGAATGCACCGTCAATCCTGGGGGTTTCGAACCGATTTCTGTCAAGGGATCCGGCACAGATCACAAATCACCCAACAGAGGATTGGGACTACTATTCTGTGACGCTCAACGTGTATCTGAGCGTCACGGCTACGTGAGGTAGAAAATGGCAAATGAAATTGTATCCGCCAAGGCATTGAAGTTGGCGGTCAGGGGGGAGTCCGCCCTCGGTACCGGCACAGGAAGTTGGGAAGATCTGCGACTGGTCGACGCACCGAACATACCGACGGCGACGCGAAAACTCATTCCAAACCACGTCCTCGGTCACCGGAACCCTTTGACACGCGAGAAGCCAGTTGCGTACGAGACCTACATTGAGAACGCCTTCACCCTGAAACAGCACATCAGAAGGGCGAGCGCTGACGGTGCCCCATCGCTCGCCTCGAAGCTTTTCCAGTCTGCTGGTTGGCAGCAGGACGTGGGGAACAACACGACGGTCACCACTGCGACAGCGAGCGTCGTGGGCATGACTGCGGTTGGATCGATGGCTGTTGGAAGGGCGTTTCTTGTTGCTGTTGGCGCCACTTACCGGCCGGCGCTGATCAACTCAATAGCCACGCTCGACGTTAGCCCGACGATACCCCTGTCAGCTGCACCAAGCGATGGGGCAGTCGTTGAGCCAATGTACGTCTGGACTCCGACGACGCTCACCGGGTATCAGGTTCCGACAGACCAGACGATTCAGTTTCGCGCAAACTGCCTTGGATATGACAATGACGCGATCGGGGATCTGTCATTCATTCTGAGCGCGTGCGCTGCCGGAGAGCTGGCTGCCATCGAAATCGGCGGAAACGGTACGGTTCCTACACTTGATTGGGGGATACATGTCGGCGACATAGCGTGCATCACAAACGACATTGCCGCTGACTCGTTCACGGATTCGGCTCCATTCCTCGTAGTCAACGGCGACGCTGAGTTTGCATTCTCAAGCACAAATGCTGGCTCTGCAATTGGAACACTGGTCACGAAGATGATCGACAGCATCACGATCACAACGGGCCTGAAGGTGATTCCGATCATAGGTGTCGGTGGAAGCGGAGTCATAAACGGTATCCAGGGATACATGCTCCAGCAGGAGGCACCGACAATAAAAGTCGTTGCGAAGTACAGAGGAGATTCAGCGTTTGAGAAGGCCTGGCGCACAGAACTCGAGGATGACAACACGCGGAAATATATTCATTTCATTCAGCCCTCCAGAAATCTCGATCACCCAGCATTCGCCACGTGGATGCCGAACTGCCACATCATGGACGAGGGCGAGCCAATGGTGACTAATCTTGGCGGTGACATCATCCAGACCGAGGTGACGTTCCAGGCTACTAATGCAGAGCTTGGCGGAGAGACGGCATTCGACGAGCTGGCGGCGAGCCCGATATACATCGGCATCAGCGGGGAGCATTCGGCATGATAAAAGCAAAGCCATCAGACGCTTTCAAAATGGTTCTGACGTTCGATCCTGCCCTTGACGAGGACGGACAGGGGGCGATTCGACAGTATGCACAGGACAGGGACCTGTCGCACTTTAGCGTCGACTTTGAGCGCGGGGTGCACAAAAAGACCGGCGAAAAGGTCAGCGTGATCACGGCGTACCCGCTTCGATCAAGCGCATTCAACCTACTCGATTTCGGAACCGATGGGTTTCGACAAATCGTGAAAACGCACGTGATCAAGGCGATCAACATTGCCGGTCACGATGTTGTCACATCAAAAGACGGCGAGCTTCCTGAATCCATCCTGGACGCGTTTGACGCGGAGACGATGAACGAGATTGCTTCTGTGATAGTGGACAAGGGAAGGGGGGCTGACGGCGTAGAGCGCGCTTTTTTTTCGGAGGCTACATCCTCGCTTCGAAGAGCGGGATCAGTAGCCTTGCGTGCGAGAACTGCCAAACTCGTGAATGCGATCAATACCCAGAACACCAGCCGTTCCGAATAGGCGACAACCCCGGACCTCTCGGTGTAAGCCTGCCGAGGCAAATAGCATATCCGGGATCACAGTTCCTCGAGACGTGCGCCGTTTATACGGTCCACAGATGGCCGGCGATGATCGAGATCCAGAGCGCCTATACATGGACAAATGATCTCGGACAGGACATCAAGGATCTGTTTCCAAATGGAATACCAAGGACCGTGATCACTGGCCTCCTGTCGTTTCACAATGGGATACAGTCGGCGCTTGCCGACGAGCGAGAAGATCATGAGCGAGAAATCAAACGAAAAGAATCCGAAAACAAACGACGATGACATCCCGAATGTGTTCGCCGAGGTTTCGCTCATAATTGAGGTTCCTACTCGTGGTCCATGCGATGAGGAAAAGTCAACCACGATAGAGAAGCTCTCTGGGGATCCAACTCTCCTTGAGAAGGTTTGCCAGTCAATACGCGAATCGAAAGAGGTCGAGGAAGCTATGGAACTTTTGTACTCAGCTGCATTGCAGCACGCGCACAAGTACCCAAAGACAAAGATTCGAATCTCGCCGTGCCTGTCCTTGATCCCACCGGAGGATATAAAAATTGGCTGATGCAAACGTAATCCTTCGCATCGGTAGTGCGCTAGGACCTGGCGGCCTGTCATCACTCAAGGCTGGATGGGACATGCTGTCCGGAATGATCAGGACAGCTTCCGATCTCACCGAAAAGTTTGACAAGATGCGCGTGGCAATGGAGCGCGTCGACATGAGCATGGTCAACTATGCCGACGATGCTGCGAAAGGACAGGTTTCAACGGAGTCCCTCGTTAGACAGCTGAACATGCTGAATCAGGCTGCCCCCAAGCTGAAGATCACGCAAGAGCAATTTGGGATCATGGCTGCACGCGCTGCTGAGTTCGCCGAAGCAACAGGGGCAGAAGGGGGAGCTACAGCAGTTTTTGAGCGCATGACGAATGGAATAGCGAGGGCTGAGAGCGAGGCGCTGAAGCCATTTGGGATCAAGCTCAAAGAAAACATCGATATGGTCAAGACGCAGACCCAGGCTGTCGATGCCCTGACAAAAGGCCACGAAGATTTTGAATACGCAATAAAGAGCAATGGCCAGAGGATGAATCAGCTCAGCAACAACTGGGGTACCTTCGTCCAGGCACTATACAATGCTACGGGTGAGCTGCCAGGTGTTGGCACGGCTATCGATGCGATAAACAGCTCACTGGGAGAGACGGTAAAGGCGCTAACTGAGTCTACCAATGCCACAAGGGCATGGGCGTTCGAGTGGACTAACTTCTCGTCGATAGTTGCTGCAACCCTGAGCACGATAACAGGTGACTCAACGTTCTACGCAAAGACCATGCTCGGATTGCTCAACAAGGGCCTCAGCGATCCAGACCTGAAGAAGGCTGTAGAGGCAGAGCTGAAAGCGAGAGAGGAAAAGAAATACGGTGTTCCAGTTGAACCAATGCGCGCAGGTGCTGGCGGTGGTGAATCTGGAAGCGAGACAACTGGACTGAGCTTCTACGACATAGGACTGTCGCCTGCGGACTTCTACAGTATGCTTCCCGGTGAGTATGCTCGTACTCCTGAGCAGATGGCCGCTATTCAGGGGCGACAATTTGGCAAAGGAAGATATGGTGGTCCGCCAGTTCTGGGCGGAAGAGACTTTGCCGGCGCCGCTGCCTCTGTTGACAAGAGGCTCGCCGAGGCAGATGCAGAGCTCAAGATCGTAGAGGCAAAGGAGCGCCGACTGGAGCTCGTTACTGACGAGTTTGAGATCATGCGCCAGGTTAAAGAGATCAACGATGAGGAGCTAATACAGATGCAGGAGGTTTCCGTGTTGCGCCGCGCGCGTCTTGAGCTTGTTTCGACTGAAAGATACCAAGAGGAGAGACTGCGCGAGATGCGTGAGGAGGACAATATCTCGCGAATCGAAAGACAGATTCAACTGCAATTCGAGAGAGAGCAGGCGCTGGACTTCGCGATGAATTTCGCCGATACATGGAACATCGCATTTGAAAACATATCGGCCGGAGCCCTCGCAGCAAATGGTGTCCTCGGGATAATGAAGGGGACATGGTCTGCGATTGTTACCGCCGCAATCGAGGGACATAACTCCATAGGCGAGGCGATCGCAAATACGATAAAGGCTATCGGTATTCAAATCGCAATTGAGGCCGGATTGAATGCTCTCATCAGCGCAGGTTACGCTGTCTATTACGCGATGAAGAAAGACTACACGGCTGCTGCGAAGGCCGGCACGGCTGCCGGGTTGTTTGCTGCGACAGCCGTTGTTGCTGGTGTTGCTGCTGCGAGCGCCAGCGCTTTCGGAAAATCCGCAAGCAGCGTCAAAAAGACTTCAATACCAACCAGTGTTAGTGGGTCGGGATCGTCCTATGGTGGCGGATACTCTGGTGCCGGATACGGCATCGCCTCACAGGACAAGGTAGAGGTGGTCATACGCCTGTCTGACGACGCGGGCACTCAGATGTTCCAGATAGTAAAAGAGGGCAACAGGATGGCGTCCAGGTCCGGAGAGGCAAGCTTCCAGGAGATTGGCTCCAGATGAGCACCAGGCAGAGACCAGCTTTTTTCAGACCGGTCGAGTTTTCGTACACCGGTAATGCCTTTTCGGTTTCAGGCGGATCTTCATATTCAGATTTTCCACAGGGGACATGGGCGAACGTGATGTCGCTTTGTCACAGCGTCCTGGCGCACCTCGCAAATGATGGGGTCGATATTGCCCTGGCGCTTACCGACGATTTGAAATTCAGCTGGACACCCACCGGGGATATCACCGTGACTCTCCATGCAAACCTCGCCGAGGCGTTTGGGTTTGAGAGCACAACGGTCGCCATGTACAACGGGGTTTCCACTGTTGCTGATTACACACCGCTGTATACATGGGTGGCTGAATTCCAGAGGGCAGATCAGGGTGGTTTCGATCTGGACATGCAATCGATTGCCAGCGGAGTTGAGAGCGCCGACGGAACGTGGAGCGGAACCGAAATAAGTGGTACGAGGGTATACCGGACAGAAATACAATTGGTCAATGAATGGGAATACAACCTGGTCTCTGATGCAGTCGGAAGCGATTCTAGTAAGCGCGCAAGATGCCTAGAGGTATTCCTCGATGGTGCGTTGACAGCCATGCCTGCCTATTATCTATCCGTTAACCCGAAAGGATTTTGGTATTATCCGGATGTCAACGACGCGATCGATCAGTGTGTGCTGAGTACCAATGAGCCGTGGAACGAGGTGACGGACAACGGTGTGCATTTCGGCTACACGGACACTACAAACACAAGGGTGTTTTGCGCTGTAACCCCTGACGAGATCAGGGGAATAAAAAACGGACCAAGCTTTCCGGTCGGAAGATTAAGGTTTAGTACCGTATTCGGATTTCATACTTGCCCTGTTCCTTCCAATGGTTGGCAATACGTTGACTTGAGTGCGTAACACGTGGAGACAATATGGCAGATTTCAATAAATTCAATTCGTTCATAGAAGCCGTTTTCGAGAAGAAACATGACTTTTCTGGTGATACGTTTAAGCTGATGCTAACGAATGTTGCTCCTGTTGCTACTAATACGCAGAAGAGCGATTTGACCGAAATTTCAGCAGGCTCTGGGTATACCGCCGGAGGCGAGTCATTGACGGTTACTTCAAGCTCGCAGACTTCTGGAACATACAGTTTGGTAATTACGAGTGATGTAATATGGACTAACGGCGGTACAATTGGTCCGTTCCGATATGCACCATTGTACAATGCAACAAATTACTTGCTCGCTGGATGGTGGGACTATGGATCTTCCATAACGTTGAGCGTAGTTGGAGATAGGTTTATTGCTGATATTGGTGGAGTAACTATTATATCCGCGATCTAAAGATGTCATTCTCTTATATTTCCAACAATACAGACGGAGATAGCAACAGAACCTATATAGATCTGACGTATCCCGTCGGAGCAACCACGGACGATCTGTGCATTGCTCTATTGGTTCGCAGCAATGACGCCACAGTTCCGAACTCAACCCCTAGCGGTTGGACACTCGCAGCGTCCCTATATAGAGGCGTAACCGTACCATATTTAGTTGAGGTTTGGTACAGGGTTAAGACCACCGGGGAAAGTAATCCATCATGGGGGTGGGCACTATCGAGAGACACCTCTGGATTCATGTATGTTTTCAGGGATGGTTTCGATACTTCAAATCCAATAGCCGATACGAGTTCTGACGTTTATACTACGTTCAACGGAACCATAAGGGCTGGTTCCGTTGATGCTGTCGATGGTGGCGGATTAATTTTCCTTGGATGTCTATATGACAGCGGAGGAGGATCCTATTCTTTAACGCCACCAAGTGGATTCGGACTTGATTATGATTTAACATATCCAGGTAATTCAAAATTGTACGGGTCTGTCTCGCATGATGTATCTTCGTCCACTGGCGCCACTGGTAATCTTGATGGGTCGTTTACGGGTGGCTCTTTATCAACAAAACATGCGATCGCTGTTGCACTAAATACTGGATATACTGATTACCATCTTACCACCGGACAGGGTAGTTTTTCGTATTCAGGTGCATCTATAGATCTGTACAAGGCATCAATCCTTTCGTGCTCAACTGGGTCATTTAGCTATTCAGGGGCATCAATAAATTTAATAGCTGAACTAATACCGCTGATAACAAATTGCGATGACGAGGATCTATCCGAAACAGAGACGGGTGTTTTACTCGATGGATTTAATTTGTCTGGATCCGTTGTTGTGCTTGAGATTGGGGATGCTGCAACATACGGTACGTGTGTTACTCTTGTAGAGCAGACAATAAACTCAAACAGTGGCACACAGATTGACTTCGATGTGGTACTTGGCCTGTTGGATTACGGGTCAAATTGGCTATATATTACGGTTGATGGGGTGACATCTGATGGCTATGGCATCAATATACATCAAGCGGATCCAGTCATTACTGGTGTATCAGACTCAACTGTTTATAACGGTCAGAATATAACCGTAACCGGTTCCGGTTTTGGAGCTACGCAAAGTTCAAGCAAACTCAATCTGTATCCACTGCGAAGCTTCAGCAATGGGGTTGAGCAGTTTATAACTTCGTGGTCTGATACAGAGATAACGCTACTGATTGATGTTGGTGATTTGTCAAATGGCACGAGGTATTTGGGCGTAGTCAGAAACAATTCATCGAGCGGCGATCTGGTTGCCTCATGCTCAAACCTATACTCGATAGTGCTGATTTATTTATCGGTGCTGTCCTATAAAAACATCGTGGAAAACGGTGGCGGAAAAATTGCCCATCTGTGGCACGTTGGCGGGTATCCGTGGGCCGTTACGGATACTCCCGAGTTGATAGATGCGTTGTCTGATACTGGGCAGGTGATAATCCAGAAGGCCAGGAAAAGGCTGTTTGGGAACAACTCATGGACGCAAACCGGAACCATAGTACCTGCCTACACGGTGCCTATTTTTCCAGGCCTGATTCGCTGGTTCGGAGACGTCAAGTGGGACCTCAGCGAGGTCGGAGGAATCATCGAGGGTGGGAACTGGAGTGTCCGTATCGAGGATCGGGTTCATGGTTATGATTGGCCACATACGCCGTCAGGGGATATATCGTGGGGATTGGAGGGATTGACTAGGGTAGTCAACGTTTATGATTCTACTGTTCACGGCTGGGCGTTTATTGGAGAGGCTTTTTTGCGGAATATAGGTGGAGCCACTACAACCGAAATATACGTAAATGAGCAATCCGCAAACAAGCTCTACAGTAGGATAGATGCGACTAGCGGAGATGAGTTTGTACTTCTTTGGATAAATCATGAGTGTGTTGCGGTGAATACTGTTGATGGGAGTTATCCGAATTACAACATAGACCTTTGTGACTTTGGTGTGGCTGCAAGGGGCTTGTACCACAGTAGGCCGCAAGATCACTTCATGGGTTCCTTGGCTGGCGTAAACCCGATAATGGCTGACGTCCCTGGATCAATTGTAGGGAAATATTGCTGGTTGTATAGTATACCGTTGGATGCCGACGGGCAGATCATGGTTTCGCCAAACGGAGAACCTATGATTGTGGATGAGCTCAGGGGGGTAATCTCCCCTAATATATCCACTGTTGATAGTGTGACCACTGTTCCGATTAGGAGCGTTCACGCGGCGGCAGAGAGGCGTGTGGAGATAGAAAATAGCGAGGCTGCAGAGACACAGCTTGCAGGGTTTGTTTTTTGTAGAGGCAATGTTGAGAGTTACGATCTTGATTTGATTAGAAAACGGTGGCAGCAACCACATCTTTCCATAGTAGAATATGTCTATCCATTCACGCCATCACAAAATGAATTTCAATATGGGGATACTCACAGTGTCTGGGGGGATTTAGCGCGTAGATGTAACCAGTTAGGCTGGTGGGAGGGAGATAAGCACGTACAGTTTAAATACTATTCGGATGGTGATTGGATCGATGCTGAGACGACATTTGCACCATGGCGTGAGAGTTATATATGGATATGCGGTGAGAACGAGACTGTTACTTTTGAGACAGCAGGAGATGTCATCGACGCGCTTAATGCAGAGCTTGCAGCGTGTTATGACGGGAGCAGTAGACACTCAAAGGAGACTCGTCTATTTCACAAATACAAAGTAAACAGATTTGGCGATCGCGGTTTTGTTTTTGCCGTTGACGAGCATATGACCTACGTTGGCAAGGACGGCAAGACTCATGACACGGTCAACCTGAGGCCCATGATAACCGGTCCGCTTGCTTGGGTTTTCAATCTTGGTGTTCCAATAGCTGAGACTGAAAACATATATACACTTCTGTCTGTGCAAAACAAAGGTGATTCGGGTGAAAAGACTTGCAGGTACAGAAGTGGTTTTGCTTTGATGGAAACCTGCGAACATGACATGGTTTTGCCGCTCAATAACATAGCGCTTGACGGGCAGGGCCGATGGTGGATGAAAACCACCAAGGTCTTAGATTTGAAGGAGGACCAAGGTCAAACTGTACCTAGATATTATTACACTTATCCATGGGTTGATAATGCTGTCTTGATTCCAGATAGGGCGGACTCGTATCTTTGGTCAATTGATTTGCCAGTTCACAGCGGGAATTATTCTCCTCCGAAGTCAGAGTACGACGGTACATCTAAGTTTTATCTGTCGAATAGTACCGATCTGGACGCCTGGAATTATGGTGAGCCATTCACGCTCGGAAAAGATCAGGATGTCAGGAGACTTCCATTGTTGACTGGCGCAATTGATTCTCTTGTAAATTCAAATCAGTTTAACCTGAAGGAGTTGGTTTCTGAAACGTCATTGGGATTTAATCCGAGTGATAGTGTTTTGAATGTTGGATTTTCTCTGTTTCATTTGCCGTTAATTGATGGCGGTGATTTTCACGCTGTGAGCAAGGCGTTACAATCTGACAGCACAACATTATCACATGTTTTCAGAGCCCTACTTGGCGAGTCGATGTCTGGCATTTTCATGGCAAAGGAGATACAGCATTCAGCGTGTCCATTCTTCACCGACGACGAAAACTTTTTGTCTTGCATTGACTGGGATTCGCTTGATGCCTTGCCTCACCCCGTTGGCAATTTTTCTATTCCAAAGGACAAGATTACAGACAATATTTTTGATCTCCTGAAAGACGAGTTGTTGTTTCACGGGGCGACAATGACCAGAGAATTCAGTCACAGTGATTTGATTTGGAAGTTTCGATTTAAGCAGATTGACGCCATAAATGTAAGCGAGGCAAAGAAGAGTGGTCTTGTACTGCGTGGCACAAAGATGGTTGCCGGTGCCCCAGAGGAGAGCAACGGCATCGGTGAGATTTATAACGGAATAGAGATAAAGCCGCTTGATACGACAATAATAACTACTGGTTCTCACGCCGTTGGAGATACATATAGAAGGATATTGAAAATAGATCCGTCGGTCAGTGTACTCAATGTTGGTCGTGCTGACAGGACTACAAAGAGGTGGCTCAATGATCTTGGTCAATTTTTTGGACGGATGCTTAGGATTATAAGCACCCCAACGGTTGAGCAATCTAAAGACATCACAATAATGCAGAACCTTTTTCCCGTTGGACGCGAGGTTTTTGTTATTGATTCGACAGCCAGGTTACCGTTTACACACGAACTGGGTTTGTCGATGCAGCCAGTTTTAATTACTGGTTGCTCATATAATCACCGAAAGAATACAGGTACGATTCGATACAGGATTGGAAATGGAATAAGCTCATTGGGTTACGGGTACGCTCCGGCCGCTTTTTTGGAAGCTGGTAATTTCACAAAGTCTGTAGGATCATGGAGTGGTTATCCAAATGACCACGAGTTCACGGCACCAAGCGATGCCAGGGACGTGTACTTTTTTGACTGCTTCAATCTGTCTATACCTGACAACCCGGCGGAAGATACAGAGTGCGGGTGTGATGATTATAAAGTTTGGGCAATTGAGATAGACACTTGGAATTGGACACCGCTACCGTTTACTTGTTCGGTCGATGGACCATCCGGATTGCTGACTCTAACGGGTGATACTACTGAAATCGATACAACAAAGGATTACGTGATTATATATAGGGGATTTGACGACCTGGAAACCTGTCAAAAATACTGGGTCGTACACGCCGACGACAACAACACAATCGGAACAGATTCCATCGTCGCGAATAGGTGGGTGTGATGACTGTTTATTATGCAGACAGCAGAGCAACGGGCGCTAATGATGGCTCATCGTGGGAGGATGCGTTCACAGACCTTGCAACGGCTTGTGCTGCCACAACTGATGGTGACGAGATTTGGTGTAAGTGGTGCATCTTTTACTTGACCAGCACTCCAACGCTACTGGACGGAGTATCTCTCTATGGTGGGTTTCATAACTACCTGAAGGGAACAGACGGAGACAAGGATTTTCGACCGTATCACACGACGATAGATGGACAGGGAACGTATCGATGCATTCTCATTAGAGACAATACGATAATCGATGGCTTTGATTTGCGCCGCGGATTTGCATCTGAAGGCGCAGGAATCCTTGTGTATGCACCAGGTGTCTGAATGGCTTCCCTAATAAACAATTGCATAATCAGGGGGTGCTCAGCAACTACAAACGGTGGAGGAGTAAATATAGACGGAGTCCAGGAAGTTACAATTACAAATGTGGAGATTGACGATTGCTCTGCTGGAATTGATGGAGGGGGAATCTATACGCAAAACGACGTGACGCTAGAGGTAGACTATATTGATATACATGACTGCAATTCAAGCTCTGACGGTGCAGGCGTGTGCTTAAACGGTAACAATGCTGGGAATGATTATCAGTTCAGACGCTCACTGATACACGACAATATAGCCCTCGGATCTGGCGGCGGAGTCAACGTCAAGGATCATGCCAGTTGCGAGGTTCGATTGCAGCGCTGTATTATACATGGAAATGCCGCCGACTCATCCTGTGGTGGGGTTTCTACTGAAAGCGGAGTGCTATATATCGTAAATTGTACGGTCGCGTATAATGACGAGGAGGGAGTTCTGGGCGCTGGTGGAACAACATACGTCACGAACTGCATCGTATGGGGCAATGATGTCCAGATGGATATTGATGCCGGAACGATCACGGCGACATATAGTTGTGTTGAGGATGGGTATTCTGGAACTGGCAATGTTTCCGGAGAGCCCGTTTTCGTCGGCGAGGGAAAGCATCTTTACGCGCTTGCCGGTATTTGCGACGCTATTGATTCTGCAAACAGCGGTGCAACAAATTATTTTGGCGTTGACCCGTTTGGTCAGTCCGAGTTCGATCATCCGGATGCAACCAATAGCGGCACCGGTTCTCCTGCTTACGCTGATATGGGCGCGTATGAGTTTGTTGGTATTCCTACGCTTAATTTTGACAATAGCTATTACTATTTGGATTTAAATGTCGACATGGGAGGGCAGGATCTGTATCAATTTATTTGCTTAATGATTCCCGAGATGCCGTTGTTATGGGGCGGATTTCCGACATTCTCCAGTCTACGGTTTGTGAGGCACCAAATACAGTCCGAGATTGAGGTCGACGACACCACAACGACCCTAAAAGAGTGGGTGTATTTTGGAAGAACGTTTAGCGCTTACAGACTGACGGATGGTGAGGAGTACAGCACGCCAACGAGAGACGTGCCGTACTACGAAATACATCAAAGCGATGACTCAGAATATGTGGCTGAGGACAAGCATTATCTTTCTGATTTGAGCAACGTCGACGGTGTTTACTACGCGATTGTCCAAGTTGTTTGGGAGAATGATTTGAATGCGACATTCGATGTTTGCAGTGTATACAACGTTGACATAAATCAAATTCACGATTTGCCATATGACGAAGGAATAGGCAGCGATCACACGTGGAGATATTTATCAATCGGAATGCACCCGGGAGCGACGCTGTTTGCACCGGATGTCCCCGCGTCTGCGTGGCATATCAGGTCTCTACAGGATAGTCTTTTAAGGATCATCTACGAGGCCGTATTCGCCCAGTCAATTCCAGTTTTTGGAAAATCTGGCACACCGGTTGTATGATGGTACAGAATAGAACAGATAGGCCATGGGCGATAAACCGGAATGCATCCAGGATTGGAGCTCAGGCATCATGGATGGATGCGCAAGATATTCGTCGCAACTCAAACTATCTCATGGATTTCATGGGCGCTGGGCAGATCTATACTTTCAGCGGTCCAGGCCCTGGTGCAGATATAAATTTCGGATCGACTTATCCTGATTATGATTGGCGCGATAAATACGGCCTGTATCAGACGTTCCCTGTGATTTTGGCAGCTCCGCCAAAGCGAGACAGTAGCAATCCATCGAGGCGGCTTTGCGGGGTTTTGTTTCCGTGGAGGGTTGTGCCAGGTTATTACCAGGACCATTGCAATAGGCCGGCGGTAATCGAGTGGAATCACCTGGACGAGGATGTGTCCTGCTACAGGGGGTTATATCGTGGAACTGCCATGCTGCCTGACAGATGGGACGAGGTTGACCAGTGGCACACACCGAACCACAATGAGCCGATACACTTGCAGGACAGGTTGTCCAATAATTTATTGGTTGACGGTGACATGCGATACGCTATCACTGACAGGTTTTGGGTATCTGGTAATGATGCGACTATATCCAAAGACACGACGCTAAAAGTCACCGGAGATCAATCACTCAAAGTGGTTTGCACCGGGACCACAAATCCGTATGCAGAGGGTCCATATCTAAACGGTGAGCTCGATATGGTCATCGGCCGAGACTACACAATCAAGGCATATGTGCGCGGCGATGGTTCGGCAACTCCGATAATCGTATGCGGTGGAGCGACGATTGCCTCTGGTGCAGCGACTGCCCAATGGCAACTGGTCGAAAATGATTTCACTGCCGCCGGTACGTCAATACAGCTGATGGGCTCAACATCAACGACGGATAAAGCTGTTTGGTTCGACGGGTTGACGCTCCGGGAGAAGGGCAGGTTTCAGTATACTCCCGACGTTGACGGGCTTTTCACCGTTGGATTCGTTAGGACCGACAGGATTCGGGTGGCGGCGCTTTCGATTTGGCACGCGCCTGATTTATCCCTGACCGACGATCAGGTGCTTGCCAAGGAGGTTGATCTTGTATCCGGACGCGCGATCCGTGGATATACCGGCACAGGCCAGACAAGCCTCGGCGATCTCGAGTATGGCCTCGGCAGCGGAGTGGCGACCTACGACGTCGACGACGTCGAGCGGAACACCCGGAGGTGCCTGTTACAATCGGGGCATCCAACAGGTATTTCGACGTATCTGACTGGCAGCTACTACAACATTCGCGGCGGAAATGACTCCTATTTCAAAATCACGCCACGCAATCTAAAGGGCGAGACGAGCGGCACGATCTCAACGATACCTTGTCTATACGGGGAGTGTCACGGCGCGTCTGTGGGAACCCCGGCAAAGGTCAAATACACGTCCAGCGTGGACAGTTGGGAGCTCTTCGTAACCTCTGATACCCCTGCGCTTTGGTACGACACGGCACGTCTTGAGGTTGCATCGACTGGGGACAAGGTCAAAATTGAATTCCAGGCTCCGGAGGATGGGTGGATCAAGATCGGCGCATATTCGCTTTGGGAGGACACCTATGCGCAGTGAGCCCACACTAGGGGATGTCCTCGAGGTTTGCCGCGACACGCACCGCCTTATCGAGCGCCGGCCAACGGAATCACAGGTGAGGATAATTGTCAGCGACGAGGTGCGCCAGGCGATGGCTGAGCACAGGGACTCCTGCGTTCCGCGCGCGCACTTCCACGAGGTGGCCCAGCAGGCAGCTGAGACGGCTGGCAAGGTTGAGGCAATGGGTAGACCAAGGTCACACAGGACGGGCGACAGCGTCGCTCTCAGGTGGGCCAAAATACTGATCCCGGCAATCCTCACCGCGGCCGGTAGTTTTGGTGCCGCTGATTATTTTGGATGGTTCCGGTAGGAGGGTGGGTTAAAAGATGTTTTACTCCGTCTCCGGACTGTGCCCGGCGGCGCGCGGCCACGCCTCGCCGTCGCTAAGCAAATCAACGGCTCGCCTTGCCGGCGCAACGCGATACCCAGCTAAGCCGGGCTTAGCCATCGCGACGCTCGGCTTGACTTTGCCGCCGCAGTGATCTGCGTTACAGCGCATAGCCTACGCGTCACCAGTCGGCTCGTCTCGCGGCCGCACCTCGCCGTCGCTGATGTCAGCCCATGTAAATCGACCCATCCCACTGCCACGCCATTGACCGATACCGATTTTTTCACCATAGTTGAGAGCATCTCTCACGACGGTTCCGAGCTCGGGTCGGAGCCACTCGACGGAAAATCTGATCTTGGTTCCCTTCGGTGCCCTCTCAGAGCACGCCAGGCTGACCCGTTCTCCCTTTTGGGTGACGCCCCTGAGCGGGCGAACGCATTCGTCGAGCTCGGCTTCGTCGGGCATGATCAAGGGGATCTCCCGTGGATAGACAAATACGAACAGGTCGACGATTCGCTTCGCGGTCCACTTCGAGATCTTGTTCTTCCCGGTACCGAGTTTGACATCTCCGAACTCGCAGAAGGCCACGACGGCCTGCTTGATCATCCCCTTGATCTGATAGTCCAGGAGGCAGGGGTTTCCGTCATCGTCCCGATGGAACACGGTCTTGCCTTTTGCCTCCAGCTCCTCGGCCGGCAGGGATGCAAGCTCGTCCTTGATGCGCTTCGCGTCGACATCGCTCTTCTGGCCGATGAACTCCGCGTAGAGATCCGGGTTTCCTGGCGCCGTGCCGAGCACCGGGTGAATGAACGTTGCCTCGACGTGCATGATATTCGATGTCAGCTCTCCGCTGGGCTTCTCTGGTTTTGCTTGTTTCTTCTTTGGTTCAGTCATCGCTTTCTCCTTTTACAGTATCCTGAATGTTCCCCATCCCATTCCGCAGCTTTTCTTACTGAATGGGCGACCCTCACCGATGCCGATCAGCATTCCGGCCCTGGACAGGAGATTGCCGACACTCGTCAGTGATATAGCGCTCGAATCGAATTCTATCTTCACGACAGCCGACCAGGTATCCCACATTGCCCTGACTCTGAGATCCGCGACCTTTCCTGAGTTTGACACAGGATGAACAACCTTGTGTGGCTTACCATTGATCTTTATCAAAGGCGTTCCATCTATCCTGTCTACGCCATCGGCGTGTATGAACATGACCATCTTTATTTGGGTCATCGCCTGACCTGTGTTTCTGCATGCGTCGACCATCGCGTTCTTGAATGCGGTGGCAGGGATTCCATGCCACCCTTCACTGGATACGTGAAAAGCGTTTTTGTAGTCTTCGTCGAAATCCCTCGGAGATCTCTTCTCCTTGTCTCCTTTCTTTGTGGTCATGTTCTTGGCCATCTCGTTTCGAGCCTTCTCGCTGAACTGAAGCTGGACATAGGGCGCCGTCCCCTCAATGGTGAACTGCGCCACATCGAGCTTCAGTTCCTTGATCAGTATCTCTCCGTCTTTTGCTTTTTTCTTGGACTCATTCTGTTTTTTTTCTGCTTCTTTCTTCATTGTCTGCCTTTCTGTGTGCGTGTTTCTAAGCGTAAAAGTATTAAGTTTTTATCCGTGCCTTGCCTGCCGTGCCTTGCCGTTCCTAGCCCGGCCAAGCCGAGCCGAGCCAAACCTGCCAAGCCGAACCTCGCCTTACCATTCAGTGCCACGCCTCTCCTTGCCACGCCTGCCGTTCCTAGCCCGGCCGTGCCGCGCCGAGCCCCGCCAAGCCTGCCAAGCCTTGCCTGCCAAGCCCCGCCTTGCCGGACCGTGCCCGGACACGCCGTGACTAGCCTGCCGCGCACAGCCAAGGGGCAGAAGATCATGGGCTCGCCGGAGTAGATACGGTTCTCGCCGCAGCCCTCTCGTCCATCCGTATCCTCAACTCGTGTTTTTTCTTCGTGATGTCATCCTTGATTTGATCCACCTTTTCCCATGTCGACGCCAGCTCAGAGAGCACCTCGTATTTCTGCCTGAACGACTTCAGCTCCTTGAGCGCCATGTCCAGCATCTCACATCTCCAATCGTCGTTATCTAGTATGTCCTCTGTATTGCGATACTCCTGGTTTCCTCGCATGCTCGGGAGCGATATATACCCCCTCACTTTCACCGGCTCCGATTGCTCAGCAGGGATATAGGTGACGTGACATTTTATAATGTGCGACGCCTGGTTGATACGATACCGTTCCGCCGCCTTCGTATCATCCCACTCGAACTTCTTATGAAGAGCTGTATCTGGATTTCTCGCGAACTCAACAACGTCGCTGGCCCTCAAGATTCCACCATGCTCCATTGCTATGGAATCAAGTTCAACGTTCTGTTTCTTGCTATTTCTTCTTCTCATTCGAAATCCTCCGCCCAAGCCTCCTCGGATCTGAGCTTGTCAAGATGGTTCCTAGTGACACCGATTCATTTTCTATGAGTGTACATTATCTGCTCCTGCGCTTCTTCCTGGGCCGTTTGGGAACTATGCCTTTACGCTTCACGATCCTATTCCCGGGGCCGACTGGATCAAGAATGATTTTATCTGGCTTAATATCGGAAATCTTGAAACGATAGCCCTTGAGATCGAACGTCTCGCCAATCTTAAATACAGGGTTTTGCAGTGGGACCGGTGTTCCGTCCTGCCGAATGAAGTGTTGTGTTTGTACAGGATGATTTTCTACCTTCACTTCTTCAACGGGTTCAAACCGGTTTGTCTCTGGATTCATCATGATT
>Ga0307425_1000115_pt1 | contig 46145 bp, 39 predicted proteins | sample SalMarWE160330MG_FD_202152 | JGI IMG/M metagenome (GOLD analysis project Ga0307425, IMG submission 202152) | Salt marsh sediment microbial communities from the Plum Island Ecosystem LTER, Massachusetts, United States - WE1603-30 | ecosystem: Environmental > Aquatic > Marine > Intertidal zone >... | reverse complement strand
TTTTTTACTTCTCGTCATACCGAGTGATGACAAGCGATGCATTGTGACCGCCGAAACCAAAGGAATTATTTATCGCGAAGCTGACATCCCGGTGAACACTCTCGTTGGGTACGAAATCAAGATCGAATTCCGGATCGTCGAGATTTATGGTGGGCGGGATAACACCCTCGCGTAGGGTAAGTATTGTGGCAATTGTCTCAGCTCCGCCGGCTGCGCCCAAAAGATGCCCGATCATTGATTTGTTTGAGCTTATCTTCACTTTGTAGGCATGTTCACCGAACAGGTTCTTTACTGCGGCAACCTCAGATCTATCTCCGACGGGAGTCGACGTACCGTGGGCGTTTATATATTCAATATCGGTCGCATCAAGCCCGGCATCGTCAATGGCGTTCTTCATACATCTATACGCTCCTTTACCTGAAGCTGCAGGGGCGGCAATATGATACGCATCGGCACTGGCGCCGTATCCGGCAAGCCGGGCGTAAATGCGAGCCCCCCGGCTGAGTGCATGCTCCTCGCTCTCGATAACCATAATCGCCGACCCTTCTCCTATGACGAAACCGTCCCTGCCCCTATCGAACGGTCGAGAGGCCTTTTCAGGCTCATCATTACGTGTCGATACGGCTTTCATCGATATAAACCCTGCGATACCTAGATCGACAATCGGCGCTTCCGCGCCGCCGCAGAGCATGACATCGGCATCACCGCGCTCTATATACTTGAAGGCCTCGCCGATCGAATGGTTAGATGATGCACAGGCACTCACAACACACATATTGGGGCCGTGAAGCTGGTGCTTGATGGATACGACTCCACTCGCCATGTTGGCTATCATGTTCGGAATTAAAAAGGGGCTTACTCTTTTCGGCCCCTTGTTAACGTACAGATCACGCTGTGTAATAAGCGTTTTGAGACCACCAATACCGGACCCGATAATAACGCCGACACGGTAGCGATCGATTTTATCAAAGTCGATACCGGAATCTTTTACCGCCTGATCGCTCGCAACCATTGCAAACTGGGTGAACCGGTCGTTTCTCCTGGCCTCCTGCCTGTCCATATAGTCGAGCGGATCAAAATCGGTAACCTCCCCGGCTATCTGTACGTCGAGAACACTTGCATCGAACAGTGTAATTTTGGAGATGCCGGTTTTCCCCTGCACGAGATTCTGCCAGAACGCTTCGATTCCGATACCAACGGGGGAAACAACCCCCATTCCGGTTATTACTACTTTTCTTCTTTCTCTTACCACATCCACTCCCTACTTGTGTGATTCGATATATTTCACCGCATCGCCCACAGTTGCTATCTTCTCCGCTTCTTCATCCGGAATCTCGAGGCCGAACTCCTCTTCGAGAGCCATAACAAGCTCAACCGTATCCAGCGAATCGGCCCCCAGATCGTCTATGAAAGACGCACCTTCAACAACGTCCTTTTCGTCAACGCTCAGACGTTCAACAATAATCTCTTTTACTTTGTCAAGTGTACTCATTGATACGAAATCCCCCTTGCTCATTTCCAAATTTTTAAAAGTACTTCACATTACCATACCACCGTCAACGACGATAACCTGCCCCGTGATATAGGACGAGTAATCTGATGCAAGAAAAAGTGCTGCATGTGCAACATCCCGAGGAGTACCGCCTCTTCTCAGCGGGATAACTTCGAGGTACTTCTTTTGCACCTCTTCGGGAAGCTCCCCGGTCATCTCGGTCTGAATAAAACCAGGTGCGATTGCATTGACTGTTATGTTTCGAGACGCGAACTCCTTCGCAGATGATTTTGTCAGCCCGATAAGCCCTGCCTTCGAGGCTGCATAATTCGCCTGGCCGGCATTTCCAATGATTCCTATGACAGAAGCTATGTTTATAATCCGTCCCGCACGTTTTTTCATCATGACTCGGGATACTATCTTCGTACAGTTAAACGCTCCTTTAAGGTTAATAGATATAACCCGATCGAAGTCATCAACAGACATCCGGATGATCAGGTTGTCCCTGGTAATGCCGGCATTATTCACGAGTATATCCAGGCTGCCGAATTTGTCAACGATATTTCCTACTGTCTCTTCAACCGATTCAAGGCTGCTTACGTCAAGATAATACCCCTGTGTACGAACATTGAATTTTTTAATATCTTCAGATGCCGCTTTCACACCTTCCCTGTCAACGTCACCGAGAACAATATCGGCACCTGCATCGGCGAAGACATCGGCAATTTCCTTGCCAATTCCACGGGCACCACCTGTAATCAGAACCACCCTGTCTTTGAGGTCCATAGCGCTCCTCGATTTTATCCGGACGAATAATGCCGTTTACCGGCGGTTTTACTCACTCCTTTAATGTAACAATGTCATCAGGTTTTGCAACCGAAAAGACCCTGGCATCTTTATCGATCGCCCTGAAGAGGCCCCTGAGAACCGAACCGGGTCCTGCTTCAATATAATGAATATAACCGGCAGACACAAGTCTTTGCATGGATTGCATCCACAGCACCGGATGGAACAGCTGTGTGACGAGGTTGTTTCGTATTTCATCCGGATCATCAGTCAGCTGGGCTGTTGCATTGGATATGACCTTTCCACTGCCTGCACGCCACTGAATCTTGCCGAGCTCCTCTTTCAATTCTTCAGCCGCATTTTTCATCGAAGGAGAGTGGAAGGGACCACCGACGTTTAGCATAACGGCCTTTTTTGCCCCTTTTTCCTTCAGCCGGTCCATAGCCGTTTGAACCCGGTCCTTCACACCCGATATAACAACCTGCGATGGGCTGTTCATGTTCGCCGGAAAAACATCACCCACCTCTTCGCACACCCCGGCGATCGTATCTGTATCGATCCCGATAATCGCGGCCATACCACCCTTCTGCCCCGGGTCACAGTCGCGCATTAAAAAGCCCCTTTTGCGAACGATTCTGAGAGCGTCTTCAAAGCTCAGGAAACCGGCCGCATACACCGCGGTGTATTCTCCGAGCGAATGGCCGGCAAAAACCGTACCATTGAATCCCTCTTCTGCAAGAACCCTGTATACTGCGGATGAAGCAGTAAAAAGAGCAGGCTGCGTATTTTCGGTTTTTTTCAGTTCATCAGCATCCGATTCGAAACAGAGCTGAGTGACTGAACAATCATCAAGCGCCTTATCGGCGCGTTCAAAAATTTTACGCGCCGATTCATGAGTTTCGTAGAATTCCCTGCCCATACCGGGTTTTTGAGAACCCTGGCCGGGAAACAGATACGCAAATTTCTCCATAGAAAAAATACCCTATATCAATGCAGGCATGAGCTCACTGTTTGTACGCTCCAGTGTCTCGACATATTTTTCAGAATTGGAAATGTAACAGTATTTCCACAACAAACCAAAGAAAATCGAGCCTTCCGGCATCTTAGATAATCCCCATACACCGTCAGATTAAACAGGCTTTTTCAATATTCGATGATTGCAGAGGCCCAGGTCAGCCCTCCGCCGAAAGCGGCGAAACCGATGATATCTCCCCGCTTGATGAGTCCCTGCTGCTCAGCTTCAGAAAACGCAATTGGTATACTCGCGGAAGAGGTGTTTCCATACTTGTCTATATTAATAAAGACTTTCTCCTTCGGAAGCTTTAAAAAGCTGCGAAGCGCCTCGATGATCCTGACATTTGCCTGATGCGGAATGACCAGAGATATGTCTTCCACGGAAAGCCCCGCCTTTTTCATGGAAATATTGAAAGTCTCCCGCATTTTATTTACCGCGACCTTAAATATCGCGTTTCCATTCATCTTTATACTGTGCAGTCTTTTTCTGACTGTTTCTTCCGAAGCCGGAAGTGCCGATGCTCCTGCAGGCACATTGAGCTGATCACCCCATGAACCGTCAACCCCCATATCGAACGCAAGAAGTTTGCTGCTGCCGTCCGAAGGCAGCACCACACTCGCGCCTGCTCCATCGGCAAAAATAACACAGGTTGTTCTATCCTCCCAATTGAGAAAGCTCGAGAGTTTTTCCGCTCCAATAATCAGAACATTCTTATAACTTCCATTTTTAAGAAACTGTGATGCTATAACCAGTGCGTAGATATAGCCTGAACACGCTGCATTGAGATCAAATGCCGCGGCATGATCGGCACCAAGCTTGCTCTGCACAAGACATGCTGTGCTTGGAAAGAACATATCCGGAGACACGGTTCCCACAATAATTAAATCCAGGTCCTGCACTTTCAGATCGGCCTTTTTCAGCGCGATCTTTGCCGCCTCTGTTGCCATATCGGATGTAGCCTGGTCATCGGCGGCAATATGGCGCGTTCGTATCCCGGTTCTCGTTGTTATCCACTCATCCGATGTTTCGACCATCTTTTCAAGATCATGATTTGACAGCACCCGTTCCGGGACATACATTCCAGTGCTCTTTATCATAATATTCGCAACGCTCATGTATCACCTTTCCTGTATGTGCTTTTAAGTTATTTCGATTAAGTTATGGTTTAATACCTAGTCCTGCCAAGGATACATCCTGCCAAGGACTTTCGCCGCTTTCAAAAAATAACTGTCTTAATATGATAAAATCCTTCTTTGAGAGCAAGTATATTTTTAAAACGGGATGTTCAGGGATTTACCTCTGATGAGGGATTTTTAATGCGGCATGTGTTAATCCGGGAGACTCTTTCGGAGTTTTTTCAGGTATCCTGCTGGACACCCGGTTTTTTATTCAATCCAAACTTCGTCAGACGGCGTTCAATAAGATCACTCACCTTGTTTTTTACAAGGTTATTTACCATCTGTACGCCGTTATACGCAGCAAGTGCATCCGACGCACCATGTCCGATGACGAGGCTTCCGTTCAATCCGAGCAGGGGAGCGCCCCCATATTCACGCGGATCGGTTCTTTTACTCAGTTTTCTGACCGCAGGGTAGGCCAGTGCAAAACCTATCCTCTGCAGCAGGTGATTCCCCATCTCCTGCCAGACAAATTCGAACGTGAGCTTAAAAACCCGTTCCGTTACCTTCAACGCAATGTTTCCCGTAAATCCATCACATACAATGACATCTACGTCACCATCAGATATATCGTACCCTTCGATGTTGCCTACGAAATTGAAATCCAGGCTTTTTAATATATCGTAGGTTTTCAGTGTAAGTTCATTTCCTTTTGACTTTTCAGCACCGATGCTGAGCAGGCCCACCGCCGGCTTGCTCTTCCCCTGGACTTTATTGGCAAAAACTTCGCCCATAATCGCAAACTGGGCGAGGTAATCCGGTGTACAGTCCATATTGACACCGGCATCAATGAGCATACTGTGGCCTTTTACCGTCGGGATGTAGGAGGCGAGGGCCGGTCTATATATACCTCCGATCTTCTTCATGTTCATAATTGCCGAAACAAGAGTTGCGCCAGAATTCCCGGCTGACCAGACACCATATGCCTTGCCATCCCTGACAAGACGTGTACACACCATAATCGAGGCGTCCTTCTTTTTTTTGCATGCAACCGAGGGAATTTCATGCATCCGTATTACTTCACTGGCGTGAAAAACCTTTACCAACCGGCTCTTTTCAAACTTCAGCTTTTTAAGACTCGTTTCAATAAGCTCACTGTCACCAACGAGACCTATTCTTATATTATCTTCATCAGCTGCCTTCAGTGCCCCCTTTATATAGGCTTCAGGCGGGCTTTCACCGCTCATGGTATCAACTGCAATCATTCCAGTTTACTCTTCCTCTCGCGCAATAATCTCCCTGTCCTTGTAATACCCGCAGTTGGGGCATACACGATGAGGTCGCATGAGCTCTCCGCAGTGCGGGCACTCTACAAGCTTCATTATTGTGACTTTATCATTATGTGAGCGTCTTATCCTCGTTTTTGATTTCGACTTCCTCTGTTTTGGTACCGCCATACACACCACTCCTTATCCGCTTCTGAATTCAGCATCGAGATATCAGCCACAGCTAATATACCCGTAAATCATCCCACTGAAAATATAATAGTTTTCATAAAAATATTAAAGGGCTAAGATCAGAACCTGCCGAATAAAAAGAACCTCGGGGCTGGAGATACTCTTCGCTGCTCCAAATTACGTGTCTGAATTGCCGTAATCTAACAGTTCTCAGAATGAAAGCGGAAAATTCAGGAAAATCGCTGGTTTAAATATCTTTCGACCACTGGAGGAACCTTGTCGGAGATATTTCCACCGAGACGGGCAACCTCACGGACGAGAGAGCTTCTCACAAATGAGTAATGCTCGTCGGTCATCATAAAGATGGTATCCACCTTCTCACTGAGGTGCCTGTTCATGAGTGAAAGTTCGAATTCGTATTCAAAATCCGAAAGGGCCCGCAATCCCCTGATGATTGTAAGTGCATTTACCTTACTGGCGTATTCGACAAGCAGTCCTTCAAAGTGGCCCACGGTGATATGGTCATAATCATGGACGATCTCTTCGAGCATGGCTACCCGTTCCTCTACTGTGAAGAAACTTTCTTTAAACGGGTTTTTTGCAACTGCGACAATCAAATGATCAAAAAGTTTTGCGGCCCGATATATAATATCGCAGTGCCCGTTTGTTGGAGGGTCAAAACTTCCGGGGTACAGTGCTGTTCTCATTCACTCTTCCATTTTTTATTTTAATATCCGGTATGCACAGGCACACTTCATTAATATTCAACCATGCAAACCGCTTATTACACTCATTCAGGCCTTTTCATGCAAGGCTGCAGAGAATAGGCTTGTAAATGCATTAATCGAAAAAGTTAAGCCCTAACACCTGCTTAACGATTGTGATCTAATAAAACTATACGCGGGTTTGTAAGATAAGAAGTACTATCAACCTGCCGATACATAAAATAAACGATCCTAAAACACGATACAAGCCATGCGTTAGGGCCGAAAAAAATGCTCCACCCGTATTTGTGTAAAGCTTCACATAAAAGGATAGCCCTCTGCATGAACATGGAGCGCATAGAAGCCGTGTAGCATAGTATACTATGTGATGGGGGAAGATTCAATATATTGCCGATGCCAAGCAGCATGTTCTCTGCAATATTAAGGTGGATATTCTATCCGCTCGCCCGGAGTTGTGAAAAAATCCAGGTATTTACGACAGTACTTTATACGGATAAAGACCGAAAACTGACTGCATTCATATGGACCATGACTACTGCGATTGAAAGGAGAGGGCATGTTTGAAAAGGTGTTCATTGTCGCGGAGGCGGGCTCGAACCACAACGGAAATCTCGATACCGCCCTGAAAATGGTTAAGAGTGCAAAAGATACGGGTGCGGATGCGATAAAGTTTCAGAGCTTCACACTAAAAGGACTCTTCTCCACTCTTCACTATGCAAAGGCGCTCAATATTTCTGATTCTACCTGGATAAATAAAATTGAGCACATCTCTTTCAAGCCGGGTTGGATTCGTCCAATCAGCGAAGAGGCAACCCGTGTGGGTATTCACTGGTTTTCGACACCCTTTTCAGTGAAAGCGGTGGCAATGCTGGACCCCTTTGTACCTTTCTATAAAATATCTTCCGGCGATATCACCCATACGACTCTCCTCAGAGCAATAGCTGAAACGAAAAAGGGTATATTCATTTCAACAGGGGCGTCTACACTGCATGAAATAGACCGGGCAGTACAGCTACTTGCCTCCTATCATCCTCCTTTTATTTGCATTATGCACTGTGTCATGCTGTATCCCCCTCCTGACAGACTGTTGAACCTTGATTTCATCGATACCCTGAAAAGCCGGTATAAACTTCCTATTGGTTTTTCCGACCATACCATGGAATCAGAGGCATCGATAATTTGTATTGGCAAGGGAATCGCGGCTATTGAAAAACATTTTACCCTCAACAGTACCCAGGAGGGGCAGGATCATAGAAATTCCCTCGATCCGCCTCATTTCAAACAATTCGTTGAAAGAATTCGAACCGGTGAAAAAATGAGCGGAAGTAAAAAAAGGGAGGTGAGCCCCAGGGAGGCACGTGAAAGGGTCTTTGCGAGGAGAGGCGTATATGCAGCAAGAAACATTACACGCGGAGAAAAATTTACCCTGAGAAAATTGTCTTTCTTACGGCCGAACACGGGCATCGGTGCAGAGGAGGTCGATACACTGCTTTGTATGAGAGCAGCAACAGATATTAAGAAGGGAACGGCACTGGACGCTTCAATGCTCAAACCGAGTGCTGGGTAAAAATACCCAATATATGATGTAAAAGTACATGCCGGAGTGAACAGAATGTATTATTTTGAACTGCATATCTTCTAAGTAACTTCTCGCGAAGTTACTTTGCGATATTCGATCCCCCAGGGATACATCCTGTCAAGGATGTAGACCGCTTCTATGTAACATCGATCAAGATACTGTTTGATACACCTCCCTTATTCGCAGGAGGAGAAAGATATTGAAAAAAAAGGAGAAGTTGTTAAAATTCCTTATATAATGATGAATAAATTTCAGAATATACGAGGGTGCCTTCTGCTCACCGCATGTGCGGTACTTTTTATAACCGGCTGTTCAGGAAAAAAATCTGTGCAGTTTGATTACCAGCAACAGGGGCCGTCAGGTGTTGAAGAGAAGCCTTCAGAACATAAATCCACCCGGGAGCCTTTGGAACAAACTCAGGTTGAAATAAAGCAGAAAGAACCCGCCGGGACTGAAGTTGCCGCCGATAATACCAACATGGAAAACACGGAAGAATTAACCATCTCAGTCCCCGAACAGGATTCGAAAATAGAAGTCGTACTGCCCGAAAGTGATAATGTCTCTACTGCAATTGACGCTGGAGAAGCAAAACATGAAGCAGAGAACATACTCGAGATTATCAACAAGCTCGAGGAAATGTATGAAAAGGATGACTTTGAAGGGTGGAAGGGCATGTTAACCCCGGATTACAGAAAGAAGTACGGCAATCCCGAAAACCTGCACAATGACGGGTGGGATGCAGCAGACCTCCATTCTTTTTTCAACCTTCTTGTTGAAACGAGGAGAAAAGGGCAGATAAAGACTTTGAAAATATCACGGGTGGTTTTCGCCAACCAGAATAAAGCCTATGTTTATGTATTTTTTGAGGGCCGGGAATTCCCCGAGCCGCAGCATACTTTTATCAGAATCAACGGCACATGGTTGAAAGGCCTGCGAGAGGAGGAGGGATAGAATGAGAAAAATAGTTATAATCGTTGCAGTACTCTTTGTGCTCGGCGCAGGAGTGCTTCAAGCACAGGAAAGCATCGAACAGTTTCTTCGTGATCTGGAAAAACCCGGCAAAGAGGACTATGTAAAGCTCATTTATGAGGGGTCTCATGAGAACAAGCTGTGGGCGATAAACAAGCTGGTTGAAATGGGCGCAAAGGATCAGGACGTTATTGATGCACTCGTGTTCGGACTGCAGCAGGGAACTCTTTATGTAGAGAGGCAGAACGGCAGGGTGGTTAACGACTTCTGGGATGTAAGAGCGGCAAGTGCAGTTGCACTCGGAAATATCGGAGATACACGAGTTCTTCCCAAGCTCTACCAGGCTCTCAGATACGACACTGATGTATTTGTGAGGAGCTCAGTGGTTATCGGTATCGGCAAAATGGGACAGCGGAAATCAATCCCGGAAATAACCCGTACTATTGAAACATCCAGTCCATCAGGACCTGACGACCAGCTCGTTCTGGCCTGCGTACAGGCACTCGGTGATATAGGGCACAGGGACGGATTTGTGCCTCTTATTGAAGTAATGCGGGGGAAATTCAGACGGAGTATAAAGATAGCAGCCCGTGACGCCCTGAAAAAAATACAGTGGTAATCAAAACCTGCGCACGGGAGGGCTGTTATCGGCGAAGAGGAAATACTGTCAGTAACTGAAGGGTTTCTTGCGTTCGGTGAAGAAACGCTCTAATTCCATAATCTCTTTTTTAAGAGAACCTACATCGGGCCGTTCAGAGTGAAGGTTTGCCGATATCTTACCGATCTTTTCCTGAATCAGTCTGTAGCTCGACCTGACCTCGCCGACATTCCGCCGCATATAATCGATAAGAGCATTCATCTTGTCAGCGAGATATTTGAATTCATCGTGCTTTCTCAGCGTAATAATAAAATCCATATCCCCACTGAGCAGTAAATCCAGGCTCTGCTCGAGCCGGTATATAGGTCCCGCTATTTTATGTGAATAAAACAGGGAAAAGGGAACGATGATACACAGTACGAATAGATTTGCCGCAATAAGCGGGGTGAGGACAACCTGAAAAAGACCGGTCACATCCGTTTGTCCCTCGCTCGTGACCATAATGACAATATTCTCGAAATTTGCACCGCCGTACTGATATTTAAAATAAAAAAGTCCAAGAATTGCGGCAGTAGAAAGAAGCGTCGCTCCAACAACAACAAGAATAAAGCGAAGAATAAAGCGTGTTTGAAAGTTACCTTCAATAATAAAATGTCTTCTTCTGTGCATTATTTTTCACTCCTGTAATTGAGTTGTGGTAAAAAACCTGCACATGATACTGTCATGGTTCCGCAAACCCTTGACCGGCTGAACCCTCTATAAACGATAAACAGCCAAATCCTGTTTCACCGTCCTAATTCGAATTGTAATTCATTTTTTCAGTGCATACAAGACTGAATTACTGTGAAAAATCCTATTCTATACGCTGAACATCTGTTCTGATGCTTGTATTCTTTTCTCAATCTGTCCGATAATCTTGAGAGTTATATCAAGGGTCTTGATATCGTCTTCTCCGCTTACAATGGGCTCTGTTCGTTCATAGATACAATCGATAAAATGCTGCAGCTCATCCTTCAAGGCATTTTCCTTCTGGACGAGGACACGTTCGACGAATGAATCATGCTTATAGGTTATTTCAACCGGTGAAACAAAGAACCGTGCGGACGAACCTCTGTATATATTTATATCGTTCGCTTCAAAATCAAGCACAATGTATGCCTTGTCCTGGGATATTGCCATGGTTCGGATTCGGGTCTCACTTAATCTGCTTGAAGTTATGGTCGCAATTGCACCGTTCTCAAACTGCAGGACCGCAGATGCAATATCCTCAAAGCTGCTTTTAACCCGGTTGCCGATACTGTCTATGTGAACAACGCCGCTGTTTATCAGAGACAGAACAATATCAATATCATGAATCATCAAATCGAGAACGACGCCTGTATCCCAATCCCTGTCCTTCCAGGGCCCGATTCTTCTTGCCTCTACGAGATACGGATCCGCCACAATCTTTTTCAATTCAGCGACCGCACCTTTAAACCGCTCAATATGCCCCACCTGGAAGATGAGTTTATTGGTGGTAGCCGTATTGACAAGATCGGTTGCCTCTTCAATAGTTCTTGAAATCGGCTTTTCCACAAGCGTATGAACACCTGCATCAAGAGCCTTCTTGGAAATATCGTAGTGGATGCCTGTAGGAACAGCCACACATACTCCGTCTGCTTCACCGAGCAGGTCTTCCATATTCTCGTATGCGCGGATTTTGTATTTTTTGGATATTTCCTGAGCCCGACGGTCGTCAATGTCGTACACGCCGATAAATTCAATTTCATCGTCCATGGTGGAAAGCACATTGGCATGATATGTTCCCATTTTCCCTACACCGATTATCCCTATCCTGATTCTTTTGTCCAGTTCGATTCGTCTCTCCCTCTTCATAACTCCATTCCTCTATTTATTTGTACTTTACAGCATACGTACGAAGTATAGAAGTACAACATACATTACAAAATATCCCCTGTGACTGCATTTGTCCAAAAAAAATGGAATTTTGTTAACAGCTTTGCAGATAATAGTGATGTACGTTACTTGACAGCAGCAATAATTTCATGCACCTGAAGTTTCAGGCAGGAAAAACAGTGCGTGTTACTTGAAGTCATTGACACGAAGAAGAGAAGGTGTGTCGGTATCTTTTCTAACCGTGTTAAGCTCGTGTAAAACTTTTTTTTCTTTTAATGAAAGGTTCTTCGGTATCTGAACGATAACCTTGACGAGCTGATCACCCTTTCCCCATCGTTTGAAATAGGGAATTCCCTCCTTTTTCAGCCGGAACACTTTTCCGCTCTCAGTTCCGGAAGGAATATTGATCTTTACAATCTTCTCGTCAAGAGTGGGAACCTTGATCTCCGCTCCTAGTATGGCTTGAAAAACACTGATCGGTACTTCACAGATAACGTCATTCCCCTTTCTGAGGAAAAAGGGATGGGGTTTCTGATGAACAACAACGATCAGGTCACCATGCGGACCACCTTGTTGACCGGCATTTCCTTCTCCATGGAGACGCAAAACGGTGCCGTCTTCAACGCCGGGCTCAATATCAAGCACGATCTTCCTGCTCTTTTTCACCTGCCCGCTACCCTTGCAGACAGTGCAGTAATCTTTGATGACCTTTCCCGTTCCTCTACATGTGGGGCATGTGGAGGCAATGGTAAAAAAACCCTGGGACCGGGTTATTTGCCCGGTGCCGCCACACTTTGGACAGTTTACGTAGCCGCTTCCCTCTTTTGAGCCCGTGCCTCCACACTCCCGACAATGCTCCAACCTATTGAGCTGTATCTCAATTTTTTTGCCGAATGCAGCCTCTTCAAGATTCAGATTAACATCGTAGCGAATGTCAGATCCCCGTGCGGCACGTTGCCGCGCGGCACGCTGTTGTGAAGAGCCTTCCCGCGACCTGCCGAAAGCATTTCCGAACCCGAAAAACGACTCGAAAAAATCAGATCCGAAAATATCAGAAAATCCGCTAAACAGGTCCTCAAAATCAGAACTGCTCCTGAATCCTCGGAATCCACCGGCCTGGGCATTGACCCCTTCATGACCGAACTGGTCGTACATTTTTCGCCGCTCTTGATCTCCCAGAACTTCATAGGCTTCAGTTGCTTCCTTGAACTTCTCTTCCGCAGATTTATCGTCTGGATTTTTATCGGGATGATATCTTACAGCGAGTTTTCTGTAGGCTTTCTTGATCTCGTCTTTTGATGCGTTTCTGTCAATGCCAAGAATTTCATAGTAGTCTCTTTTTGGTGCCATTTTGAGCGATTCTCCAAAACTGAACAGGAGGCGGACTTTCGCCCACCTCCTTGGTCCGGGGTCATGAGGCTAGAAATTTTGATAGTTAATTGTTTGTATTCTTGTCATCATCAACTACTTCGTACTCGGCGTCAACCACGTCTTCTTCCTTCTGCTGTGACCCAGCCTCTCCCTCCGGTCCTGACTCTGAGGTATCTGCGGTTTGTCCCTGCTGCGACGCCTGTTGGCTCGCCGCTTCCCTATACATCGATTCGGAGATTTTATAAGAAGCCTGTGTCAAAGATTCGACAGCCTGTTTTATGGCATCGGCATCGCCTTCACTCATGGCCTTTCTGGTGTTCTCAATTTCATTCTCTATGTTCGATCGATCATCCGGAGAAATCTTGTCACCGTAATCTTTCAGCATCTTTTCAGTCTGGTAGATAAGGCTGTCAGCTTGATTCACTGATTCAGCCTTCTCCTTTGCCTTCCTGTCCTCTTCAGCATGGGTTTCGGCATCCCTTACCATTTTTTTAATTTCATCCTCGCTGAGACCGCTCGATGACTCGATTCTGATCTTCTGTTCTTTCCCGGTGGCAAGGTCTTTCGCGGATACGTGAACGATACCGTTTGCATCGATATCAAATGTAACCTCAATCTGCGGAATACCCCTCGGTGCGGGTGGAATACCGACAAGGTCAAATCTACCGAGCGTTCTGTTATGTGCTGCCATTTCACGCTCACCCTGCAGCACATGTATGCTTACCGCCGTTTGATTGTCCGCAGCGGTTGAAAAAATCTGGCTCTTGCGAGTCGGTATTGTCGTATTCTTCTCGATAAGTCTGGTCATTACACTGCCAAGGGTTTCAATACCAAGCGAAAGCGGTGTAACATCGAGGAGAAGAACATCTTTCACATCACCGGCAAGAATACCACCTTGAATCGCAGCGCCGATTGCGACCGCCTCATCAGGGTTTACGCCTTTGTTCGGCTCTTTCTTGAATATTTTTTTAACCACTTCAACGACAGCTGGCATGCGAGTAGAACCCCCGACGAGAATAACCTCATCGATATCATTTGCGGTCAAGCCTGCATCCTTGAGCGCATTTTCGCAGGGTCCCCTCGTGGACTCCACCAGATCTCCAAGAAGCTGTTCCAATTTGGCGCGTGTCAACGTATAGTTCAAATGCTTCGGACCCCCCGAGTCAGCCGTAATAAAGGGGAGATTGATGTCTGTCGACATGGCGCTTGATAACTCAACTTTGGCCTTCTCAGCCGATTCTTTGAGCCTTTGGAGCGCCATTTTATCCTGTGAGAGGTCGATACTGTAATCTTTTTTGAATTCATCGATCAGCCAGTCCATAACACGTTTGTCAAAGTCATCTCCGCCGAGATGAGTATTGCCGTTGGTCGATTTGACCTCGAATACACCGTCACCAAGCTCAAGAATCGATATATCGAATGTTCCACCGCCGAGATCATAGACGGCAATCTTTTCATCCTTCTTTTTCTCCAGGCCGTAAGCAAGCGAGGCAGCAGTCGGCTCGTTGATTATGCGCTTCACGTCGAGGCCGGCAATTCTTCCTGCATCCTTTGTTGCCTGTCTCTGAGAATCGTTAAAATACGCCGGTACGGTAACGACTGCCTCGATCACCTTCTCACCGAGATAATCCTCAGCTGTCTGCCTCATTTTCTGAAGTACACGGGCTGAAATTTCAGGCGGCGAGAACTCACCGGCATTTACTTTGACGCGTGCATCGCCGTTTTTCCCCTGAATAACCTGATATGGAACCATCCCCTTCTCTTTTGATACTTCTGAATAACGCCGCCCCATAAATCTCTTTATGGAGTAGACAGTATTTTCCGAGTTTGTGATGATCTGATTCTTCGCCGGTTGCCCGACCAACACTTCATCCTTCTTTGTAAAAGCAACGACAGAAGGGGTCGTTCTCTGCCCTTCCGCATTGGTAATTACCTTTGCTTCACTGCCCTCCATTACGGCAACACAGGAATTGGTAGTACCAAGATCAATTCCTATTATCTTTCCCATTTTTAATCTCCTTTCCCGGAGGATTCCGCTACTTCATCGGTTTTTTCGTCTGACGCACTGTTCGAAGATACAGCTTTCGCAACCTTAACCTTGGCAGGTCTCAAAACTCTATCATGGAGTTTATATCCCTTCTGGAAATCCTCTACCACTGTATCTTCACTGTATTGCTCTGATTCTTCCATCATGATTGCATCATGGACCATTGGGTCAAATTCTCTGCCGACAGTTTCAATAGGCTCGATATCGTACTTGCTCTCGAGAAGGTTCCGGAGATGTTTTTCCACAAGCAGGATGCCTTCGAGAAGCGTGTCGAAATCCTTTGACGACCGTGCAGAATCGATAGCCCGTTCAAAATCGTCTATAACGTTCAGGATGTCGAGAACAAGATCAGAGGTTGCATATTTTTTAAAATCATCGAATTCCCGCTGGACTCTCTTACGATAATTTTCAAAATCCGCCTGTTTGCGCTTAAGCAGGTCCTCATATTCGGAAAGGAGGCTCTTCTTCTCTTCCAGAATTTTCGACTGTTCGTCAAGTTTCTCTCTGACGCTGAGAAGTTCCTGCAGTTCATCTTCACAGAGGGTTTGCAAAAGCGTCTTTGCGGGTGAACATTCTTGGGTTGTATTTTGCCCGTTTTTCTTCTTTTCAGCCGAAATCTCCTGATTATTCGTCGCATCGAGTTTGTCTATCGAAATCTCCTGTTCATCGCCCTTTTTATCGTATCCTCTACTGGCTTCAGTGTTTTTTTTACGCTTTGAATTCTCTTTATCTTTTCTATCCATATTTTCTATTTTTATGATTCTATCCACTTAGAATACCGACATTCCATGCCGGAGAAGGCTGGTGTTTTGTACCAGTATTCCCCGGTATCCTTAATACCGGTTTTTTTAATAGACAATAACTCTTTTCCTGTCCACGGCCTATTAAGCATTGACAAATTTCGCTAAAAACCCTTAGGCAAGCGTTCTTCCGACCTTCTACCGTCAGAATGGGTTCGCCTGTGTAGTTGTAACGAAAAACATTTATCAACGAGCCCGATCGGTTTGGTCTTCTACAATTGAAAGTTTACTTGCCTATAGTATTATTCAAAGAAGATTTAGCCATTTTCCGGATAGGAAAAAGATAACGATAAAAAAATTCAACGTCAACTAAAACGTATTCGAGAATCCTTAATTATCCCCTCCGCCCCTGAGTGTCAGCAGCTGATAAACCGCAGAAGCCTTGCAATGATATAATTTGAGCGGAAGAATCCGGCAGATGTAAGGCACAAGCGGTCTGTTTTCTTTTCCGCATAACCGAGATTTTGAAGCTCATTGATGTACCTGTCTAAGTGAACCTTATATTTTACATTGGCCATACACTCCAATTCTGACAGCTTGATACCGCCGGTCATTCGCAGGGCGAGTATTATCCTTTCATACAACAGTTCCCGTTTGCCGAGCACTTCTGTCTCCGCTATCGGTTTCAACCCTTTTTCGGCAACTTCAATATATTTCCCGAGATCCTGTGTATTTTTCTCACGAATACCGTTTCTTGTCGTTACCGCACCGAGCCCCACGCCAATGTATTGGCCTGACCTCCAGTAATTTATATTATGTTTTGACCGGAAGCCCTTTTTTGCAAAGTTTGAAACCTCATACTGGCTGTACCCGAAAGACGACAAAAATCTGACTGTACGGTAATACAGCTTCTCATAGGTGCTATCATCGAACAGAAGGGCTTCCGATGAAAGTGCAAAACCACCCCCCTCGTGAATGGAAAGCATATATACCGATATATGCGCGGGTTTAAGAGCTGCGGCCTCTGCAAGATCTTTTTTAAACAGACCCACACCTGCCGCAACATCCCTCCCTGCCTGTAGCCCGAGTATAAGGTCGATGTTGAAATTATTAATATTCTCTTCAGAAAGAATTTCAACAGCTCTTATAGAATCCGCCCTTCGTGTTTTCCGCGCCCATTGTTCCAGCACCGAATCTTCGAAGCTCTGCACCCCAAGTGACACCCGGTTTATTCCGGAGGATTTCCAGGCCCGAACCTTCTGCCGGTCAACTGATTCTGGATTCGCCTCCAGTGTAAATTCAGCATCCTGAATGATGTTAAAACTGCTGTACAACTTCTCAGTAATAAAACCAAACTGCCGGGTTGTAAGAATAGAGGGAGTACCCCCCCCTATGTACACAGTATTGATCCGTTCTCCCCTATAGAGGGCCATTTCACAGTTGAGTGCATGTAGATAGCGGAAGACCTCATCATCATCCGGTGAGGCGAAGGAGAGAAAATCGCAGTACGCACATTTGCTCGTGCAGAACGGTATGTGAATATAAAGAGAAATCATAATACCGCCTTCAGTTTTTAAAAGCCGACCGGTAAAATACATGCTCACCGGTTGACTGTTGAGATACCGTCATAGTATGTTATGTGTATGCCTGAGAAAAGCACTGAAGAAAAAGTACTTGTTACCAATAAAAAAGCCTACCATGATTTTACCATAATCCAGAAAATAGAGGCGGGAATATCTCTACTCGGCACCGAGGTTAAATCCATACGGGATAGGAACATCAGCCTCAAGGACGGTTTTGCATTTATCAGGTCAGGAGAGATCTTTTTAAAGAACGTGCATATCAGCCAGTATCCGTTTGGAAACAGGATGAATCACGATCCTGTTCGCGAGAGGAAACTGCTTCTTCATAAAAGTGAAATACAAAAACTCCGTTCAAAGATTCGTGAAAAGGGATACACACTCGTGCCTCTCAGGGTATACCTCAAAGACGGCAGGGTTAAAGTGGAGCTCGGACTGGTCAGAGGGAAAAAACTGTATAATAAAAAAGAAGACATCAGAAAAAGGGACGAATCACGGGAGCTAAAGCGGCATTTCAAGGCCTCGAACCTATCAGGCCAGCTTAAATAAATTTCAATCCTCCAGCTCGAATTAGGGCTTTTTCCTCATATTCTGCAAAGAGTCAAGTATATCAACGAGCTCATCCTCCTCTACCTTCTTCCCCTCCGAGGCAAGGATCTCATTTATCCTTTTTATGACCCCGTTTATATCGTCAAGAGAGCCGTGTAGCAGCTTAATTCTTTTCAGCTCTTTTACAATACGGTCCAGATCGGCCTGAGAAAGGAGAGAGAGGTCTTCATGCTTCTGCTGAAACTCGGGAGGCTTCTTTTCACCTTCGTTTTTTACGATTTTGACAACCGTTTCAGAGGTTTCGAGTGTGAAATCCTCAATGCCGCAGAGGCCCAGCACGCTGTTGACCTCCCGCACGCCGCCGGGATCAACGGGAACTGGTTTGAAGTACAGGGCTACGGCACTGTCATCCTTGGAAAAGGGCAGATTATCGAACCTTCTTTTACGTTTAGTATCAGGAACGACCCAGCCGAATTCCAGATGATCCTGTAATGTTTTAAAATTTGCAAAATTTATTTTATAGGGAACCGTCACGATACCGCCCTTCAGTAAACCACTCAGACAGAGAGCTGGATTTTTTTCGGATTGAGAACGCCAGAACGTGGGTAATGATTTGTTTTCAAGGGTTGTCTCAAATGATATCCGTCTCCTACCTGAAAGCTCGAAATGGTACTGACCCTTTTCACCGAGATAGGTGTCGTACAGTATCCGAAAACCTATCGACCGCTTTTTTTTTGATTTGTTCTCTACCCGATATTGGATAAGCGCGCCTTCTTCCTTGCCTGTACCCTTTCTCTGCACAAAAGTAACAATCTGCCGGACACGCACCAGGTCGTTTTCCCACACAGCCTCAATCGAGGAGTTTCTGTTTACGGGGAGTAGAGAAAACACGCCTTCGGTACTGCCGAAAACAAAAAGCTCATCATCGACATATACGATCGTATAACTTGTCGGCGGCTCATCGTAAAAAAGCAGATTACTGTTTTCGTCCCCCTCTACATCATCTTTTCCGTTCACTGTTGAAAGAAACAATCTGCCGGTGGTGTCGTCAATATCGACAAGAATAGAACTGCTTCGTAAAACTGCGGGAAAGACCGGCTGTACAGTGAAAATGAAAATCATCGATAGAAAAATGATAGAAGCAGTCTTAATCATTGTTTTCGAGCTCGGCGGTGATTTTTTGTAGTCTCTCATATTCCTCGTCCAGCATCTGTTCCTTGTCGTCAAGAGCCTCCTCTTTCACTTTCAAAACGTTTTCCCAGGACACAAGTGCTTTTATCTTTTCCTCGATCTGTTTTTCCCTCTCATCATTCGTCCCCTTTCCGATTTCTTTCAGGTTCGTTATCTCCGATTGCAATGTCTCTATCTGATTATTCAGCCTGGTGATCTCATCCTTGCATTGTGCTTCCTTCTCCTTCATTCGCGTCAGCTCCTCCTGCGCCTGCGCAAGCTCCTTTTTCAGACCCTCATCAGAAGACACGGGACTTATTTGTGCAGTTTCCTTTTTTTCAAGCTGCTCCAGATCGAGAAGGCGCAGCTTGAACGATGCGGCATCCGCCTTGTTTCCATTCGGGTATCTTTTTAAAATTTCAACAAGCGTCTTTCGTGCCTGTGAGCGTGAGCCCAGGTTGAGCAGACTCTCCGCCTTCCAGTAGAGAGCGTTGTCCGCATATTCCTGTGAGGGGTATAAACTGACATAGGTGTCAAATGCGGTGATTGCGACCTTGTATTCTTTCTGCAGATATTGGCACCTTCCAAGATAATACAGTGATGCGCCGTGATACCTGCTATTTTCCATCGTATTAACGACAATTTCCAGGTTCTTTTTTGCCCTGATGTAATTTTTCATGTACAAATAGCAGCGGGCAACGTAGTAGTATCCGGCATCTCTGTACTTGACGGTTTTCATATCGAAGAGAAGCCGACGGAATTCAGTAGTTGCAGCCGTATAATTTCCTCTCCTGAACAGGGTAAGTGCTAAATCAAACTGGGCGTCTTCAAGAGTTAAAGCTCGAGACAAACTGGCGGCTGGGAAAAAGGTTATAATAAATATCACACTCAGTATAACAATAATTATTATCTGTTTTTTTTTCATGCACTGCTCCACACCTTGTATTCAGTCTGCATGCCGGCTTGGTGCCCTCGACAGTCTATCACAGTCCTTTAATTAATCAGTATGCATCGCTGGAGTATTATTTGAGCAGCAATACTCTCATTATAATACTAGTCGACACCTATACAGGCGCAATTAAGAGTTTTAAAAGTGACGTAGATCCCCCTGGGAGAATCCACCCAGAGAACGTTACTTCACGGCAGATCCCCGGCAGGATGAAGTATCACAGATAACGTATTTTAAGTTGCCCAGAAGGATTTAAACCATTTGACAGATTTTTACAGAATATGTTACTATGACTGCAGGGCATACGGAAATTTAAAATCGCGCGGGGTAATTTACACGGGGTACCTGCTGCGGAAGCCTTCCCACTTTGTGCACTGAAAAATAGAAATGAAAAAAAACAACTTTCCTTGCTAACGGAATGCATGTCAATGGAAAACGACGGTCAGCTCACATTTGAGGATGATCCTCTGTATATCAAGCAGAACAGGGCTCACAAACTGCTGGAAGATGGCAATTTCAGCGAAGCAATTGCCCTTTTCGAAAATATCATTCGTGAAAACAGCAATTATCCGGGAGTTGTCGACGGAGTCAAGGCAACCAGGTTCTGGATCAGCAGGAAAAAGGCCAAAAGATTCAACAGTCCATACGACAAGGCGCGGGTGCTCTTGAAAGAATGGAGGGATTTTGAAAAATATATGGTAAAAAATAATCTCCGGCATGGGAGATCCACCGCGGCTATTCAAAAGTATATTTTCGGGGACATTATCGAATCATTTACCGATGCATATAATGAGGGAGCAGCACCGGATACCGGCATCCTCATCCAGATAGGGGACTGTTTTAAAAAATTAGGCAATTACGAGCGTGCTATCGACATATACGAGTATGCGAGAAGCTTCAACATAAACGACCCTGACCTGATGTCCAAGCTCGGAGACTGTTACTTCAGCATAGATGAAACATCAAAGGCCAAGGTTCTTTTCAGAGAAGCCTTTTTTATCGATCCCGGCCAGATTGAGCTTGATAGCATCGAGTCACCGTTCATCCACATGCTCTATAAAAAGACAATAGAAAAGGCGCCAGACCCGGAAGTATCTATTTACTGGCTGCCCGTGATTGCGGAAATAAACAGGGCATTCAATGTCAAACGCGAGCCAAAAAAAGGGGAGCTTGAAAAGCTGCGTCTGGAAATAGAGGTGCTCGAAAAGGAGTATGAAACAAACCGTAAAAAGCGTTCCTTTATCGAGCCAAAACTGCTTAACCATTATTTCTGGCTGATAGACACACTGAAGATCATCGGTGGGAGCAGAAAAGAGATAGAGCAATCTCTGCAGAGGATCAATGAGATTGATACAGAAATCTTCTCCCGTTACCTGGAATAAACCGGTTTTTCACTCTTCTGTGCCCTTGGTACCTGTGCCCTTGGTACCTGTGCCCTTGGTACCTGTGCCCTTGGTATACATGCAAGCAGTATTTCAAATAATGATTGATTTTCCGTAACACTTTTTTTACTTTATTAGTATCCCGGAAAAAAACTTGCACACAGAATAATTGAAAAAATAGGTACGTTAGCTTGTTAATTCTAAAAGATACAATTTATCACTTGCCTAATGGTTTTTACCTTAATTTCCCAATGCTTAACGAGCCAAGGAAAAGTGGCGACTTCGCAGCCGATCTCTGTCACGACTAGTCCTTGGCAGGACTAGGTATCAAAACGTAACTTAATCGAGGTTACTTGGAAGTGGTCTACGTCCTTGACAGGATGTATCCCCGAAGGACCGAATATCATAAAGTAACTTCGCGAGAAGTGACTTAGAAGTAAAAGACCATTGTATATTGTAAATCTTTATACATACTATTAGACTTTTAATGGATAAAACCATATATGGAGATACATATGGCAGTCGAGACAGTTCAACAGTTGTCCGATCTTTTAAACGAGGAAAAATGGACCCGGGCGACTCTCAACAATTACACAATTAAAAATTTTACCGATTTAGACACCCTTCTGACAGAAGCAAAAAAAACAGGAAAGCATCCTGCAGTGCGCAGTCTTACCGAGGAACACCTGACGCACACACCAAACAGTATAATTGCGCTCTACATAATGGGAAAGATCAACTTCGAAGAACAGGCTCTCGATGAAGGGCATATTCAGAAACTCATAAACCTTTTTATCGACAATAAACGTTTTAACATTGTTGAGTTCCTCGCAAAAGAGACTCTTAAATACGGAGAAAACAAGTATGCCCTCGAGGCACTCTCACAATGTCTTTCAAACGACAACAGGGAAGACCAGCTAATAAGAGTATGGGAACGCCTTGTCAAAATCGACTACGACGAAGCGGAATTAACACGGAAGCTTGCAACAATTAAAGAGAAAAAAGGCGCTATCGAAGAAGCGGTCGATTACTATAAAAAAGCGCTACTCAGATATCTGAAAAAAGGGATTAATAATCCCGTCGAAGAGATATGGCTGAAACTCGTGGACCTGATCCCGGAAGACCTCAATTTTTTCCTGAGCACGGAAAAGAGAATTGCAGATACAATAGGAACAGACAAATCTGCATTTCTTCTGTCTTTTATACTCCCCTACTTCAAAGACAAGGGCGAGTTCGATACCGCCATCGACATTCTGAAGAAAATTCTGAGATACAACGCACGGGACAGAGAATCACGTGAGGAACTCATTGATTGTTATACAAATAAATACAGCACACATTCCTACCTTGATGAATATATAGAAATGTCGGGCTTAAAAGACCCGGCAACTGACAGTATCAAAGCAATCGAAACCTTTGAAAAACACATAATCTTCGATGTCGGCAGCTACGTATTTCACCGAACCTGGGGTATTGGCAGGTGCACCGATATAAAAGATGAATCTCTAATCATTGACTTTACGGACAAGAAAAACCACAGTATGACGCTGCAGATGGCTCTCAGCTGCCTTCAGATTCTCCCTGATGATCATATATGGCTTCTCAAGGCAAAGGACCTTGATAAATTACGGGAATTGATTTTGAACAATGTTGAGGAAGGATTGAGGATAGTAATAAAGAGCAAAAATAATACAGCATCGGTTAAAGATTTCAAAGAAGAGCTTCTCAAAGGTGTACTCACAAAAAAAGAATGGTCGAAATGGTGGAACAGGGCAAAAACAATACTTAAAAAGAATCCTTATTTTGGTACTTCACCTGAAAACAACGATATATACTTCATAAGAAAAAAGCCGATTTCATATAACGAAGATATATATAATAAATTTAAAACCGAGAAGAATTTCAATAAAAGATTCGAGCTCTTCAATGATTACATTTCCAACGGCGATATCGACTCCGAATATTTCGAAGAAATGCTCCACTACTTTACCGGATTTATTACATCATCCGGGAACATGAACGAAAATACACTAAAGAGCTTTCTGCTCCTGAAAACCCTGAAGAAATCGTACAGCTACCTCCCGTTTGATTTTTCTTTCGATTTCAGTGCGATACTCGAAAACCTCAAGGACATTCACACATATCTCTCGATTATACCGGATAACGATCTTAGAAAAATCTTCTTACTGAATATCAAAAAGGAATCCAACGCATGGCCAGAGTTGTTTGTAAAGAGTTTTTATATACACCCCATGAAATTCATAATCGATGAGCTAATTGCATCCGGAGAAACTGCCCGCGTGGATGAAATTATATCCAATATCACCTCCCATTACAGGGAGTACAGCAAACTTTTTATCTGGATCAGCAAGAATCTCATCAGAAAACAGGATGAATATGACTTCAAGATAAATTTCGATAAGGTCATGATCGGCCTTACCCATTTACTCGAGATTGCGAGCAGGGAACTCATTAATGAACGGAATGTGGTATACAACAGGAAAATATTCAACACCATTGTCGACATCCTGTTCAAAGACGATCTTCTTGTCGAGTATATCAAAACTGCTGATGAAGCCAGAGTCCGACGGCTGATGCCGACCATTCTGAATATCGAAGAGTTAAAGGATGAATATATCATTAAAACCCGTTTCGCTATCAAAACAACCTACCCGAGTATTGTATTCGATGATGAAGTAGAGAGTGTAGACAACTCGAAACAGCTCCTCGTCACACAGCGATCGTTCGAATTGAAACAGAACGAATTGAAATACCTGATGGACGTGGCAATCCCCTCAAACAGCAAAGAGATCGGTGTCGCCATGGAAAAAGGCGATCTTCGGGAGAATGCGGAATACAAGTTCGCACTTGAAAAGCAGGAATTCCTGAAACAGCAGGTTAAAAACCTCAGGGAAAGTCTGAACAGGGCGAAGATTCTCAAAGGTGAAGATATCAAGACAAATGTTATCTCAGTCGGGACGGTGATTAGTTTGAACTGCATTGAGGACGAAAAAAAAGAAAAATTTACCGTTCTCGGTCCGTGGGAATCGGAACCTGCAAAGAACATTATATCCTATACATCACCAATCGGAGAAAACCTCTTGAACAAGTCTGTTGGAGATGTAATCGAACTTGGCAGGAGCACTAGAAAAAAGCAGTATAAAATATTGAAAATAGAAAAGGCGCTGTTTTAGGGCGGGAAATATTTCGGGTGTGCATTTAATATATTGTAACAATCTCACCTGTTGTTTTCTTCTTTTCTACACCGACTATTCGTACACTGCATCTCTTTTTCTGCATTCCACGGGTTGGTGCCAATTGAACTCGAATATAGTTGTCTGTAATGCCTTCATATTTGTTTCCATGCTGCTGAACAATTGTATCCCGCGCCGCTCCCAAAAACCTCTTTCTGTATATATAGTTGAGCGTGCTGCCCAGTTCCATCAACCGCCTGCTTCTCTCAGATTTCTCCTGATATGAAACATCATCCTGCAGGGCTGCTGCTGTAGTTTCTTTTCGAGGTGAGTATCTGAACACATGCAAAGATGCACATTCGGATTTCTTAATAACACGCTCGGTTGCTTTGAAATCATCGATGGTTTCTGTTGGGAACCCGACCATAACGTCCATTGCAATATGGCTTTCAGGTCTTGCGCTTCGGAGTCTGTAAACAGTATCAAGGTAGACATCCGATGTATAGGGCCTTTTCATCAGCCTGAGCAGCCTGTCCGAGCCGCTCTGAAGAGGTATATGAAAATGCGGTACGATATTCGGGTTCTGTGCAATCAGGTCAACGAGCATATCGGTGAAGAGCACCGGTTCAATCGATGAAAGGCGTATCCGGTAATCTCCCTGAACCTTTTCAAATATACGAGAAATCAATGTGTGAAGCCTCGCCCCACCGTAATTATAAGCGCCAAGGTTGACTCCGGTAAGCACCACTTCATGGTATCCGTTTGCAACAAGTTCCCTCACCGCAGCGAACACATCACGATCACTTCTACTCTGGGACGTACCTCGCGCAAAGGGCACCTTGCAGTAGGAGCAGCGCATATCGCATCCGTCCTGAACCTTCACAAATGCCCGTGAACGGTTCGGCTCAGGATCATGAAAATCAAAGACGGATACATCGGATTTAACAGGAGAACTTTTGCCGTACTTGTTGCGCAAAATGCCGGGAATCGACGCTTTATTTCTTTGCCCGATAACAAGATCGACTCTCTCTATTTTCTGCAGATCATCGGGATCTGTCTCTGCATAACAGCCTGTTACAACAAGAATCCCGTCTTCTGCAAGGCGCCGGGCCGCATGTAGCACGGAATGCCTGGACTTCCTGTCGCTCTTCCCGGTAACCGTGCACGAGTTGATAATGATGATATCGGGCTTCCTGCAGCTGTTATGAACAGCTCTGCCACGTAGACGCCCATCCCCTTCATTATCACCATGGCCTCCCGAAGGCGTACCTCCGGCTTCCATTCCGATGACTTCAAAACCCGCTCGCTCAAGAGAATACGCTATGGATTCCCCTTCAAACTGATTTAATTTACAGCCGTGGTTGATCACGGCAACTGTCGGGGTCTTCCCGACACCTGTCGGTTTATTCACGATAAGAATCCCTCTTTCCCCGTTAATATCCCAGGTACACCGTACCCATAATGTATATAGGCAAGTTAACTTTCAATCAAAAAAGGTTCAAACCAATCGGGCTCGCTGATAAGTGTTTTTCCGTTGCAACTGAATAGCAAGCCCATTCTGACGGCCGAAGGCCGGATGAACCAGCCTTCTCCGACATGGAATGCCGGTATTCCAATGGATAAAACCATAATTGCGGATTGTCGGACCATCGATTGTAAGGAAAAAAGCACCTTCTGCTGATCTTTTTTACATGGGCTACTTGGGGTGAGTATGGGAGCTACTCTTCTATCCCTGTCGTTTGCTCTGTTTGCTTGCTTATAACGCGTATAAGCGACTCTTTCAAACGGGGGTCGTTCGGCTTTAGCGTCAGGGCCTGTTTGTAGTCTTCTTCTGCAGCTTTGTAGTTTGCCATTTTTTCATACACCTCGCCGCGTAAGCGATAGAAGATATACCTGTCATTTCTCAGTTTTATGGCTGCCGAAAAGGCAGTCTCTGCAAGTATATACTTACCCTGACTGAGATATGCACGCCCGACATAGAAGTAGTTATACTCGTAATTAGGATTCAGAGAAATGGCTCGTTGTAAATAGGAAAGAGCCTCATTGAATCGCTTCAATTCAAGATATGACCTTCCGAGTGTGGTTAAAAACCTGGCATCCCCGGCATTCAGTTTCAGGCCCTCATTGCTGATATCTATGGCATTCTTATACCTTCCGGTATTTAAATAGCACCAGCCTAAAACTGCATAGACATCGAGGTTTCCTGGTGAGAGTTCTTTTTCACGAAGGAGCACCTCTTCGGCGTCGTAGTATTTACCTTTTCTGTACAGGTCATATCCCTGCTGGAAACTGGCAAAAATTGAGACTGCGGGGAGGATGGAAATAAGAAACACTATAATAGCCAGAAAAAAAATATGCACATATTTATTCATTACGCTTTTCACGCCCCCAGGTATGTACAGTGGGTACTGCTTATCGATTTTAAACACTTATTGGAAGTATTCCGGGTACTAAATATGCCGGTAACATACGGAGTAAATTCACTATTCTTTCAGGGATTGGGCCGGAGACCCGGAAGATTTTTCCTTTGAGTCATAGTGTCCGGACACGATATCGACGGGCCCCATGGTGCATTTCCCGTTGAAGGAGCAGCCGCTCTCTATAATAAGGTCGGGCGTCTTGACATCACCGTTTAATTCCGCACCCTTCAACAATTCCAGTTTTTTAATAGTTTCTACATTTCCGATTATCTTCCCGTAATTCGTTACTACTCCGGCCCGTATCGTTGCTTTCACGACCGCATTGGGACCGAGGATAAGATGCCCCACTGCATCGATTTGCCCGTCAAATTTACCTTTGATCATAAGCGAGTTCTGGAACTTCATTGTGCCTGTAAAATCGATATCTTCCGCAAGTACCGTATCAATATCCTTTTCTTCAATCAACTTCACGTCGTTGGGTTTCACCATTCCTATAACTCCTTACTCTAAAAATTACTATACTTGAAAATACTGTATAGATAATTATCGCCACACGTGAACTGCGGTGTACATTTAAATCTTTTTCATCTTTTCCGGCCGCCATCTGTGCCAATCCACTACAAGAGCCGATGCAATGAATATTGAGGAATAGGTTCCGGCAATGATGCCGACAATAAGAGCAAATGCGAAATCTTTCATTGTATTCCCTCCGAATATAAAGAGGGAAAAAACGGCAAGCAGAGTCGTCAAAGAGGTTATAACGGTACGTGAAAGAGACTGGTTAATACTGCGGTTCACCGTCTTGATGTATTCCTCATACGCTTTTGATGATTTAAGGTTTTCCCGTACCCTGTCAAAAACAACAATTGTGTCGTTCAGTGAGTATCCGATAATTGTCAATACCGCCGCGAGGACAAAGGTATCCATCTCCTTGCCGAAAAAGGAGATAAAACTGAGCACAATTAAGACATCATGAAGGAGAGCAATAATTGCAGTAACACCAAACCGGAATTTGAACCTGAATGTCGTATACAGCAGAATCAACACAAGCGCAACTACTCCAATGATATATGAGCTCCTTAACAGGTACTTGCTGATTCTCGGACCGACGATATCAGCCTTCTCTATTACAACCGCATCTCTGCCGAATTTCCGATACAGCGCATCTGTTATTTCTGTTATGATTTTGTCGTTATCTCTTTCCCTGGCGAGAGTTTTAAGGATAAACAGGTTTTTTGCAGGATCATCGATTTTCTGCACATTGTTTCCGTAACCGGTTCCGATAAGCACAGTGCGCACTTCGCCGATTGTGATATTCGGATCGGCAAGCTGCACCTGCACAACGTTGCCGCCGGCAAAATCGATACCCATCTTGAGTCCATGATGGATCGTCATATTCACGATACCCGCCAGAATAATTACGGCAGACACCGTATAGGTAAATTTTCTGATGTGCAGGATTTTAATATTTTTCATGCTTTCCTCTTATCTATTCCGCAAAAACCGGCATCAGATCGAAAGCTTTTTTACCCTGAACGCATCGATACCCATCGTAAACAAAAGTCGTGTTACGAAAATCGATGTAAACATATTGATGACAATACCGATGCTCAGTGTCACTGCAAAACCTTTGATCGGGCCCGAGCCAAACTGGGACAGCACGAACGTTGCAATCAGGGTTGTCATATTCGCATCCAGTATGGTTCGAAACGCCTTCTCATACCCGGATTGCACAGCTGCTGATACGGTTTTCCCGCTTCTTAGTTCTTCTTTGATTCTTTCAAAGATAATGACATTTGCGTCTACCGCCATACCGACCGTCAAAATCATGCCTGCAATTCCGGGGAGGGTCAGTGTGAAATTCAGCCATGCGAGAATACCGAGGAGCAGATAAATATTGAGCATAAGAGCAATATTTGCGACAATACCCGAAAGCTTGTAATAAACCAGCATAAAGAGAATCACGAGTGCAGCGCCTATTAATGCAGCCTTTATTCCTGCCCGTATCGAATCTTCTCCGAGAGAAGGGCCGACAATTCTCTGTTCGGCGATCTGCAGGGGGACGGGAAAAGCACCCGCCCTCAACACAAGCGCCTGATCCTGCGCATCCTTCATGGTGAAATCACCGGTTATGCGAACACGACCGGATGGGATTCTCTCGCGAATAGAAGGCATGGAGAGGATTTTGTTGTCCAGTATAATTGCAAGACGCTTACCCACATTTGCCCCGGTAATGCTGGCGAACTCCTTGGCACCATCAGAGCTGAGCTCAAAGATGACTTCCGGCTTGCCAAACTGATCGGTCTGCACCTGCGCACGCTTGATTGCGCCTCCCTCGAGGAGGACCTTCTTGTACACGACAACGGCCCGTTGCCTCTCGAGAATATCAAACCTGTTCTTCACCCAGAGATAGAGCAGCTCCGACCCCTCCGGGATTATGGATCGGTCGATCAGGGTCCCGGTGTCGTCGAACATGTCCCGTGTCAGCTTGGCCGTGGTCTCCTCATCAACAAGACGAAACTCCAAAAGGCCCCGTCCCATTACCACGTTTCTGGCCCTGTTGGGATCCTTTGAGCCCGGCAGCTCTACGACTATCCTGTCCTCGCCCTGTGTCCTGATAGAGGGTTCCGAGACACCGAATTTATCTATACGGTTTCTCAGAATTTCCATAACCCGTCTCATCGCATCCTTCATCTCATCGGGAGTGAGCGCACTCCCCTGCCGTTTTTCGAGCTCCTGGTAATCCGGCTCTAAAACCATGTAGATACCACCCTGGAGGTCGAGGCCGAGATTTATTATCCGGGATCGAAGTTTCTTTATCTCTTTTATGTGGAGCCTCTTCTTCTCCGGATACCGGACAAGTTCTTCCGCGGTGAGATTGGTCAGGGCCCGATCCTCTTTTGTGTACCTGAAGTACCAGATAAACGTATAGGAAAAACCCCATGTAGCGATTCCGACGGCGACAAGTACTATCAGAAGTCTGAATGCTTTGTTCATTGATCTCTCTGGTTAGGATTCTCCGCTTACGTCAGCAGATGTTATGTTAACCGATGCATTACGCAATAAGAAAATCTGAATTGTGAGATGTTTGCTATTCCTGATTTTCGGTCTTTTGGCTCTTCTCTTCAGCCTTCTGCGGGCCCTTGGGCTGTGTTTTTGAGGCCCTGGAAGAAACAATCTGGCCGACCGAAGCTCTGTTTATCTCTACTTTCACGTTATCGGCAATTTTCAGGATGACGAGATTATCCTTTACACCGGCGACAGTACCATGTATCCCGCCCGTGGTGACAACCTTATCACCTTTGGAGAGCTGACTCATCATATCCGCATGCTGTTTTTTCTGCCTTTGCTGAGGGCGTATCATGAGGAAATACATAACTGCAAAAATCGCTATAATCATGAAAATAAGTGACATGGGGCTTCCGCCTCCGGAACTCTGGCCTCCTGCGCCCCCCTGCGGTCCGTATGCTGCAAACAACTGAGTAATCATAATTCCTAATCCTTTCTTCAAAACGTGATAAACGCGCAAAACTTATCACCACAAACAGGGTCTGTCAAGGTTTTTTTGTTTTTGTTGACTAAAATGGGCGCCGCTGATAATGTAAAAAAAAAGGAAGTATGCCGATGAAAAAGAGTTTACAATTGCGCATCATGGCGATTCTTATCCTGATTGCAGTTGCAATTGTTGATGCCTTTTCAATATTCGTTCCCATCGCTGCAGTTCTAGGTATAGCTTTGCTTCTCTTTAGGCCTAAATGGCTCTTTACTTTTTTTGAAAAGGTATACGATAAAAAAAGTTCGCCGTAAAGGCTTTCCGAAGCAGCCCGCACAGTGTGTTGTTTTTCACATTTTCATCCTCAGGCAAATAGTAGTATACTATGAGAGTCGGCCTTGCTCCCGTGCAGGGCGGATTAACCGTAATCCAATTACACCTGATATAATTATCAGAACTGATCAAGGAGAAATACAATGCGCAGTGTGTTCAACTTTTCCCCCGGCCCCTCTACACTCCCAGAAAAAGTGCTGGAGCACGCTCAAAACCAGCTTCTCGACTACAACGGATCCGGCATGTCGATTATGGAGCTCAGCCACAGGTCTGATCTTTTCGGGGAGGTTATACAGGGCGCCGAGTCTCTTTCTCGCGAGATTATGAATGTTCCGCCCACCCATACAGTGCTCTTCCTCCAGGGCGGTGCATCGACGCAGTTTGCCATGGTTCCTCTCAACCTCTTCAAAAAGAGCAGAAAGGCCGACTATGTCAACACGGGGAACTGGTCGAAAAAAGCGATAGCCGAAGCATCACGGTACGGAGCGGTACGGGTGATTGCATCTTCAGAGGATAAAAATTATACCTGTATACCGGACCTTGACAGCTCACAGTTCGATCCTGATGCGGATTATTTTCATATTACCACAAACAACACGATCTACGGCACACGCTTCAGTGCCATCCCCGATACAGGAAAAACACCGCTTGTTGCGGACATGTCCTCGAACATACTTTCTGAAGTCTACGATGTATCGAAATTCGGACTCATATATGCAGGGGCACAGAAGAATATTGCGCCGGCGGGATTGACAATCGTCATAGTACGTAACGACCTTATCGGCAATGCGCTTGACATAACGCCGACCATGCTCGATTACAAAACACATGCGGAAAAAAAATCGGTATACAACACCCCGCCCTGCTGGAATATTTACATGGCGAAACTCATGTTCGAATGGGTCGTGGCACAGGGGGGTGTGCCCTCACTCGAGAAAATCAACAGAGAAAAAGCGGGGTTGCTGTACGATTTCCTCGATAGCTCCACGCTCTTTCGAGGGACAGCAGAAAAGAGGGACCGCTCGCGTATGAATGTCACTTTCGCTCTTCCCACCGATGAGCTCACCGTGAAGTGTGTTCGTGAAGCGGAACAAAAAGGTCTTTTAAATCTCAAGGGTCACCGTTCTGTGGGAGGGCTCAGGGCAAGTATCTTCAATGCAATGCCGATGGCGGGAGTGCAAAAGCTCGTGTCTTTCCTCAAGGAATTTGAAACTGAAAACAAGTAACATAGGTCTCACGTACAAGAATTAAGGATTACGACATGTTCAGAATTCAAACATTCAACAGAATCTCCACAGCAGGACTTGAACGTTTCCCTATGGAAGAATATGAAATTGCTTCGGAAATACCAAATCCCGATGCTGTGCTGGTTAGAAGCCAGAACATGCATGACATAGAACTTCCGTCATCGCTGAAGGCCATTGTGCGTGCCGGTGTGGGTGTGAACAATATTCCTGTTGAACAATGCTCGAAACGGGGAATCGTTGTTTTGAATACACCGGGGGCAAATGCGAACAGTGTTAAAGAGCTTGTATTGATGGGACTGTTTATCGCATCAAGAAAGGTTGTTCAGGGAATCACGTGGGCGAAAACACTGACCGGTGAAGATGTTCCGCGAATCATAGAAAAAAACAAATCGCAGTTTGCAGGTCCCGAAATAAAGGGTAAAACACTGGGGGTCATCGGCCTTGGGGCAATAGGCGTAATGGTCGCAAACGATGCAGTCGCGCTGGGCATGAATGTACTGGGGCACGACCCCTTCATCTCTGTTGATGCAGCATGGGGACTTTCACGGAACATTCGAAAGGCTCGTAACTTCGAGAGCCTTCTGTCACAATCCGACTATGTTACCCTGCATATACCGCTAACCGAGGAGACGGAAAATATTCTCAATGAGAGCAGGTTTGGCCTGATGAAAAGAGGCGTCCGCATCCTCAACTATGCCCGGGGTGGCCTCGTCAACAGGAATGATTTAAAAAAGGCTATTGCGGATGGTATCGTCTCAGTCTATATATCCGATTTCCCGGACGAAGACCTCCTGACAATGGACAGGGTGATCGCTATTCCCCATCTCGGGGCTTCGACACCTGAGGCAGAGGAGAACTGCGTGGTGATGGCGGTTGAACAGGTCCGAAATCTGCTTGAAAGAGGAAACATAAAAAATTCCGTAAACTTCCCAGACTGCGACCTGGATATTTCCGGCAAGCAGAGATTAGTGGTTGCAAATCAGAACATTCCGACAATGGTCGGACAGATTACCGCGGTACTCGCAGAAGAGGGCATTAATATATCAGATATGCTCAACCGGTCAAAAGGCGACAATGCGTACAACATTATCGATACAGACACGGAAATTAGTGAAACCAGTGTGAAGAGGATACGGTCTATTAAAGGAGTAACAATTGTACGCGTGATAAGCTGCAGCTGATTTGTCCGGCCGGTTCTATTGGAAATACCTGCGGCACAGCATCCACCCGGCGATGCTCATGCCATCGATAATTTTTCCCTTTGTGATCATTGAATCAACTTCTTTGGGAGGGGCCTTCATAACCTCTATCTGCTCCGTTTCATCGGGTCTGGATCCGACAAATGAAAGTTTCTTTGCAATAAAAACCGCGCAAAATTCGTCCGACAGCCCGTTATAAGGAATAAAGCGGCAGACTTTTTTCAGACGCTCGCAGTCATATCCGGTTTCCTCAACGAGTTCCGTACGTGCCGCGTCGTTTTCATCCTGCCCATCCTTGATTCCGCCGCAGGGCAGCTCAATTGACGCCTTATTCATCAGATAGCGGTACTGTTTAACAAGGATTATCTCTTTCTCATCGGTTACCGGGATGACGAGAGCGCTCCCCCTCGTGTGCATATAAAAGTAGTTTCCCTTTTTCCCATCGGGCATTTCAAACTGGTCATGATAGATACTCATCCAGGGGGTTGAAAACACCTCTTCGGAAAAAAGAGACTTCCATGCTAAAAACCTTTTTGCCATTCCCCATCCATTCGCCTGCACTTTTTTCATACCCATCCGCCCTCCCTTTTCACGAAAAAAAAGGGCTTCATCGACCGCACAGCGATACGCCCGTCCTGTTCGATGGACAAGACGCTTCACCTCTCTCCTGTACCAACCGGACGATACATATACCGGAGCACCCGGTGATGGAATAATGTTTATGTTATCAAATATAAAGGAGGAGAAAGGTCCTCGGCTCTCCTCCGCAGTTCCATAAGGGCATATAGATGCAATTAATCGTGCCCGAAACCGAACCTGACTGCACGGTTATTATGAAACGAGGCTATTGATAACCTCAACAGCGGTCGCTGCATCCGGCGCATAACCGTCAGCACCGATTTCATTGGCGTAATTTTGCGTAAGGGGCGCTCCACCGACAACAATTTTTGATTTGCAGTCTTTATTCTTGGCAAGCTCGATTACCTGCTTCATATTTACCATGGTCGTTGTAAGCAATGCGCTCAGTCCGATTACATCCGCATTTTCGTCAATGGCCGTTTGAACAAACTTCTCAGCATCAACATCAACGCCGGCATCCACAACCTTCCATCCTGCCCCCTTCAGCATCATGGCAACCAGGTTTTTCCCTATGTCGTGCAGGTCGCCTTTGACCGTTCCCACAACAAAAATACCACGGGATTTTGCACCGGCTTTTGCAAGAAGTGGTTCCAGTATTTCCATACCCGCAGACATAGCTCTTGCACTGACCAGTACCTCAGGCACGTAAATTTCACAATTCTTGAAACGCACACCAACAACCTCCATGCCGGAAATCAGGCCTTCATCAAGTATCTTCTGCGGTCCAACACTCTCATCAACAGCCGCCTGTACGAGCTCTTTTACCTTTCCGGCATTCCCCTCAATAAGGGCTTCTGCCATACCTTTAAAATCCGCCATTAATATACCTCCCTCTGCATTTATGTTTTATCAAAATATACCGGAATTGAAATTCAGTCAATTATTAAATTGCCGGCTGTGCGTACTTCTAAGTAACTTCTCGCGAAGTTACTTCATGATATTCGGTCCCTCAGGAGGTAGGCCGCTTCCAAGTAACTTCGCACAAGTTACTGTTTGATACTCAGTCCCCGGAGGATGTATCCCCGGAGGATGTATCCCCGGAGGATGTATCCCCGGAGGATGTATCCCGGGAGGATGTATCCCGGGGGGATGTATCCTGTCAAGGCTCGGCCGCGAAGCGACATTCCCAGGGGGATTCACGTCGCTTTTAACATGTACTTACAATCAGCAGATTACGCTGAGCATCATGAATAAACAACTCCATTCCAATACGCTATTAGTATAAAAATAATTGACGTTATACGCTTATACGTATACAATACAATAACGGGTTATGCCAAGGTGAAAGCCATCCAGACCCTCACGGTCCGGATGGCTTTTTTTAATTACTCGTAATCATGAGCTCGCTGTTCCGAAATCCGGGTGACCCTGACGTTTCAACAAATTCAGTAATTTGTTGTCTTTGACCGGTATATACCAAATTTCGAGGAGGGAACAATGATTACACAACTTTCCATTGTACTGGTTTATCTTCTCGCAACGCTCGGTATCGGTGTGCTGTTTCGAAAAAGCGCACGGATCAGTTCTGTCGAATTCTTTCTTGCAGGCCGTAATTTGAACCGCATGCTCCTTTTCTTTACAATGGCTGCGACTAACTTCAGTGCCTTTACGATATTCGGCTTTTCCGGCGCCGGCTACAGAATCGGTTACTCATTCTATCCGGTTATGGGCTTCGGAACGGCATTCATGGCGCTTTCATTCATCGTTATCGGAGAAAAAATCCTTATCCTTTCAAAAAAGAGGAACTACATAATTCCCTCGGATTTTATCCAGGACCGGTACAACTCACCCTTCCTGAAAAAACTCTTCTCCATGATAATGATTATTTTCACACTGCCCTACATTTCCCTGCAGGCCATCGCGAGCGGGAAATCGCTCAATTCGCTTATCGGTATTCCCTACCTCGCTGGAGCACTTCTTATTACCGGATTTGTGGTAACCTATGTGGTGCTCGGCGGACTCCGATCAATTGTGTGGACGGACTTTTTCCAGGGAGTGTTGATGATTGTATTCACACTCACCGCATTTATAATTATTGCCCGGAAAAGCGGAGGGTTTATTCACGTGCATGAAACTATTTTTTCCAATGCACCTTCACTCTTTTCAAGACCGGGAATGAACGGTTCGATGGGCTTTGGAATCTGGATTGGTTACATGGTGCTCTGGTTCTTTGCGGACCCAATGTTTCCACAGCTCTTTCAGCGTTTCATGGTTGCAAAGGACCGCGAGACCCTCCACACGACGGTGATCCTCTACCCTATCATAACCACGTTTCTTTTTTTCCTAACCGTATCGATAGGTGTTATGGGAAGATCGGCATTTCCCGCTTTAGAGGCAGGCAGATCGGATACCATTTTCCCGCTATTGCTTGGAAACTATACGAGCACCTTCCTGAGCACCCTCCTGTTGACCGGAGCCATCGCAGCGCTCATGTCGACAATGGACTCCCAGCTCTTGACTCTTACTTCGATGATCACCATCGATTTTCTCAAAGTAGAGAAGAATGAAATATTAAAGGAAAAAACCACCATTATTGTGATCGGCGCAGTCAGCTTATTAATTGCCTTGAAACCGCCGAATACTATTCTTGCATTTATCAGCAGGACGACCTTCAACGGTCTGAGTGTACTCGGTCCCTGTGTTTTAGGCGGCCTGTACTGGAAAAAAGCAAACAAGTTCGGCGCAATCGCAAGCATATTCACCGGCGAATTCATGGTGGTAGCCTATTATTTCGAAAAAATACAGATATCCGGCTTGCACCCGGTCATTCCCATACTGAGCGCAACCGGCGTTGTGTTTATATTCGTAAGCGCCCTGACGAGCGTCAGTAACGAAAATACAAATATTGTATTTCGGATAAAAAGGGGATCACTTTTCTTTATACCGATTTTCGTCCTAATTTTTATTCTGGGAAACGATTTCTGGAACTGGGGGAAGACTCCGGTACTGGCAGCGGGTCTTCCTCTGTGGGTATGGTACTATATTGCACTCGGTATTCTCCTGACCGCTGTGTATAAATTATGGTTTTATCTATTAAAAGACTGATATTTTGTACCAGATTTTTAAAAAAACAATGGTCCTTTAATTTTCCATGGCTTTTAAAGTAATTGATAAATTAAGGTAAAAACCATTAGGCAAGTGTTCTTCCGGCCTTCGGCCGTCAGAATGGGCTCGCTATGCAGTTGCAACGGAAAAACACTTATTCGCGAGCCCGATTGGCTTGAACCTATTAAGGTTGAAGGCTCACCTGCTTATTTCTAAGAAAAACAGAATCATGACACGCCAAGATACGCAGCATAAAATAACACTGTAATGCAGAACGCATCAACTAATTGGAAAATTGCAACCATACTAACTATATACTATTGATTTTATATCTTTTGGATATTATTTTATATAGCAGAGAGGTGCTAAAATGATAAAGACACTGGTTTTTACAGTGCTTACTGCCTTGCTTGTACTTTCAATCTCATGCAGCAGCATCGCTCCCTCAAATAAAAATGATCACCTGAGAACCGAAACGGCCCTGAACAATAAAAACCTGGGGAGGGTACGCTGGTTGTCTGACTACAACACAGCTTTGCTGAAAATGGCGGAAGAAAACAAACCGATGCTCGTGTATATACTGGGTAATACCGGAAACGATGTGCTTTCCGTGCGACGGAACGAGATTTTAAGTCATCCTCTTATCGTTGAAGCAATAGAGTCGAATTTCATCCCGGTTGCTGTTTCTCCTGCCGTTGCCGCTGAACATAGCATCCTCTCTTTACCCGGGGACACCAAAACGGGCACGGCAATGAGTATAGTCGGCACCGATGGACATCCAAAAAGTAAAAACTCAGACGATGCGGCGTGGATGAAGCATTTGACCGGGATTATGCTCGATGCTCTTCAACAGGAGGGAATGGCTGCACCCGTATACCTTAAGCTGGTGAATGAGGAATTCAACGCGGCCGAAAAGCGTGAATCAGCAGTAATAACATTGCACTGCTTCTGGTCGGGTGAAGTCGAGCTTGGTATCGAACATGGAATCGTCTATACCGAACCCGGTTATATCGGTGATAAGGAGGCTCTGTACCTGGAATTCAACGGTTCGGCAATCAGCTACGAAGACATCTTGAAATCATCGCTCGATCTCAATCTGATCAATGAAGCTTTTCCCATGAATGAACAACAGAGCACCGCTGCTCATGGCATCATGCCAGATAAAAAAGTCGTCGATACTACTGCGGATGCGTTCGTCCCGGCACCCAGGAAGGCCAGCTACAAACGGTATCTCTCAAAATCGATCTATAGATTCGTTCCTATGACCGAAAAACAGGCTATTATGGTGAACAACGCCCTCTTTCTGGATGAGGACCCCAATGAATTCCTCTCTCCAAGACAGCTTCAGATGTACCGGTATATCAAACGAAAACAGTACATTGAATGGCAAAGCCGCGTACACGACCCCGATTTTCCTGCAGGATGGCAGGAGACCACGAGTCTCATTAATAGCAGCAGCAGGGGGAAGATACAGATACAGTAGTAAACCCGGGTCCAACGGTCTCCTAACTCTCGTTTTTATTTCTTTTTACGCCCCATACATTGTATCTTTGCAAGATGTATCTTTTCAAGATGTATCTTTTCAAGATGTATCTTTGCAAGATGTATCTTAATTGGAGCCGTACTGCACATGCGGAAAAAACATATTCTTGAAAGGGACCTGAACATGACAGCCTGTACAAACTCTCAGAACATACGGAAACGACAACGTGCAGGAAAATTCATTGGTTTTACAGTAGTTTTATCGGGTCTCCTCTTGCTTCAGCTCGCGGGATGCGCCAATGTCAAATCAACAAAACACTATGAGGACGGAAAACGCTACGTAAAATCCCAACAGTACGATAAGGCAGTGGAGGAATTCGAGCTCACCCTGAAGTACAGCCCGAATCATGATCAGGCTCTTGAAGCCCTGGGGCTTGTGTATGGAAATCTCGGTATGTATGAAAAAGCTCTTCCCTACTTCGAGAAGGCGTATCTTCTTAAACCGGAAGACAAGCTCTACATCACAAATCTTGCCGTTACCTATGAAAAGACACAGCATTTTACTGAAGCAAAAAAGGCATATATGCATCTCCTGGCCGTCGACAAGGACAATGAGCTTGCAAAAAAACACTTCAATGAGCTGAAAGAAAAGGGCTACTGACCATGACAGTATCCATTATCGTTGCAATGACACAGACAGGAGTCATTGGAAAGAACGGAAAACTCCCCTGGCATATCCCCGAGGATTTTCAGTGGTTCCGGCGCCACACCCTCGATCATACTGTCATTATGGGTAGAAAAACATTTGAATCAATAGGCCGGGGCCTGCCACAGCGTGAAAACATCATCCTCACACGGCAAAAAAACTACAGAGCAGACGGGGCGATTGTCTTTCATTCGTTTGAAGGGGCCCTCTCATATGCAAAAGAGATGAAGAGAAACGACGTTTTTATTATAGGCGGGAAAGAGGTGTTCCAAAAGGCCATTCCTGTTGCCCACAGGATCTATCAGACACTTATCAGGAGTGATTTCGAGGGGGATGTCTACTTCCCCTCCTATCCTGAGAAACAGTTCAAGGTTTCTTTCAGGGAAGAACATGAGGGATCAATTCCTTTTACCTTTTTTATCCTTGAGCGAACATAACCAATAGTCGTTTATGCTATTCCTCTGAAATATTTGATTACAACCATTCCCTTTAACCGCGCGAAGCACGAAAATCTTCAATGCCGCTCACGTATGGTGTCTCCTTATACCGAACCAGGTGATTGTTGCCGCAATAAGAAAACGAAAGCGTACAAGCCTGGCAAGGCCTGCATCTTTAACAGCCGATAGCATTAGAGGCGATATGTCAGCGCCTTCCGGCTTTACAGCTATCTGTTGAAGCAGTTTTTCTGCAAGCATTGAAAATTGAGATGGACCGGTTATTGGGAGGCTCGCATACAATTTTTCAATCTGGTCGACAATCTGCTTCTGAGGCCGATTATCTGACAGAAAATCGATTAAATGAGAAATTCCGGTTGTGCTGTTTTCAAGAAAAGAAATATAGACCGGATAGAACCATTTTTCGAATCCAAGGATACCCGCAATAGATAGTATTATTTCGTCCCGCATATAGGGTTGGTTTTTTTCTTTTAATTTGGCAAAAAGTGTTTGAACCGACGCCGGATCATGGAATATTGACAGAGCTGCAGCACCATGCACAATTAAACCCGGATTCCTGGTTTTCCTGATAATATCTTCGATAGCCCCAAGACTTTTCCTGTCATTCAAATTCGCAAGAGCTACCATACACTTACCGCCCAAAATGTAGTCCTTTGAGTAAAGCTGTTTTCTGAGTACGGCTTTAGATTCTTTGATTTTTCTCTTCCCGATAATATCTGCTGCAATATATGCTGTTGTAAATGCGTGGTTTTTAACCTCTGATATAAGAGCGTTGATAACGGTTTTATCAACCGGCAGAGTGCTGAGTGCTGAAAGAGCCTCTTTCCGTATTGTAAACAGCGGAGATGTAAGCTTGTTCAGAATATCGTCTATTGACAGCTCCGACTTCGATCCGCCAAGTGCCCTGATTACGCTCTTTTCTTCCGAAACTGTCTGTGACCGGTCCAGCCTGTTCAGCAGGCTGACTGTACGTATTTCCCTTGGAGAGAAGATTATTGCCATTGCATTACGGATGGGATAGGCCCCCAGGTTTTCCATCCTGGCAATGAGTATCATGATAAACCCGAACATCAGGGCAACAAACCCGAAGTATATCCTGAAAACGTCAGCAGTGCCAATGGATTGAAACTTTTGGAGCCATTCGAGGATAATACCTCCTGACAATGCCCCGATCCCGCTTGCAAGCCCTCTGATCAGAAAGAACATAACCCCCAGGTTGAGGCTCTCTTCAGCCCTGATGGCTGAGAAAAAATATGTCTGGCCAGCATTAAAAACGCCAAAATTTCCCATATTGTGAAAGAAAAATACCGCGGATGCGAATATCCATATAAATTCGGGCTGTATTGTTCCAGGTGATAGAATAGTCGGGATTACGGCAAGCAGGATTATGCCTGAAAAGATAAAATAAAGAGGTTTGGCGCCGAGCCTGTCGATCATAAATCCGCTGATAAGTGCCATGAGAATAGCACCCAGGCTCCCGAAAACAGTGTAAAAAAGAATAAAGTTGTCGGGTTGATTGAATATCTTTTTTATATAAACAATGAGAAAAGGAAAGACCATGAATGTTGCAAAGGAGATTAAAAAGTGGATAACAATGAACTTTCTGAACGAAGCTCTTTTAAGCGCCTGAAAAAAGCCCGTCCATAAATTTTCCGATATATTTTCCCTGATATTATCCGGTTCGGGTATTTTCATAAAGACGAAAGAGGCGAATGAGCCACAGATGATTCCTGTAATAATGAAGAGCACATACCTGTAGAGAGGAGCCTGCTTTCCCAGAACCAGGGCCATAATGATGCTGACCACAAGAGTGGCTGCATGCTGTATTTTCTGAAGCTGCGAAAGCAGATAGCCGCGTTGTTTTTCTGTTGTCACCTCACCGATTACCGGATTGTATCCTGTAATTGCAATTCCGCGGGATACACTGAAACCGAGCACGCTGAAAATGATTACCGCATAAACAGCGGTGTAGTAGCCCTTCCCGGCTATCAGCGGAGTGATAAGCATCGGCAGCATCATCAAATGACGTGCGAACCAGAATCTCCCCATTAAACCGACAACACCGAATTTCTTAACAAGAGACCGCCCAATAAGCATACAGAGGTAACTTATGTAGGTAAAAAATGAGAGCATCCCAATTAAAAAACTGTCTGCGCCAAGTCGCAAAGAAAATAGAGTGATAAGGTTTCCACTGAGCAGGGTAAAGGCGATGATGTTTAAAAAAGTAAAATAGTATAACTTCTTCCGTGCATCCGACAATGCGCTGGGTGTGATATTTAGCTTTTTCATTGATTTTTAATTTTATTTTATTCTACGTAAATATGAAGGTGATGACAAGCATAAAACCAGTTCTCTGAGAGGTGATGAATGCAAAAACATATTCTCGTAATCAACCGGGAATCTTTTGCATAGAGGTAATCTTAATAATACCTTCCACTGCTTCCTGTATATAATCGGAGTTCGGACATTCCTGTAAAAGCATCCTGTAATACTCGAGTGCATCTGCGTCCTTGCCCTCCCTTCCAAGAATACGGGCACTGTTAATGTACTTTATCGCCCGCGTATTCTCCTCCCGCCTCTGCTTTTCTTGTTCGAGAGCAAGCCAGATTGAATGGAGCTTTCCGATTATCATTTCACGGTCATAGCTATTCGTTCTGAAGACAAGCAGGTTTTCATATATATCAAGGGCTTTTTTATACTCGTATTTTTTCTCATACATCCGGGCTCTCTGAACGAGATCCACAAGTTGCCCGCTCTGCCTGATTTCAGAGTCAATCGCATCCCGGTTCGTGCTGTTTTCGAAAAGACTTCCGTCTATTCCACTGAGAATAGGCTTTAAAAATCCTTCTTTTTGAAGATTACCGATTTTCTTTTCAACTGCATTGTAGTCTTCATTCAAATATGCAAGATTTATTTCCTCAAATGGCGAATGTCTGGTCAGCAGTTCCATCCGTCTGTCATATTCTTTCAACAGAAGAACCAGGCGATGAATCAGCTTCATCGTCATATCTTCCCCCCTCGGGGACAGGGGCTTGAGGAATCTCAGGGCGGAAAGCGCCCCGTCATAATCCTCGTGTTCGACAGAGTACATAAATTTACTTAGATAACCGGACCGCAAGGTATCGACAAGAAACGCACTATCGAAACTTTGATCTTTAACAGGGCGGATACGGTCAACCGTCTTCTGGTATGCAGTCAGGTTACCAATAGATTTTTCATACTCTGTCTTTTGCGCAAGAAGGGACTGCCTTTTTTTATTGTACTGCTGTAGATATATCTGTATGCGGCGTTTCTTTTCCCCTCTGAACTCTACATCCGATCTGACGAGGTCGGCTATAGACCGCAGGTTCTTCTCTTTTCCCGTCAATCCGAATATAGACCTGCTCTGAAAATAAATTTTATCCTTACCTTCTATTCCTTTAATGAAATCGTTTTTGTTCTCTTCGAGTGTTTCGAGCTCATGCTGGAGTGATGCGAGCCGTGCTCCATTCTTTCTCAATAGATCAAGGGCGCTGCTTGACATATTCTGTTTTGTAGAATACGAGAGGTAGCTCGAGACATATTCTGTACGGGGCGGCGAAAAATGAAGAGCGGGTAATGTACTGAAATCATCAGCATGAAAGAGATAATACAAACACAGCACAAATATAATAACCGAGCAGCAAAAAAAGGCATACACATGAATGTGCATGCTTTTCCCCGGTGTATGTTTTTCTTTTTCCAGGGAGGCATTTTCAGCAGTATCTGGATGGGATTCCTCAGTTTCCTCAGAAAGAACGGGCTCCGGTATTTGTCCTGCTAATTTTTTCGAATTGGAGGTATGGGACGTGGGAGCCGCCCCATTGGGGTCGCCATTAAAAAGTTCCGAGTACCAATCGCCTGGATCAACAAGCAATTCTTTTTCTTTCTTTTCCATATACTCTTCATACTGTTCGGACGTAATGCCGTGTTTTCCTTTAATTTATCGGTACAGAAAGCGTTCCTATTAATCTTAAGTATCTTCATCATAGGCATGCCGGCAGTAGTAAAAACAGCGATAAATTAATTCTTGATAATGGAGATGCCTGTCCGTATATTTAACACGATTATCAATCTTTGAAGAGAACAGGAGGCATATAATGTCTGCAATCGAGAGCATCGTCGGAAGAGAGATACTCGATTCAAGGGGAAATCCAACCGTTGAAGTGGATGTACTGCTTGAAACCGGTGCAATCGGAAGGGCAGCGGTCCCATCCGGGGCTTCGACCGGAGAGAGGGAAGCTGTTGAGCTTCGCGATCAGGATGTAAAGAGATATCTCGGCAAAGGTGTGCTGAAAGCGGTGGAAAATATAAACGATGAAATAACTCCGGAGTTGCTCAGCTACGAGGCCTCACTTCAGGTTGATATCGACGAGATTATGATCGAGCTGGACGGCACGAAGAACAAGGGAAGGCTCGGTGCAAATGCAATACTTGCGGTCTCGATGGCCTGTGCAAAAGCAGCAGCACAGGATGCAGGCCTCCCCCTGTATCGATACCTCGGCGGTGTTAATGCAAAGGAACTGCCAGTTCCGATGATGAACATCCTCAACGGGGGAAAGCATGCCGATAACAATGTAGATATTCAGGAATTCATGATAGCGCCGGCCGGTGCGCCGAATTTTCGTGAAGCTCTGAGAATGGGAGCCGAGGTCTTCCATAATCTGAAGGCGATACTCCACAGCATGGGACTCAACACTTCCGTCGGCGATGAAGGCGGATATGCGCCCAACCTCAAATCGAATGAAGAGGCGCTGCAGGTTATTATGAAGGCAATTGAAAAGGCCGGCTACAAACCGGGCGAAGATATCCTAATCTGCCTCGATCCTGCTGCAAGCTCATTCTTCGAAAACGGGAAGTACAATCTTGCAGCGGAGAAAGACCCTATCAGGGATTCTACCGGTATGGTTGAATTCTACGAGGACCTTGTAAAGAGGTATCCAATCATCTCCATTGAAGACGGCCTGGATGAAAACGACTGGGAAGGGTTTAAGCTTCTTACAGATCGCCTTGGAAACCGAATTCAGATCGTAGGAGATGATATCTTCGTTACGAATACTGAGCTTCTTAAGCGGGGTATCGAGGAGAAGGCAGCCAATTCAATACTCATCAAGCTCAATCAGATCGGCACGGTAACCGAAACAATAGATGCGATCGAAATGGCCAAAAGAGCCGGTTTCACTGCAGTGGTATCTCACAGGTCGGGAGAAACCGAGGATTCCTTTATTGCGGATTTTGTGGTGGCCATGAGCACCGGACAGATAAAAACCGGTTCCGCTTCCCGCTCGGACAGGATTGCGAAGTACAACGAACTCCTCAGGATAGAAGAGGAGCTCGGTGATTCAGCCCGGTTCAACGGAGAGACTGTGTACTACAGCATAGAAGGCTGAATATCGGGTATGTAGATTAAGGTGCTTCAGGGGCATAAACAGAAACGCAGTGTAACAGGCAATTACACAATCCTTCGGGCTTTTTTAATTAACTTCAATTATAAAGTTACTCGTCGATACTCAGTCCCACAGGGACGAACACCGCTTCTAAGTAACTTCGAGCAAGTTACTGTCTGATACTCAGTCCCGGGGGGATGTATCCCGGGGGGATGTATCCCGGGGGGATGTATCCTGCCAGGGATCGGTCCCAAGAGGATTTATCCTGTCAAGGAATTACGACGCTTTTTTCCTAGTATAATTGGTTTTCAAGCGGCTGCCCCCTGCAATCAACATATGCGGGGGAGCTGGTTCCCTACCGGCATGGTGATGATCCTGCTCGTCCCGTATGGTGTTTTCATAACGAGACGTCCTGGTCCTTTTTGGACCTCTCCGATTTTCACACTGTTCCTTCCAACGTCGAGGGTTTTCATCGCTTCGAGAACTATCTGCGCCATTCTACCGGGCACAATCACGATCATCTTTCCCTCATTCGCCATCTGCAATGGATCGAGACCGAGTATGTCGCAGAGGCCCTGCACATCTTCATTGACCGGAATTGCCTCTTCATCAAGTGTTATAGTGCATCCGGCGCTTTCAGCAAGCTCACAGAGAACTGCTGTAACCCCTCCCCTGGTCGGGTCACGCGCACATTTGGCTTCCGGCGCGGCTTCGAGAACTGTCTGCATGAGATCGCCTAGAGGAGCGCAATCTGATTCTATTTTCGCTCCCAGTGAAAGTTCGTTTCTCGCACTCAGTATAGAGGCCTCATGGTTGCCTATGGAACCGTTGATAAGTACCGTGTCTCCCTCCTCAATCCGCGCCGGCGAAAGTTCGATACCGGGCCGCACAACCCCGACTCCAGCGGTCGAGATGTAAACACCGTCACCCCTGCCCTTCTCTACAACCTTCGTATCTCCCGTTATGAGTGGGACGGGTACACTGTCTGCGGTTTCCTTCATCGATGTGAGCACTCGCTCGAGGTCCCGAACAGGAAAGCCCTCCTCGATTATCAGCCCTACAGACAGGGCGGCGGGAACCGCGCCGGCAGTAGCGAGGTCGTTT
>Ga0307425_1000113_pt1 | contig 46184 bp, 41 predicted proteins | sample SalMarWE160330MG_FD_202152 | JGI IMG/M metagenome (GOLD analysis project Ga0307425, IMG submission 202152) | Salt marsh sediment microbial communities from the Plum Island Ecosystem LTER, Massachusetts, United States - WE1603-30 | ecosystem: Environmental > Aquatic > Marine > Intertidal zone >... | reverse complement strand
CAGGATCTGCCTTATGACACAGTTGCTCAAGTAATGGAATGTAGTGAAGTGACAGTGAGAGCTCATGTTTTCAAGGGACGAGCCAAGCTGAGCCGATGGCTTTCACACCTCAATCCGAAATCGTCTAAGGAGAACTCTAATGAGTAAACGAAATAGGGTCGATCCACCGAATAGACCGCTCAAAGGAAAACAAAAAGACATTCCGCTAGATGACCTTCTCAAACAGACATTCAAAGATGATCTGCCTCCAGATGTCGAAGGGAGCATGAAAAAACAACTCAATGAAATGCGGATGAAGATGGAGCAAGTAACACAAGAGAAAAGCCGCACAGACCACAAGGGCTTTCATACACTCGCTCAATTCAGAGGGATCCAATGGGGACAATTTTTTCTGAAAAAAGAAGTTCTCATTGCGGCTTCGCTCCTGATGATCGTGCTTGGCGGTTTTCTTCAATCTTCGGGATTCTCAAACAGTCTTAAAAAGAACTTATCCATTCTTGGAACTTCAGTTGCCGTATCCAGTCAAATAAACCAGGCACAATCAATGGTTTGCTCTATCCAGATGTCCGAAGAAACGGAGAATCCGCTCAGGTATTCCATTGAATGGCTCTCCCCTAACCTATCTAAAATTAAAGTATCAGACGATGATCACAAACCTCTCAAAACCATCTGGATTGCAGAGGAAGAGATCGTCATTGCCGATCATATAAAAAATACTCTACACACAGAGAAACACCCGCCGCAGCTAATGGATCCTCTGATTCAGCCAATCATCGGATATCTTTCACCAGCGGAGCTTAAAGAAGAAATGTTCGGAGTGTGGCAGCTTAAAAACTATGAACAGCGCGATGAATGCCAATGGGGAACATTCACTGTCTCCTTGCCTGAAGAGAATGCCATCCTGGAAGTAACAGTGGACCTGTGCACATACCTCCCCATCAACATCAAGAAAATTCACCCTACCAAAGAGAGAGTCGGTGGAGAATTGATCATGAATGTCCAATATTCTTGGAATGGACCAATATCCGAAGAGATATTGTCTCCCAAAATATCAGATGCTCATAAGGACGCATGAAAAAGGCGAACCACCCTAAAAAAGGAGAAATCGCTATGACAAATTCCATGGATTCAAAAAAAATTCTGAGTGTGATCGGAAAAATATTCATCCTCTGTAGCATCGTACTTGCAGTTGGACTTTCCAGTAAGTTTACAAACCTTTTGAACGGCCCAGGCTTTGTTTTTGTATTTCTGGGAGGAACAGCCCTTGCTCTAATGAGTTTTTCCAAGAAGGAAATTGGAATGGCCTTTAAGAATGCTTCAGGTCAAAAAGGCACAGCAGAAGAACAGCAAAAATCCAGCTACTTTTGGGAAACAGCTGCCCGGAATTTTTGGATGATGGGTGTGCTAGGAAGTGTTATCAGCTTTGTCATCGCATTGGGCAACTCAGAGGGAGGTATGTTTGGCATTGCTTCCCGGATGTCGGCATCCTATTTATCCGCAGTTTATGGAATGGCACTCGCAGTGATCTGCATTGTTCCTGCTTTAAAGATCACAGGGAGTTTGAATACACAATTGAAGGAAGGGATACAACGAGTGATCGAAAGCCCAGAGGACAAGGCTATATCGAATTTAAAATTAGAAAATATCATCGGGTACGTGCTCTATATCGCTATTTTGGGGTGGGCTATTTTTGCTCCATTATCGGGAAAAGCATTTGAAGGCCCGCTCAATCCTCTGGAATTGTTTCTCTATTGGCCCTCCCTTCTTGTCGTGCTGGGCGGGACAATAGCCATCGTATTATTCGTGGGAAAAGCTATATCCGGCCAGGCCTTTACGCTGGGCTTCGCCTTGACCGGAGTCTTCGCAATTCATATGGGATTTATCCAGGCAATGATGGGCTTTTCTTCGAAAAGCATTCAGGAGGTAGCCTCTGCTATAACTTTTATCCTCTCGTCCTGTTTCGTTGCACTTCTGGGTATGATGCTGGTGGGGAATTCTCTATTAGATCAATCAGTGAAAGCCGATGGAGTTCAAAAACCACAAGCCCTAAGCCGCATCGCCTGGTTCGTCTTTCCTTTGATGACCCTCATCCTCTTGTTCTTGACCTTCGTGATGGTGGTCACTCCGATAAAGAAAGCATAGCAGCGGCACTTAAAACCTCTCCAGATAACGTGTGGTGAAGTATTCGTCTTTCAGATTCAGCTCTTTGTGGAGCTCGCCGTCGCGGTCAAAATAAACAGCTTTGCAACTCACAAAATTTTCCTTTACGATATGGACAACACGCTTGGAAAATCCATTCTCATCGGCCACATCGTGATAAACCGGCACGATCTCGATTTTCCGATATGCGACTTGCCCTGCTTCAGATTCCCCCAGTATAGTTTAGGTAAGATCATCCAGAGTCGGAGGAGTCAAATCCGAATACGAAAATTCAGAACACACATCATGAGAGACACACGAGGGAGGGTTGAAATTTAAGCCCCCTCTTGATATATACAGCTTATGGAATTGGATTGGATCATTATTATGACTCTTAAGCTCACTAAAGCGAATCTGCTGCGGCTCAAAGAGACTCTCTTCCATTTCATCCACACAAACCCACTCTTATCAGCTTGTCTATTTGTGGTGGTTACTGCAATAGGCACGGTAACCATTATAAAGTACGTAAAATCCGTTTAGAATATCCATAAAAATCTCACACCATCTTTAAAATCCTATTTTTTTATAAAAATAAGAAAAATAATGGTTGATTTAAGTCAACATTTTTCTTATTTTTATAGTATTACTATATGGAGATGAAAAAATGAAGATCTTATCCAGAGCAGAAGAGCTCATCATGCTGTCCATCTGGAAGCTTCAAAAAGATGCCTACTGTGTCCCAATTCTTCAGGAAGCCCAGATACACACGGGTAAAAAGTGGACCTTGAGCGGGATATACATCCCGCTAGGAAGATTAGAGAAAAAAGGGTATGTGGAATCTTATTTTGGAGAACCAACTCCTGAGCGGGGTGGAAAAAGAAAACGCTTCTACAGGCTTACTCCTGCGGGATTTAAGGCCTTGAAAGAGGTCAAAACCATTGAAAAATCGATGTGGAAAGGATTGCCGGAAGCATCTCTGGAAGACCTCTTGTGACTAAGAATATAAAGCCTCCAAAAATCGCTTCATGGCTCTTGAGGCACCTCCTCCCCCATCACATCGGAGCCGAAGGATTGGGTGATTATGAAGAGCTCTATCATTTTAAAGCCGAGGCTAAGGGAGCATTCAAGGCAAAGAGCTGGTATTGCTTCCAAATTTTGATTGCTCTTTCTTCCTTTTTTGCGGAAAAAGCGAAATGGAACATTATCATGCTTAAGAACTATCTTAAAATCGCCATCCGACATTTTCAGAAGCAAAAAGTCTATTCACTCATCAATTTATCCGGCCTAGCTGTGGGCATGGCCTGTTGCATCCTTATAGTCCTATGGGTGTATGATGAATTGAGCTATGACCGATATCATGAAAATTCCGATCGAATTTACAGAATCACCTATGCTGAAGAAATCGGTGGTGCCTATGACCATTAGGCACTCGCGCCTTTTGCTTCAGCATCAGTCTTCACTGAAGAGTTGAGCGAAGTTGAGGCTTTCACAAGGCTATGGAACCGTAACGGTCTTATTACACACAATGAGAGAACATTTGAAGTGCACGATATCTTTTATGTCGACCCTGACTTCTTTAAGATCTTCACCTACGATATAATAGAGGGCGATCCGGATACAGCACTCAACAACCCTGGCTCGATCGTCCTCACTGAGGAATCCGCCCATAAAATATTTCGGGAGAACAATCCTGTAGGCCAAACTTTAAACCTCAATGGAGATGGAGACCTTCTTGTCACAGGGGTGATAAAGAACGCTCCGAAGAATTCCCATTTCAGATTTAGCTATCTCATATCCATCAATACGATTCAAGGGCAGCGGGCCGAACACCTCCAGCAATGGCAGACCATCGTGGGATGGTCCTATATTTTACTGGCCGAAGGTGCCCGCCCGAATGATGTGGAGAAAAAAATGGCGGCCATCGTTGAGAGGCACGCCGGCGAAGAATACAGAAAATTTGGGGTGAGGGCGGACTATTTTTTACAGAAGCTGACAGATATCCATCTCAAATCGCACCTTCAAGCAGAGATTGAGGGGAATGGAAACATCCACTATGTGTATGTCTTCTCCCTTATTGCTTTCTTCATATTGCTCATTGCCTGTATCAATTTCATGAATCTGTCGACAGCCCGATCGGCCAACCGTGGAAAAGAAGTGGGGATGCGCAAAGTGTTTGGGGCGCACAAGATTAGGCTTATCAACCAGTTTATTGCTGAGTCGACAGTCCTGGCATTCCTCGGACTGTTCTCCGCCCTGTTCCTCGTTTGGTTTCTGCTTCCCTTTTTCAGCAACCTCACGGGAAAGGAGATCGGTCTTGGCCAATTGAACAATGGAGTCATTATCGGAGGTTTCCTTGGATTGGTCGTCATAACAGGTTTGGTTTCAGGAATCTATCCCGCTTTTTCCCTCTCATCGTTTCAACCTGTGGATGTCATCCGGAACAAACTGCACAGGACCTCTCAGAAATCACGTTTGAGAAATGTCTTGGTGACTCTCCAATTCGCAATTTCTGTGGTTCTGATCATCAGCACATTCATTGTTCTCGACCAACTGAAATACATGAAGAATCAAAAGCTCGGCTTCGATAAAGAACAGGTCCTGGCCGTTCGCCTCAAAGATAAATCCAAGTGGAATTCTATAGAGCCAATTAAGACAGAACTGATGAAAAATCCACATATTTTGAGCACATCCGCCTCACATGGGATTCCAGGATATTTGGACGCTGTGCTCACCCTCTTCCAGGAAGGAAAAACCGAGAATGAGTCCCATACATTTGATGTCATAGTCTCAGATTATGATTACATAGAAACGTATGGCATTGAATTAATCGAAGGCAGGGATTTTTCGAGAGAATTCGCAGCGGACGCCGATGGAGCCTTTCTCATCAATGAAACAGCACAAACAAAATTGGGATGGGGCAAAGCGACTGTGGGGAAGAAAATCGGATTCTCTGATGAGACTATGTGGCCGATCGTGGGCATCGTCAAAGACTTCCATTACAAGTCCATTAAGGAAACGGTCGGGCCACTGGCGATTCTGTTAAGACTGGATCATTTTTCTCTGCTATCGGTCAAAATGAACACAGAGAATATTTCCGGGACCATCGACTTCATCAAAAAAACCTGGCAATCCTTTGAAAAGGACAGGACTTTCGAATACTTTTTCGTCGATGAGAATTTTGACTCCCTCTATTACTCTGAGAAGCGTTTGAGCCAGGTCATCAGCTATTTTGCGGCTATCGCTATATTCATCGCCTGTCTCGGTCTTTTCGGCCTCGCCTCTTTCACTGCAGAACAGAGCAGAAAAGAGATCGGGATTCGAAAAGTTATGGGTGCAACCATCCAAAATATTATTTTCCAGCTCTCCAGAAATTTTCTCAAGTGGGTCGTGATTGCCAACCTCATAGCATGGCCATTGACTTTTTATGTGATGAAAAAATATTGGCTCTCCACCTTCCCATATCGGATCGATCCCAGCATATTTACTTTTTTAATCGCAAGCACTGTATCTCTTCTTATCGCCTTGTTCACAGTCAGCTACCAGTCCATCAAAGCCGCCCTCGCGAATCCGGCTGAAACTCTGCGTGCTGAATAAAAAACAAACAAAAATAGAAATTTTCTCCTTATCGCTTCTCCAAGTTAATTAAAAAGGAAAAACGTTTCCTATTCAAAAAGAAACCAAAAACTTTCGATATACATCCAAAGGATGGACGGGTAAAATTATTCGAAGCCGAACGAATTCTCACAAAAATCCGTAAATACTAAATAGAGATAATAAAACAAAAGGAGATCATATTGACGAACATTTTAAGAAAATCATTATGCATGTCCACGATTATGCTGTCTCTTCTGGTTTTTGTCTTTGTGTCATTTGTGGAAGCCGATACCGCAGAAGATCTTGAAAAAAAGTATGCCCCAATTTTGGGAGACTACTCCTTTGACATGACGAGCCATGGGTACGGCGTGCTCAAAGTAACTTTTTATGTGGAAAACAATGAACTGCTTGCCATCACCGAAGTCTCGAGCAATCCTGGACGAATGGAGCCTGTGGCAGGCAAGGAGTTCGAGTTCACCATCGAAGATCCCGACGAAGGCACATATCAGATCAAGTTCTTGAAGGATGATGCGGGTAAATTCACCAAATGTCACCTTCTCAACGAGACCATGGGGATGGATGTAACAGGAGAAAAAGTCACCTAACAGGTATTTCTTCTGCAGTTAACAGCAATACCCGAATCCTAATAACTCTATTCATGCGGGAAGCAACACTTTGAATTTCGATTTTATTCAATATAGCCCAGTTCTTTGAGCTTTTCTCTTACCTTTTCGTGTCCTCCCTCCGCTGTAAAAATACGGTAATCCTTAAAGGACAAAAACACATTCTGTGCGACACTCCACTGTTGCCTGATAAAATTGTTCTTGTTTTCGATCACATTCACTAGAATGTCTCCGACTTCACAGTTAATCTCGTAGTGACTCCCACGGTAGTGGATGGTTTTGATCGTAAATGGGAGGGAGTTGCTAACCGGTGTGGCCACGAGCTCGATGTCCTCGGGCCGGACGAGCAGCACAACATCTCCTGTCTGAAGCTTTTCTCCGTCCCTCGGCTCGAAGGTCGCATCTGCTCCTTTGATGTTTATACGGCCGTCTCTCACAACGGCTTCCAGCACATTCACCTGGCCTATGAAACTGGCCACAAATTTGCTCTCTGGATGTTCGTAAACATCTCGGGCGCTTCCGTACTGCTCCACTCGTCCCCGGTTGATCAAGACGATCTTATCTGAAATTTCGATAGCCTCGTTCTGATCGTGCGTCACGAATACGCTAGTGATGTTGAAATTGTCGTGGAATTCTCTCAGCCAGTGGGCCAGATTGCTGCGCACTTTGGCATCCAGTGCGCCGAAGGGCTCATCGAGCAGCAACACTCTGGGTTCGGTAGCCAGCGCCCGTGCCAGCGCCACGCGTTGTCTCTGCCCTCCTGAGAGTTGATCCGGATAGTGATTTTCGTACCCGTTGAGCTTGACCAGACTTATGAGTTCGGCGACTCTCTTCTGGATGACCGGCTTTTTCTGTTTCTGTATCTCCAGCCCGAAAGCGATATTTTTTTCCACATTCATGTGTTTGAACAGGGCATAGTGCTGGAAAACAAATCCCACCCTTCTCTTCTGAGTGGCCAGAGAGGTGACATCATTCCCCGTCAGGTAAATCTCTCCGCTATCGGGAGTTTCCAGGCCCGCGATAATCCTGAGGATTGTGCTTTTTCCGGATCCGCTGGGCCCGAGCAAGGCGACAAGCTCACCCGCCTTGACCTCGAAGCTCACATTGTCAACCGCCACAAAATCACCAAATTTTTTCGAAATATCGCCGACCACAATTCCCATCTCAATCAACTCCTTTTTGTCTGTAGATGCGCTGCATAGTCGTCAAAATAATGAACGAGGCCACGGCTAGAATGATGGCCGCGGAAAAAGCGCCCACATAGTTGTAATCTGTGAACTGCTGATGAATATGCAGTGTCGCTGTCTGAGTCTTGTTGATAATGCTTCCGCTCACGACCAAAACCGCCCCGAATTCGCCGATGGAACGGGCAATAGTGAGGGTAATCCCATAGGCGAGCCCCCACTTCACGGAAGGCAAGGTCACTTTCCAGAAGGTCTGCCACTTCGAGGCGCCCAACACATATGCCGATTCCTCCTGCTGCAGTCCGAATTCCTTCAGGACGGGAATTATCTCCCTGGCTACAAAAGGCAGAGTGACAAAGAGCGTTGCAATGAGCATTCCCGGAAGCGCATACACGATTTTGATCCCCCCGGCTTCGAACCAGCTCCCGAGCCATCCCCTGGGGCCGAAGAGTAGGATGAACATAAATCCGGCGACGACTGGAGAGACAGCAAAAGGAAGGTCGACAATTCCTTCCACGAAGAGTTTTCCGCGAAATCGTTGCTTCACAAGAGTTATAGCCAGGATTATCCCGAAAACTGTGTTGATGACGACAGTGGCCATGGTTATCCAGAGTGTCAACACAAAGGAATGGATTGATTCGGGAGCAGTGAGTGCGGCGATAAAAACATCAAGGCCTTCACGAAATGCCTCGCGTATGATGCCGAAAACAGGCATGAGGATCATGAAGAAAAACCAAATCACAACAGCTGCGACAAGGATGTTTTTCCCGAGGCGACGCTGTTGGCGTATGACCTTGACCATTTCATTGGATCTGTTCATGTTTTCGACTCCACACCTGTAGACGATTCAAAAATACAAGTATGAGGAAAGAACAGAAGAGCAGGGCCACCGACAGCCCCAGAGCCCCCTGCTGGTTGTAGCTTTCGAGCTCCCCGTAGATATAGACAGAGGCCACCTGTGTCTTGAAAGGGATGTTGCCTGAGATAATAGCGATGGACCCGAACTCACCAATAGCCCGGCTAAAGGATAGTGCGGCTCCGGTTAAGATTGCGGGTATTATGGTAGGCACGACAATACGCCTGAAAATCGTAAAGGAACTTGCTCCAAGTGTTTTGGCCGCTTCCTCCATATCCAGATCCATTTCCTGGAGAACCGGCTGGACCGCCCTCACAACGAAGGGGAAAGAGACGTACATCAAAGCAAGTATGATTCCCGGTTTATCGAACACGACCTCGATACCCTGTTTATTCAGGAAACCGCCAAGGATACTCTTCGGACCGTAGAGGGCTACCAGCATGATACCCGTGACCACAGTAGGTATTGCAAAGGGCAGGTCGATGAGAGCGTTCATCAAGTTCTTTAGAGGAAAACGATAGCGTACTAGCACCCAGGCCGTGGCCGTCCCCGTGATCACGTTCAAAACGACCATGAAAAAAGCTGTTAGGAAAGTGAGTTTTATAGCATAAATAGCTTGAGGCGTAAGGATATTCCTCCAGAGAGATCCAAGTCCTCCTCTCAGCGCTTCCAATGTGATGGCGGCGATGGGAAGGATGATCAACAGTCCCACGTAAAAAAAGGAGAGAGACCGCAGAGTCAAATCACCTCCCCAGGAAAGAGACTTTAAAAAGCCGGGTTTATTCATATACCAGTTCTTCTATGATTTTTGCCCATACCCCTTCGGTCCCGAATATCTCGTTTTGCACACGATCCCATCCACCAAGGAAGGCGATGTCGAACAGAAGCATGGGCGTTGGAAATTGCTCTTGAAACTCAGCCGCCACTTCCGCGTTGACAGGCCTGAAGCCGTATCTGGCGAAGTTCCTCTGAGAATCCACGGACAATACATAATCCACAAAGGCTTCCACCGCCGGCCTGTTTCCGTGTTTGTCCACGTTCTGATCGATGACGGCAATCGGATTCTCAATCAGAATGGTAGCTTCGGGAATGACGTATTCCATATTACGCCCCTCTTTCCGCCGCAGGAGCACCTCATTCTCGTACGTTATGAGGACATCACCAATGCCGTTTTCGAATGTCGTGACAGAGGCCCGGCCCGATCTGTCCATGACTTTGACATTTCTCTGCACGGATTTGAGGAGCTGGAAGGCAAAATCTTTGTCCTGAATTCCTTTTTCGCCCAAGCTCAATTTCAACCCCGCCCCGTAGATAGCATTGACATCCCACATCGCTCCTCCGGATGTTTTGGGATTTGGGTAAAGAACCTCAACACCTTCTCGGGTCAAGTCCTGCCAGTTACGAATGTTTTTAGGATTGCCGACACGGTATGCGATCACAACGACAGAGCGAGTGACAAATCCATTGTATTTCCTGCTCTTCCAATCATGGGTGATAAGACCGATATCTCTTAGTCGTTCCACATCTTGTTCCAGGGAGAGAGCAGCGATGTCCGCTTCAAATCCGGATGCGATGGCCCTAGATTGAGCTCCGGATGCGATGTAGGACTCTTCGAACCGTACGGACTGACCTGTCTTATCCAGCCAGAATTTCTTGAAAGCGGGAATGACCTCTTTTTCATAGGCCTCCTTGGGGACGGTGTAAGCTCCGAGGGTAATTGTGACTTCCCCTGATTCCTCGGTCACCTTCTCACCTTTGCAGAATATCAAGACGAAGACGAGAATGCACAGAATGATCCACATTTTTTTCATGATTCACCTCCTGGATCTTTAGTTTTTCAACACTCTTATTTTAGCCTGACACTCTAATAGCACTCTTATAACACTCTTAATGTAGTGTCGAGGTTGATAAATGTCAAGCATTAATAATAGCTTAATACATTTCGGGCCTATAGCAGATTAAAGTGGAAAATATTAACCGGGGGAAACACAGGCATTAAATGCCTATGGGACTCTCTTTCAATGATTGTCTGACTATCTTGACCTTAATCGAGAGAATTCCATAGAGGATCCGCAATAGCGTTTTATTCATGCCTCAATGAATGGACAGGATCCGTGAGAGAAGCTCGAAGCGTCTGAAAAGCCACGGCCGCCAAAGTCGCGATGAGAGCAAGCAGCCCAGCAAGGGCAAAGGGGCTCCAGCTCAGGTTCACATGGTAGGGAAATTTCTGGATCCAGTTATGCATGACCAGCCAGGCAACCGGCCAGGCACAGAGATTTGCCACAAGGACTAGTTTTACAAAATCCCTAAAGACGAGGATCACTCCCGTCCTTGGGGATGACAGGCATAACAGGATTGACTGGTGTAGGCGTAGCCGGGAACTTCTCTGTGCTTGTTATCCATTCGCGTTTTATCATGGGCGTGGCAATTGATGCATGAGAAATCCCGGTAATTGGAGGAAATGTGGCAGTCTGAACAATCCCACTGCGAGTGTTTTCCGGATTCTATGGGGAAAGAGTGATTGAATTTCGCCTGCGACCAGAAGACATGGGAGGGATAGTGACAGAATTCACAGTCCGTAGGAAAACCGGCATTTTTGTGGTTGGGATCCGTTGTCGAATCATAGTCTGCTTTATGACAACTGAAACAATCTCTGGGCAGATCCAGGCTTTTCACATGGCAGGCTGAACAGTCAAGACTGGTGTGAGCACCCTCTAAAAGCCAGTACTGGCTGTGAGATAGATCAACATCATTCCAAGTGACGGCGTCCGTCCCATGACACACTTCACAGTCGGTGTGAAAACCCAGCTGTTTGTGATCGGGATCTTTGGCACTGAGATAATCCTCCAGGTGGCAGAATACACACACAGACGGAAGTCCTTTATACTGGCCGCTGCTGTGACACTCGGAACAGTCGATCACGGCATGCTGACCTTTTAAAGGAAATGAATCATGGTTGAATTCCGCGCCTTCCCAAGTAATGGCCTGTGTTCCATGGCAGGCTTCACAGTCGACCGGAAAGTTCGAGCGTCTGTGGTCCGGATCCCGGGTGCTGTTGTAGTCGTCTCTGTGGCAGAACAAACACTCCGAGGGCAATCCCTGATACTGGCCGCTGCTGTGACACTCGGAACAATCAGCCAAACGATGCTTTCCCCTCAGAGGGAATGTGGTATGAGCAAAGACTGCGTCTTCCCAGGTGACCGCATCCGTGCCGTGACAGAGATCGCAGGCCGTAGGGAAGCCAGAGCCCCGATGGTTGGGATCTTGAGTGTTGTCATAGTCTGCTTGATGGCAGAATGCACATTCTGAGGGCAACCCCGCATACTGGCCGCTGCTGTGACACTCGGAACAATCAGCGGCTGCGTGTTGTCCTGTCAAAGGATAAAGGTCATGAGAAAACCGAGCACCGCGCCAACTGCTGTTGTTGAAATGACACTCCTGGCATTCCGTTGAAAATCCGGCAGCCGCATGATTTGGATTGGTAGATCCACGGTATTCATTTTCGTGACACCCGAAGCAGTCGACCGCCCCCCCCCAAAAACCACCTTCTCCATGGCACTCCACACAATCCAGCGTCCTGTGGATACCTTGCAGAGGATACCCGTTCGCCATTTCATGATTCCATTTATTCGGCAGCACATGTTTCCATGTGAATGGCTCGTGGCAATCGGCACAATGTATCCCCAACTTGAGTGCATAACGGTCGTCCTGCCGGCGTTCCCAGTGACAGGCCTCGCATTCGGTGGGAGTTCCTTCAAACACGCCGTCCAGATGGCACTCGCGGCAAGTTACTGTCCTATGTTTTCCGACAAGGGGGAAATTCGTCCGGTCATGACTCTCAACACTCCATTGCACCACCTCTTGTTTTCCACCCAATCCCTGCCGCTCTCCAAAAAACCACCCCAAAAGGAGAATGATAACCACGACGGGAAGGATTTTATTTACAGAACTTGTGGCGTTCCCAAGAAAATGTTTGGTTATTGTAATCCACCTTCGACCATTCATCCTTTTTTCAGCTCCAGTCTCAATTCCTTAAAATCAACCTGACAAAAAACAGGTTTTGGTTCGAATCTTCCTGTAGAAAATATTCATACTCCAAAGAAACCGCGAGCATACGGCTCATGGGGATGAAAAATTGAGTTGTCAGTGTCTTATAATCATTCAAACGGATAGCCTCAGGAGTCTCATTCCTGTGATCATAGCGCACTCCATTGAACGTGTTGGCGAAACTGACATGCCAGGAGACTCTTCCAAAATCTCTGCTCAGAGCGGCATGGTAGGAATCAGATTCTGACATGTCTCCACGATTCCAGGCATAGTCCCCATAAACGGTAATGCCTGAATTGAATATATTTCCTGCAGATCCCCCAAGACGCCATGTATGGTTGCGAACTTCCAAGTCTTTCTGTTCACTTTCCAAGCGGGAGATGGTGAAGCGCAGGTTTCGCCCGGGTTTCACTCCCAAACGCAAACCATACTGGCTAGAATAGTAGAAGCGCTCAAGTTCGGTATCGTTGAGAGTGGGATCCTGTGATTTTTCGAGAATGGCGCGATGATAGTCGAGCCCCCGGCCAGAACTGTAGAATGCTGTTATATCAACGGTCTGAGCGGGATCCCAGCGGGCATTCACGAACACGCGGGACAACCGGTCTTCACTCCTCACGTTGGAAGCCAGCTCATACTCCAGATTGCCGTAAAGGGTTAAAACTTTAACAAAAGGAAACATTGTGCTTGCATAGATGTACTGACGCTCCGCGGACCCTGAAAACCTGAGCTGGTTGAAACTGAGAGAGAACCGCCTCCCATAGCTCCCCTGATAACGGGCGAACACACCATATTTCTGATAATCATTTTCCAGACGATCGACGTAGACACTCGACTCCAGGCCTCCATACCCTCCCACGAGCAAGTCCCGTCCGATCTTGAACCCCACAAGACCTCCCAAAACCTGTCCGATACCCGCAGTATCATACAGATTCATCTGGCCGAGAGACAGATAGAACGGGCTTTCCGGCTTGTCGAAGAGGACTCGGGCATCATAAAGAATGACTTGATTTCTCTTGTTGTTGTTCAGCCTTAACCGGTCCCGCGTATCCAGGAGGAACGTCCATCCTTCGCCGCGGCGGTTGACCATTTCCAGTCGAAGCCGGGTGCTGAGCTGGTGGAAAAAGGGGCTATTTTCATACCTTGCGCCAAACCAATCGAAGTAGAGCGCTCCTCTCAGGTAAAAGTCTTTTTGAGTATCTTGTCCGGAAGACCCCAATACTAGAATGAGCAGAAGAGAAAGAGAGACACAAGGCCAGAGTTTTCTGTTCACCTGGCCTCCCTTTTCCAAATCTCAACCCGCCAGCTATCCTGACTGTGGCAGACATAACAGTTATCCTGGTGTCCGGGATGAGGCGATTCATGACAGGCGAGGCAACGGGAGTCATTCATGAGGTAAGAAAACGTCATTTTTCGGGGAAAGGAATTTGCCTTGCTGTGGCATTTGAGACAATCTGTGATTGTTTCGTGCCTCCCAGAAAGAGCGTAGCCTGTTTCCTCATGGTCGAAGTCTTGAACATCCCAATCCACTAATTTCGCCTCTTCGCCCCCGTGTTCCGTGTGGCAGACAGCACAGTCCTCATTTTTATCACGGTGGAATCCCCGGTCGGCAGATATTCGAGTAGCGATCTCCTGATGACAGGTTAAGCACTTTTGGGGGACAACTTCCAGCTCATCGGAATGGCATTGTGTGCAGTTTTTGAGCCCCGGCGTGTCTTTGTGTACAGCACTTAACGGGCCGGGGGCATCATCCACAGTATACTGTTGCTGAGACCAAACAAAAAGAGTGAAAATGAGCAAGAGAGCAGGCCGGAACCGGAAAAGCATATTTGTGTTCATCCTCATTGAACGCTCTTAAATCGCAATGTCTTTTCGAAAAACGATAAGATTTTTAAATCTCTGTTCATGTCTCAGATTTTTAACTTCAATCCACATACGCACGTACAGGGAAAAAAATTAGAAGTGTTATACCATATAAAAGAAATTTGGTCAAAAAATTAAAACAAGCTCGGGAACACTTTTAAATCCATGATGGATGACTTCTGATTGCCGCAATTGGTTTTTGCTCTTTTGAAATGCAGGGACCGTTTCTCAAACTGCTGTGAACCCATTAAATTTGACTTTCTGCTCCGAGTCCCAATCCATCTTCGCCAACCCCCACGCACCCACCACCATATGGCTCAGACGGACAGGGCCTCAGTTCCGGTCTCCCCTAAAATTTCCTTTTGGGAGATGAGCCATGCCCGTCCAGCCCTTCGCACGGTTTTCTCCACCACATAATTGAGGCATTTAATAACGCATCTTGCATTCATACCAACTGGATATGTTTCTTTCTTGTTGCACATTTTTATGACCGTGCTGTCCTCAAAAACCCTGGAGGGCCTTTTTTATTTTTTGCGGCGTGATGGGGGTAGAATAGAACCGCACTCCGATCGCCCTGTATACAGCATTGGCAATGGCGCCGATCGTAGGAATAACCGGCATTTCCCCGCATCCCCGGGGAGAACCGGGTTGATAGTTATCAAAAAAGGCGATCTCAACAGGGGGCATATCCGAGAATCGAGGAATGTGATAATCCATCAAATCTACGGTTTCAATTTTATGGCCATCCAGTTTGATCTCCTCATGGAGAGCATAGCCTATGCCCCAGGTTATGGCTCCACGTATGCCCACAGTCGTGGTGTTCCTGTTGATGACAGTGCCGATATCAAAGGCGCCACATATTCTCTTGAGGTTCACTTTTCCTGTCGATCGAATAACTTCGACCTCTGCCGCAACAGCGCCGAGCTGGCTCCCCCCATGATTCACTATCGCCATGCCGATTCCTGTATTTGGACTCGGCAACGCGTTGTGATATCCAATCATCTCAGCACAGGCATCGAGCAGCGTGATGAAGGCCTGGAATTGGACATTGTTCCTTCTGAATTCAAGGGGATCGATTCCCAGAGCCGCCGCGATCATGTCCACATGGCTTTCCACAGCAAAACAGGTTTGAACGAAGCTCGTGCCGCGGCTCACAGCACGACCGAAGGGCCATTCGGCATGATAGAGTTTGGTTGAAACGTGGGGTATGGTGTATGTGTTCGTGGTGCCGAATCCCATATCATGAATAATATCGATCTTACGGGCGATAATTCTGCCGTTGACACTAACTCCGGTCTTAAGATCGATGACACAGGCAGCTTTTACTCTGCCCCGTAACTTGAACTGATCCTTGCGGCTGTAGACCAATTTCACCGGCATCCTAGTTATCCGGGCCAGCATCGCGGCTTCACCCGTGACAGGATTCGACGTCTTGCCACCAAAACCTCCCCCTAACGGCATAGCTATGACGTGAATATTTGAATCCGGGATGTGAGTGTATCGAGAGATGATCGTTCTTGCCATGAACGGGTGCTGACTACTCACCCAAACAGTTGCTCTCGTCCCACCATTTTCCATCCGAGCGAGAGCCGTGTCCGTTTCCATCGGGGCCTGAGTTGTGTATTGTGTGGTGTAAGTTTCTGAGACGACAAGATCACTCGATGCAAGACCCGCCTCGACATTTCCTTCCTGTTCCTTCACCTCATAGAGCCTGGCCCGGGCACGGGATTCCTCCTCAAGATCCAGATGTTCAGGGCGTTCGGGAACCGACCACTCCGCTTTGACGGCATCGAGTGCTTTGAGAACCTGGTTATACCGTTCCGCGACCACTGCGACAGTCCCTCTGACCACCTCAACCATTTTGACATCGGGAACAGCCCAGGCCGCACTCAGCTCAGCTGTTCTGAGCCTCGTCAAATCTGGATGGTAGGGTTGCGTAAGCCACCCTGCATAAAGCATCCCAGGAACAGACAGATCTCCGACATACTTGAGTTTTCCCGTAACGATCTTTCTGCCATTGACGTTTAGTATTCCAAGATCGACGTATGGCATGTCATTTGCGCGGGATGTGTTTGGATCAATGCGCATCAACACTGCTTTACCATCTCCCAACTCGTATGCACTTTTTCGTTGACTTCTGTCGCCCTTAAGACCCACTCCCCCATCGCTGTACTCAAGATCCCTTAGCGGTATTCCCAGGGAGCGGGAAGCGCGCGTGATCAAATCCTCTCTGATCCTGGTACAGGCAAGCCAAAAACCCCAGCACACATACTTGGTCGCACTGCTGCCTGTGGTCGGCCCATCGTCAGGACAGAGTTCTGTATCGCCCTGAACGACTGTAAGTTTTCCCTGAAGAATGTCAAGCCCTTGCGTGACAACGGCCGTGATGACTGTCTTTAAACCCTGACCGAGCTCTGTGCGGCCTGTAAACACAGTGACCTTGCCATCCGGCCCAAAAGCGATCCACTCCGTATAATCAAGATCGAGGATCGTCTCCACACACTCCACATCACCGATATCAAGAGGCAAGGTGTCATAGTTTTTTTCTTGAGAGCTTGCAGCGGGAGCAAACCGGAAGGCATACACGAGACCCGCGCCCCCCATGGCTTTGAGAAATTGGCGGCGGGAGACACTCATTCTGCACTCCCACCCGCTCGTTCTTTAATGAATGATTCAATGGCTTCAATGATGTTGATGTAGGACCCGCAGCGGCAAAGGTTGTGATCCATAGCTTCGACGATCTCTTCCTTGGACGGACTTGGATTTCTGGCGAGCAAGGCCGTTGCCGTGATAATCATCCCGGGAGTGCAAAAGCCACAGCAGAATGCCGTGTGAGCGACAAAGGCTTGTTGTAAAGGGGAGAGATTGTCGAGTGTCCCGAGACCTTCAATGGTGATGATCTCTTGTCCTTGAGTAACATTGGCGACATGAACGCAACACGAGCGACGCGCGACCCCATCGATGAGCACCGAGCAGGCACCGCAGACCCCTACACCGCAGCCGAATTTACTGCCGGTGAGCTTGAGGTCGTCGCGAAGGACCCATAGAAGAGGCTCATCCGGTTCCACCTGGACAGTGTAATTTCTGCCGTTGACATCGAGTTTGAAGGTCTGTTTAGCCACAAAAACAATTCCTTATGAAAATGATCCGCATAGATTGTGTCGGCTGGGAACAAAAGCTGTTGATCTTATCGCCATTGCCATTCCCAGGCCGGTAACAGTGAAGTATATTATAGAAAACCGTTTATTTCAAACGAAGGAACGACCTTGTAAGCATCCTTATTTCCGTGATAAGGGCATTAGACATAAAAAAGAGCGAGTCACTGTCCTTATGAGTCGGATGGCGGTGGGTGGGGGGGTCTTCGACGAATATGGACTGTGACGAACTCCTGCTAATATCATTTGACTTGAGAGCATCACGGAAATAAGGATGCTTCCAACCGAAAACCATGAATCCCAAAACCATAAGGGATGACCAGTCAAGGGATACTGTCTGTGATTTCGTAAACTGTTGTGGCATCCAGGCAAATGCCGCAAATGATTGCCCTAATTGGTGCCCGCGAAAACGCAATTTGTGTTCATACAGACACATCTTTGGAGGAAATTCCAAAGGGAACACACTGGCCGCAGATAAAACCAAAAACCGTAAGAGCCAACTTATTCGTAACGGAGGGCATCCACCGGATTGGAGAGCGCGGCCCGGATAGCCTGGTAGCTCACGGTGAACAGAGCTATGGATATGGCGAGGACAGCAGAAAACCCGAATAACAAAGGGCTGATGCCCGTACGGTAGGCAAAACTCTGCAGCCAGCGGTTCATAGCCCAATAGGCCAAGGGCCAGGCGATCAAGTTGGCTACGATCACTAGAAGTAGAAATTCTTTTGCCAGGAGACGGACGATTCCCGTAACGGACGCGCCCAACACTTTGCGGATACCGATTTCCTTAGTCCTCTGTTCAGCCGTGAACGAAGCCATCCCGAAGAGGCCCAGGCACCCGATAAAAATCGCCAAAAAGCTGAAAGAAAACGTGATATTTTTGAGCCTTTCTTCTCCTCTGTACTGACTGTCATAGGCATCGTCCAAGAAAAAATAATTGAAGGGCCTGTTGGGGTCGAGCTCACCCCATTTCTTTTTCAAGAGATCCATGGTGTGCGTGATGTTTTCAGGAGCCAAACGAAGAGACACGGAGAAAAGATTGTTGGAATCATAAAAGATGATGAGAGGTTCAATTTTTTTTCGAAGCGACTGCATGTGGAAGTCTTTCACCACACCGATGACGGATACGTATGTTGTTTCGCCTTCTTGGCCCGGAGGGGGCCGAAAAACAAAACGTTTGCCCACAGCATTGTCCCAACCGAATTTTTTCGCCGCTGTCTCGTTGATGAGAACAGACTCGTCCTGGTCGGTGGAGAGTTCCTCGGAAAAATTCCTTCCTGCAACGAATGCCATGCCCATTGCGGGGATGTAGTGGGCATCCACGTCCATATAATCCAGGGTCTGCCGTTGGTTATCTGCGAATCCCTCAGGAAGAAAAGAACCCACGAGGTGTCCCCTGCTCGGTACTAGGTCGGATGCACCGACATCGATCACTCCCGGGAGACTCAACAGTTCTCCTCTTATCGATAGGTAGGATTTCCGCAGGCCTTCATTCATCCCAGGAATAACAACCACATGCTCCTTGTCAAATCCAAGATTTGTATTTTTCATAAACATGATCTGTCTGGTAATGATCAATGTCCCGGTGATCAAAGCAATAGAAATGGCGAACTGAAAAACAACAAGGACTCTCCTAAAATGGGAATTCGACGTTCCCACCTTCAAAAAACCCTTCAACACACGTACCGGTTGGAATGAGGAGAGAAAAAAAGCAGGATAACTCCCTGCAAACACACCGACGATCACGGCCAATGCAAGAAACGCCATAATAAGCCATGGAGCTTGAACAAAGTTCAAACGCAGACCGTAACCGATGATCGAGTTGAAAAAAGGAAGAGACAACTTGAGAAGGACCATGGCCAAAACCATGGAACAAATGCTGTAGATCAATGATTCCCCGAGAAACTGCCCGATCAATCGGCTTCTGACCGCGCCTAGAGTTTTTCTCATCCCCACCTCCTGAGCGCGTGTCGAGGAACGGGCTGTGGAGAGATTGATGAAGTTGATCGCAGCGATACAAAGAACGAAAATGGCTATTCCCGAAAAAAGATACACATACGTGATGTCACTGTTTGCCGACATGTCGCGCTCAAAATCCGAGTAGAGGTGGATGCGTTTGAGAGGCTGGAGGGAAAGCTTAATCGACCCTCCTGAGGCCTTCATCGCTTCTCCCAGGTACTTATCGATAAAAGCGGGAAGTTTTTGCTCCAGGTTTTTGATGTCGATATTTTCATCTAGGAGGAGATAGGTGTAGAATCTCACGTCGAACCACTGGTCATCGCGAACATCTCCTTCCTTGAGATAGGTCTGGAAGGAACAGAGCATGTTAAAAACGAAATGGGAATTGGGGGGGACATCTTTGACGACACCAGTGACACTGAAATCCCTCTCATTATTGATCCGGAGTATTTTTCCCAGCGGATCTTCATCACCGAAATACTTCTTGGCCATGCTTTCTGTGATCACCGCCGAATAGGGAGCTTCAAGCGCTGTCCTGGGATCACCGCTCACAAAAGGGAAAGTAAAGATGTCGAATATCGCGTTCTCGGCGTAGCCAACCCGCGCTTCCTGGAAAAGCTTATCGCCGTATTTCACTGAGGCTCTGTTCGGAGGGTCTATCCGTGTCGCTGTGACAACTTCCGGAAAATCACGGACAAGGGCCGGCCCTACCGCCGTAAGAGTGACAGGTGTGTGGAGCGTGGAGCCAAGTTCAATATCCATCGTGACCCGGCAGATATGGTCCGCCTTTTCATGGTATCGGTCAAAACTCAACTCATTCAGCACCCACATCAAAATCAGGATACAGACGGCCATCCCGATGGCCAGACCAAAGATGTTGATAAAAGAGTACCCTTTGTGTTTTTTAAGGCTTCGGAAAGCAATTTTGAGATAGCTTTTCAGCATGATAAAACTCCAATAGACAGAATCTTTGATAAATACCGGTGAAGAACGCAAGCAGTGGCGCAAATACCAGAACCGGGCAAACAGGGCGCCCCTCTCGCGGGCAACTTCTTGAAACTCCTCATCAAAATCGCCGATGATGGCGAAGTTCTCTTCATACCTGGCGGTTCTTTTAAGGATCCATCCTGCGATACGTGGTGGATGGGGGTGACGTCGATTCATTGTTCACATCTGCAATCAGGCACAAAGCCATCAATCAAACGCATAATCGGAGACGCCCTCCCACATTTTCTGATTCATATCCCGAGCGGTTTTTAGGGCTTTGACGCCTGCCGGCGACAGCGTGTAGTAGATTTTCCTTCGACCACGCCTATCCGGAGTCGGTTCGCCCAAGGTTTTTTGGACATACTTTTTTTTGGACAGCTGGCTGAGTGCGCTGTAGAGATTGCCGTAGGTAAAATCTTTGCCGACAATCTGTGAGACATATTTTCGGATCTTTACACCATAAGCGTCATCCTTCAGCTTCCAGATAGCCAGGAGGAGGATCTCTTCGATCTTTGTGAGCTCTTTCATCTTTGTTCCATTTTTTTACTGAATATCAGTATATTGGGTAATACGAAGAAATACGTGAAAAGGTTTCAAAATTCCAATATATTTATAACCTGATGAGTAAACATTCGTAGTGTATTTTGACGGAAGAGATTGAATCCTGATATATAGAACAACGGTCTTGGGAGCATAGCCATGCTGAAGAACTATTTCAAGAGTGCTATCCGTATCATCTTAAAGAGAAAGACGATCTCTCTAATAAACATCCTGGGGCTTGCCGTGGGGATGATGGCATGCTTATTGATCCTCCACTATGCGGCTTTTGAACTGAGTTATGATAAGTTCCATGAAAACCTGGACAACATCTACAGATTTAGAGGAGGCGACCGGGCAGATATCGCAGCAGCCGCAGGACAGGCCTTAACAGAGGAGTTCCCCGAAGTTTTGGATTATGTCCGACTGCTCAGGGCTGGCTCTTGGGGCATCTATTCTTACAAGGACAAACTCTTCCGGGAAGAAAGAACCTTCAGCACATCAAATGCCCTCTTCAGGATTTTTTCTTTCAAGTTAATACGAGGAGATCGGGAATCTGTGCTGACGGAACCCAATTCTGTCGTGCTCACCGAGTCCACAGCAAAGAAGTACTTTGGAGACGAGGATCCGCTGGGAAAGGTTCTCAAGTACAACGGCCGCACTGACTACAAGGTTGTCGGTATCATGGAGGATGTTCCGAAGAACTCCCACCTGAAATTCGACCTCCTGGCATCGATCGAGACCCTCCGGCAGAGACATGGGGGGGATATCGATAATTCCTGGATCATTTGGGGATTTTATACGTATATCCTGGTCGAACAGGGAACAAACCCATCGTTACTAGAACAGAAGGTCCAGGAGTTCAGCAAGAGAAAACAGAAGGAGGTCAACCGCCCGGAGAGCTTTTGGGAAATATACCATGTGATGCCCCTCAAAGACATTCATCTCTATTCGTCCTATGTGAGTGAGGTGGAAGAGAACGGCAGTGGCACAGCCGTTAAATTTTTGCTGATCATCGCTTTTTTGATCATCATTATCGCCTGGTGCAACTATATCAATCTCTCTACAGCCCGGTCGCTGGAAAGAGCCAAGGAAGTGGGCGTGAGAAAAGTTGTGGGTGCCAGCCGAAGACAGTTGATCCGACAATTTTTGTTTGAATCATTGGTCCTGAACATTCTTGGTGCCGGATTGGCCTTCGTCTTTCTGGAACTGGCTCTTCCTTCTTTCAGCCGATTTTCCGGAACGCCGGCGGTTTATTATCTCTATCAGAATGTTCGGTTTTGGATGTTCTTGCTTGGAGTTCTTGTCCTTGGCATTCTCCTTTCCGGTCTGTATCCAGCCCTAATCCTGTCGTCCTACCAGCCTGTCTCTGTGTTTAAGGGAATCACGGGAAGGGCATCCAGAGGAGTGATCTTACGGAAGGGTCTGGTCGTTTTCCAGTTTATGGTCTCTGCGGCTTTGATCTCGGGGACTCTAACCGTTTACAAACAGATAACTCACATGATAAACAGCGACCTGGGAATGGATATCGCCCAGACGCTTGTCCTGCAGCGTCCCAGAGTCTTTATCGACACGAGTCCCAAAGAGTTCGCAGCCCGCACCGAAACATTCAAAAAGGAACTGGAGAAAATCTCGGGAATGGGAAAAATATCGCAGTCAACGTATGTCCCCGGCGATGATGTGTTCATGATCAACGAAGGACAAAAAGCCGACGAGCCCATAGAGGCCACTATTGATGTCTATGAGATCCAAATTGACGAAAATTTTATCGAAATGTACAAACTGAAACTGCTGGCGGGGAGAAATTTTTCCAGGGAATTCAGCACCGACAGCACGGGGATCATCCTGAATGACACAGCACGGAAGCTATTGGGATGGGAGAGCCCGGAAAGCGCCATCAATCAGAAATTCATCTACCAAACAAAAATCCCGTTTTCAGTTGTCGGTGTTGTGGCAGATTATCACCAGGAGTCCCTCAAACAAAATTTCGAGCCGCTTGTGTTCCTCTATTGGCCTGCAAATGCAGGACACACGTCCATCAAGATCAAAACAGACAATCCTATGGGCATTATTTCCGCCGTTGAAGAGCTTTGGGTAAAGTTTTTCCCCGGGAATCCTTTCGAATATTTTTTTCTGGATGATCACTATAACCGGCAGTACGGGTCGGACTGGCAATTCTTGAAGATGTTCGGAGTCTTCTCCGTGCTGGCCATTTTTGTCGCCTGCCTGGGCCTCTTTGGATTATCGCTCTTCAATACAATCCAGCACACAAAAGAGATCGGCATTCGGAAAGTCCTGGGAGCATCCTTCTCCCACATTATCTTTATGCTGACCAAAGATTTTTTTAAGCTTATTGTTCTGGCCAATCTATTTGCTCTGCCTCTTTTTTATCTCTATTTGAACAATTGGCTTGGGAAATATCCATACCGGATCGTTATCGGCTGGTGGTTTTTCATAATCCCCTTGTTGCTGATTGCCAGCATTGCTGTTTTCGTTATCTCTTATCATTCTCTCAAAGCAGCCACATCCAATCCCGTTGAGGCGCTGAGATACGAATAAAAATCAAGAATCGGTCGAATTTCCACACGCTGGCAATAAAAACATCAAGAGGAGCAGGATATCACCCCCCAACTTAACTTCTTTTTCATTACAGTTTCTCCAGTAGACCGAAGGGGTTAGAATAGCTGTCGATCACAAAATCAGCGGTAGTGTTATCCTTGTATTTTTTATTGATCCCGGTAAACAGAATGGCCTTCATACCTGCGTTTTTTGCCCCGAAGATGTCTGAATATTCCGAGTCTCCGATATGAATGGCTTCTTCCATTTCACAGCCCAATTTTTCGACTGTGATCTCGAATATGTGCCTATGCGGCTTGGCCACACCAATCTCATCCGAAAAGGATAACCACGCAAAAGGCTCCAGCAGTTTATGGGCATCAAGGATTTGTCTCACAGTATCCCCTGAGTGGTACCCGCCATTGCAAATAACACCTAACGTGTACACTCGAGACAACACTTTGAGCACTTCATCCACCAGGGGCACTCGCGGCGGCCGGACTTCCAGTGCGACCTTGTCGAAATAATAGGCAATCCTGATGACTTCGGAAAGTGGCAGTTGCACATCTAGAAGTTCGAGCAAAGTCTCAGTTCTCTGCATGGCATTTTTTGTCTTATGGTGGGCGACGACATACTCCTCACGCAGTTTGTCTTCAAGAGCGAAGACATTTACAATATTTTTATCAGCTAAGGAGATGCAGTTTTCCTGACACACAAACTCCAGATAATTCAACATTTTCCCGTTCCGCCCCTCATCATCTATGATGAGAGTATCCCAGCAGTCAAATGTTACGGCTTTAATCATAACGTAAGTACTTTTTCCTCACTTCTTTGAACCGGACAAGACCTTGCTCGCATGTCTGCAAAATCGAGCGATAGTCTTTGCCTTCGGATATCATAGCTCGCAGATCTTCATTTCCCCAGAGCTTGTCCAGGTACTTCGTCATTTTGAACTCTTTGGGATAAAGTTTCTGCGCTGCACACAATAGCGAAACAGCCAGAGCGATCGGTTCAAGTTTATCCCGGTCCAAGACTGTAAAATGAAAGCCATGGCATTTTTCATCCTGATACTTGGGATCGGACACAACTCCTGGAATGGACTCGGGATGAAAGACGACAGGTTCTACCTTCACACCTGTCAGGGCTTCCTTCGGGATGGCATCAAGCCAAGCTTTGGAATCGATATAGGGTGCCCCTATGGTGAGAAAAGGAGCATCTGTGCCTCGGCCTTCTGACAGGTTGGTTCCTTCCATAAGGCACATCCCTGGATAGACCACCGCTGTCTCCAATGTCGGCATGTTTGGTGAAGTGGCTACCCAGGGAATGTCCGTTTCATCGTACCACATGTCTCGCCTGTAGCATGTCATCGGGATCACCGTAAGATCGATACTGAGGGAGAATCCTCCGTAGGCCTCGTTGTTGAAAAGTTGAGCGATCTCACCGACGGTCATCCCATAGCGGATGGGCAGAGGAATGACTCCAACAAAACTTGAAAAGGCAGGATTCGTGATCGCTCCGCTAACGATCTCAGCGTTTATAGGATTGGGTCGGTCTAATACGATAATCGGAATACTCTCACGCTTGGCAGCGTGCATCGCAAGAAAGAGGTTGGATATGAACGTGTAGAACTTCACACCGACATCCTGGATGTCGTACACCAACACATCCACATCCTTGAGCATTCTCGGAGTGGGTGTCAGATACTCTCCATAAAGGCTGTACAGCTGGATATTCTTATAAACCGTCTCGCCGATCAAAGCGCCATCTTCCACATTTCCCATAAAGCCATGTTCGGGGCCGAAAAGAACCGTGACGATCTGCGAATGCTCGGAGAGAAGCTCTACGAGGTGACGTCCTTTGGGATCCACAGACGTCTGATTGGCAAAGACACCGAGCCTTTTTCCCTGGATCATATCCAAATGACTTTCCAAGAGATTCTCCAGGCCTGTTCTTACCTGGGGATTTATAGCCAATGATGAAACGAGTATGGATAAAATCATGAATATTGTCATTTTAGACCATTCCAACAGTGAAAGGATGCATTTTATAACTGGGAGTTATTCATTCTGTATCGTTGATATTTTAGTCGAATTCATAGAAAAATCAAAGAAACGTCATTCTTTAGCCTAAGAGATCACAAGGCGCATTTCTTTAAGCAGTTTGATAAATAATATGTTTTGACCAAAGTGCTAAAAACACCCATGTTGATAAAAATGCAGAGGAAAAGAATTCAAGCTCTTGAACAACCGTGAACAGGTAAAATTTTTATTCTTTATCTGATTTATGGATTGTGATACGTATGTTTTTTTTCATTTATTGCCGCTATATTCCAACCCAAGCTCCACAGGCACTGCACCCCCATAATAGATCGCGTTAAAAAGATACCTGAAAGACCCATGGGATTGGCCCCGGTAAAGAACTGGGAAACCTAAAAGAATGACTCTCCCCTTCTCATAAGGAACATCCACGATGACCGACTTATCGACCAGGAGTTCTTCTCCGTTTATCCATCCGCTCAAAAAGGGCAACGCGGGATACCTGGCGACACTCACGCCTTCATTCGCCGCAAAAACAGGACTTCTGCGGAAGAATATGGCTGAATCCCTCTGGAATCCATACCCTATCGGATGATCGGATCTGTTCAGCACTTTGAGGATCGAACCAGGAACATAAAAATCCTTACGGCTCTTCTGGGCCACAGTATCTTGAACACCCAAATGGAGATGTTTGATAGCAAAATGAGCGGCTGAATTCAGAGTGATGAGTACCCCCCCATCCCGGACAAATTCTTTGATGTTTTTCACTCCCACTTCTCCGATTCCTCCAGCATAGTCAGGAGGAACATCCTTTTCTGAAAGCCCCTTAACGATGGCGGGCACACTTAGGTTAGGGATAATACAAACATCACACTTTGCCTCCAAACGCCCTTCCCTGATGTCCTGGTCATATATGCTCGTATAAGGAAACTCATACTGTTCCAGCACCCACCGTGTCCATCCCTCATCTGAGGAAGCTGTCCAACTTTTGTAAAGGCCCAACCGGATAGGTTTCAATCGGTAGGCTTTGACTCCGGGCTTGAGCCCCAGAGCTTCGAACTGCACATAGAGGTCTTTGGCGATACTCTCCAGGTCATGATTCAATTCTTCCTTCTGAAGAACCATCATCGTCCCCACAGGATAGGCCTTTTCAGCAACCACAAAAGGCTCGGCATTCCAAAATACTGTGTGGCCCTTTGTCATCAACCTATTCAGGGCGATAAAATCATCATTGGTCGCATGCCCCCAAGCATAACCGATGTTATTAGACATTTTTGTGATACTTCCTTCCGGTTTTTCGAACTTCTCCACAAGTTTGGCTTGTGCATCAAAAGGCTTCTCCGCAGTGATCACATCAATACCCATCAGCAGGGGGAGGGTGTGAGCGACAACGTCGTAGGGTGTCTTCAAAGGTCCCCCAGGAGTTTCTCTGATCTCAGGATATTTCTGTATTTCAAGGAGTGCTTTAGCAAAACAGCCGTAGGGTTGGGCCAGGTATACGATCAAAGTGCCTGCAGGATATAAGTGACTATCAGCGGTAAAAGGTTCTGCTGCACGGTGAAGCTCAACGCCGCCAAGCTTCAGGACTTCTATCATTTTGAGTGCTGTTGACAGATCCCGCTGCTCCTTTGGGATGAGAAAGGCATAAGGCGTTTTATGCGGATCAACGGCTTTTTTGTGGATCCTGTAGAAATTTCTCAGCCAGTTTTCTCGCAACCCGGCCGCATTCGTCAGAGTTGCCATGGCCGCGGAATAGTCATAGTCTACGATGTCCTTCAGCCTCCACTGGCCACCCATCCACGGCAAAGGCATCTTGACTGACGATTCTGTCATTTCAGGTCTCAGCTCTTCGGGTTTCACCATGATGGGTGTGGCAATTTTGACACTGGCCGCCTCTGTCAATATCCGGATCCCGCCATGATAATGATGGTAAGCCCGCGCAGGCGTCCATGCATCATAACCGATACTGTGAGCCACGCCCGCTTTGCCCTGGGCAGTCAATTCTGTGGCGATGAACGTGCCCATCATGGCTACCTCCTGTTGTAGGATGGGATCGACATTGGGTTCATAAGGGTCCACATATGGGGGGACAAACAGCCTCGGTCCTGTGCTCCCCATCTGGTGCATATCGACGATGACCTGGGGATGCCAGGCATTGTGAATCTTTAGCGTCAGCCGGGATTCGACCTGAGTGAACATGTACCAATCTCTGTTGTTGTCGTGACCCACATACTTGTGGTAGAGCCAGGGCATCTGCCCCCCTTCATATTTTGTCCCCAGATTTCTTCTGTACCAATCCACGACCATCTGGATCCCATCCGGATTGTGCATGGGCACAAGCAGGAGGATGACATTATCCAGGATCCGCTGTGTATCAGGATCGCTTGCAGTCGCGAGGTCATATGCCAACTGCGTGGACATCTGGGCTGCGCCAATCTCTGAGGCGTGGATCGAGCAGTTGATCATAACAACAGCCTTGCCCTCAGCGATCATTTTTTGCGCATCATCCTCTGAAATTGTCCTCGGGTCGGCAAGCAATTGTTGATACCTGCGGTACTTCTCCAGATCTTTATGATTGTCCTCTGAGGTGATAATCGCCACAATGAAGGGATGTCCTTCTGTTGTTTTCCCAACTTCTCTGACCAAAACTCTATCGCTTGTGTTATCCAATTGATGAAAGTAATCGATGATCTCAAACATGTCAGCGAGTTTTCGATCCGTTCCTACCCTAAACCCCAGTACATCTTCGGGCTTTGGAACTTGCGACAGCGCACTGCTTACAGCAAGCAAAAGAGACAATACAAACACCAAGACTTTTTGCTTTTGCATTCCATCCTCCATCAACCTTAACTCATTTTATCGGTTCAAATCATGATCACTTTCCTCGGTAAGGAATACCCTTGATGATCCAATCCGGGGCCGGCCTACCCTTAAGGTAATGGTCGAAGTACTCCATCATCTTGATCGTGTAATCCAGCTTGTTGGCGTATTTTCTCAGGTGGTGGGGCTCCCCGCGGTACTGGAGGAAAACACAGTCCTTCTCGAGACGCCGCATGGCCAGGTAAAGCTCAATACCTTGATACCAGGGCACTGCTCCGTCTTCATCCCCGAATTGGATGAGAAGTGGGGTGTTTATCCTGTCGGCAAAGAAGACAGGAGAGTTTTCGATGTAGCGCTCCGGATACTCCCAGAGACTACCGCCGATGCGACTCTGCTGCTGCTCATACTGCATCTGCCGGGCGAGGCCTGTCTGCCAGCGGATCCCGCTGTAAGCGCTGGTCATGTTGGACACGGGTGCTCCAGCTATGGCACAAGCAAAGATATCTGTCTGCGTGATCACAAAGGCTGTCTGATATCCGCTCCAGGAGTGGCCATGCAGGCCGATGGCATCCGGGTCGGCAATTCCCATATCCACGAGCTTCTGGACACCCGGAACGAGACATTTTGTTGCCGAATATCCGGGGTGGCCGATATCAAACCGGATGTCGGGAAGGAAGACAGCATACCCATTGCTTGCATAGAGCGGAAAGCAGGGACGGTGGTTGACCACAACTTCGTTGAATTCATGAAGTCGTTGGGAGAAGAACCGATAAAAATACACGACCACGGGATATCTCTTTCCGGGCTCATAATTCCCCGGTTTGATGAGAACGCCCTGGAGAGGCAATCCATCCGCACTCCTCCATTCCACGAGTTCTGCAGTCCCCCAAGCAAAATCTTTGGTCTGAGGATTGGCATCCGTAATCTTTTTTGGGGACCGGAAGCTGAAATCGCTGACCCATAGGTCTGGATATTCGGTGTAGCTCTCCCTTGTGTAAAGGATGGCGTTCGCATTCTTGGCTTTGGCTTTAAACGTGAATTTTTTTGGCTCATCGAGAAGTTTGCTTACGCCCGGTTTCCCTAAACGGCATGTGTAGAAACCATAGTGTTTGTCGAGGTTGTGATATGCCGAAAGAAGGAGCGGCTGTGTCTCTGACAGAAATCGCTCCTCGGGATCAAGGCGGATGATCCGGAAGGTCATATGGGTCTCTCTACCCTGTCCACCGGTGATGTTCGATACCTCTCCGGACTCTGTGGCAAACGCCCAGATGTCATACTTGTCATAGATCAAAACGGCCTTTTCATCCTTAATCCATCCGGCTGTTCCATATCCGGGAGCCGGGCTCGGGTAGTCATGATCCTCATCAAAAAATGGAACGTCCAGATCCTTGGTGAGATTTCGTACAGAGTTTGTCATCCCATCATAGAGGTGCCAGTGTTTGTCTTTGTAATAAAGGACATAGCGGCCTTTTGGCGAGAGGGACACATGGCCCTCGAGCCTCTTAACAACTTTCTTGCGGGAACCATCCTCTAAGCTGACTGTATAGACATCCTGAAGTTCTCCATACCAGGTGATCTCTTTTCTGTAGGGCACATTGGACAGGCCGAGAGCAAAATCCGGGTTTTTCGATTGGAGGACTTCCGGTACATCCCGATCCGCAAGCTGGGACAAATGCTTGGCTTTTAAATGGTAGACAGCGAGGTATGTTTCATCCTTGACATGCGGCCACATCTTCTTCTGGTTCGTCACGATCAAAGGATCATTCCAATGCCAAACATCCACCTCCCTCTTCTTCAGGGTCTCTTCATAATCAAAAAGATCCACTTCGATCTCACTTTCTTTTAGATCTCCCTCCTTTTCTGATCCTTCTTCTTTTCCTTGATGGAATTCCTCGGGCTTGAAGCCAAAAAACAGGCGCTGGCCATCCTCACTCCAGGACAGGCAGTTTTTTTCAGGGAGCAACCAGCTCACCGGAATATCCTCGGGTGCGATGGCATGTTCTAAATTTAGATCTGTTCCATCCCAGATCCAAAGCGATTGGGCCAATCCCTTCACGGGGACAACGTCTTTTCCTTCCAGGAATGCCAACCAACTTCCCTCTTTTGTCCAGGTGAGGTTTGAATAAAGCGCTTTTTCTTGTTTTCGGATTGGCTTTTGGGAAAAATCATCGTCTTTAAGATTAATAGCATAGAGCCCATTGTCTTTCCCCTCTGGCCCGGCTACAGCAAAGGCCAAGTGTTCGGAAACGCTGTCAAACGCATAGGATAAGACATAGAAAAGTTGAAGGTCATTGCCTGAATCCAAGTTTCGAAGGATCAATGGGCTTCCCAGCGTTATGTCCTCTTTTTTTATCTCATTATTTTTTCCCGACTCCTGAATGGGCGATTCTTCCGGTTTTTGTCCACTCTTAGCTCCCGGTTTCGTTTCAGATCCTGTTTGCGATCCCTGTTTGGCGGCTGTATTAGGATCTGGTCTGGTTTCTTTGTCCTCTTCCTCCCCGGTCTTTTTGTCCTCCTTAAAAAAATGAACGGCCAACCAACGGGAGTCATCGGAAAAACTGAACTTTTGGACTTTTTCGTATGGGATCGTCTCTCCTGTTTGTGTATCCAAGAGCACCATTCCCTGTTGCGGCTTTTTCTCTTTAGCCTTTTCTATCTCAACGGCCTTGGGATTTACAACCATGGCCACCCACCTGGAATTTTTTGAGAAAACGGGTTTACTCCCGCGATCGACAGTAAATACTTTGCCATCCCTGATCCGGTGAACCAGCGCTTCACCGTCTCCTCTATCAGGTTGGAGACCATAAGCCAGAGATACACCGTCCTCTGAAATCACTGGATTCTGGATGTGCTTGAACTGCATCATATCTCTGTAAGTCAACGCTTTTTTAGGGGTGTCCGCACTGTTCAAACCCAAGGAAAAAAGGCAAACACATAAAACGATTGGGAGCACCATTCGACTTTGTTTTTTTATAGGCATATCTTTGCCTCCCTCATAAACTTCTATCAGGCTTACATTTTAAAAAAGACACCGAAAGAGAGATCGTGAAAGATGTTCGTATCACTGGACATGAATGCTTTCTAAAGGAAAGCTTATATCACTTTCAATCCTGAAGCACAAGGATACCCCCCTATGCGTGTCCCATTATGAAAATGGGAGTCGTTCCTTTTTATGTAGGGTCTATTCCCCGAAAGAACTATTTGAATGTCGTCCTTATGTAGGTTCTATTCCCCGAACGGACCGTTCAGAAGACGAATCCGCCATTTTCGTAATCCGAAAGGCCGTCGGCTTTTTTTTGAATATCTAGTTAGGGTCAAAGGTATATTGAATAGTGCAGGGTGTTCGAAACACGCTATTTTTAAGTTTATGGAATGATCGCTGGGAGTCCTGAGATAGGTGGTGCCATGGAATTATTTGATATGTGTCGAATTTTTTTTGGTGTATACTCTGGAGTCAAGCGACCAAAATAGAGAAACCATGAAACGCACACAACGTCCGGATTTTTATGAGACTCAGCGCCAGCAGTGGAAGAAAAGCCTTTTTCTGCTGATCGTCCTTTTTGTGTTCTATTTTTGTGCGATAGGTTTTATCACTTTTGTCTTTCTTTTGAGCTTTGGTGTATTTTTTGCAGGAACGCTCTTCCCCACATCCAAAACTCTGATGACGATCCTTCCAATTCTGGCAGGCATAGCCATCCTGATCGCGGCCTTCCATTTCTATGATGCCAAAATGTTTGGTGCCAAATTCATCCGGAAGAGGATGCAAGCAACCCCTCCTGATCTCACTGATCGCTATCACAAACAGTTTGCCAACACCGTCGAGGAGATAAGGCTAGCCACCGGTCTTCCCGAGGTGAGGCCCTACATCATTCCCTCTTTTGCCATAAACTCCATGGCCCTGATGGAGTCGAACAATACCCCCAGCATCATGGTCACCGAAGGCCTGCTGGCAGAATTCACGCGAGACGAGATCCAGGCAGTTGTCGCCCATGAGCTGGCGCACGTCCTCCGCGGCGACACCTTCTACATCACTCTGGTCTGTTCTCTGGCAAACTTCTTTGAGCGCTTGAGACAATCCGCAGAGCCCGAGACAGAACAGGCCGGCCCCCCAGGCCAACACAGTCAGTCAGGTGGGGGTATTGTGCCCGTTTATATCGCCCTCACCATATCCTCCTTCATCATGCATCTTCTCAGTACTCTGATCAGCCGGCAAAGAGAGGTTCTGGCCGATGCCGCGGCCGTAGAGTTCAGCCGAAATCCCAAAACTTTAGCACGAGCCATCTACAAGGCTCATCTAAAAAATTCTTTTGTGGGAGATTTCAACTTGACCTACAGCCCCCTTTTCATAGTTCCTCCGCGCTCTAAGGGGGATTATGAGAGTTTTTTTGGAAGGGCCTTCAATTCTCATCCACCCCTCATGAAAAGGATTCGGCTACTCGCAGACATGGTCCCCACAAAACCGGCTAAGATCATCGAAGAGGTCTGGCAGATCCAGAGAAGCAGGGACAAAGCTCGAGATGTTCTCCCCGCACAGGAAGAAATCCGGGCGGATGGGGAATCCGGGAAACCGCAGCAATCCGAGCGTCAGTCCCAGGAGAGTAAACTCTGGTCTATTAAAGGTAAAAAAGGAGCATGGCAGGGGCCGTATTCCCTCGAGGAGCTTCTGTTCTTGCCTTTTTTTACCCCTCTGATCCCGGTCAAAAACCAGCAGGAGGGCATCGTGGCGCAAGCCCGGGAATTCCCCCAAATCCGTGATGCACGCCGCAAGATCTTGAAGAAAAAGCCGATAGACCCCACAAGACAAAACCAGTGTCCCAGATGCCGAATCCCATTAAGAGAAACCTATTACGAAGGAGTTTCCCTGATGATGTGTCCGGAGTGCCGCGGAAAACTGATCGATTCTGCACTGGTGGACAGGATCGTCGCCAGGAAAGAGATCGACTTCTCCGAGAAACTCGTTCAAAAAGCCCTAAAATTCAGGGATGAATACATGCTGAATCCCACTCAAACAAAAAAAATAAACCCGGATGTGTCTCCCAAGATCTATTGCCCCAACTGTGGATCGAAGATGCTCCTCAGAGCCTACAACTATTACTATGTGATCCCCGTGGACAAGTGCCTTTCTTGTCACAAGATCTGGTTCGATTCGGACGAGATGGAGATCCTCCAGGTCCTCATCGAACACCGGACAACATGAAGCACACGCAAAGTATCTGAAAAATTCGCGAATTTTGTGCAAACGGCATGTCTTCAGATCCCTTCATTAGGCCTATATAGGATTCTGTTTGCTCAAATTCTGTGTGTCTTGATGAGCACGAGATAAAATGTCCATATAATCCTTTGGGGAAACCTCACGCGGATTGGAGGCGTTGGAATTGTTCTCGAAGGATTTTTGGGCGATCTCCGGAAAATCAGCCTCCTTAATGCCCAGTTCTTTGAAAGAAGGAATATTTAGCGCTTGCGATAGATCTTTCACTTTCTGGATAAGTGATTGTGCCGCCTGTCCGTCGTCCTCATCGTCGATTCCCGCGATCCTGGCGATTTCGGCATACTTTTTTTCCGAGACTGGAAGATTATACTCCATGACATATGGGAGTAGAACCGCATTGGCAACTCCGTGTGCGACATCATAGAGTGCACCGATGGATTCGGCCAAGCAGTGTACGGCTCCCACATCGCTGTTCCCGAAGGCAAAACCGGCAATCATGCTCCCCTTCATCAGGCCCTCTCTGGCTTCACTGTTCGCTTTGATGTCTTTGTAGGCATCCTCGATCGAAGCAAAAATATGAAACAGGGATTCCCGGGCGAATATATCCGTCATGAAGTTTGCAGGCTTTACGGTGTAAGCTTCGACAGCATGGGTGAGCGCATCCATTCCAGTGGAGGCAACGAGCGCTCGAGGGAGCGTTAGTAGCAAGTCAGGGTCCACAAGAGCGACAACTGGAAACATAAGGGGACCTTTGATGCTCATCTTGAACTTTCGTTCGGTGTGTGTGATCACAGAAACCCATGTCACTTCGCTGGCCGTACCACAGGTTGTCGGGATGGCCACGACCGGCAGCGGCGGCATTATGTATTTGCTCCGCCCTTCATAGTCTTCGATCTTGCCCGAATTCATTGCCAACAGAGCGATCGCTTTGGCAGCGTCCAGGACACTGCCTCCGCCCAATCCGATTATGAGGTCTGGCTGGTACTGGCGCACAATCTCTCCCCCTCGGTTTACAGTCAGGTGTTTGGGATTCTGTTCAACATCGTCAAAAACCTGAATTCCAGGGAGCTGGGAAATTGCCTTTGCAGGGATACCGACCTCCTCGACTCCTTTATCTGTAACGAGAAAAGGTCTTCTTGCCCTGAGATCTTCATGAATGATCCTCCCCAATTCTGACAGTGAACCAGAACCGAAAACTACGAGCGTGGGACTTTGGAATTGCATGGTTCTCCCCTATTTCCTGAAGTTCAACGTGTCCTGGCTGGCCATGTCCAGAACAGCTATGAACAAAAGCTGTGTCATATCCTCCAGGATCTCAGGAGTTATGGTATCGATATTATCTTTGGTGATGTGATAGAACGAGGGCGCGCCACTCACACTAAAGGAAATGGTGGGCACACCCTCCCACATGAATCGTGCGGCATCCAATCGTGGACGGGCAAGGTTGGCAAAATATCGGGGAGAAATCTCTCGGTGGATGTACTGATCATTGGCTTTTTTGATATATTCCCAGAACTCGGGATAATTTCCGGCGGCAAGGGCGCTGATTTTGTCCCCGCAGCCCACTCCGTCCATGTTGATGAACGCAACTGTCTTTTCGAGAGGCACTACAGGATGTTTGACATAATATTTGGAACCGGCAACGGCCTGCTCTTCAGCACCAAAACAGATGAACATAATGGAACGGCGCGGCTGAATATCACATTTACTCATTGCTTCAGCCAATCCCAGGATCACAGCAACCGCAGAGGCATTGTCATTGGCGCCGGGCATGATCTTATAGCAACGACCGAGATGGTCGAGATGACCTCCGATGATGATCACTTCATCTTTAAGTTTCGGATCTGTCCCTTCGAGAATTCCGATCACATTATACCCGATACCCTCCGGATGGTGCTCAGTGCTGTTCTTGACCGTGAACACTTTCCCTGTTGAAAATGATTGCGGTTGCAGCTCTTTTTTAATCTTTTGCACAACCTCCTCATGATCCCTCCCCGTTCCCGAGAACACATCTGCGACAACCGCATCACCCACATGAGAGTAAATGAAATCCTTGTCGTAGGCGTTGTTGGGATTGGATATCGGCCCATAGTTATAGAGCATACCTTTAGCCCCGTGAGCGACCGCATTTTCGAGCTTGTATTGATGAAAGGAATAAGGCCTCCACTTTTTGAAGAGCTCTGCGTCTCCATTGGGAGACACAGGAGCCTCTCTTTCCATGAGAACGACCTTTCCTTTGACGTCCATGCCCTCGTATTCGTCAAAGTTTAGTTCAGGCGCTGTGATGCCGTATCCCGTATAAACAACTTCAGCCGTCACCTCTCCAGAGCCGGATGTGGAACCGGGGATGAACTCATCTTCGTATATGTAATTTTTTGTTATGAAAGAGTCTTTGACTGGAATATGAAGAGAAACTTCACAGTCTTCAAAGACCAGGGTATACGGATTGGGAAATGCCTGAAGATACTTGTCGTTATCACCCGCGGATTTTATCCCCCACGATTTGAAATGTTCGGCCACCCAAGCGGCACTGTCGTTGTATCCTTTTGTCCCTGTGAGCCGGCCTTCATACTCATCCGATGCCAGTTCTTTAACATAATCGAAGAGCCTCTGACTGGAGATCGAGTGTAAAACTTGGAGAAGCTTCTGTTCATCTGTTAACTTCTCGTCTCTCTCCTGAGCATTGACAAATAAGGACACTTGAAAAAACAAAAGAATAATAGTGACGAGTAAAAATTTTCTCTTTGTCATCACGGCCTCCTCCCATTCAACCTTATATGGTAAAATAACTGGTCGAAAAGTAAAGAAAAAATTAAAATTCCATGCGAAAGTTCTCCTTCTCATTCGTCTTCACTGTGATTGCCCTGCTCTGGCAGTTCAGCTATGGAATTCAAATACCGACCGATCGATTAAAAACGAGCGAGATCGAACAGGAACTCTACGACCTGATCAATCGAGAACGAACGAAGCGAGGCATCCATCCTTTAGAGCTCTCTCAGCGTTTGAAAATTTTAGCCCGGAACCACAGTCAGGATATGGCAGTGCAGCCCGAACTTACTCATGATTCCCACGATGGGAAATCCTTCTCCCAACGCCTTCAAGAAGCTGGCATGTATTTCAAGGAGACAGGAGAAAACGTAGCCTTCAGCGAATCGTTCCTCCCTGAGGCCATCCACCATTCATTCATGAGAAGCAATGGGCACCGAGAAAATATCCTGGATCCGCGATTCGATGCGATTGGTATCGGCGTATTCTTCAAGGAAAATAAGGGCTACTATATCACCCAGGATTTTATCGCCTCACTCGTGGCCAAGCCGGAAGAAGAATTTAGAGAAATGCTCGAAAAACAGATCAATGCCAGAAGGATCCAGAAGGGACTGCTTCCAGTCCCCTTTCTCGAAGAGCTTAACACCCTGGCTCATGAGTTTTCTTGGAAGAAGGCCAAAGGAGAGACTCTGCCCGATCTCCCCGATCGATACGGTGAGATCCTCTATATGATTATTACGACACCCCTGTTAATGATCGATGATACGGATATGGAGAGGATCATTCATCCCTCTACCACGCATGCGGGGATCGGCATTTATTTTGACCGTGAGGAGAAAAATCCAGGAGGAACATACTTCATCTCTTTCCTCCTGTTACGCAAAAGCGCATCTCCGGACATGAGCCCGGATGAGATCCGACTAAGACTCGCGGATGAGATCAATTCACACATGGCCGAAAAAGTGAATATCTTTAAAGGTAAGGCCATTGCCCTCTCACCTCAGTTGAACGATTATCAAGTAATTCCCTACAACACAACCAATCCACTGCGCATCCCAGCCTCCGTGAAAGTCAAATTGAATTTCATACGGCACCGAAAAATCGGAATCGGGATTGTTCCTGAGGAAAAGAGCGAAGCATCTTCGCAAAAATACTGGGTTGTACTCCTTTTCTACTGAAATCCCAAGGAGAACTGGCCATTCAGACGATCGTTCCGCCCACCGTGAATTTTGTGGGAAATGCCAATGTCGCTACGATACGGTCCCTACATTTCAACAGAGCAATCACCAATTGGGACATATGATTGTCATTCATCACGGATTTAAGGGTGCTTACTTTGTCTTCTTCATTTGATTTAGCAAGATTATTCTGATATCTTGGCTTTTTCAGGATCAGAGAATCCCTTAATAGGAGGTCAGAATGTCGATTAAGCTTCTGTTAAGCATCATAGGCGTAGTTTATCTGCTGGCTTTTCCATTGAGCAATACAGCCGCAGACAAAAACCCCGAAGTGACCATAAAAACAACTATGGGTGATATCACGCTCGAGCTCTACATGGATAAAGCCCCAATCACCGTGAAAAACTTCCTCGGTTATGTGGATGATAAATTCTATGATGGCACAATCTTTCACCGCGTGATCAAGGGTTTCATGATCCAGGGTGGAGGTCACACAGCAGACTTGAGCAAAAAACCCACTAAAGGTCCGATCAAGAACGAGGCCGACAACGGATTGAGTAATAAGAGAGGGACAATCGCTATGGCCCGGATGCCCGACCCTCACAGTGCCACGGCGCAGTTTTTCATCAACCATGCGGACAATCCTGGACTCGATCACAGAGATAAAAGCGATCAAGGTTACGGTTACTGCGCCTTTGGCATGGTCATTTCCGGGATGGATGTTGTGGATGCCATCGCCAATGTAAAGGTCATGACCAGAAGTGGCATGCAAAACGTTCCGCGCGAGGCGATAGAGATCATTTCGATCACGAAAGTCAAGGACTAGAATTTAAAATAGGGTCTATAATCCAATGATTTAGGATATAGAATTCCCTCAACGCTGGCTGGTATGGTCGACTGGATATTCGCCTTTTTCCACCTCTTCCTGCTCATCGGGATCACAGCCTATGCCTTATATTCACTCGCTCAAGGAAACACTTTCCGGTTTGGACTGATCATCGCCTTCCTCATCGCCTACTACTTCCTTGTGCTGCACAAACCCGTCAAGAAAGAAATACAGAGGAGACGAGAGGAGAAGAAATAGAGGGGACACAAGTTAAAAAGGACTAGAGGCCGGACATGGAAATATTCGAACGATTTATTCGATTGTTGGGTTCGATCGTCTGGGGCCCTCAGACCGCAATACTTCTTTTAGGAGTTGGGCTTTACCTCACCATTCGTTTAAAATTTGTGCAGGTCAGACGATTGGGCCTCTCTTTTCGATTCGGGTTCGGACGCAGGGATTATGGAGAAAGCGATACAGAGCGGAAAGGGGACATCTCACCTTTTCAGGCATTAACCACGTCTTTGGCCGGTGTCATCGGGAATGGAAACATCGGGGGAGTATGCACCGCCATCGCCATGGGTGGTCCGGGAGCGGTGTTCTGGATGTGGCTTTCAGCTACGCTCGGGATGGCGACCAAACTGGTGGAAGCTGTCCTGGGACAGAAATTCAAGAAGATCATGCCTGATGGGTCTGTAGCCGGGGGACCGATGTATTACATCAGAGAGGGTTTGGGCCTTCCCTGGCTGGCAGCGATATATGCTTTTTTTATGGGGTGTAAACCGCTGTTTTCGACAAGCACCATCCAATCCAATTCCATCGCCCTCGTCATGAAGTCAGAGCTCGGTATCAATCCCTGGATATCGGGGTTGGGGCTTGCTGTTCTGACATGGCTGGTCGTCATCAAGGGGATCAAAGTCATTGGGAAAGTCACGGAATTTTTAAGTCCTGTCATGGTTCTTCTCTATGTCTTCGGGGCGATGTTCACGATCATCGTTTTCTACGATCAGATCCCTCACGCGCTATCTCTCATTTTTATGGGCGCTTTTACGCCTTCTGCCATTACGGGTGGTGTCGCGGGGGCGACTGTAGCCAGGGCTATCCGTTACGGATTGTCCAGGGGTTCCTATTCCAACGAAGCGGGGACAGGAACGGCAGGGGTCTATCATGCGTCTGCCAAAACAAGCGAGCCTGTGCGGCAGGGGTTGATCGCTGCTCTGGATGTCTTCATCGACACGCTTGTGATCTGCTCTTTGACCGCAATCACTGTTCTGGTTACAGGCGCTTGGACCGAGGGGACCAGCACCGAAATGACAGCCAACGCATTCAACATGGCCCTTCCTCAATTTGGCGGGCTGCTCGTTATGGCCAGCTCTTTCCTCTTCGGATATTCCAGCCTCATTGCAGTGACCTACTACGGAGAGATTGCCTTCAGCTACTTATGGGGTATCCGGATCAAAATCCCCTATCGCTGGGTATTCTGCGGCATTATATTTGTGGGAGCAGTGCTGAAAGTGGAAGTGGCATGGTCCATCGGAGACGTCTTTAACGGGATGATGACCCTCTCCAACCTCATCGGATTACTGGGATTGACCGGGATCGCCATCTCAGCGATCAAAACCTATTTGAATGATTTAGACCAGCGAAAAATAAAGATGTGATCTAAAAAGGGGACTGTCCCTTTTTCCTCGAAGCCTGGAAAAAAGGACAGCCCCCATTTATTTATTTTACGACAGAACCTGAAAGGATGAGGATCAGAGCTTTGTCGCCGCCATTCAGTTTGGAGACGCCCACCACGGTCCTTTCACCGCTCTTGACGCTCAGGGAAGTCTCGATAAGTCTGATAGATCTCTGCTTTCCTTCAGCGTTCAGTCCCATGTCCTGTGAGAGGGTCATCCCGACCCAAATGGAGTCGGCTTTGTCCTCTTTGACATACCGAGGCCGTAACTGCAATTGGAACATCAGATGGTCACCCCCCAATCTCTGTAAGGACCACTGATTATCCTGGACTTTTATGAGAGCGGTATCCAAGCGTTTAAATGACCTGTATTGGAGCAATTGACTGAGTTCTTTCATTAAAGGGTCAGATTTCAATTCTCTATCGAATCCTTCTTCAGATTGAGATGAGGTCGAGCCCAAAATCAGATCGACATGGAACTGTAGATCAAGCGGCTTGATATCGATCTCTTTAAGAATTGCGAGGATTTTTTCCACATTCTCTGGGGTGTCTTCGATCACCAGCTTATTTCCGTCATGAAGACGCCTGATTCTCCCAAGTCGGCTTGTGTAGGGATTCAAAAGGTCTTCTGCCCATTTCACATCGATGTATTTAATAGTGACGATTTCCGTTTTTGTCTCCCCTCTTTCCTGTGATCTTTGAAATCCCAAGACCGATCCGCACAATAGAAAAAAAAGCATGGAGAGTATTCCAATTTTTTTCATTCGTATTCCTCCAGATTAAAATTTTTGTTGAGAATCCAGACGATTTTAAGGCCGGTCTCCTTCGAGACCATGGTCATGGAAACAACATCCTGCGGGGACCGGCTCAGAACAACTTGATCATGTTGCGCTCGACGTTTCGATAAGTCCGTCGGGGTCCGAAAATCTCTGACATTCACAAACGAAGGTCGCGTGATAAAAAAGATAAACACGACTAGAAATGCCGCCATCATCAGAAACGCCCATCTCTTCTTAAAAGGCCAGGGTGCAAATCCCGGTGGGGATTTTTCTTCTCCAGCTGTTGCATGTTGGATCTGCCGTTTCCATTCCGCTTCTTTCCAATTCACTGTATCATCGCTCAACCATTCTCTAACTGCTTTCATGGACCGGACATATGACCCATGTTCCCGTTGACACTCGACACAAGTTTCAAGATGGACTCTCACAGCGTCGGTTTTTTTTGGGGAAAGCTCTCCTCCTTGATAAAGAGGAAGATGCTTCCTGATCTTTTTACAATTCATCACATCCTCTCCAAACCATCCGAAATCAATATCTTTTCGAGTCGGATCCTTAATTTCTGTCTTGCCCTTGAGAGATGGGTCCGGACGCTCATCGATGTTGTGCCCAGGACTGCCGCCGCCTCTTTTACAGACAATCCCTCTCCGTCTCTCAAAAGAAAAACCGCCCGCTCCTTGGGGCTCAGGTCTTCAAGACAATAGGCGAGCGTCGCCTTCACTTCTCTGTTCAGGAATTGAACCTCAGGGTCTAGCGAGGAATTATCGGCCAATGCTTTTTTCATCGCATAGATGTCCTCAAGTCTCCTCTTTTTCCTCAAAAAATCATTGGATGCGTTCACCACAATTTTATACATCCAATTCTTGAAGCTTTTCCCCTTTTTAAATTTATTCAAATACCGAAAAATCTTAAAAATCCCCTCTTGACAAACTTCCTTGGCGTCTTCAAGATTCCCAACCATCCGATAACTCAGATTCAACATATTGTTCCTGTATGGCCGAAGAAGGAGTGCAAAGGCGTCTTCATCCCCTCGGAGTGCAGCATCGATGAGTTCTTCTTCATTCTTCATCCATAGTAATATACTTCTCCTCATCGCAAAATGTGAACCCTCTTGTACGCATTTTTCACCATAAATAGCTAGCCTAAAGCACTTTTGTATCTTGTGCGATTCGGGTATCTGAAAAGGCTAGCCACATTTTCAAGAAGAGGCTTAGCCTGTTTCCCAAACGGTCCGTTCCCGGGAGAAAGATGTAGGAACCGTTTCCCAAACGATCCGCTCAGGGATTGGACTCGACATCTGTAGAAAGGTGACTATCGCCTTTTTTATTTTTCTGTTAGAATGAGAGAGGTTGACACAATCTCAATAATCAATTATTTTGCAAAATTGGTAGCATAAAAAGTCAGAAAAAGATGCGTGTTAAGCTGAAAGTCCACAAAAATAAAAATGAACCGTCTCGTATTTCCCTCCTGCTCTTTATTGTTCTCGCCCTGGTTGTTTTTCTCATCTTGAGTTTCCAGCCTAAGACAAGCACTGCCACGCCAGACAAGAGCGCAGAAGAGGAACCAACGCCTAAACCTGAGCCCCAGCAAGAACAATCTTCAATTCAGACAAAAGAGAACAAAGAGACGATAAGACAAGGGGAAACCATCTCAGACATCTTAGGACGGTACAATCTCTCGCCGGCAGATATCCACAAAATGCGAGAAGATGTCAAACCTGTATATGACCTGGCCAAAGTGAGAGCGGGAAACAAACTCAAGATCCTCACATCACCGGAAGATGAGGTTGTTTGCATCGAATATACGCTCAATAGAGAGAATTACCTTTGCATCGAAAAAAACGGAGGATCCTTCGCCGCCGAGATCAAAAAAATCCCTTATGTCGTCAGGACAGAGATGATCTGGGGTGCGATCGAGGACAATCCCAATAATGCGATCGCAAAAGAGAACGAGGGCGGACAACTGGCCATTCTCCTCGAAGAGATTTTTGCTTGGGATATCGATTTTTATGCAGACATCCGCCAAGGTGACTCATTCAAGATCATTTTTGAGAAGAAATATTTCGAGGGTGAATTCGTGGGCTACGGGCGAATCATCGCCGCAGAATTCACAAACCAGGGAGAGGTCTTCAGGGCCTTTTATTACACATATCCAGATACGGAAAAGTCAGACTACTTTGATTTTGCGGGCAACTCGCTTAGGAAGGAATTCCTCAAATCTCCCATCTCCGGTGCCCGCATCACATCGCGGTTCACGCACAGCCGGCTTCATCCTGTGCGCAAAGTTTGGCGGCCCCATTATGGAGTGGACTATGCCGCACCGGTAGGCACCCCGGTCCGAGCCACAGCTGACGGTACCGTGGGTTACGCCGGACGAGACGGCGCCAATGGCCGCATGGTGCGGATCCGTCACAAGAATGGGTATGAGACGTTTTACCTCCACTTGAGACAGTACGGACAAGGCATAAGCAAAGGGGTCAAAGTCGCTAGCGGGCAGATCATCGGCTATGTGGGTGCATCGGGCGAAGTCACTGGCCCTCATCTGGATTACAGGATCAAACACAGAGGCCATTACATCAATCCACTCGCCTACAGATTCAGGCCAGTCGAGCCGCTCGTGCCGGAATTTCTGGAGGCCTTCCAAAAGCAAGCAGAACAGTATCTCATCTCCTTTGACGCACCCCAGGTCATCGTGACCTCTGTCTCATCATCTGTCACACCTTGACAGGGAACTTCGCGTTTCTTTAGTTTATCAAAAAACTTAACTCAATCCTTTTCCCAAAAGAACGGGTTATTCAGTTCTTCTTTTTTGCGCCACTCCCTGTGACGCGAGATCCTCCCGTAGAGGAACTGGAGCTGCTTGAACTCGAATCAGAACTGAATGCAAAACCGCCGGATGACCCTGACGTGAAAAACCGGGTTCGAAAGAAGAGTTAGATAAATCAAAACCTCCCCTTGAAATCTTCCCCCTTCCTCTAAGGTATCAAATTTCAATCAACAAGGTGTTGGCTGATTTAATTTTTCTTGACTTTGGATCCGCCGCTGGATGATCCCTTTGAGCCCCCACCGCTGGAACCTTTACTGACAGTTCTGCCCGACGAGCCTCTTGAGCCTGAGGAACCAGATTTGGAAACCCGCGAACGGCCGGAACTCGTCCCGCTGCTCCGGCCAGAGCTTCCCCGATTGATGGTCCGCCGTGTTCCAGTAGCACTCGTAGACCCACTCCTCAGCTCTCTTTTTGTGATGCTGGTTCTCCCGTACCTGTAGGCGGGATACCCGTATCCCTGATAGTAACCTGGGTAATAACCTGAGTAATAACCTGGATAATAGCCATACCATGGAGAATACCAGTAGTAAGGAGAAGCATAGTAATAGGGGTAACCATAATAACAAGGGCCGTATGAGAATCCCCAGTAAAAGAATGGATTCCACCACCAACCCATTCCCACTGAAATGTATGGACTGGGATAATAGAAAGGATCATAGCTGGTGTAAGGAGCGTCATAATACTCCTCGGCTGGAACAACCGCCCGCTTCCCCGTTAAGCTCGGATGGATTGTCGTACAGCTCACGACAAAAGCTAATGCTGAAATCAGGATGATGAGTTTTTTCATTGTCCTTTCTCCTTCCTTCAATCCTTCACACTTATTATACAGCAAACTTTATGCCAAATAAACCCAGGGATACACAAAATATTTTCCTCCTTGGACTGTCTTATATTGTGGGCAAGTGTATCTTTTTAAGACATTAGCGTTATTTTGCTCCCATTCCTTCAGAGGAGTTGACATCGGTTAATAAAAACACATAGAATGTTTCAGTCAGTTTTCAGTTTTAATAGAGGAGGATTGTATGAAAGTCACTCTGAGTGTTTTAAAAGCAGATGTCGGCAGCATAGGCGGCCACATCGTTCCCAGCAAAGCTCTCATAGAAACAGTCAAAAAATTCGTTCAGGAAGACAGTAAAGACCTCATCATCGATTCATATGTCAGCCATACAGGTGATGATGTGGCTATTCTGTGCACTCATGACAGAGGCGTCGGAGATGCAAAAATCCACAAAATGGCCTGGGATGCGTTTCTGGCAGGTACAGAGACGGCCAAAAAACAGGGCCTCTACGGAGCCGGTCAGGATCTCTTGAAAGATGCATTCAGCGGAAACATCAAGGGCATGGGCCCTGCGGTTGCAGAGATGGAGTTTGAAGAGAGGCCGAATGAACCCTTCGTCTTCTTCGCCGCAGATAAGACTGATCCCGGGGCTTACAATCTGCCATTTTACTTGGGTTTTGCCGATCCCATGTATTGTGCAGGCCTCATCCTTAGCCCAAAGATGGGTGAAGGATTCACTTTCCGCATCATCGACGTGGAATACACCAAAAAAGACAAGGTCGTCGACCTCAATGTGCCAGAAGAGCTCTATGACGTCGCAGCCTTGTTGAGAGACAATGAGCGTTACGTGATCGAAAGCATCTATGCGAGGAGTTCAGGGAATCAAGCTCTAGCCGTATCCACCACACGGCTGCACAATATTGCAGGAAAATACACGGGAAAAGACGATCCCGTAGCCATCGTTCGCGTCCAGGGAGAGTTTCCTGCAACGGGCGAGATCCTGGCCCCCTTCCAGATCGGTCATTTCGTAGCGGGTTTCATGAGAGGCAGCCACGTAGGCCCGCTCATGCCTTGTAAACTGAACTGCACCATCTCGTACTTCGACGGGCCTCCTGTCGTCACGGGGGCTGCGTTCTGTGTCAAAGATGGAAAACTCACCGAACCGGCCGATGTATTCGATCATCCCTACTGGGACTGGGTGCGAACGAAGATATCCGAAAAAGCGACGGACATCCGCAGACAGGGATTCTCAGGAGCCGCCATGCTCCCCTACAGCGAGCTGGAATACGGAGGTATTGTCGAAAAGCTGACCAAACTGGAAAAAAAGTTCAAGCTCCTAGACTGATTCAATATGTTGCATAGGGAATAAATCACAAAATTTAAGAAGCTGAGATACAAAGACTCTCTTAAGCCTTATATTGTTTGACCGAGACATCCGGTCGTTAAAACAAAAAATGCAAAAATATAAAAACCCGATTCCCACCACAGATATTATCATTGAAATCACACGGCATGATGGCAGGGAAGGGATCATCCTCATCGATCGCAAAAATCCGCCTTTTGGCTGGGCTATACCAGGAGGCTTTGTGGATTATGGCGAATCCCTTGAGCAGGCAGCTGTCCGCGAAGCCAAAGAGGAAACAGCCTTGGACGTATGCCTGAAATATCAAATGCAAACCTACTCGGACCCGGGTCGAGATCCCAGAAAACACACCATTTCCACAGTTTTTGTGGCCACAGCGAAAGGAAAGCCCACAGCCCAGGACGATGCCAAAAAAATCGGAATCTTCACAAAGG